>Ga0255781_10000059_pt1 | contig 80332 bp, 79 predicted proteins | sample 101ome_21_FD_179979 | JGI IMG/M metagenome (GOLD analysis project Ga0255781, IMG submission 179979) | Coastal salt marsh microbial communities from the Groves Creek Marsh, Skidaway Island, Georgia - 101413BT metaG (version 2) | ecosystem: Environmental > Aquatic > Marine > Intertidal zone >... | reverse complement strand
CAAATGATGTTTTCCGGCTACCGCAATATAATGACCAATAATTTGCCGCTAGATTGCTGGCCAATTTAATGGCTGAATGATGCAACCAAAGCCCCCCTCGAGAGTGATTAAGACATGAAGATCGCAACTTGGAATATCAATAGCGTTCGTTTACGGCTAGATCTTGTGCTGGGGTTCTTAAAACAGGCGGATATTGATGTCTTATGCCTGCAGGAAACGAAAACGCAGGATATGTATTTTCCGGCGGAAGAACTGGCCGCTGCAGGGTGGCCGCATCAGGTGATTCGCGGCGAGAAAAGCTATAACGGGGTTGCCATCATCGCGCGCCGGCCATTGGTCAAAACCGATCACATGGAATGGACAGGTAAATCTGATTGCCGCCATATCTGGGCTATGACCGACGATGGAATTGGTATCCATAATTTCTATGTTCCGGCTGGCGGCGATATTCCTGATGTCGTGGAAAATCCAAAATTTGCGCATAAGCTGCACTTTATTGACGAGATGACCAGCCATTTTAAGACGCATCAGCCACAGGCCGAAATTCTGGTTGGCGATCTCAATATTGCACCATTGGCGAATGATGTCTGGTCAAGCAAACAATTGCTGAAAATTATCAGCCATACCCCGGTGGAAACCGATGGATTAAAGCGGCTGATTGCCGAGGGTGGCTGGCATGACGCGGTGCGCGCCTATTTTGGTGACGAACAGAAACTCTATTCATGGTGGTCATATCGGGCGCGTGACTGGGCGGCAAGTGACCGGGGACGCCGGCTGGATCATATCTGGGTCAGCCATGATCTTGCCGACCGGGTTGTTCATGCCGAAATCCATCGCGATTTGCGCAGCGCCGACAAGCCATCCGACCATGTGCCGATCAGCCTGACACTCTAGGCCATTTAAAACGCCATAGTGACCCCCTTTCGCGATGGGGAAAAACCGGCTATATGCTTTGCTATGACAGCTTTTTTAAAGATGCACGGCCTTGGCAATGATTTCATTGTCCTTGATGCGCGCGATCCGGCTAATGGCATTCCCGATAAAATCGGGCGCGGTGCAGCAACGCGTCTCGCCGACCGTCATTTCGGTATTGGATGTGATCAAATTCTGGTGATCCGGCCATCGGCAAAAGCTGATATTTTCATGCAGATTCTCAATAGCGACGGCAGCGATGCGGCCGCGTGTGGTAATGGCACGAGATGCGTTGCCGATCTGGTGATGCGCGATCTTGGACTGGCAGAATTATCCATTGAAACGCGTTCGGGTGTTCTGCAAAGCTGGCGGGCAGCTGAAGATGCTGATCATATTTCGGTTGATATGGGGCCTGCACGGCTGGCGTGGCATGAGGTGCCGCTGGCACATGATGCCAACCCCAAAAACACCATTCGCCACCATAGTAATAATGGTGATCAAGATACGCTTTGCGTTGATCTTGGCGCGATGGTGCCGGCGGTTTGCCATTCGATGGGCAATCCCCATGCGGTATTGTTTGTTGATGATGCCGAGGCAGTTGATCTTGGGTCAATCGGGCCGCAGCTCGAACATCATCCGCTATTTCCGGATCGGGCGAATATTTCCTTTGTACATCAGATCGGGCCAAACCGGTTCCGGATGCGGGTGTGGGAACGTGGCGGCGGCATCACATTTGCTTGTGGCAGCGGTGCTTGTGCGGTTGGGGTTGCGGTGCATCGTTCTGGACGGGGGTCTCGGCGTAACGAAATTATCATGGATGGTGGCAGCGTCTTTATTGATTGGCAGGATAATGGCACGCCGGGCGGGCGGGTGATCATGCGCGGGCCGGTCAGCTATGCTTTTGACGGGGTGTTGCAGGGTGAACTGGCCACGCTGATGAGGGCGGGCGCATGACCAAACGTAACACGCCCAATGTACAGACATTTGGATGCCGATTGAATATATGGGAATCGGAAGTCATCCGTGATCAGGCCGGTGCGGCCGGCCTTTTTGATGCGATTATCTTTAATACTTGTGCGGTAACGGCCGAGGCCGAAAAACAGGCGCGCCAAGCCATTCGAAAAGCCCGCCGTGATCACCCCGATGCCAAGATAATTGTGACAGGATGTGCGGCGCAGATTGCCCCCGAAACATGGGCGGCGATGCCCGAGGTCACGCAGGTGGTCGGCAATCATGACAAGCTACAGGCCGCAAGCTGGGCAAAGTTGGCGAGCAATGAGGCGCCATCGCTGTTGGTTAGTGATGTGATGGAGGTGCGTGAAACGGCCGCGCATATGGTGGATAGTTTTCATGAACATACCCGCGCTTTCTTGCAAGTTCAGCAAGGCTGTGATCACCGCTGTACCTTTTGCATTATCCCTTATGGTCGGGGTAATAACCGGTCGGCACCTGCGGATGATCTGATTGATGCGGCGCGCCGGCTGGTGGCGAATGGTTGCAAAGAACTGGTTCTAACCGGCGTTGACATCACTTCATGGGGCAGTGATCTGACCGGCCGGCCACGGCTTGGCCATCTGGTGCGGCGTCTTCTGGCCGAGGTCAAGGATCTGCCAAGATTGAGGCTATCGTCGATTGATCCGGCCGAGCCTGACGCGGAATTGATGGATGTGCTGGCTGATGATCATCGGCTTTTACCGCATTTGCATTTATCGGCGCAGCATGGGGATGATCTGATTTTAAAGCGGATGAAGCGCCGCCATCTTGGGCGCGATATTTTGCGGTTCTGTGATGAGGCGCGCCGGCGCCGGCCAGATGTTGTTTTTGGCGCTGATGTGATTGCCGGATTTCCAACCGAAACCGATCAGGCGCATGCCGCCAGCCTAGCGATGATCGCCGCCGCCGACATTACCCATCTTCATGTTTTTCCCTATTCCCCGCGCCCCGGAACACCGGCCGCCGATATGCCGCAGCTGGCACCATTGATGATCAAAGAGCGTGCGTCTGAATTACGCCAGTTAGGTGCCGCGCGTCTTGGCGCATTTCTTGATGCGGCAATTGGCCAGCAGGACGAACTGCTGGTCGAGGCAGGTAACCGCGGGCATGGACGCAATTTTGCCAAGATCCGGCTTGATGGCGGGTTCGTTCCATCCGGGCAGATTGTTGATGTTGAACTGACCGGCCGCGACGGGGATAGCCTGATTGGCCGCGCCGTTGCAAATGGAGCGCAAAGCGCATGAACTGGTTTAAAAAGCTTAAAGATGGCCTGAGCAAATCGAGCAAGAAAGTCAGCGAGTCACTTGCCAGCCTGCCGTCTTTATCGGCGCTAATCGGCAAATCAAAATTAGATGCGGCATCGTTGGAAGAGGTCGAGGATGCGTTGATTGCAGCCGACCTTGGCACGGCGTCGGCAACGCGGCTGGCAACCGCCTTAAAGTCACATAAATTCGACGGGCCGGTTGATGCAGACTCAATTGCTTTGGCACTGGCAGCCGGACTTGAGGATATCTTAAAACCGGTTGCTAAACCGCTGGAAATTGACCCAACGCGACGGCCGCATGTTGTTCTGTTAGTCGGGGTGAATGGATCGGGAAAAACCACGACGGCTGGCAAGTTGGCGCAGAATTGGACAGCGGCAGGCAAAACAGTTCTGCTGGCTGCTGGTGATACATTTCGGGCGGCCGCGGTTGAGCAGTTGCAAATCTGGGGTGAACGGACTGGCACAAAGGTCATTGCGGATGCTACCGGCGGGGATGCCGCAGCGCTGGCGTATCGGGCGATGACACAGGCGATTGAAGAACAGGCCGATGTGCTCATTATCGATACGGCTGGCCGGTTACAAAATCGCAGTGAGTTGATGGAAGAATTGGCAAAAATTGTTCGGGTGATCCGCAAGCTGGATGACACCGCGCCGCATGATTCGGTCATTGTCCTTGATGGAACCGTTGGCCAGAATGCCCTATCGCAGGTAAAGGCCTTTTCCGCTGTTGCCGATGTGTCTGGCCTGATTGTTACCAAACTTGACGGGTCGGCAAAGGGCGGTGTTGTTGTTGCGCTTGCCGAGGAATTCGGGCTACCTGTTCATGCGGTTGGCGTTGGTGAAGGGGCAGATGATTTGCAGCCATTTGCCGCTGATGAATTCGCCAAGGCGTTGGCCGGGGTCGACACCGATAACCAATAGCCCGCGTTGGCTGATCGTACATGACCGCCCAATAACCGCCATTAATCGGGCAACAGTGCGGTGCTGCGCCCGGATAGGTAATAAACCAACAAACCCGCATATTCATGAAGGCTCTTTCGCATCATCGAAACACCAGCCTTCATATCCCATATCTTGTAATAGCCGCTTTTCGGTGTTTGGAAATCAACCGGATAAGGAATAATGCCACTCCATCCGGCGGCGGCAAAACTGCCGATGGCGCGCGGCATATGATTTGCCGAGGTCACTAAAATCCAGTTTGTGCCGGGCTCAACCGCCATAACTTGTTTGCTGTTCGTGGCATTTTCATAAGTATTCCGGCTGGCCTCTTCATAAAGCACCACCGTATTCAGGCCGCCTATCTGTTCGATAAGGTTGCGGATATTATCACTTTCGCGCCACCCTTTCGGCATCAAATCGCCAGAAAATCCACTAAAGAGAATCGGTGTATTGGGCAGTTTGCGCGCCAGTGTCACCGCCGCAGTAAACCGTTCGGCAGCACCTTCTAATGTATAGTGATTGCGGCTTTCGGCGGTGATACCATCGCCGGTGAACCCGCCAAGAACAATGATCCCATCAATATGGCGCTGGCCGATATCACCGCGTGCGATGCGATTTTCAAGATATTGTAATGGCAGGCTTGAAACCGGCAAAAACCCATAGCTAAGCGGCAATAAAAGCGCGGTTAAAAATGACAGGCGCATAATCCAACGCCAGCGACGCCAGCGGGCAAAAACTGCCAGCAAAAGAAACAGATACGGGATCAACAGCGGTTCAAGCAGAAGAGCAAGCGTTTTAGACAAGATAAAGAACATCAGTTATTCTTGACAATTCGTGGCAAAAAGCGCAATAGCTTGGATCAAATCAGGCCATCGCCGACTAAAAAGACCTTAACGGGTTCCACACGTCCTTGAAGTTTTCGAGCACGGGTGTCATCTGGCTTTTTGTCATTTAGCCCCGGGAAGCCCTTTGGTAGCCCTCGGGCTTTTGGGAACTTAGTTTGGGAACTTAGACGGTGATCTGGTCGGTTACGCAGTTGTGATCATAAAGGGGCAAACGGGTTAAATACCATGTTTGATACGCTGAAAAGTAAATTAGCTGATGTCTTTGACGGGCTGGCGCGCCGTGGTGCGCTTAGCGAATCGGATGTTGATGCCGCGCTTCGTGAAGTGCGGTTGGCGTTGCTTGATGCTGATGTTGCTTTGCCCGCGGTCAAGGCCTTTACCGAAAAAGTGCGGGAAAAGGCTGTGGGTGTCGCCAGCATGCGCGCGGTGCGTCCTGACCAGCAAGTGATCAAGATCGTCAATGATGCTCTAATTGAAATGCTTGGCGGTGATGCGGCGCCTTTGAATATCGCCACTAACCCGCCTTCGGTTATCCTTATGGCCGGTTTGCAAGGTTCTGGCAAAACCACCACGGCAGGTAAATTGGCGTTACGATTGCGCAGCCGTGAGCGCAAAAAGGTTATGCTGGCTTCGCTTGACGTGACGCGTCCGGCCGCGCGTGAACAATTGCGTATGCTTGGTGATCAGGCTGAAGTTGGGGTGCTGAACGAGGTCGATGGCGAAAGCCCGGCACAGATTGCCAAACGCGCGTTGCAGGCAGCAAAGCTGCAAGCCTATGACGTGCTGATCCTCGATACAGCTGGCCGGCTTAGCATTGATGAAGCGCTGATGGCCGAACTACGCACCATCAAAGACGTAACCAACCCGCATGAAATTCTGCTGGTTGCCGATGCGATGACCGGTCAGGATGCGGTAAATACGGCCGAGGCATTCCACAAGGCTGTTGGGGTAACCGGCATTGCGCTGACCCGTCTTGATGGTGATGCGCGTGGCGGTGCGGCCTTGTCGATGCGTCATGTTACCGGCTGTCCGATCAAGCTTGTCGGTGTTGGCGAAAAACAGGACGCGCTTGAAGAGTTTGATCCGGCGCGGCTTGCTGGACGTATTCTGGATATGGGCGACGTTGTCGCGCTTGTCGAAAAGGCGGCCGAGAGCATCGAACTTGAAGAGGCTGAGCGTCTGGCAAAACGCATGGCCAAAGGTCAGTTCGACATGAATGACTTTCTGGCACAGATTCGCCAATTGCAGAAAATGGGCGGACTTGGCGGGCTGATGGGAATGTTGCCCGGCATTGGTAAAATGCAAAAACAGATTGCGGCTGCCGGTATTGACGACCGGATGATAAAACGTCAGGAAGCGATCATTTTGTCGATGACAAAGAAAGAGCGCGTTTCGGTTGGCTTGTTGAACGCATCACGTCGCAAACGCATTGCTGCCGGATCAGGGACCACGGTTCAAGATGTAAACCGGCTGGTTAAACAATATCAAGATATGGCCCGCATGATGAAAAAGCTCGGCGGTAAAACTGGCGCTGCAGCGATGAAGGCAATGCTTGGCGGTGGCGGTTTGGGCGGCGGCGCTGGCGGAATGCCGGATTTAGGCGCGCTATCGCGTGGGCTTGGCTCTGGTGGGCTGGCAAAGGGATTGGGCGGCGGTCTTGCCAAAGGATTGGGAAACAGCCTCGCCAATGGATTGCCGGGATTGGGTAGCAAACCCCCCGGTAAGAAGAAATAGACTTATCGACGACTAACGCCAATGAAAGGGATAAATTCATGGCTTTGAAAATCAGACTGGCACGCGGCGGTGCAAAAAAACGCCCATTTTACCGGATTGTTGTTGCCGAGGCATCATCGCCTCGCGATGGCCGGTACGTTGAGCGTGTTGGTACTTATAATCCAATGGTGCCAAAAGAGCATGAGCAGCGCATGACCTTGAACAGCGAGCGGATCACATTCTGGCTCGGCCAAGGCGCCAAGCCAACCGACCGCGTCCACAAGATGCTGGCCGCTGCAGGCCTGACCGAAGCACCGGTTATTCGTGACCAGCCAAAGAAATCGGCACCGGGTAAAAAGCGTGCTGATCGCGAGGCACAAGCGGCTGAAGCTGCCGCCGCCGCCGCCGAAGCCGCCGCCGCTGAAGCCGCTGCCGCTGCCGAAGCTAAAGCCGCTGCTGCTGCTGCTCCTGCTGAAGAGGCACCTGCCGAAGAAGCTGCTGCACCTGCTGAAGAAGCACCTGCTGAAGAAGCTGCTGCTGAAGAAGCTGCTGAGGAAAAGGCGGACAGCTAGTGGCGACTGGCGACCGGCTGGTTGGCAATACCAAGGCTGGCAATACTGAGGCTGGCTTGGGTTTGACGAAACAAAGCCTAACCAGCCATTTACCAGTTGGTGCGATTGTTGGTGCGCAAGGTATCAAGGGGCAGTTCAAGGTAAAACCTTTTACCTCGACCCCCGACGCGCTTGCCGCCTATGGGCCGGTTATCTTGGATGATGGCCGGCAAATGCAGTTGCAGGTAACATCGGTTAACGCCAAAGGTCTGGCGATTGTGCGGGCCAAAGGCGTTGATACGCGCGATGCGGCCGAGGCTTTACGCGGCACAACGCTTTATGTGGCGCGTGAGCAGTTGCCGGATCTGGATGATGATGAGATTTATCATGCTGATCTGTTGGGCATGATGGTGTCAGCCGAGGATGGCAAGCCGCTTGGCAAGATCGTTGCAATCCATGATTTTGGCGCAGGCGAGATTGCCGAGCTGGCACCGGACAAAGGGCCAACAATCATGGTGCCATTTGGCGGTGAAAACCTAATTACGGTCGATATCAAAGCGGGTAAAATTGGTCTTTTGGTACCAGATGGCTTATTGGATGACCAACCGGAATAAGTGGTTTTACGAATAATCGGGTGCACTGACCAGAACGGGTCAGTCTTGTTGGTAAAAGGGGGGTGAGATGACAAAAGCTGAACCTCATATTCGCCAGCAAACCGATGCAAAGAAGACGCGCCCACATTGGCAGGCAACCGTGCTAACGTTGTTCCCAGAGATGTTTCCGGGACATTTGGCGCATTCATTGGCAGGAAAATCGCTAAATGAAGGCATTTGGTCGCTGAAAACGCTGGACATTCGCGACTTTGCGCGCGATAAGCACCGGACTGTGGATGATACCCCCCTAGGCGGTGGTGTCGGTATGGTGTTAAAACCGGATGTTGTTGCGGCGACATTGGCTGCGGCGGCAGATTGCCCGGGCCCACGACTTTACCTGTCACCGCGTGGCAGGTTGCTGGATCAGGCGCTAGTGCGCGATCTGGTCGCTGCCAAAGGGGCGGTGTTTTTGTGTGGGCGGTATGAAGGGGTCGATCAACGGGTGATCGATCAGGCTGGTATGATGGAAGTCAGTATCGGCGACTATATTTTGTCAGGTGGTGAAACCGCTGCGCTGACAGTGATGGATGCGGTGATACGCTTGCTGCCCGGGGTAATGGGTAAGGAAGCCAGCCACCGCGAAGAAAGTTTTGAGACCGGATTGTTGGAGCATTCGCACTATACCCAACCCCGCGTCTGGAATGGCATCGAAGCGCCGGAAATTCTGGCATCGGGCCACCACCGCAAGATCGCTGAATGGCGTCAGGCGGAGGCAGAAAAAGAGACGCAGCGTCGGCGTCCGGATTTGTGGCAACAATATCTGGACAGGCAGGCTCTGCAAAAAGGCAAAGATAAGTGACCCACCAGCACGGGGCTGGCGGTCGGTAGAAAACCGATCCGGGTGACACGGAATTTATGAAGGGAATCGGGCGATGAACATCATTGACCGCATAGGCAATAAACAGATCGAGAAAGTGCTTGGCCAACGCCAGTTGCCAGAATTTGCACCAGGTGACACCGTGCGTGTTGACGTTAAGGTGATCGAAGGAACGCGTGAGCGGATTCAGGCTTTTGAAGGGGTCTGTATTGCGCGCAAAAGCGATGGTGTTAATTCATCATTCACCGTCCGGAAAATTTCTTATGGTGAAGGCGTCGAGCGCGTATTCCCAACTCATGCCCCGCAAGTTGCCGGTGTTACGGTAATGCGTCGTGGTCGTGTCCGCCGTGCAAAGCTGTATTATTTGCGTGGCCGTACCGGTAAGGCAGCGCGTATCGCTGAAAAAACAACCTATCGCGAGGCGTCATCTTCTTAAATTGCCAGACCGGCTTTGAGATGACCTCCTCGCCGGCAGCAATCAGGAGAATGATATGTCGGCTCCAAAAACTCTGTTTGATAAGATCTGGAATGCACATGTTGTGCATCAACAGAAAGATGGCACTTGCCTGATTTATATTGACCGGCATCTGGTTCACGAAGTGACCAGTCCGCAGGCTTTTGAAGGTCTGCGTAATGCTGGCCGTTCCGTACGGGCCCCGAACCGCACCCTTGCTGTTGCCGACCATAATATTCCAACAACTGACCGTTCGGTCGGTATCGAGGATGAAGAAAGCCGCATTCAGGTTGAAGCCCTTGAAAAAAATGCGGCTGATTTCGGCGTTCCTTATTTTGCGATGGATGATATCCGTCAGGGTATTGTTCATGTGATTGGCCCTGAACAGGGATTTACCCTTCCCGGCATGACCATTGTTTGCGGTGATTCGCATACCGCAACCCATGGCGCATTTGGGGCGCTGGCCTTTGGCATTGGTACATCTGAAGTCGAACATGTGCTGGCAACCCAGACATTAATCCAAAAGCCAGCAAAAAATATGCGCATCACCGTTGATGGCACGCTTGCAGATGGGGTCACCGCCAAGGACGTGATTTTGGCAATCATTGGCAAGATCGGTACCGCTGGCGGTACGGGTCATGTGATTGAATTTGCCGGATCAGTGATTCGCGGATTCAGTATGGAAGGCCGGATGACGGTCTGCAATATGGCCATCGAAGCTGGCGCGCGCGCCGGCATGATTGCGCCCGACCAAACAACCTATGATTACTTGGCGAACCGCCCAATGACACCGAAGGGTGAAAACTGGGATCGTGCCGTTGCCTATTGGAAAACGCTGCCGTCAGACGCGAATGCGCGTTACGATGTCGAGATCACGCTTGCAGCCGAAGATATTGCGCCAACCGTGACATGGGGTACCAGCCCTGAAGATGCGCTGGCGATCACCGGTTCAGTGCCGTTGCCGGATCAGGAAAAAGATGCCAGCAAGCGCGCCAAAATGGAACGGGCAATTGCCTATATGGGGCTGACACCCGGACAAAAGCTGACCGATATCAAGGTTGATACTGTCTTTATCGGCTCATGCACCAATAGCCGGATCGAGGATTTGCGGGCAGCGGCGGCACTGGCTGAGGGCCGTAAAGTTGCCGATGGAATGCGCGCGCTGGTGGTGCCGGGTTCAGGCCTTGTCAAAGAACAGGCCGAGGCTGAAGGTCTGGACAAGGTCTTTATTGATGCCGGATTTGAATGGCGCGAGCCGGGCTGTTCAATGTGTCTTGCGATGAATGCTGACAAGCTTGCCGAGGGCGAGCGGTGTGCGTCGACATCAAACCGGAATTTCGAGGGCCGTCAGGGCCGTGGCGGTCGCACGCATCTTGTAAGCCCGCAAATGGCGGTTGCAGCAGCGTTGACCGGCCATCTTGCCGATGTGCGGAACATCTAAGAAAACGGAGCGATACCATGCAGAAATTTGACAAGCTGACCGGTGTTGCCGCGCCGATGAATATTCTGAACATCGACACGGATATGATTATTCCGAAGCAGTTTTTGAAAACCATTAAACGGTCTGGCCTCGGCAAGAATTTGTTTGATGAGATGCGCTATCGTCAGGATGGCACCGAGATCGACGATTTCGTGTTGAACTGTGCGCCTTATCGCGATGCGAAAATTCTGGTGGCTGGTGATAATTTTGGCTGTGGATCAAGCCGTGAACATGCGCCATGGGCGTTGCTTGATTTTGGCGTTCGCTGCGTTATCTCAACTAGCTTTGCTGACATCTTCTATAATAACTGCTTCAAGAATGGCATTTTGCCAATCGTGGTTAGTGCGGATGATCGTGATGCGCTGATGGCCGATGCGTCTGACACGGAAAACCCTGAATTATCAATTGATCTGGTGACTCAGACAATCCGGCGTCCAAATGGTCCGACGGTATCATTCGAGATAGATCCGTTCCGCAAGAAATGTCTGCTCGAAGGGCTTGATGATATTGGTCTTACCCTTGAAAAAGCGGATAATATCGACAGTTTCGAAGCCCAGCGTGACAAGGATCAACCCTGGCTTTAAACGCGACCTAGCTCAAAGCTCTGAAGTGAAGGAAAAGAAGATGGCGTCTAATCGCAAAGTAATGGTGTTGCCCGGTGACGGCATTGGCAATGAGGTCATGCAGGCCAATATGAAGCTCATTGACTGGCTGGCAAAACATCGCAGCCTCGGCTTTGATTTGTCCGAAGGCCTTGTTGGCGGCGCTGCTTATGATGTGCATGGCACGCCATTGACCGATGAAACCCTTGCCGATTCGATTGCCAGTGATGCGGTGCTTTTTGGCGCTGTTGGCACGCCGAAATATGATGGCGTTCCGTTTGATGTGCGGCCCGAGGCAGGCCTGTTGCGCTTGCGTAAGGAAATGGATCTTTTCGCCAATTTGCGTCCGGCAATGGTGTTTCCGACATTGGTTGATGCGTCGACGTTAAAGCCTGAAGTTGTATCCGGTCTTGATATCATGATCCTTCGCGAATTGTGCGGTGGGTCGTATTTTGCCGAACCACGGGGCATTGATGATCTGGGCGACGGTATTAAAAGAGGCTATGACACTAACGCCTACACAACCCCCGAAATTGAGCGGATTGGCCGCGTTGGTATGGATCTGGCACGCAAACGCGACGGCCGTCTTACCTCGGTTGAAAAGGCCAATGTAATGCATTCCGGCGTGTTGTGGCGGCAGGTTATGACCGCGCTTCATGCGGCAGAGGGCGATGGTGTTGAACTTAGCCATATGTATGCAGATAACTGCGCCATGCAGCTGGTTCGCAACCCCAAACAGTTTGACGTGATCGTTACGGATAATCTGTTTGGTGATCTTTTGTCAGATTGTGCGGCAATGTTGACCGGTTCGCTGGGGATGTTGCCATCAGCATCGCTGGGTACGCCCGATCCTGAGACTGGCCTGCCAAAGGCAATGTATGAGCCAGTGCATGGTTCTGCCCCTGATATCGCGGGCAAGGGTCTGGCCAATCCTTTGGCACAGTTCCTCAGCTTTGCGATGATGCTGCGCTATAGTTTTGATCAGGCGGAAGAAGCTGATCTGGTCGAAAAGGCTGTCAATATTGCGCTGGAAACGAAACGCACCGGCGACATTATGGCCCCGGGATGCGAGCAGACCGGTACCGAAGGCATGACCAAAGCCGTGCTTGACGCAATGGATCGTCTGGCACGTTAAATCAAACCACCATATCCGTTGTTGGTGGAAATTTAGCCGCCCAACCAAACGGACATGGATATTGGGCCTTTACTGGAGGATTTTAGAATGGGGTACAAAGTTGCCGTCGTTGGCGCAACCGGTGCGGTTGGCCGTGAAATGCTGCAAACCCTCGCCGAGCGGAATTTTCCGGCGGACAAAATATATGCGCTTGCCTCGTCAAAATCAGTTGGCAAGGAAGTGTCATATGGCGAGGATCAGATCGTCACCATCCAGGCACTTGATAAATTTGATTTTGCCACTGCCGATATTGCACTGTTTTCGGCGGGCGGCGATACTGCCAAGGCCTATGCGCCAAAGGCTGGTGCGGCCGGATGTGTGGTGATTGATAATTCATCGGCCTTCCGGATGGATAGTGACGTGCCACTGATCGTTCCAGAGGTCAATCCCGATACAATCGAAGGCTGTTTGATCAAGAACAATGGCCGCAATATCATTGCTAATCCGAATTGCTCGACAGCTCAGCTCGTTGTTGCGCTAAAGCCATTGCATGATGAATTCTCGGTCAAACGTGTTGTCGTATCAACCTATCAGGCGGTGTCAGGTGCCGGACGTCCAGCGATGGATGAGCTGTTTAACCAGACGCGCGGCATTTTCGTGAATGATGCGGTGCAGCCGGAAATCTTTACCAAACAGATTGCCTTTAATGCGATCCCGCATATTGATGTGTTCCTTGATGATGGCTTTACCAAGGAAGAATGGAAGATGAGCGCCGAGACCAAGAAAATTCTTGATCCGGCAATCGAGCTTGTTGCGCATTGCGTCCGGATTCCAGTTTTTGTTGGTCATAGCGAGGCGGTTTTCATTGAAACCGAAAAGCCAATGACCGAAAAAGCCGTGCGCTCATTACTTGAAAATGCGCCAGGGGTGATTGTTGTCGACCATCGGGCGAATGAAGGCTATGTCACCCCACATGAGGCGGCCGGTGAAGATGCGGTTTATATCAGCCGGATTCGCAAAGACCCGACCGTGCCAAATGGTATGGTGTTCTGGTGCGTGTCAGACAATCTAAGAAAAGGGGCCGCCCTTAATTCGGTGCAGATCGCCGAATTATTTGCCGCACGTAATCTTAGCGGCCGCTAGGCAGTTACTGCATATCATCGGGGTGACAGGGTCGTTTTTGATCGCTGTCGCCCTTTAATCGCTTCCCCCTTTAATCGCTGTCGGCCTATGATTACTGTTCGGCGCCGATCGCTGTGAGTCGATACAGATTTTCCAGAAGCGCGATTTCCAGATGGTTCGCGCTTTTGTCGATAATGGCATGCGCTTGGGTGCTGGCGGCAGTAAAGCTGGCATGAAACGACTGGCCAGCGGCAAGCCAGCTGGTAAAAATGACAGTTAGTAAATCACCGCCACCGGCAATGCCGGTAGGGCGTTTTTCATAAGCCAGATCATTTGTGGCCAGATCAATCGCGTCTTCGCAGGTGACAAAACAATCATGTACACGGCCATCACGCCCGCTAATGCCGGTTGCAACAACCCCTTTTAAGCGCGGATTTTGCGCCAGTAATTGCCGCGCCGCCGCAGTTGCACTCGCGACATCAGTCACGGGCTGCTTGGCCAGAAGTTCCAGCTCAAACTGATTGGGCGTTAGAAAGCTGGCAAGCGGTAACAGTTGATCGCGCATTTCGCTAACAAGCTGATCGTCAACATAGATACGGCCGTTATCGCCAAGCACCGGATCCAGCACATAATGCCCGTTTGGCTGTGCTGCCTGCCATTGTATGATCAAATTTGTAATGGCGTTAATTTGCGACGGGGCCCCAAGATAGCCGGTGATCACGGCGCCGATATTGGCGAGCGCGTTAAGGGCCGGTAAGGCGTCTAGAATTTCTGTAAATGTCGCATCAGGCGTTGGTCCACCCGCGATCAGCCCATAGCCCGGATGCGCCGCAAGCGTGACACTATTGACCAATAATGGCTGATGCCCGAGATGCGTTATCACCGGCGCGGCAACATTATTGCCGACAAAGCCAAGCGTCACTGCTGATTGAATTGATAATATCTGTTCCATGGAATCATATTTGCAGTGCTTTTGGCGAAAAGGCAAACGCAATCAAAGCCATGAATCGTTGACAGACAGCGACAGTCCTAGCCGCAGATGCTGCCCCTAAAGCGGCGCTTTCTGCCGTGATGTCATGCTAAACTATGGCGGGCATTTCAATGCGCCCCAACGCGGCATATGATGACAGAGTTTTCGCCCTTACACATTGACTATTGGCATTCAATACCACATATAAATCATAGTCTAAATCGCAGTCTGGGTGTGTTTTGCGCTCAGCCTTTCTTCTTGATGACCACGTGAGGATCAAATGGCCAAGCCGCGCCCATTATCACCGCATTTACAGGTCTATCGCCCGCAACTGACCTCGGTAATGTCAATCATGCATCGGGCCAGTGGTGCTGTCTTGGCAACGGGCAGCCTGTTGCTGACAATTTGGCTGGCGGCATTGGCGGCGGGCGCTGATATATTCGGATCCGTTGCAGCCTCATTACAGCACCCGCTGGGGCAATTTGTCCTGTTTGGCTATTCGCTGGCGCTGGTCTATCATGGCCTGAACGGCATTCGGCACTTGTCATGGGATCTTCGCCTCGGGCTGGAGGTCAAACAGGTTTATCAAAGTGGCTATCTGGTGCTTGTTTTGACCGTTCTGGTGACTGCTGCCCTATGGCTGGTGGTTTTGTAAAAAAGGATTTTTAGCATGGCAAAATCATCGGCAAAAAATCCACGAGACCCAGGCTTTGGACATTGGCGCTGGCAGCGGATCAGCGCGGTCATCACGCTGGCATTGATGGTGTATTTTACCTATCTCGTCGCGATGATAGGCGCGCTTGATTATGCTGCGGCAAAAAGCTTTGTCGCGACGCCGTACCATGCGCTGGCGCTGGCGGTTTTGGTGGGTGCTGGCTTGTTTCATGCCGCGCTTGGGGTGCAGATGATTATCGAGGATTATGTTCCGCTTGCCAGTGGCCGTTTGGCGCTGGTGACAATTGCGCGTGGCGTTTTCGCCATTGCGGCAGCAGCCAGCCTTATATCGGTTGGTATGATTGCGGGACTGATATAGGGGGCAGTGAAGGGTTCGGCATCGAACAGGCTTGCGAAATGGTCGCATAGAAAAGGATTTAGGTAATGAGTGCTTATGAAATCACTGACCATCAATATGACGTTGTCGTTGTCGGCGCGGGCGGTGCCGGCTTGCGTGCCACGCTTGGCATGGCTGCTGGCGGGTTGAAAACCGCCTGTATCACAAAGGTTTTCCCGACACGCTCGCACACCGTTGCTGCACAAGGCGGAATTGGCGCCGCGCTTAATAATATGGGCGAAGGCGATAATTGGCGCTTTCATATGTATGACACGGTCAAGGGGTCAGACTGGCTAGGCGATCAGGATGCCATCGAATATATGTGCCGAAACGCTATCCCATCAGTGATCGAACTGGAAAATTACGGCGTGCCGTTTTCCCGCACTGAAGAAGGCAAAATCTATCAGCGTCCGTTTGGTGGTCATACATTAGACCATGGCAAATCAATGGCGCGCCGGGCCTGTGCGGCGGCTGACCGAACCGGTCATGCGATCCTGCATACTTTGTACCAGCAATGTCTGAAATATCAGGCGCATTTCCATATTGAATATTTTGTGCTTGATCTGCTGATGACCGAAGATGGCGAATGTGCTGGGGTCATTGCGCTTTGCATGGAAGATGGCAGTCTGCACCGTTTCTGGGGACAGCAGACCGTGCTGGCAACTGGCGGTTATGGGCGGGTGTATTTCTCCTGTACCTCGGCGCATACCTGTACTGGCGACGGTAATGCGATGGCGCTTCGTGCTGGATTACCACTGCAGGATATGGAATTTGTGCAGTTTCACCCAACCGGCGTCTATGGCGCTGGTGTTCTGATCACTGAAGGTGCGCGCGGTGAAGGCGGCTATTTGACCAATTCTGAGGGTGAACGTTTCATGGAGCGTTTTGCCCCGACTGCAAAAGATCTGGCAAGCCGCGATGTGGTAAGCCGCGCGATGACGATTGAGATTAATGAAGGTCGCGGTGTTGGCCCGAATAAGGATCATATCATGCTGCATCTTGAGCATATTGATCCTGACACATTGCATACCCGCCTTCCCGGCATTACCGAAACGGCGAAAATTTTCTGCGGTGTTGATGTAACGCGTGAGCCGATTCCGGTTCTGCCAACTGTGCATTATAATATGGGCGGTATTCCGACCAATTATCATGGCGAAGTGCTGGCCCCAACTAAGGATGACCAGAACGCTGTCGTGCCGGGTTTGATGGCGATTGGCGAGGCGGCGTGCGTGTCAGTTCATGGCGCGAACCGTCTTGGCACAAACTCATTGCTTGATATTGTTGTCTTTGGCCGTGCCGCGGCGCACCGTGCCACTGAAACCATCACGCCGGGCGTAACCTCAAAACGTGCCCCCCAAGCCGCCACCGATAAGGCGCTAGCAAGATTTGACCGGATGCGTCATGCCAGTGGCACCTTGAGCGCAGCGTCGATTCGGCTGGAAATGCAGCACGCCATGCAGCGCCATGCGGCAGTATTCCGGTCGAGTGAATCGCTTGCTGATGGTGTTGCCACGATGGATAAGATTGCTGGCAAAATGGGACAGATTGGCGTTGTTGATAAATCGCTGATCTGGAATACAGACCTGATCGAGGCATTAGAGCTAGAAAATCTGATGGGCCAAGCTCTGGTCAGCATCCGTTCAGCCGAACAGCGGCAGGAATCGCGCGGTGCCCATGCACATGAAGATTGGCCTGAGCGCGACGATGAAAACTGGATGAAACATACGGTCATGTGGCTTGATGAGCACAATAAGTCAAAGCTTGATTATCGCAATGTTGTGATGAACACGTTGAGCAATGATATCGCTCCCATCCCGCCAGCGCCGCGCGTTTACTAGGTAAGGACGAGGAAAGAAAAATGGCCGAGTTTCGATTGCCGAAAAATTCGCAGATTACCGGTGGGGTAACCCATAAGGCGGCAGCGGGTGCGCGCGATGTAAAAACCTTTAAAATCTATCGCTGGTCGCCAGATGATGATGCCCAGCCGCGCATTGATAGTTTCGAAATTGATCTTGATGATTGCGGGCCAATGGTGCTGGACGCGCTGATCAAAATCAAAAATGAAACCGATAGCAGTCTGACCTTTCGCCGGTCTTGCCGCGAGGGTATCTGTGGATCATGCTCGATGAATATCGACGGCACCAACACCCTTGCCTGTCTAAAAAGCATCAGCGACGTAAAGGGCGATGTGAAGATTTATCCACTGCCGCATATGCCGGTGGTAAAGGATCTGGTGCCCGATCTCAGCAATGCTTACCGGCAATTGACCTCTATCGAGCCATGGCTGAAGGCAGAAACTGCCGCCCCTGAGGGCGAGGAACGCCGCCAGTCACCAGCCGAGCGCGAACAGCTGGATGGATTATGGGAATGCGTCTTGTGCTTTAGCTGTTCGACGGCCTGCCCAAGCTATTGGTGGAACAGCGACGAATATCTTGGCCCGGCGGTTTTGCTGCAGGCCTATCGCTGGATTTCTGACAGCCGTGATGAGCAAAAGCGTGAACGGCTTGATGCGCTTGATGACAGCTTCTCGCTTTATCGTTGTCATACGATCATGAATTGCGCGAAAACCTGTCCGAAAGGGTTGAACCCGGGCAAGGCCATTGCCGGTATTAAAAGCGAGATGGCCCAGCGTTAAACCTGCCTGAAGGCAGCGGTCACTGTTGGGCATAATTCGCGGGGGCGGTATATCCTTATGACAAACGGCCAGCCGGATTATAGTGCCTATCCAAGCCAGCAATTGGCCGCGCTGGTTGCTGGAAAAGCCCTAAATGATGATCCGGCTCAAGCGGCAATGGCGGTGCGACTTGATCAGTTAATCGACCAGCTGCACGTGGCGGCGCAATCAAAATCTCGTTTGCCGGCTTTGTTACGCCGGATAACTGGCCGCCTGATGCCGCGCCGATCAGACCCAGTTCAAGGGCTGTATATCTATGGCGGGGTTGGTCGCGGCAAAACCATGCTGATGGATATGTTCCATGATGCGGTGATTGCCCAAGGGCTTGACGATCCGGATCGCCCCGCTATCTGGCGCCTACATTTCCATGATTTTATGGTGCTGGCGCAAGATGTTATCCATGAAGCCCGAACGAACGGCGCGGATGACCCGATTGAGGCGGCGGCGGGCGAACTGGCGCGGCGTGGTGCGGTGATCTGTTTTGATGAAATGGAAGTGCGCGACATTGCCGATGCAATGATTTTAGCACGGCTTTTTTCTGGTATGCTGGAACGCGGAATTGTTGTTGTTGCAACGTCCAATCGCCATGCTGATGATCTTTATAAGGGCGGGCTGCATCGTGACCGGTTCCTGCCCTTCATCGCGCTTTTGAAGGATCGTTGCGAGATGTGCCGACTTGATGATGGCACTGATTGGCGCGGTACCGTTCTTGCCAATTTGCCAGCATGGCACGTTCCCGCCAAGGCCGCCGGGCCACAGCTTGACGCCGCCTTTCGCCAGCTTGCCGGTGATGGTAAAATTTCTGCCGAGATAATTCGCGTGGCTGGACGTGAAATTACGATCGAAAATGTGTCTGGCGACGTTGGTTTTGCCAGTTTTGCCAGCCTGTGTGATGTGCCGCTTGGTGCGCGTGATTATCTGGCGGTTGCAGGCCGGTTCGCCGGGCTTGTGCTAAGCGACGTACCACAATTTAATGATGCGAACGAACATGTTGCACGCCGTTTTATGTGGCTGATAGATGCGCTATATGATCGGGGCAGGTTCTTGATTGCGTCGGCTGAAACGGATATTGCCGCACTTTATCAGGGTCACCAGTGGCAATTTGAATTTGCCCGCACCGCATCGCGGCTAGGAGAAATGGCGCAGCGTGGCAAGGCGCAAAACCAGTGATAATTGCCGGTAAATTCACGGGCAAAACTTACCAGTAAAACGCACTGGTAAAACGCATTGGAAAATCAGTGCGTGAAGACTGGCTGTTGCCGGTTTGCGCTTGTATGTTATTTGATAGTTAGGTACACAAAAAACGTGTTCGGCGCGACGGGCAAAGGCTCGTAACATTGCGCGGTACGGTTTGATCCCTGCAATTTATGGAATTTGTTGATATGGCACGTAATAAAATCTCCCTTATTGGCGCTGGTAACATCGGCGGCACGTTGGCGCTTCTGGCTGGGCTGAAAGAGCTTGGTGATGTTGTGCTGTTTGATATTGCCGAGGGGGTTCCTCAGGGCAAAGCGCTCGACATTGCGCAGGCAAGTCCGATTGAGGGCTTTAACGCAAATGTTTCAGGCGCGAATGATTATGCCGCCTTGGCGGGCAGTGACGTTGTTATTGTTACCGCTGGCGTTGCGCGCAAGCCGGGCATGAGCCGTGACGATCTGATCGGGATTAACACCAAGGTAATGCAGCAGGTTGGCGCCGGCATCAAAGACAATTGCCCCGATGCGTTTGTGATCTGCATTACGAACCCGCTTGATGTCATGGTTGGCGTTCTGCAAAAAGCGTCTGGTCTGCCGACCAATAAGGTTGTTGGTATGGCGGGTGTGCTTGATTCTGCGCGGTTCCGTCTGTTCCTTGCCGAAGAGTTTAATGTGTCTGTTGAAGATGTGACGGCATTTGTTCTTGGCGGCCATGGCGATACGATGGTGCCACTGGTGCGCTATTCGGCGGTTGCCGGCATTCCGGTTCCTGATCTGGTCAAGATGGGCTGGTCAAGCGATGCAAAGATTGCCGAAATCGTCCAGCGTACTCGTGATGGTGGCGCTGAAATTGTTGGCTTGTTGAAAACCGGTTCGGCCTTTTACGCGCCGGCATCATCGGCTATTGAAATGGCCGACGCTTATTTGAAAGACAAAAAGCGGCTGTTGCCATGTGCGGCCTATGTTAATGGGGCTTATGGTCTGAACGGGCTTTATGTTGGTGTACCGGTTGTTCTTGGTGCCAACGGTGTCGAGCGGATTGTTGAAATTGAGTTGAATGCTGATGAGCAAGCGATGTTTGACAATTCGGTTGCGGCAGTCAAAACCTTGAATGAGGTTGTTGATAATCTCTAGGTATAATTGCGCTTTTGCCAGCCAATTTAAAATCACCAAAAAAGGCCGGTTAAAGCCGGCCTTCTGTTCGTCGAGGTTGATCTTTTTAGGCGGTTGACGGCCCCTAGTTTTTGCCTAAAACAATGTCGGATTCATTGTCATTTGGCAGGAAATACCTATACGACTTGAAATACCGAAATTAACGAATAGACTGAAAGACTATTCGAGCCTCGACACGCTAGGGAATGTGAATTTTTTCATGGATGATACTGCTTCTAACATTGGTGATGTAGTCATGGGCGCTGCAATCGATTTTAGTCTTCTATCTGGGGCAAATGCGACCTTTATCGCCGAAATGAACAAGGCGTGGCGTGAAAACCCGTTATCGGTTGATCCGCATTGGGCGGCCTATTTCGAACAATTGGGCAAAGCCGGTGATTTTGGCGCTGATGTTGAGGCCGGGCCAAGCTGGGGTCGGCCGCAAAGCCGCGTTGTTGGCGCGGTTGATGCTGATGCCTCGATCAAGGCTGTGGCACAGGCGCATGGTACTGGGCGCAAAATCAATGCTGTAGATATGCGCGCCGCTACATTGGACTCGCTTCGTGCGGTAATGCTAATCCGTGCTTACCGTATTCGCGGCCATCTGTTGGCAAATCTTGATCCACTGGCGCTTGAGGAAAAGCCGCTTCACCCCGAACTTGATCCGGCAAGCTATGGCTTTGGTGACGATGACTGGGATCGACCAATCTTTATTGATTATGTTCTTGGGCTTGAAACGGCAACATTAACGGAAATTCTTGGCCGACTTCGCAAAACCTATTGCGGCACGATTGGTGTTGAATTTATGCATGTTCAAGATCCGGCGCAAAAGGCGTGGATACAAGAGCGCATCGAGGCCATCGGTAATCAGACCGATTTTACGGTTAAGGGCAAGCAAGCGATCTATGAGCGCCTTGTTGATGCCGAAGAGTTTGAGCGTTATCTCCATAAAAAATACACCGGTACCAAGCGGTTTGGTATGGATGGTGGCGAGTCGATTATACCGGCATTGGAACAGATCCTTAAACGTGGCAGCCAGTTAGGCCTGCGCGAGGCCGTGATCGGCATGGCCCATCGTGGCCGTTTGAATGTGCTGCATAATGTTCTGCAAAAGCCGTTTCGCGCCATCGTTTCCGAATTCCTTGGCAACCCTGCCAATCCTGAAGATGTGGGCGGATCAGGTGATGTGAAATATCATATGGGCGCATCGGCTGATCGTGAATTTGACGCCGTTGAAGTCCATCTGTCGATGGCACCAAACCCGTCGCATCTGGAAATTGTTGATCCGGTCGTGGTGGGACGCGTTCGCGCGAAACAGCAGCAGCGCGGTGATGCTGACCGCACCGCAGTTATGGGTATTTTGCTGCATGGTGATGCGGCGTTTGCCGGACAGGGTGTTGTTGGTGAAACCTTCGCCTTTTCGGCGCTTCGTGGTTATCGCACTGGTGGTACGATCCATATTGTGGTGAATAACCAGATCGGCTTTACCACCAGTCCGCATTATTCGCGGTCATCGCCTTATCCAACCGATGTTGCCAAAATGGTTATGTCGCCGATTTTTCATGTGAATGGCGATGATCCCGAAGCGGTCGTTCATGTCGCGCGGATTGCCACTGAATTCCGTCAGGCCTTTGGCACAGATGTCGTCATTGATATATTCTGCTATCGCCGCTTTGGTCATAATGAAGGTGATGAGCCAGCCTTTACCCAGCCGCTGATGTATAAGGCGATTGCCGAGCATCCGTCGATTCGACAAATCTATGCATCGCGCCTGATTGCCGAGGGTGTTTATGACGAGGCCGGCGCAAATAAGGTCATCGAAGACCGGGTTGCGCATCTTGATGATGAGTTTGCGGCGGGAACAAACTATCTGCCGAACAAGGCGGATTGGCTTGAAGGTAGTTGGTCAGGCATGGTTGCCGCACATGGTGATGAGCGGCGCGGGGATACCGCTGTGGAGCTTGACCGGTTGCGCAAAATTGGTGCGGTGATGACCGCAGCACCGGATCATATGACGCTGAATCCAAAGCTATTGCGCATCTTGAAAGCGCGCGCTGATGCTATTGCATCGGGCAAAGGCATTGATTGGGCAACGGCCGAGCATCTGGCCTTTGGTGCGACCGTGCTTGATGGTAATCCGGTGCGTTTATCGGGGCAGGATTCTTGCCGCGGCACATTTAGCCAACGCCATTCTGTTTTTGTCGACCAGAAAACCGAAGAACGCTACACACCGCTGACTAATCTTGATGAAAATCAGGCAATTTTTGAAGTGATCGACTCGCCGCTTTCCGAGGCATCGGTCATGGGATTTGAATATGGGTTCTCGCAGGCCGAGCCAAATGCGCTGGTCATGTGGGAAGCGCAGTTTGGTGATTTTGCCAACGGTGCGCAGGTTGTCGTCGACCAGTTTATCTCGTCTGGTGAGGCAAAATGGCTACGCATGAACGGGCTGGTTCTGTTGCTGCCGCATGGCTATGAGGGTCAGGGGCCAGAACATTCATCAGCGCGCCTTGAGCGGTATCTGCAGCTATGTGCCGAGGATAATATGCAGGTGGTAAACTGCACCACGCCGGCCAATTATTTCCACGTTCTGCGTCGTCAGGTGCGCCGCAATTTCCGCAAGCCACTTGTTGTGATGACGCCAAAATCACTGTTGCGGCACAAGGCAGCGGTCTCCGACCTTGCCGAAATGGGCCCTGGCACAAGCTTTCACCGTCTGCTTGATGAAAAAGGTACCAAGGTTAATCATGGTAAGGCACGGCGCATCGTCATGTGTTCGGGCAAGGTTTATTATGATCTGGCGGCCGCACGTGACGAAGCGGAGGCGTGGGATATTGAAATTCTGCGTCTTGAACAGCTCTATCCCTTCCCGCATAAATCAGTGATGAAGCGTCTGGCAAAGACCCCGAATGCGGAACTTGTCTGGTGTCAGGAAGAGCCAAAAAATATGGGCAGCTGGACATTTATCCGCGACTTTATCGAAGAGGTCATGGACGAAATCAATATGGCTCAGAGTCGGCTTTTATATACGGGTCGTCCGGCGGCCGCATCGCCTGCGACGGGGACGCTGGCGCGTCATAACCGTGAGCAAAAGGCATTGGTAGATGAAGCGCTTGGCCTATCGCCAAGCAAACCAGCAGGCAAAACAAAAAACACGGCTTCGGCAAAGAAATAGATAACGCCTGATAATCTGGCGCAATTTAAGACAAGGTACCGTAGGAGGGTGCTTATAATGTCAGTTGATATTCATGTTCCAACACTTGGCGAGTCTGTAAGCGACGCAACGGTTGCGCGCTGGATTAAAAAGGCTGGCGATGCTGTTGCAGCGGATGAACCGATCGTTGAGCTTGAAACCGACAAGGTGACGTTGGAAGTGCCATCACCGGTTGCCGGTAAACTTGCCGAGATTGTCGCGCCGGAAGGCGAAACGGTTGAAGTTGGCGCGCTATTGGGGCGGGTTGAAGAAGGTGCTGTCGGCGCGAAACCAGCGCCCAAAGCAGCAAAAGAATCTGCCGCGCCCGCTGCCCCTACCGCACCTGCCGCACCCTCAGCCCCTACCGCACCTGCCGCGCCGGCAGTGGCAATTGACACATCCGATCTGTCACCAGCGGTTCGCCGTCTGGTAGAAGAACATAATCTAAATCCGGCAAATATCCCGGCAACTGGCGTTGGGGGCCGGTTAACCAAGGCCGATATTCTGGCCGCAATTAGCCGACCGCAAGCCGCACCAGCCGCCGCGGTAACTGCACCCGCCGTTGCGCCAGCCCTACCCCGCGTTACGCCGCGTGCCGTTGATGCCGCGCGCGAGGAACGTGTGCGCATGTCAAAATTGCGTCAGGTAATTGCGTCACGGTTAAAGTCGGCGCAAAATACCGCGGCGATGCTGACCACCTTTAACGAGGTGGATATGTCGGCCTTGATGAAGTTGCGCGCTGATTATAAAGATGCTTTTGAAGCCACGCATGAAGTCCGGCTTGGCTTCATGGGGGTATTTGTTCAGGCGGTAATTCAGGCGCTTCGTGAATTTCCGGCGGTAAATGCCGAAATCGACGGCACTGATATTATCTATAAAAACTATTATAATATCGGCGTTGCGGTTGGCACGCCGCAAGGGCTTGTTGTGCCGGTGATCAAGGATGCTGGCGAGATGAGTTTGGTCGAGACCGAACGCGCCATCTCAGATTTTGGCCTTCGTGCCCGTGATGGCAAGATTACGCCTGATGAAATGGCTGGTGGTACCTTTACCATCTCGAATGGCGGGGTTTATGGCTCGATGATGTCGACGCCAATTTTAAACCCGCCACAAAGTGGTATTCTAGGTATGCATAAGATCGAAAAACGCGCCGTCGTCATTGATGATCAGATTGTGATTCGTCCGATGATGTATTTGGCGTTATCATATGATCACCGGATTATTGATGGCCGTGAGGCGGTATCATTCCTCGCACGGGTCAAGGAAATGGTCGAAGATCCACGCCGCTTGTTGGTTGGTGTCTAATTTGGGCCTATCTAATTTGGGCCCGCAAGATTAAGGCCCGTAAAATTAGGGGGCATCAAACCGCCGAAAGAGTCCATCCCGGGTAAATGGCGCGAGCAAGAAGGAACCCAAGATGCAGGATAACAGCTTTGATCTTATCGTCATTGGTGCTGGCCCGGGCGGGTATGTTGGCGCGATTCGTGCGGCACAGCTTGGGATGAATGTCGCTTGTATTGAAAAGCGGCCAACGCTTGGCGGCACTTGTCTTAATGTTGGCTGTATCCCGTCAAAGGCGTTGTTGAACGCGTCCGAACATTTTGCCAGTGCGGCCTCTGGCGCGCTTGGCAAGATGGGGGTCACGCTTGGCTCGGTGTCACTTGATTTGCAGCAGATGATGAAATCGAAAAGTGACATTGTTGATACATTGACTGGTGGCATTGATTTTCTGTTCAAGAAAAACAAGATTACCCGGCTTGAAGGCAGTGCGACCATTTCCGGTGCGGGCAGTGTTACCATCAGCGATGGCAAGGATAAGGGCGAATATAAGGCGGCAAAAATCATGATTGCCACCGGCAGTCACCCGTCCAGTCTTCCGGGTATTACCATCGACGAGAAACGCATCGTCAGTTCAACCGGCGCTCTTAGTCTTGAAACGCTGCCAAAAAAACTAGTGGTAATTGGTGCTGGTTATATTGGGCTTGAGCTTGGCACTGTCTGGGCGCGATTGGGCGCCGAGGTCGAGGTGGTCGAATATCTGCCGCGGATTCTGCCGGGCATGGATAGTGAAATTGCCAAGAAATTTATGACAATTGCGAAAAAGCAGGGGTTGAAATTCCGCCTTAGTACAGCGGTGAAGTCGGCCAAGGCTGATAAAAAAGGCGTTAGCCTGACCGTAACGCCAGCTGATGGCGGCGATGAAGCGACGATTGACGCGGATATCGCCTTGGTTTCGGTTGGCCGTCATCCAGCGACTGAAGGGCTGGGGCTTGAAAAAATCGGGGTCACTATGACGCCGCGTGGCCGCATTGCGGTTGATGCGCGTTTTGAAACCAGCATCGAGGATATCTATGCGATTGGTGATGTGATTGATGGGCCGATGCTGGCGCATAAGGCCGAGGAAGATGCGGTTGCTGCGGTTGAGATGATGGCCGGCAAGCCCGGTCATGTCGATTATGATCTGGTACCGGGGATTGTCTATACAGCGCCAGAAATTGCGACGCTTGGCAAATCTGAAGAGGCGTTAAACGACGCGGGTATCGACTATGCCAAGGGCGTATTTCCGTTTTCGGCAAATAGCCGGGCGCGCGCCCAAGGTCATACTGACGGCTTTGTCAAAATTCTTGCCTGCGCCAAAACCGATAAGGTTCTGGGTGTCCATATCATCGGCCATGAAGCGGGAACCCTTATTCATGAATGTGCCACGGCAATGGCCTTTGGCGCGTCATCTGAAGATATTGCCCGCACCTGTCACGGCCATCCGACCTTGAATGAGGCCGTCAAAGAAGCCGCGCTGGCGGTTGATGGGCGCGCTATCCATATCTAGCCATCCGGCAAAATCAAAATTGCATTAAGTGGTGACTTGCGTTACTGGCTATCGGCGTGCACGCGGATGGGTATCGCGGTGTATCTGTATGAGGTGCGTCTCATCAACATGAGTATAGCGCTGAGTTGTCGACAGGCTGGCATGGCCAAGCAATTCTTGAATTGCCCTTAGATCACCACCATTGCCAAGAAGATGCGTGGCAAAGGCATGGCGTAAACTATGCGGTGTGACGTGACCGGGAAGATCAAGCTCGACACGCAGCTCCTCAAGCAAACGCTGCACAGCACGGGGGCCAAGCGGCTTGTTGCGGCTGCTGATAAACAGCGGTGCTTTCGGCCCACCATCAAACGGGCAATATGCCAGATAGTCATCAACCGCCTCGGCTGCTGCCTTTAGGACGGGTACATCGCGTATCTTGTCGCCCTTGCCGGTAATGCGAAGCCAGTCGCCAAGCGGGGCATCCTTGCGGCATAGTCCAAGCGCCTCGGAAATTCGCAATCCAGCACCGTAAAGCAGCATGAGGACGGCAAAGTCGCGCTTTTTGATCCAGTCAGCCCCACGCCGCGCGAAAATTGCATTCAGCAACGCGCGCGCATCATCCGGTGACATTGATTTTGGCACGGCGCGCGGCGGTTGCGGGGCACGAAGCCAGCCAAGATCGGGAACATCAAGCAACCGGTTACGCCCGCAAAACCGGTAAAAACTGCGTATTGATGATACACGTCTGGCGATCGTGGTGCGGGCCAGCTGACGCGATGCCATTGCCGCAAGCCAGCCGCGAAATAGCTGACGTGACAGCGGTGCATCGGCCGTATTCGTCGTTGTTGAGAGATAGCTGGAAAAATCGTCAAGATCGCGTTCATAGGCATCAAGCGTGTTTGCGCCATAGCGTTTTTCACTGGCGAGCCAGCGCAACCATGCTGCCCGATGTGCCGCTGCGATCATGTCATTTCTGCCTGCAATTCCAGTCGCGCGGCCAAGGTTACGCCCACCATTTCGGCCAGCAACACCAATAGGTCACTGCCAAGGTCGGGGTGAAAACTATTAGCCGTTTTGCCACCAAGCAATAACAGGCACTGCGATACAGGGTCCGGCAACCGGTCGGGCAATCTAATGATTGCTAGGCTTTGTGCCGGCTTTATCAACAGGGCTTGCGCAGCATCGTTTGGTAGACCCAAAAACAGGCCGCGGCCTTGGGTGGCGGCATTTATCTGGTCGGCCGGATGTACCGCCAGCCCAACCTGTAGACCAGAATTTAGGCCAGCTTCAGCCTCGGTGATGAGCTGGCATTGGCTAAGATCAAAGATCACCGGAAATTCGGTTGATATCACCTGACACATTCCGGCCAGATCGGTACTGGCCAGAAGCCCCAATGTGGCATGATGCAACCGCGTCCAATTCAGCATATTTTCAGCCGCAACATGCAATAGCGACTGATGTGTCTGGCTAATTTTGCGGGCATCTTGGCGCGCTTTGGCGGCCAGCGCCGGTATCAGGTCAACCACTTTATTATCCATGTGAGCAGCGGCATGGGTGCCAGCCGCAGTCAGGCAGGCGGCCAGAAACTCTGGTTCGGTTGCCAGCAAGTCTGACATGGCATCGGGGTTGCCAGCCAGAAAATTGGCAACATCTTTGGCGGTGATGGATGTATCCGGTTTATCTGCTGCCATAACGCTGCCTTTGTCTGTCAGGATAACCTAGAGAATCGACTGACCGGTATCTTTCCAGTCTTGCAAAAAAGCATCCAAACCGCTGTCAGTCAGCGGGTGTTTGTAAAGTGCCGTTAAAATCTTTGGTGGCAAGGTCACCACGTCAGCCCCCATCAGCGCGGCATCGACAACATGCTGGGTACTGCGCACCGAGGCCACCAGCACTTCAGTTTGATAGTCATAATTTGCGTAGATGCTGCAAATCTCTTCGATCAGTCCCATACCGTCACGGCCAATATCGTCAAGCCGCCCGACAAAAGGCGAAATGAATTTCGCCCCAGCCTTGGCCGCTAGCAAGGCCTGACCTGCGGTAAAGCACAAGGTGACATTCACATCAGTGCCAGCATCACTCAGCGCGCGGCAGGTCATTAACCCATCGCGGGTAAGCGGCACTTTGACCGTTACATTTGGCGCAATTGCAGCTAGCTTGCGGCCTTCGGCAAGCATTGTTTCAAAATCGGTTGCGGTCACTTCGGCGCTAACCGGCCCATCAACAAGGCGGCAAATTTCGGCAATCGTATCAAGGATGTTGCGACCAGACTTGGCAATCAATGACGGGTTCGTTGTGACGCCATCAACAAATCCAGTATCGCAAAGCGCGGTGATCTCGCCAATGTCGGCACTATCAAGAAAAATTTTCATGGTGTTGATCCTGTTTTAACTGGATTGATGCTTGCGCTTTTTCAGCCCGCCACGCAAGTTTACTTGAAGCAACTTCGCAAATCCACAATCTTAAAAATGATGTGTGATCAGCCTAGCTGTGGTGGCGAATAAATTCCATAGGATCCTATGCTGTATAAAGATTTATCATGAATGACCCTGAGGCCATGACACAACCAGCTGCACTGGCGGTTGCGGTTGCTGCGCCGGTTGGCGGGATCTATGATTATCTCGCAGGGCCAGCGCTTGGTGCGTCAAGAGGCAGCCTTGTGATGGTGCCTTTTGGCGGGCGGCATTTGCCCGGTATTGTCATGGGGCCAGCGCTTGGTGATGTGCCGATGGCCAAGCTGCGGGCGGTTGAAACGCTGGTTAAACTGCCGCCATTGCCTGAAGCGCTGGTGCTGTTTATCGAACGGGTTGCGGCCTGGACGATGGCGCCGCTTGGTGCGGTGGTGAAAATGGTGTTGAGCCAGCCCGCCGCCTTTGGGCGCCCGCCACAGCAAAAACGCTATTATCATAAAATGCCAGAGGCTGGTGCGCGGCTGACCGTATCACGTCAGAAAATTATTGATTACCTTGCCGCCCAAACGAGGCCGCAAACACCGGATAATCAGGGTAATATTCCATCGAAGATTGGCGCTACCGCTGCTGCGATCACCGCTGCTTGTGGGGTCAGTCAGGCGGTTTTAAACGGCATGGAAGACGCGGGGCTTGTGCGTGTAGAGCTGGTTTCGGCGGATCAGCCGCCACCGGCGTTGCGGCATAATTCAGGGCATGGGGCGCGCAGTGTCACCTTAACTGCCGACCAGCAAAAGGCCGCATCTCATTTGCGGCGGGCGGTTGGCAATGGGTTTCGGGCTTGCCTGCTTGACGGGGTAACTGGTTCGGGCAAAACCGAGGTCTATTTCGAGGCCGTTGAAGCGGCCGTTGCGGCTGGACAGCAGGTGCTGATTCTGTTGCCTGAAATTGCCCTGTCTGCTGCGTGGCGCGCAAGGTTTACCGCGCGCTTTGGCGTGCCGCCGGTTGAATGGCATTCCGATATCTCACCTGCGCAAAAGCGCAAATCATGGCGATTTGTGCTGCAAGGCCGTGCCGAGGTCGTGGTGGGTGCACGATCGGCTTTGTTTTTGCCATTTTCGCGGCTTGGATTGATCATTGTTGATGAAGAGCATGAGCATGCTTTTAAACAGGAAGATCAGGTAATCTATCAGGCGCGCGACATGGCGGTATTGCGGGGGCAGCTTGATCAGGTGCCGGTGGTTCTGGCAAGCGCGACGCCGTCACTGGAAAGCTGGGTCAATGCTGGTAAAACGGGGCTTTCGGCGCGGTATGATTACTTAACGTTACCAAAGCGGGTTCATGATGCCCGCCTTCCCGATATTACCGCGATTGACCTGCGCCAAACGCCGCCCGAACGTGGCAGATGGCTGGCGCCGCCCCTTGTCGAGGCCATTGAGGCGCGACTTAAAGCCGGTGAACAAAGCCTGTTATTCTTGAATCGGCGCGGCTATGCGCCATTGACGCTTTGCGGGGCCTGCGGCACCAAAGTGACCTGCCCGAATTGCGATTCATGGATGGTGGCGCATCGTTTGGCAGGTCGTCTGCGGTGTCACCATTGTGGCCATGAATCGCGCCCGAGCAATGATTGCCAGGCTTGTGGTGCAAAGGATCAGATGCAGGCTTGTGGTCCCGGGGTAGAGCGGCTTGCCGAAGAGGTGCTTTTCCGGTTTCCCGAAGCGCGGTTTGCCCTGCTGTCCAGCGATACCGTTGGCACACCAAAAGCGGCCGAAGCCTTTATCCAATCGGTCAGCGATGGTGAGGTTGATATCATCATAGGCACGCAGATGGCCGCCAAGGGACATCATTTTCCGCATTTGACACTGGTTGGGGTGGTTGATGCTGATCTTGGGCTTGCTGGTGGTGATTTGCGCGCCGCTGAACGCACATTTCAGATGCTTAGTCAGGTGGCGGGACGTGCCGGACGCGAATCGCGCCCGGGGGCCGCGTTACTGCAAACATTGGAACCGGAAAATCCGGTTCTGGTTAGTCTGATTGCTGGTGATCGTGACGCCTTTCTGGCACAAGAGGCGGCGGCTCGAAATGCTGCCGGAATGCCGCCCTTTGGCCGCTTGGCGGCGGTTATCATCGCCTCGCCCCATGAAGACCGGCTGCATCAGGCGCTTCGCCAGATTGACGCGACCCGCCCCCAGTTTCATGCGGTGCAGATTTACGGGCCGGCAATTGCCCCGATCGGCTTTTTGAAAGGAAAACATCGCGCCAGATTGCTTATCAGGGCCGATAAGGGTGTGAATATTCAGCATATTTTGAAGGGATGGCTTGGGGCAATCAAGCTGCCGTCATCGGTGCGGATGCAGATTGACATCGACCCCTATAGTTTCCTCTAGAGTTTAGCACCTCGCCTGCCGGTGGGGTGCATCGAAAATTCGTCAATTTTTCATGGCGTGACTGCTTGCCTTTCGGGCATGGCTATGATAGCAACCACCCGTCACAACTGGTCGGGCCGCGTCAGCGCGCGACGGGTGGTGCACCCAAAAATCGAATTTCTTTAGGATGAGGGTTTAGTCGGTGAGTTCAGGCGCTACAGGTCTTGCAGGGCGGTATGCCGGCGCGCTTTATGCGCTGGCCGTCGACAGCAATAAAGTTGATTCCATCCATGGCGAATTGGGCAGCATTTCAGCTATGCTCGGTGAAAGCCAAGACCTTCGAAAGCTGGTCGAATCGCCAATCCTGTCGCGCGAACAACAGCAGGCAGCAATCACCGCAATTCTGCAAAAAGCTGGTGCCGATGCGCTGACCATCAAATTCTTGGGTACTCTGGCGGCAAATGGCCGGTTGAGTGCGCTTCCCCGCGTCATTCAGGCATTTCAGCAAGAACATGCCAGTCGTCGCGGTCAAATCTCTGCCGAAGTCATCTCAGCTGTCGAACTTGATGACAGCCGCAAGGCGGTTGTAGAGAAAACTGTCGCCCGGCTTGCCGGCAGCGACAAATTGTCACTTTCGATGCGTGTAGACCCGTCACTGATCGGCGGTCTTGTGGTGCGCATCGGCTCTCGTATGATTGATACGTCAATCAAAACCAAACTTAGCCGGCTGGAATCAGCCATGAAGGGTGTTGCGTGATGGATATTCGTGCGGCTGAAATTTCAGCGATCCTCAAGGAACAAATTGCCAATTTTGGTAGTGAGGCAGAAATTGCCGAGGTGGGCCGCGTGCTCTCAGTCGGTGACGGTATTGCCCGTGCCCACGGTCTGGATGAAGTTCAGGCCGGTGAGATGGTCGAATTTGAAAGCGGCGTGAAAGGCATGGCGCTTAACCTTGAATCGGACAATGTGGGTATCGTTATCTTTGGCGATGACCGGTCGATCCGTGAAGGCGATGTTGTGCGCCGGACGTCATCAATCGTTGATGCGCCGATCGGCATGGGCCTGCTTGGCCGCGTTGTTGACGCGCTTGGCAACCCAATCGACGGCAAGGGCCCGCTAAAAGACACCAAGCGTAGCCGCGTTGAAGTAAAAGCACCGGGCATTATGCCGCGTCAGTCAGTGCATGAGCCAATGCAGACCGGCCTGAAGGCGATTGACAGCCTGATCCCGATTGGCCGTGGTCAGCGCGAATTGATCATTGGTGACCGCCAAACCGGTAAAACCGCGATTGCAATTGACGCCTTCATCAACCAGAAGGCGGTGAATGACGCAGCCGGTAAAGATGACAGCAAAAAGCTTTTCTGCATCTATGTTGCGGTTGGTCAGAAGCGGTCAACAGTGGCCCAGATCGTTCGCTCACTAGAAGAGCAAGGCGCGATGGAATATTCAATTGTCGTTGCCGCAACCGCGTCCGATCCGGCACCAATGCAGTTCCTTGCCCCTTACACAGCGGCGGCTATGGGCGAATATTTCCGCGACAATGGCATGCATGCGCTTGTTGTCTTTGACGATTTGTCAAAGCAGGCAGTTGCCTACCGCCAGATGAGCCTGTTGCTGCGCCGCCCACCGGGACGTGAAGCATATCCGGGTGACGTTTTCTATCTGCACTCACGGCTTCTTGAGCGTGCAGCCAAGATGAATGCTGAAAATGGTTCAGGTTCATTGACCGCGCTGCCAGTGATCGAGACACAAGGCGGTGACGTGTCTGCGTTTATTCCTACAAACGTTATTTCGATTACTGACGGGCAGATCTTCCTTGAGACTGAACTGTTCTACAAAGGTATTCGTCCGGCGGTTAACGTCGGCCTGTCAGTCAGCCGCGTTGGGTCAGCTGCCCAGATCAAGGCGATGAAGCAGGTTGCCGGCACGATCAAGCTGGAATTGGCGCAGTATCGCGAGATGGCGGCCTTTGCCCAGTTTGCATCAGACATGGACGCATCAACCCGGGCGTTGCTTGAGCGCGGTGCGCGTCTAACCGAATTGCTGAAGCAGGCTCAATATAGCCCGATGCTCGTTGAAGAGCAGGTTTCGGTTATTTTTGCTGGTGTGAAAGGCTATCTTGATAAGATCGCCGTATCTGATATCGGCCGCTTTGAGGCAGGGCTGCTTGATCATCTTCGCAGCAACAATCAGGACGTTCTCGATACAATCCGTGATGAGAAAGCATTGTCGGATGCCACATCTGACAAATTAGCAAAGGCCATCGAGGCATTTGGTAAAAGCTTTTCGTAAATGGTGAAGGCATTTGCGGGGTTTTGACGCCGCAAAATGGAGTTTGGTAAATGGCATCATTGAAGGATCTCAAGACGCGCATTAACAGCGTCAAGTCCACGCAGAAAATCACCGCTGCCATGAAAATGGTGGCTGCGGCGAAATTGCGTCGGGCGCAAGAGGCAGCGGAATCTGGCCGGCCATATGCCGACCGGATGCGTGGTGTTATTGCCAATCTTGCGGCCAATGCTGACCCGAGTTCTGCCCCTGCATTGCTCGTCGGAAATGGAAAATCAGCATCACATCTGCTGGTCGTCATTTCAGCCGATCGCGGTCTTTGCGGCGGTTTTAACGGGTCGATCACGCGTCAGACACGCACCGAAGTGGCGCGCCTGACCAGCGAAGGCAAAACTGTAAAGCTGTTGATGGTTGGTCGGAAGTCGGCTGATTCGCTTCGGCGCGAATTCGGCGATAAATACATTGCCAGCCTCGAAGGTATCCAAGGCACCTCAGTTGCGTTTTCTGACGCAGCTGACCTCGGCGAGACAATCCGCAGCGGTTTTGAAAATGGTGATTTCGACGTTTGCACCATGATTTATAATAAATTCGTCAATGCGATCACCCAAGAGGTCAAGCTGACCCAGTTAATCCCAGCCGAGGTTGCTGAGGCGGGCGACGGGGATGCTGGCGGTAATTATGATTATGAGCCTGAAGAAGATGAATTGCTGGCAAGCCTGCTGCCACGCATCATTTCAACACAGATTTACAGTGCGTTGCTGGAATCGTCTGCGGCCGAGCTTGCCGCAAGGATGACGGCAATGGATAACGCCACCAGAAATGCTGGTGAAATGATTGACGGTCTGACATTGGTGTATAACCGAACCCGTCAGGCAGCAATTACGAACGAACTTATCGAAATTATTTCAGGTGCTGAAGCGCTATAGATTTAGCAGCTGAATAAAACAAAATGATCAGGGCAATGATGCCCGCAATTAAAACGGTTCTAGCCCGGAGTAAGAAGACCATGGCAAATAAAGCAATTGGTAAAATCAGTCAGGTTATTGGCGCGGTTGTTGATGTTCAGTTTGATGGTGAACTACCTGCCATTCTAAACGCCCTTGAGGTCGACAACAACGGTCAGCGACTTGTGCTTGAGGTTGCGCAGCATCTTGGCGAATCAGCTGTTCGTACCATCGCGATGGACTCAACCGAAGGTTTGGTGCGCGGCGCCCAGGCGGTTGATACCGGCGCGCCAATCACCGTTCCTGTCGGACCTGAAACGCTTGGCCGTATCCTGAACGTCATTGGTGAGCCAGTTGATGAAGGCAAGCCAGTCAAGTCAAAGAAGCATTATCCAATCCACCGTTCAGCCCCTGAATATGTTGATCAGTCAACCGAAGCTGAAATTCTGGTAACAGGCATCAAGGTTGTTGACCTTTTGGCACCATATGCCAAGGGCGGTAAGATTGGTCTGTTCGGCGGCGCCGGTGTTGGTAAAACCGTTTTGATCATGGAATTGATCAACAACGTTGCCAAGGCGCATGGTGGTTATTCAGTGTTTGCCGGTGTCGGCGAGCGCACCCGTGAAGGTAACGATCTCTATCACGAAATGGTCGAGTCGGGCGTTATCAAGACTGACGGTCCAGGCTCAAAAGCAGCCCTTGTTTACGGTCAGATGAACGAGCCTCCAGGTGCGCGTTCACGTGTTGCCTTGACCGGTCTGACATTGGCTGAATATTTCCGTGATGAAGAAGGCCAGGACGTGCTGTTCTTCGTCGATAACATCTTCCGCTTTACCCAAGCTGGCTCCGAAGTGTCGGCATTGCTCGGCCGTATTCCATCGGCGGTGGGGTATCAGCCAACTCTGGCAACCGATATGGGTGCCTTGCAAGAGCGGATTACCACAACAAACAAAGGCTCGATCACGTCAGTGCAGGCGATTTACGTTCCTGCCGATGACTTGACTGACCCGGCACCAGCGGCATCATTTGCCCACCTTGATGCGACCACAGTTCTGTCGCGTCAGATTGCCGAGCTTGGTATTTATCCTGCGGTTGACCCGCTTGATTCATCATCTCGTATGCTTGACCCGCGGATTGTTGGTGAGCATCACTACAATATCGCCCGTCAAGTTCAAGAAGTGTTGCAGCAGTACAAGTCACTTCAGGACATTATTGCAATTCTCGGTATGGACGAATTGTCTGAAGAAGATAAGCTGGTCGTGGCACGTGCCCGTAAGATCCAGCGCTTCTTGTCACAGCCGTTCCACGTTGCCGAAGTCTTTACCGGTTCACCGGGCAAGCTGGTTGGCCTTGAAGACACAATCGCTGGCTTTGAGGGTATCTTGAAGGGGGATTATGATCATCTTCCAGAGGCGGCCTTCTATCTTGTTGGCACCATCGAAGAGGCCATCGAAAAGGCGAAGAAACTCACTCAGGACGCTGCGTAACCGCATCGTCTCTGTTCGATCCAGCATAAGGATGCGGTAGCATGGCTGAAACGACACAATTGGAACTGGTAACACCAGCCCGCGTCATGGCACAGAAATCTGTGCAGATGGTCGTCGCACCAGGGGTTGAAGGCTTGTTTGGCGTGCTGCCACGGCATGCGCCATTACTGGCTGATCTGGCGCGCGGTATCGTCGAAGTGCATGAAGATGGCAAAATCATTGACCGGTTCATGATTGACGGTGGTCTTGCCGATGTTTCTGGCGAATCCGTTACGATTCTGGCCGAACGCGCGATTGACCTCGGCACCGCCGATGCGGCGTCTTTGAAAGCACAAGCAGCGACGGCAGGTGAAGCCGAGGCTGCGTTTTTAAATGCGGTTATCGACGCGCTATAGACCGTAAATCAGAATGACAAAAAGGGCTGCCAATTGAGTTGGCGGCCCTTTTTTTTTACTCTTTTCCCATTCGGATGGGGGCTGGATGCGGGGCTTGGGTTCGGGCCTGCTTTAAGCGATTTCGTCCAGCAGCCTTGCTAGACAAAATCGCGAAACGCTGCCAGCACATCATCATAGACGTCACGTTTGAACGGAACCGCCATATCGACCAGATCACGCGGTGCCAACCAGCGCCATTCGCAAAACTCTGGCTCAGCCGTATTGATATTAATATCGGCGTCGTCACCGGTAAAACGAAGCGCCATCCATTTCTGCTTTTGCCCTTTATATTGTCCATGCCACAGCCGGTCAGCAAGTGGCAGCGGAATATCATAATAGAGCCAATCATCATGCTCACACAGCAACTCTGCCGATGATGTGCCAATTTCCTCGCCCATTTCACGCATACAGGCATCAATCGCTGTCTCGCCAGGGTCGATCCCGCCTTGCGGCATTTGCCATGCCTCGGCGCGGCTGTCGATACGGCGACCGCCAAAGACCTGCTTTTTGTCATTGATCAGAAAGATGCCGACACAAGGCCGGTATGGCCGTTCATCATAGGGGATATTCCGCATAATCAAGACCCCGGCTTTGTAACATTAAAAATCGAAACGCCGCGGATCAAATCCAGTGCGCGGGCCAGTTGATAATCAATTTTTGACTGATCTTCCGGCGCTGTACCAGCGGCTGCCTCTGGGGTATCGCCTTTGCTATCGCCGGACGCGCCGCTGTCCTTGCTAGCTTGCCCAGCTTTGCTTTTATCAAGCGCACCTTGCAAATCTTCTTCGCGTGTATTGCCGCCTTCAAGAGTTTCAATACGTGCGAGTGCCACCTCGATATCAGGGGTAATACCCTTGGCCTGAATTGAAATGCCTGATGGGGTGTAATAGCGCGCCGTGGTCAGCCGCATGGCGCTATTACCGGAAACCGGAATGACCGATTGCACCGATCCCTTACCAAAAGAGCGCGTCCCAAGAAGCACCCCGCGGCGATGATCCTTTAGCGCGCCGGCAACAATTTCCGAGGCTGAGGCTGATCCTGAATTGATGAGCACGACAAGCGGCAAACCTTTGGCAATATCACCGGGGCGGGCATAGGCACGGCTGGCATTTTCACCACGCCGACCGCGCGTTGAAACAATTTCACCCTGCTCCAAAAACGCATCACTGACTGAAATCGCCTCATTCAGCAAGCCGCCCGGATTGTTGCGAAGATCAAGCACAAAGCCTTTGAGGTCTTCGCCGTGATCACGGAACATTTTGTCGATTTCCTTGGTCAGCCCGGGTGTGGTCTGTTCGGAAAAAGTGGTGATTCGCAAATAGCCGATACCGTCAAACATCTTGGCACGTACCGAACGAATTTTGATCGTGTCGCGCTTGAGGGTAACCTCGAACGGGTCCTTGCTTCCGCGTTTTACCGTGATCGTGACCTTTGAGCCGACCTCGCCGCGCAGCCGGTCGACTGCATCGCTAAGGCCCATACCGCGAATCGCCTCATCATTGACTGCGATGATTAGGTCTTCGGGTTGTAATCCGGCTTTGGCGGCGGGCGTGTCATCAATCGGCGAGACGATTTTGATCACCCCGTCTTCCATGGTGATTTCGATACCAAGTCCGCCAAACTTACCTTTGGTCTGAACTTGCATATCGCTGAAATTTTCATTGTTCAGGAAAGAAGAATGGGGGTCGAGCGAGGTCAGCATCCCGTTAATGGCGGCTTCGATAAGGTCTTTTTCGTCGACCTCATCAACATAGCTTTCACGAACGCGCTGGAAAATATCACCAAACAGGCCAAGCTGCCGGTAAACAGCATCATTCTTGCCTGATTGCGCGGTTGTAAGCGTCGGGATTGCCAAGCCGGCAATGACCGCGCCAGCAATGAACGGCAAGGCGGCATAACGTATCCGGCGCCCTTGCGAAGAGAGAAAGCTGACAATTTGCATTTACAATTGCTCCTAATATCCCGCCGAATAGAGTGGCCAAAACAGATCGGCCTATGGTGACCTCACCCTTATATCACTAGTTGCTTATCGTGCCAGTCAATACGCTTGCATACAACCCCAACCCGATCTTGGAAGGTAAATCATCGCACCATCTAATGGCAAGATCATGGCCATTATTGGGGCGGCCATCAGCCTTGGCCTGTTCATTTTGCTAGGTGGTTGGCAATAACAAACTGATACCGGTCATTGACGCCGGTTTGGCGATTCCCATCATCGCCAGCAAACTGGGCGCAAGATCGGCCAGCCGCCCATTGGCAAGTTTTGTATTCGCATTACCGTTAACCAGAATTAATGGCACCAGATTGGTGGTATGCGCGGTATGCGGCGACGCGGCATCATCATCCCACATCACCTCACAATTGCCATGATCTGCGGTCAATAGCATCTGCCCACCAGCAGTGACGAGCGCCTCAACCAGCCTGCCAACGCAGCGATCGACCGTTTCAACCGCATGAATGGCGGCAGCTAGATCGCCGGTATGACCGACCATGTCAGGATTGGCAAAATTAATAATCAACAGATCATGCGCCTTGGTCTTAAGGCTGTTCAGTGCGGTTTGCAGCACGTCATGCGCGCTCATTTCGGGCTGTAAATCATAGGTTGCAACTGCTGGCGACGCGATCATTTCCCTGTCTTCACCGGGCTGTAGCGCCTCTTCGCCGCCATTAAAGAAAAACGTCACATGTGGGTATTTCTCAGTTTCGGCAAGCCGTAATTGGCGCTTGCCAGCCCGCGCGACAACTTCGCCTAGCGTCTCGTGCAAATCCAACGGCGGGTAGAGTGTGACCATATGTGCATCAAGTGATTTCGAATAGCTGGTCATGCCAGCCATGGCGGCCAGCCGAAGCGGCTGGGTGGTACAGCCGGTAATATCAGGTTGGCAAAAGCAATTTAGAATCTGACGCGCACGATCGGCGCGGAAATTCATCATCACCACGCCATCACCATCCCGCATACCCTGATATTTGTCGATGATTGTGGGTGTGATGAATTCATCGCCCTCATCACGCGCATAGGCCGCCTCTAGCGCCGCTAGGGCGTCGATGGCATAGACAGGGGCTCTGGCGCCTGCAATGGCGTCATAGGCGGCTTGTGTGCGCTCCCAGCGGTTATCGCGATCCATGGCGAAATAGCGGCCAATGATGCTTGCCATTGTGGCGCCTGACGGCAAATCGGCTAAAAACCGCGGTAAATCTTGCTTGGCGGCTTGTGGCAATGTATCGCGGCCATCGGTAAAGCCATGCACTGCAACCGGAACGCCGACATCAACCAGCCCCTTGATTACCGCCAGAAAATGGTCTTGATGCGCATGGACGCCGCCGGGCGATAATAATCCCATTACATGGGCAGTGCCGCCGGACGCCCGAAGCTGTGCCGCCAGCGCGCCAAGTTCGGGATGGCCGGCAAGTGATCCATCTTTAACCGCCGCATTGATGCGCGGCAAATCCTGCATGACCACCCGACCGGCGCCAATATTCATATGACCGACCTCGGAATTGCCAACCTGCCCATCCGGCAGCCCAACATCGGCGCCCGAGGCCGCAAGCAGACTATGCGGCTGAGCAGAAAACAGCGCGTCAAAAACCGGCGTCTTGGCAAGCGCGACCGCATTATGTTCAACCGCGGTACGGTGACCCCAGCCATCCATAATACAAAGGACAACCGGGCCGTTTGAAGGGTGATAATTAGCCATGACGATCTTATAATCGGGGCATGGATTGATGTACAGATAAACTATGCTTTCAATCGAGGCACCCCAAATTTTTGCGCCCAAATTTTTCAGGCTCCAATTTTTCAGGCCCCAAATTATCGTAACCAGTCAGGTGCCCCCCGTTAATCTGCACGGTGATAGGGGTGGTTCGCTAAAATCGAGCTGGCGCGATATAGCTGTTCGGCAAGCATGGCACGAAACAGCATATGCGGCCATGTAGCCCGGCCAAAGGCAATGGTGTGGTCGGCTCTTTGTCGCAATATATCTGCATGACCATCGGCGCCGCCAATGGCAAAACAGGCCGCGCCATACCCGCCATTGCGCCAGCGATCAATCAATGCGGCAAGGTCTTCAGATGAAAGATCCTTGCCGCGCGGATCAAGCACGGCCAAGGCTGCGCCATCGGGCATTGCGCGTAAAAGACGGTCGCCCTCGTCATCGGTACGTTTTTGCCCCGGCGGAAGTTTTGACTCAACTTCGATCAGGCTGCCGCCCTGCGGCAAGCGTGATAGCCAGCCTTGTGTCAGGCTGTTTTCAGGCGATGCCCGGCCTTTGCCAACGGCGAGGATTAGTAATTGCATTAATTAGACCCTGACCGCCCCGTAATCTGAACCCAGTGATCTGAACCCAGTGATCTGATCGCAAATTACGCTAGGCGTCGCTGCCAATTTTGACAATTTCAGCTGGCGTATCATCAACCCACATCCGCTCCAGCCCATAGAACTCACGCACTTCCGGGCGGAAGATATGAACAATCACATCATTTGCATCCAGCAACACCCAATCGGCTTGCCGCAACCCTTCAAGGCCAAGGATATCGACCTTCTGTTGCTTTAGCTTAAATTCGAGATGTTCTGCCATGGCGGCAACTTGCCGGGATGAAGCCCCTGACGCAACGACCATGTAATCGGCCATTGCGGATTTACCTTGTAATGGGATTGTCAGGATATTTTCGGCTTTGTCGTCGTCAAGAGAGCTGGTAATCAAGCTTAGGATTTGGTCTGCATTTAAGGCAGTTTGCGCTTTAGAAATGGGTATCTCCTGTCAAAATGTTCAAGCCTCTTCTGTTACAGGCTTCGGGCGGATTTAGGCGGTTGCGCGCTGCGCTTGTTGCCGGATTTCCGTGGCCGAAGCCGCATGACGTTTTCCAGCTATAAAACACCAGCCCGGTAGTTTTAGTGACCTTGTCGTAATCGCGCGGCGCATTTCCCCAACCTGATAACGCCGCCCTAGCAACCACCGACCAGACGCTATAGCCTTAAGAGAATAGCTTGGACGGTCGATTACGGCAATGGGTAGCAGGCGAATCAAATCCTGATGCCGGTGCCAGCGCGAAAATTGATCCAGATTATCCGCGCCCATGATCCAGACTAAACGCGCAAGTGGCAAGGTTTTTTTCAAATAAATCAACGTATTATATGTATAATTCTTAGGCAGGCCCGCCTCGGGTGCAAGAACGCGCAAAAACGGATAGCCGCCAGCGATATCGCGGGCATAGGCCAATCTTGTGGCAAGTGATGCCATTCCGGCGGCACTTTTCAGCGGATTCTGCGGGCTGACCAGCCACCATATCTGATCAAGCCCCAAGGCCCGCCGCGCCTCTAGCGCAACATGGATATGACCATCATGCGCCGGATTGAACGAGCCGCCCACAAGACCAATTTTCAGGCGTGACCGGCTGTGAAACAGCGCCGGCATCTGGTGGGTATGACTAGCTGCGTGTCTGGCCATCGCCGCGAACAACATATTTGAAACTTGTTAATTGCGCCGCCCCAACGGGTCCGCGTGCGTGCAGCCGTCCCGTGGCGATGCCGATTTCAGCCCCCATGCCAAATTCGCCGCCATCGGCAAATTGGGTTGATGCGTTCTGCATGACAATGGCGCTGTCGACCTCGGCAAAGAATTGCTCTGCCGCTGCTGCTGACTGGGTAATAATCGCATCGGTATGGGCCGATCCATATTTGCCGATATGGGCAATGGCCCCGTCAATATCATCAACCACGGCAACCGACAGGATTGCATCCAGATATTCAGTATAGAAATCGGTTTCGGTTGCTGGCGTCATTGCTGGAACCAGCGCACAGGCCGCAGCATCGCCGCGAAGCGCGCAGCCAGCCGCCAACAAATCGACGGTAATATCAGCCAAAAGCGTGGCTGCAACCGCCTTGTCGATCAGCAGGGTTTCGGCTGCCCCGCAAATACCGGTTCGCCGCATCTTTGCATTTAGCATGATGCGCCGCGCCTTTTCCGGATCGGCATCGCAATGGACATAGACATGGCAGACGCCTTCCAAATGGGCAAATACTGGCACGCGTGCCTCGGTCTGAACGCGCTCAACAAGCGAGCGTCCGCCACGCGGGATCACCACATCAATGCCGCCAACCGCACCGAGCATAGCACCAACCGCCTGCCGGTCGGTCGTTGGCACCATCTGGACGGCATCACGCGGCAGGCCAACCATGTCCAGACCCTCGGCCATGATGCTAGCAAGCAGGCTTGCGGTCAGCTGGCTGTCGCTGCCCCCGCGCAGAATCGCCGCATTGCCGGCAATAATGCATAATCCGGCGGCATCAACCGTAACGTTTGGCCGCGATTCGTAAATGATACCGATCACCCCAAGCGGTGTTGATATGCGCGTGATGTCCAGCCCGCTTGGCTGTTGCCAGCGTGCCAGCTCATGGCCAATCGGATCATGCAGCCGCGTCATTGCCTCAAGCCCGTTTGCCATCGCCTCGACACCGCTATCATCAAGCGTTAAACGGTCAATAAAGGCACCGCTGATGCCGCTGGCCTTGGCGGCCGCTACATCTTTTTTATTAACCTCAAGGATGGATGTTTTTTGGGCGCGAATCAGCGTGGCGGCGGCCTGCAATACCGCGCATCTGGTGGTAAAATCACTTTTGCCAATTACCGATTGGGCGGCGCGCGCACGGGTGACCATTGCGGCGATCAGGGCGGTAGCGTCGCTGGTTTTTTCTAGTTGCTGTGCCATTTATCTTCCTGTTTTAGGTCTTCTGGCTTTGGATCTTCGCGGATAAAGCGTCTTAGCGAATTTAAGGCCTAGCTATCACTGATCACAAGATTATCCGCATGAATCATCTCGTCACGTCCGCGATAGCCTAGCACGGTTTCGATTGCATTGCTCTTGTGACCTCTGATCGCCGCGGCATCGTCGCTGCCATAGCTGGACAGCCCATGTCCAATGACCGTTCCGGCGTTATTTTCAATCTCGATCAGGTCACCGCGTTCAAACTGCCCCCGAACCGCGACGACACCGGCTGGTAAAAGGGATCTGCCGGCGCGAACAGCCTTGGCCGCACCATCGTCAATGCGGATCGTTCCTTTTGGTGTCAGTGCCCCAGCAATCCATTGTTTTCGGGCGGTATGCGGCGTCAGCGCAGCGGCAAAAATTGTGCATTTGGCGCCGGCTTCGAGGCGTGACAACGGTGCCGGGCTTTGTCCATTACAGATAATCATCTGACAACCAGCAGCGGTGGCGATTCGCGCCGCCTCCAGCTTGGTAACCATGCCGCCAGACGCGTATGATGCGTTGGCAGGGCCAGCCATTGCCATAATTTCAGGCGTGATCTGAGCAATCTCGCCAAGGTGGGTGGCTGTATCACTGCCATTCGGGTTGGCCGTATAAAGCCCATCAACATCGGATAAAAGCACCAGCAAATCCGCGCCAACCATCGCGGCAACGCGGGCGGCCAGCCGATCATTGTCACCAAAGCGGATTTCGGCGGTTGCTACCGTATCATTCTCATTCACCACCGGCACCGCATTAAGCCCCAGCAACGCCATCATCGTTGTGCGCGCATTCAGGTGTTTGCGCCGGGTTTCGGTATCATCGGGCGATAATAGAATCTGCGCTGTCTGAATCTGATGCGCACCAAGCGCGTCCATCCATGCGTGCGCCAAAAGCACCTGACCGGTTGCCGCTGCGGCTTGCTTTTCTTGTAATTTCAACTTGCCATCGGTAATTTTCAGGAGGCGGCGCCCAAGCGCGATCGCGCCACTTGAGACCACCACAACGTCCTTGCCAGCCGACTTCAGCCGCGCAATATCGCTGGCAATACCGGCAAGCCATGACGTGTTGATGGCATTTTTGTCTTCATCAACAAGCAGGGAAGACCCAACCTTGATGACGATGATTTTTGCCGCATCGAACACATTATTGCTGGCCGTTTTGGTGGCTTTTTTGGTGGCAGGTGGTGTTACGGCGACCATGGCACAGCCTCTTCGGGCTCCGCTTCCTTTGCCCGGCTTGTTTCAATCACGTTGATTAATTGGCGCAACATTGTCGTCACGCCGCTTCCTGTTACCGATGACAGCGCTAGCACCTGGCCTGCACCAGCATCTTTTAGCGCTTTGGCAAGGTCGGCTGCGTAATCTTCGGGCGTTGCATCTAATTTGGTTAGCCCGACAATCTCTGGCTTGTCATAAAGATCGCCGCCATAGGCCTTTAGTTCATGCCGCAACATCTTCCATGCGGCAACAGGATCTTCGCCTGTGGCATCAATCAGATGCAGCAAAATCCGGCACCGTTCAACATGGCCCAAAAACCGGTGACCGAGGCCAGCGCCTTCATGCGCGCCTTCGATCAGCCCCGGAATATCGGCCATCACAAATTCTTTGCCATCAATACCGACCACCCCAAGATTGGGATGAAGTGTGGTAAAGGGATAATCGGCGATTTTTGGTCGGGCGGCCGAAACGGCGCTAAGGAACGTCGATTTGCCAGCATTGGGCATACCAAGAAGGCCTGCATCAGCAATCAATTTCAGTCGCAGCCAGACCCACATTTCCTGACCATCTTCGCCGGGCTGTGATTTGCGCGGCGCGCGGTTGGTCGATGATTTGAAAAAGGCATTGCCCTTGCCGCCAGCCCCGCCTTTGGCAAGAATGATCGTCTGGCCTTCATAAGTTAGATCAGCAAGGATCGTTTGCTGGTCATCTGACAGGATCTGTGTGCCAATCGGCAGCCGCATGACAACATCCTTGCCCGACGCCCCACTTCGGTCTCGGCCAGCCCCGGGGCGGCCTGATTCGGCTTTGAAATGCTGTTGATAGCGATAATCAATAAGTGTGTTCAACCCATTGACCGCTATCGCCACAATATTACCACCGCGCCCGCCATCGCCGCCATCTGGCCCGCCCAATGGCACATGCGCTTCACGCCGAAAGCTGATTGCTCCCGGCCCGCCATGCCCTGAACGGGTGTAGATTTTTGCCTGATCGAGAAATTTCATTATGACGATTCCGGTATTCAAAAACGGGGTTATTGCTTTGGTTGGACGGATGGTAACAGATGCGGTGACAAAACTGTAGCTTGAGCTTGGCTATGTGATCCGCGAATTATCAAATTTGCGCTTTATTGTATCTGGCGGCGCAGATTGCTGATGGCGACCCCTCTGAAAGACACCCGTACGCTGGATAAGTACCCGCACGCGAGATAAGTAAAAGGGGAACAACAATTGTTATCCCCCTTCAACTTTTGCGCGGCTGCCGGTCATAACCTGCCCCCCCGCGCATCATTTATGTGATGCAAAAGGCGCTATTCAGCAGCCTCGGCCATCGGTTCAACAGCCACAAACATTTTGCCGCCTGATTTCTGCCGAAATGCAACCTTGCCTTCGATCAGGGCAAACAATGTATGGTCTTTGCCCATGCCGACATTCTGGCCCGGGTTAACCTTCGTTCCGCGCTGGCGAACAATGATATTGCCGGCAAGAACGCTTTCGCCGCCAAATTTCTTTACACCAAGTCTGCGGCCAGCCGAATCACGACCGTTTCTGGAACTACCGCCTGCTTTTTTATGTGCCATTTTCTACCAACCTTCTATCTGTTCACAGCCAATATTGCGGCATTATTCTGATTAGTCTTTTTTCGCTGCGGGCTTTTTCGCGGCAGCGGCTTTTGGTGCAGTTTTCTTCGGTGCAGCCTTTTTCGCAGGCGCGTCGCCAAACTCAGCCGCCTTTGGCGCCGCTTTCGCAGCAGGTTTTGCTGTTTTCAGGCTTTTCGCGTCTTCGGCGATATCGTTGATCTTCAAAAGGGTCAGATCTTGACGATGGCCTTGTGTCCGGCGATGGTTTTTCCGGCGCTTGCGGCGAAAGATGATGATTTTCGGGCCGCGTGTCTGGCGCATTACGGTGGCGCTAACGCCCGCACCATCAACAAGCGGTGTGCCGATTGTCACCTTGTCGCCATCGCCAAGCATGACGATGTCGTTCAAAATGATCTGCTCGCCCTCTTCGGCGGCCAGACGTTCCACTAGAATAGTGTCATCCTTTGAAACGCGATATTGTTTGCCACCGGTCTTCACCAAAGCGTACATGGCGATCTTCCTTACCTAAACAGTTTGATGTCATAAGCGTGCCGTTATTTTTGGCAACGCCGTCATGTCATCATAATCATCTCATCAGCTGTGGACGGGGTTTCCGGCCAGTCGCTTTTCCCTCAATAACGAGGCAGCGCCGCCTTGGCACCCATGCCAAAGCGCGACAGCGGGCTGGAATATACGCTTTGCCGCCCCGCTGTCAAGTATTCAGATGCTTTTATTCCCCTTTTCCAGCATAGCCTTGCGCCGCGTCCCTGCGGTGAGTTTAGCCACGGGTTTTAACCGGTGCTGTTCGCCAGCCATCAGCGGTCTATCAATGGCCGGTGATTAGGGCTGTTGTTGGCGGCGGTTGGCATCAGCCACCTGCAAACGGCCCATCGCGCACCGGATCATAGGGATTCTGCCCCATTTCGAGGTGTAACCTGTTGCCATCCCACGGGTTTTGCGCCACCACATCCATATCCAGCTCGATGCCAAGCCCCGGTGCGGTTGGCGGAATTATATAACCATCTTCCCAGCAAAGCGGGGTTTTTAGCAAATCGGCATGAAATCCGTCCATCTTTTGAATTGATTCGAGAATCAGGAAATTCGGGATCGAGGCGGCAAGCTGGATATTCGCCGCCGCCACCACTGGCCCGCAATAAAGATGTGGGGCGATCTGCGCATAATAGGGTTCGGCAATGGCGGCAATCTTTTTGCCTTCTAGAATGCCGCCAGCCCGCCCCAGATTGGGTTGCAGAATCGCTGCTGCGCCGCAGTCAAGAACACGCGAAAATTCATACTTGCTGCACAGCCTCTCGCCAGTTGCGACCGGAATTCGGGTGGCCTTTGCCACTTTTGCCATGGCTTCGGGCATATCTGGCGGGGTTGGCTCTTCGAACCACAGCGGATCAAAGCTCTCAAGGCGCTTGGCTAGCCGGATCGCACCTGCCGGGGTGAATTGGCCATGCGTGCCAAATAACAGATCGGCACGATCACCAACCGCGGCGCGAATGTTGCGGCAGAAATCCTCGCATTGACCAAGTGTTTCAAGATCAGGCTGGCGGCCGTCAAACACCGTATATGGACCTGCCGGATCAAATTTTACGGCGGTAAAACCCTCCTTTACATAGGCGGCGGCGGCTTCGGCGCTGGCGCTGGCATCATTGTAGAAACTGGCTGCATCCTGATCGGCGCGGGGGTAGAGATAAGTATAGCTGCGCAGCCGGTCATTTACCTTGCCGCCAAGCAGGTCATAAACCGGCCGGTCAAGCGCCTTGCCGATAATATCCCAGCAGGCCATTTCCAGCCCGCTGGCAACACCTTGAACCGTCGGGTCGGGACGATGTGAAAATCCCGAACCATGGGCGCGACGCCAGAATCGCTCAATCTCGAACGGGTTTTGATCTTCAAGATACCGGCCAAACATATCGGCAGCCATGATTGCCACGGTTTCGGGCGCAAAGCTGGCGGCATAAATTTCGCCATATCCACGTATCCCGCAACTGGTGTGTAAAATCACAAAAATAAAATAGCGGCCGCCAAAGCCGGGTGGCGGTGTTTTGACGATATGGGTTTCGATTGTTTGAAGTTTCATAAATTCAATCCGGCTTGTAAGGCCAGCAAAAAACCGGCGTGGTGAAAGCATCATATGGCGATTAAGTGCTGGCAAGAAAAAACCGCCATTGCGGTGCGGATTGCCGGCATCTTCAGCCTGCTCCCCCCTTTTGCGATTCCCTCATCTGAGCGCGCCTCCAACTGAACGCGCCTCCAACTGAGTGATTCCCGGAAAGCTTGACAAAAAATACCAATGGCTCGCTTGGTAATGACCGGCGCCCCTTTGCCAGCATTTGTTCGCCAGAATCTTTTTGCTATTGCCAGTTCCTAGGGTTGCCCCCAGACAGACGGGTAAAGACCGTTTCATTCTAACGGACGCCCACTCTAATAGACGCGTAAATCTAACAAAGGAGGCGAATATGCAGCCTAAAAATTCTGATCCGAGGAGGGCTTGTTATGACTAGCTGGTTCGGCAAAAAGGCATGGCGCGGCATCATCTTCGGGGGTGTTGTCGGGCTTGGTATCGGCGGGGTAGCCGGATTTGGTCTTGGGGTTTATTTTCTGCCGATTCTAACGGCTGGTCCGGGTCTTGATGCGGCGACGGTGCGTGCGCTTGCCGATAGCGCCGAGCGCCGGGGCAAATTTGTGCGTGATTTGCCCGGCTCGGATGTGCTGCATTGGGGGGATGGCACCATCATGTTGAATGACAATAAAATCTGGCTTGATGGTCATATTTCGCCGGGTCCTGATTACCGGCTGTATCTGACGTCGCAATTTGTTGACACTGGCGCGGCATTCATGGCGATCAAGTCGGCGGCACGCCAGATAGGGCCAATAGAAACTTTTGAAAATTTTGCGCTAGATTTGCCGCCGGGCCTTGATCTTGATGATTATCAGGCGGTGATTATTTGGTGCGAGGCCTTTCAGCAGTTTATCACCGCAGCAAAGCTGGAAAATTAGCCAGATTGCTTTTATGCTTGGATCGTGGGCGCGGTTATTCTCGCACATGGATGAATTTGGGTGGTGATGAGATCGGGTAACAGTATGTTAGGCGGTAAGGGAGCCTTATCCCCATCTCAACGATTTAATGTAAAGAGGATCATTTCGTGCTGGCGCAGTTGAAGCAGGTAAAGATTCCAGCCGCAGATGCGCTTGGTCTTGATGATGTTATGGCAATTTATCAGGCGTTGCAGCCGCTCATGCCAGCGCCGCAAAACGGCGGTTGCCAGCCAGCGCCACGGCTGCTTGATATTTTAGCTGAATTTGATGGGCTGGTTCTGGATGGCTATGGGGTGATCAATATCGGTGATGGCCCGATTGAGGGGATTGCTGAATTGCTCGATGCGGCGGCCAGCATGGCAAAGCCGGTGCTGGTTCTGACCAATGGCGCCAGTTTTTCATCGGCGCGTGCCTTTACCAAATATCAGCAATGGCAACTTCCCATCGCACGGGATGATGTTTTATCCAGCCGTGATGCGCTGATGGCCGCGCTTGCGATACCGTCTCAAACGTCACTGCCGCGGCAAAGGGTGACCGGCGTTTTTGGACGCAATGTTGAACCGCTTATCGGTGATCAGGTGATTGTCTATGGCCGCGATGATGATTTCTGGCAGCGGGCTGAAGCCTTTGTCTTTTTGGGGGCAATTGATTGGGATGAGGCGGATCAGGCGGCATTTGAAATGGCCATACTGACCCATCCGCGGCCATTATATGTGGCCAATCCCGATGTGACCGCACCACAGGCAAATGATCGGTTTTCAGCCGAACCCGGCTATTGGACAGCGCGGATGATGCAGCAGGCGGCAAAACAGGGCATAAAGGTTGAGGTCAACTGGTACGGCAAGCCGTATCTACCGGCCTTTGATATGGTGCTGGCGCGGATGAAACTGCGGCTTGGCCGTAATTTCGATCCCAAACGCATTGCCATGGTCGGCGATAGTTTACATACTGACATTCTTGGCGGTGGTAGCGCTGGCATGACAAGCGTTCTGGTCACCGATCATGGGCTGTTCAGAAGCGCGCGTGCACTGGCCTATTGTGATGCTTGTGGCATTCGCCCTGACTGGGTGGTGAACACGCTGTAAGGGGTGATCAGGGAACGCCCGATTTTGAGACATGACTTGCGTGAACGGCAGGCAGGCCTATAGAAACACATACTCACAAACATACAGCTTACAAACATATAGCGCGCGAAGGCACCATGGAGGGCTTATGCAACGACGGTTTATTTTACAAGGTCTGGAATGCCAAGCGTCAATTGGTATCTATGACGCCGAGCGTGCTGCCCCGCAACGGATCAAGATTGACGCTGAATTGCGGCTGAATGCGGCCAGCGAGCCCCTCGATGATCAGGTTGAAAGCACCCTGAATTATGACAATATCCGGCAGACAATCCTGACAATTGTCGCGGCGCGGCATTATGATTTGCAGGAAACATTGGCGCGCGCGCTATTCGACGCGCTATCCGGCCTCAAAGATGTGCAGTCGCTTTGTGTCCGCACCGCCAAGCCGGATGCCTATGATGATTGTGAAACCATCGCCTATGAGCTGGATAATTTTTAGATGCGCTAGCCTAGCCGGTCGAGCTTGGCCTTTAATTGATCAAACTCATCACGGATCACGCGCAAGGGATCATTGTCCGGGCTAGCTGTGCCGCCGCTGCGAATATTGTCGAGGCTGGCACCAAGCGCATCTTCGGCATGACCCTGATGCGCGAGAAACGCATTCATTGACCGTTCGAGATAGCGCGACAAAATCGGTTCCATACGGTCGCCGTAAAAGCGGATTAGTTGTTGCAGGACAGCAATGGGCAAAAGCCGGTGGCCCGCCGATTCAATTTCCAAAATGATCTGCACAAGGGTAAAGCGGGTTAAATCCTGACCGTTGGTCGCGTCAATGACCTGAAAATCAATATTGTTTTTGACCATCAGTTTCAAATCATCAATCGTGACATATTTTGATGAGCTGGTGTCATAGAGGCGGCGATTCGCATATTTGCGGATGACCACTTGATTTGCGGCTTGCTTTGGCGTCATAAACATCTCGGGAAATACAATGGGAAACAACAGCTAGCAAATGTTGGCCCAAGACGCAATGTTGCAGTGCAAAATAAATTTCTACAATATAGATATGAATTATTGGCACATACAATGCAGTGCAGCAAATGAGGATCTCGAGTGAATGTTTGATGATATCACCGAATTCACGCGGTTTTATCAAACTGGAACCGGACAGCGTGTCGCCGGGTTGATCCGCCAGCAATTGGGGTCTTTTTGGCCCAGCGGTTCATCCTCGTCAGTGGCTTTTTTAGGGTATGCTCAGCCGTTTATCGACAAAGGCTCGGCAGCGCTTGGGATGATGCCGGCGCGGCGCGGGGCGGCGGCATGGCCAAAACCATCATCGGTTCGAAATTGTTTGGTTAATCCGGCAAATCTGCCACTTCCCGATGTTCATCTTGACCGGCTGTTAATGGCACATATGCTGGAATTTGAACATGATCCGGGTCAGCTTCTTGACGAATGCTGGCGCGTGCTGGATGGCGCGGGGCGATTGCTGGTTATTGTGCCCAACCGCAGCGGCCTATGGGCAAAGGCGGAACGGACGCCATTCGGTCACGGTCGCCCCTATTCTGGGCGCCAGTTACGCCGTTTGATGGAAATGCATGGCTTTACGCCGCGGCAAACCCGCCGCGTGGCCTTTATGCCACCATTAGCCGGCGGGCTTGCCCAGCGTTTTGCGCCAGCTATCGAGCGTGTCGGTGCCAGATGGTGGCCTGCTATGGGCGGCGTTCTGCTTGTCGAGGCTGATAAAATGCTCTATGCACCTTCGGGAAAGGCACGTAAACTGCACCGCCGAGAAACCGCTGGTACGCCTGTATTGGTGGGGCAATCGCGCGGGGCATTATCGCCAAAAATTTGATCGTGGAACTGGCAATTCAATGCTGGTAACCGCAAAAATATGGCCTTGGGCAAAGATGATTGGTTTAGAAGGCTGGGAACATTGGGCATGAGTGAAGATCTGAACCAATTAAGAGACGCCATTGACCGGCTGGATAGCGAGATTTTACAAGCTCTGGCGAAACGTATGCAATTATCGGATCAGGTAATTGCTGCGAAAAAGGGGGCTTTTGCCTTTCGTCCGGGACGTGAGGCCGCCTTGGTGCGCCAGCTTGTCGCCAACAGCAAAGCAAACGGCCAAGATTTGTCGCCTGCGGTAATTTTGGGGGTTTGGCGACAGATTATGGCCGCCAGCCTTAGCCGGCAGAATGGCGATCTGGCCGTTGCCGTGCATCCGTCGGTGATGCCTGCGGCCGCATGGCATATGGGCAGTGCGCTTGTGGCAACAAATCATGATCAGCTTGATCTGCTATTAGCCATGGCTGCATCTGGGCAATGCCGTTACGCGCTGGTGCCTGCCGATGGTGACCAACAAGCGTTGCTGGAAAGCCTTGATAAACATCGCCAGCTATTCATCATTGCGCGCACCCCGCTATATGATATGCCAGCGGTGCGTCCGGCCTTTATCATCGCCGATTACTTGCCAGACCCGTCTGGTGATGACATAAGCCTTTATGCTGTTGCCTCAGCAAGCGGGTTCACCCTTGGCAGTTTTGACGGCCATCACGGTGACGACGCTGCTGGTGCAGCATTGCCAGATGCGGCACGGCTTGTCGGGGTTTACGCGCGCTAATCCGGTGCCGGATAATCAGATTTGCCGGATAGATGAACAGCAAAGACAAAAAAGTGAAAGCAGAATAATGACACTAATTTACGACAAGGTGGCGGTGATTGGCATGGGGCTGATCGGGGCGTCAATTTCGCTTGCAACGCGCCGCGGCGGGCTTGCTGGTAGCGTGATCGGTAGTGACCGTTCGCCCGAAGTCGCGGCGACGGTGGCGCGCCTCCAGCTTGTTGATCATTTTGAAGCGGATGCAGCCTTGGCGGTACAGGATGCCGATCTTGTGATCATGGCGGTGCCGGTTGGTGCCGTTGGTGCGCTTGCCGAACAGATTTTGCCACATATGAAACCGGGTGCAGTGTTGACCGATACCGGATCAACCAAAACATCGGTTGTGCGCGATGTTGCGCCGCATTTGCGTGATGATGTTTTCTGGGTGCCATCGCATCCGCTTGCCGGTACCGAACATTCGGGTCCGGGGGCAGGTTTCGAGGCGCTGTTTGACGGCCGCTATTGGATTATTTTGCCGTTGGCGAGCGATGAGGCTGTGGTAACGCGGTTCGAGACCTATATCACTGGTCTTGGGTCGGTGTGTGAGCGGATGAGTCCCGAATATCATGATAAGGTATTGGCGTTAACGTCGCATTTGCCGCATCTGATCGCCTATACGATCGTGGGGACGGCGGTTGATCTGGAAACCCAGTTGAAAAATGATGTGATCCGCTTTTCGGCATCAGGATTTCGTGATTTCACCCGAATTGCCGCCTCTGATCCGGTGATGTGGCGTGATGTCTTTTTGAATAATGATGCGGCGGTGCTGGAAATGTTGCAGCGTTTTTCCGAAGATCTCAGTTATTTGCAGCGGGCGATCCGGTGGCAGGAGGGCGACAAGCTGGAAGCCTTGTTTACCCGTACGCGTGAGATCCGACGCTCAATCATCGACGCGGGTCAGGATTAAACCGGCCAGCGGTTCGGTCAGATATTTCGCATATTCGCGTGCCAGAAGCCGGATAATCGGCGGGGTTTTCCACCATGTTTCAAGGTCGAGATCAGTCGGGCTAACTGCCGAATAATGAAGTGTAAAATCTGGCAATCTCTGGGCAAAAACTGATTTGGCGCGGGGCATGTGATAATTTGCCGTGACGAGCCGCAACGACTGGAACTGATTGGCGGTGGCCCATTGCCGCGCCGCGACCGCATTTTCTCTGGTGTCGCCAGCCTCAAAGTCCAGCGTCACGCAACAATCAAACAGTGCCGCTGCGGTCCCATCAAGGTTCAGATTATCAGCAAGAATAGCCTTGTTTACACCCCGCCCAACGCCTGACACCAAAAGCGCCTTGCCAGCACCATTCTGCAAAAGATCCAGCCCTTCGGCGAGGCGTTGCTGCCCGCCAGTAATCACCACAATGCCGTCGGTGGGTACGGTGGTCGCCTGATCAACCTTGGGAAGGGTTAGGACAAAATGCTGTAATCCGGCCAGAAAATAGGCGCAGCCAAGAAGCAGGATGACCAGCACTGATTTTGCTGTCATTCCGGTTCGCCCCGCAGAAACTGTTTTCACCCTAGCCATACCGCTTTTCATAATAGGAATTATGCCGGAATTGCCAACCAAAACCAGTGGTAAAGACCGATCTGCTGGTGGATAGCCCTAATGATCTGGATGCAGTGTTTGTGCAAAACCTTGCTTGCAGTAGAAACATATTAGGAAAACCTAAAGCAAGAGAGGCTGATGCTGCTTACCTGCCCGCAATGCGAGACGATTTTCCGGGTCGATCGGCTGCGGTTACACCCCGCTGGTCAACCGGTTCATTGCAGGATTTGTGATCATATCTGGACGGTGCGCTTAGGGGCAAATGATGATCGGCATGAAACTCTGGATTTGGACGATTATTGGCATAAAGCCCGTTTGCCGGTCATTGGGCTTTTAACAGGTGCTGTCATATTGGTGGGCATAATTCAAGCGCGCGCAATCATTACCAGCTATCTGCCCAGCCTGATTGGCGTTTTTCAATGGGCCGGCCTTGCGATTCGCCCGCCACTGGATCAGTTGCTTGTGGTTGATCTCGATGGGTCTTATGTCGGTGATATGCTGCGGCTTCGGGGTGCGCTTCGTAATGATGGTTTATGGCGCTGTCATGCTGCACCGTTGCTGGTAAAGGTAACTAGCCCGGCCGGCGCAATTTTGCAGGAAACCCTGATCTGGCCCGATGATCGGATTATTGGTGCCAAACAGCAAAGCCGGTTTTTTGTCCAGCTTGATATTGATGTTGGCCTAAAGGCTGATGTTAGCGTTGTGCCACTATCGCAACCCGTGCTTGAGTGATGATCCCAATGCGCTTTCTAGTGCTTTTGCCAGTGCGAAAATCTAGCCCTATAGAGTGGCGAAGGTGGGGATTGTTTCATCATTGATTATCTCGGCAATGGGGCGGGCCCCGCGTAGCAGATGCGCGGTGCCATCCAGCACCAAAATTTCTGCGGCAGGTGACCGGCTGTTATAGCCAGACGCCATCACCGCGCCGTAAGCACCGGCTGACATGATGGCAAGCCCGTCACCGGCAAAAAGATCGGGCATATCCCGGTCTAGCCCCAGATAATCACCAGTTTCGCAAACCGGCCCGACAATATCGGCCTTGCCTGTCACAGGCTTTGGCGCGGCAAGTGTCCAGATTGGGTGATGCGCCTCATAAAGCGTTGGCCGCAATAGATCATTCATCGCTGCATCAACAATGACAAAGCGCTTATTATCGCCCTCTTTGACATAGATAACCTTGGTGATCAGCGCACCATTATTGGCAATGATCGACCGCCCCGGCTCAAAGCCAAGAGTAAAGCCCTGATCCTTGAACAGCCGTTCGACCATCGCCCCATAGGCGGTGAAATCGGTTGGGCCAGCCATGTCATAATCAACCCCGACACCGCCGCCAAGGTCAAGATTGGGCACGGGCATTCCCGCATCGCGAAGGTCGATCGCAAGCGCCAGAAGTGCCGAATAGGCAGTCTCGAACGGTGCCAGATTACGGATCTGCGAGCCGATATGAACGGCCAGACCAGCAGGCCGGATATGCGCATCTTCGGTCAGTTTGCGATATAGATCAGCGGCTTCGCACTGGTCGGTTGAAATGCCGAATTTTGTGTCGCGTTGACCGGTTGAAATTTTTGCATGGGTGCCCGGATTCACATCAACATTGACCCGTAACGCGACCGGTGCAACCAATCCCATTTCAGCGGCAATCGCGCTGATGGCGGCCACTTCAGGGGCGGATTCGGCATTGATCTGGCCAATACCATCGCCAAGCGCCTGCCGGATGTCATCAGCGGTTTTGCCAACCCCGGAAAACACCACATCAGCCGGATTGATACCGGCTGCCTTGGCACGCGCCAACTCGCCAGTAGACACGATATCCATACCACCGCCAAGCCGCCCGATCAAAGCCAGCACACCAAGCGCCGAATTGGCCTTCATCGCGAAATGCACCTTGCCGGCTACCGGTGCGACAGCCGCCTGAAACTGGGTAAATGCCTCGGTTATGCCAGCCCCCGAATAGACATAAACCGGCGAGCCATAGGTCGCGGCGATATCGGTAAGGGCAAGCCCGTCAACGCATAGTTGCTGGCTGTCATCACGGTAAAAAGCGCACATGATTACGATGGCTCCTAAAGCTGTGCCAAAGCCTAGTTGGCGGGGGTTTCGGTCTGGCTTGCGGCAGGAATTTGGGATGGCCGATAAGGATCGCCGCGTTTGCCACAGGCGGTAAGGCCAAGCGTTAGGACTAGGCCGATCAGACTGCCAATAATAAATGTGCGTCGCATAGCGGCTCCTTTAACCGGGTGTGCTTCATCGTTAGGTGATGGCAAAGCGTTTGCGTGCATCGGCGATGCGTGCGCGCACTTCATCAGGGGCAGTGCCGCCAAAACTGGTTCGCGCCGCGGCGGCACTTGCTACCGATAAAAGCCCAATAATATCTGGCTTGATCCGCGGCTCAATGGCCTGCATCTCGGCAAGGCTCATCTCTTCGAGGTCAACCCCCTTTGCTGCAGCCTTGCCAACAATCGCGCCGCTAGCATGATGCGCCTCGCGAAACGGCATACCCAATTCACGAACCATGTAATCAGCCAGATCGGTCGCTGTCGGGAAACCGGTCTTCAATGCCGCCAGCATAGCGTCCGGCTTTGGTGTCATATCGCGGATCATGCCGGTTGTTGCCGCCACCGCGATGCCTAGCGCATCAGCAGCGTCAAACACGCCTTCCTTGTCTTCTTGCATATCCTTGCCATAGGCAAGTGGCAGACCTTTCAACACGATCAACAATCCGGTCAGCGCGCCAATGATTCGCCCCGGCTTTGCCCGCACGAGTTCGGCCGCGTCCGGATTTCGCTTTTGCGGCATGATGGATGATCCGGTGGTAAAGGCATCTGAAAGTGCGATAAACCCAAACCGGTCAGATGACCAGATCACCAATTCTTCGGCAAAGCGTGATAGATGAACCGAACAAATGGCCGCAGCCGCCAGGAATTCCAGCGCGAAATCGCGGTCAGAAACCGCGTCCATTGCATTGCTTGCGGGCCGGTCAAAGCCGAGTGCGCTTGCCGTCATATGCCGGTCGGTTGGAAAGGATGTTCCGGCCAATGCGGCGGCGCCAAGCGGCGATTCATTCAACCGCTTTCTGGCATCGGCAAAGCGCCCGCGATCACGTCCCAGCATTTCAACATAGGCCATCAGATGAAAGCCAAAAGTAACCGGCTGGGCGGTCTGAAGATGGGTAAATCCGGGCATTAAAACATCGGCATGCGCCTCGGCTTTATCCAATAGCGCGGCCTGCATATCGGCCAGCGCATGATCAACCGAATCCAGCAGATCACGAACCCATAATTTAAAATCGGTGGCGACCTGATCATTACGCGACCGCGCCGTATGAAGGCGGCGCGCTGGCTCGCCAATCAATTCGGCAAGCCGCGACTCGATGTTCATGTGAATATCTTCAAGCGCTTCGGAAAAGGCAAATCTGCCAGCCTCGATTTCGCTGGCAATCTGATCAAGCCCGCCATGAATTGCTTGGCAATCAGCATCGGAAATAATCTTGCAGGCGGCAAGCATGGTCGCATGCGCCTTTGATCCGGCAATATCCTGTCGGTAAAGTCGCTGGTCATAGGCAATTGACGCATTGATATCTTGCATCAATTGTGACGGACCACTTGAGAAGCGCCCGCCCCAGATGCTAGACTTTGCGTCGTTGTTCGATGTTTTATCGGTCTTCGCCATGTCAATAAACCAGTGAAGTAGGAACTCAATTGTCTTATACGCGGCTTTCGTCAAATTTTCAGCCAAAAACCGCGCCAAAAACCGCATTGATTGCGCGGCGACAGGTTTTTTCTGGTTTTCTCGGACTGTCGGCATTCATGCTGTGGCCGGATTTGGCGGTGGCTGGTGCACCGCCAACGGCAGCGCCCACGCCGCCAATATCAACATCTATTCTGGATAAAGACGGCGAGGCTCTCCGCCTCGACAGGTTTCGCGGCACGCCGCTATTGATCAATTTCTGGGCAACATGGTGCCCTCCTTGCGTTGCCGAATTACCAGCACTCGACACTGCCGCCAAACAGCTGGGTGATGATGTGACGGTGCTGCTTATTTCGGTTGATCGGGGCGGCAGTAAAAAGGCACTGCCGTTCTTGCAAGATCGCGGTATTTCCCGTCCGGAAATGGCCTTTGATGCCAAGGCGGCATTGTCGCGTGAAATGGGCGTAAGAGGGCTGCCAACCACGTTCTTGCTTAGCGCGGATCAACAACAAAGCTGGGCCTATGTGGGGCCGCGGGAATGGGATTCGGCGGCAATGATTGCGGAAATTCGCGCTCTATTGCAAACCCAGCCCGCTGCCGCATAAACGGATCAGTCTAACGATACGCCCTTTGCACAAAAAAGAGCGGCACAAAACGTTTGGCACAAAAAAGGCGGCACTGGCGAGAGTGCCGCCTGATCAGGCTGACTTAAGAAATCAGAAACCTTTAGCCTAGTTCCTGCTCAAGCGCAGGCACCGCATCAAACAGATCGGCGACCAGACCATAATCGGCAACTTGGAAAATTGGCGCTTCATCATCTTTATTGATGGCGACAATCACCTTGCTGTCTTTCATGCCTGCTAGGTGCTGAATGGCCCCCGAAATACCGACGGCAATATATAGATCAGGCGCAACAACCTTGCCGGTCTGGCCGACCTGATAATCATTTGGCACAAACCCGGCATCGACCGCTGCACGTGACGCGCCAACGGCGGCACCAAGCTTGTCAGCAACCTTTTCCAGCATGGCAAAATTTGCCCCATCCTGCATACCGCGGCCGCCCGATACCACAATGGGAGCCGAGGTCAGTTCAGGGCGCTCCGAGCTAGAAAGCTCAGATTTGACATAGGCTGAAAGGCCAGCCTCACCCCCGCCGGTCACGGCTTCGATTGCGGCGCTGCCACCCTCGCTCGCAACAGCCTCAAAGGCGGTGCCACGAACGGTAATGACCTTGATTGCCTCGTTAGACGATACGGTTGACAGCGCATTTCCGGCATAAATTGGACGCTGGAAACTATTGGCGTCGACAACTTTGATGATGTCAGAGATTTGCATTACATCAAGCATGGCCGCCAGACGCGGCATAACATTTTTGCCGGTCGTTGTTGCCGCTGCCATAATGTGCGAATACCCAGCTGATAGGCTTTGCAGCAACGGTGCCAGATTTTCGGCAAGGCCATTTTCGAACGCCTTGTCATCGGCCACCAATACCTTGGCAACACCAGCAATTGACGCTGCTGCCTTGGCAACATTGCCGCTGGCATCACCGGCAACAAGCAGATGCATGTCCCCACCGATCTGGCTCGCGGCGCTAACCGCGTTTAGGGTAACCGGGCTTAGCTGTCCATTTTCATGGTCACATAGGATAAGAATGCTCATGGCTTAGATCACCTTTGCTTCATTTTTCAATTTATTGACCAGCTCCTGTACATCGGCGACCTTCACACCGGCGGCACGGGCGGCTGGCTCTTCAACCTTGACGATGGTCAGGCGCGGCGCAATATCAACCCCAAGATCGGCTGCATTCAGGCTATCAAGCGGCTTTTTCTTGGCCTTCATGATGTTTGGCAATGACGCATAGCGTGGCTCGTTCAGCCGCAAATCAACTGTTACAATGGCTGGCATTTTGATTTCGATATGTTCCAGCCCGCCATCAACTTCGCGGGTGACTTTGGCTTTGTCACCAGCAATTTCAAGCGCTGAAACAAACGTGCCTTGCGCCCATCCAAGCAGGGCGGCAAGCATCTGTCCGGTTTGGTTGCAATCATCGTCAATCGCCTGCTTGCCGACAAGAACAAGTCCCGGATTTTCATTTGCCACAACTGCTTTTAACAATTTTGCAACCGCCAGTGGCTCGATGTCATGCGGGGCTTCGATATGGATACCGCGATCCGCGCCCATGGCCAACGCTGTGCGGATGGTCTCCTGATTCTGCGCTGGGCCGATTGACACCGCAACCACTTCTTCAGCTGTGCCAGCCTCGCGCAATCTCAATGCCTGCTCGACAGCGATTTCATCAAACGGGTTCATCGCCATTTTCACATTGGCAAGCTCAACCCCTGTTTGGTCGGCCTTTACGCGCACCTTGACGTTATAGTCAATGACCCGTTTTACCGGAACAAGAACCTTCATTTCCATATCCTCCGCATCAATACCCTGCCACCCTAAGGGCGACCATTATCAAAAACCTGTCTATTTCTGCCCTGAATTTTGTCCGGGACGCCATAATACATCAGTCTTGCCATTTTCATTCAACCGGCGGGCCAGCACAAACAGATGATCTGATAGCCTGTTTACATAGCGCATCGCATCATCATTGACCACCTCTTCGGCGGCAAGCTCGGTCATGTGACGTTCGGCGCGGCGGGTTACGGTTCGCGCCAGATGCAGCCATGCCGATGCCGGACTACCGCCGGGAAGAATAAATGAGCCAAGCGGATCAAGCTCGGCATTCATATAGTCAATTTCACTCTCCAGCCGGACGACCTGCGCGGCGGTAATTCGTAAGGCAGGCTTGTCAGTTTCCGGTGTCGCAATATCGGCACCTAGGTCAAACAAATCATTTTGAATGCGTGCCAGCATGGCATCAGCATCAGCGATATCGCCGGTGTGAAGGCGCGCCAGACCAATCACCGAATTTGCCTCGTCAACCTCACCAAATGCGGATGGACGCCTCGCATGCTTTGATACGCGCATCCCATTGACCAAACTGGTTTCGCCAGCATCGCCAGTCCGTGTATAAATCTTGTTCAGCTTTACCATGTTCGCTTGCCTGTCCTAGCTTTTTGACCTGTTCTGTTTCGTGTAAAAAATGCGGGCATACATTGCGCGCACAATAGTCCCCCAGAGCCTCCGTCTGCCTAGCCGGCTTGGCGTCGATACCACATCAGGCCAAGAATCAATAATAATGCGATTGCCTGAAACACAATCCGGTATCGCATGATGCGGTTTGAGTTTTTGACATTATACGCGCCGCCGCGTGCCATCGTAATGACGCCCCAGAAAAGAATGCCGGCAACACTGCACAGCGCCACGACTAGAATAATTTGGTCAAACTGCATGATGGTGCGTCTCTTTTCAAAAAAGCGTTGTTTTGGTAGCTGTTAAAATCTGACGTCTTGGCTGCCGATGATGATGAAGTATTATCAGATTTTTGCGATGGTGACGCCGTGACGCCGTGCCGCAGCAACAAGGGTATTTCTTAACAGGCTGGCAATCGTCATTGGCCCAACACCGCCAGGTACAGGAGTGATGGCGCCGGCCTGTTTGGCAGCGGCGTCAAAATCAACATCACCGGTTAGACGAAATTTTCCGTCGCCACGTTCGGGAGCAGGTACCCGGTTAATGCCAACATCAATCACTGTTGCACCGGGCTTGATATGCGCATCGGTAATCATTTCAGGCCGTCCAACCGCAGCGACTAGAATATCTGCCTGCTTGCAAATTGCGGCAAGGTCCTTTGTGCGTGAATGTGCGATGGTGACGGTACAGCTTTCGCCAAGCAGCAATTGCGCCATGGGCTTGCCAACAATATTTGAGCGGCCCACAACAACCGCATGCTGTCCGGATAAATCGCCAAGATGATCCCGAAGCAATAAAAGACAGCCATAGGGCGTGCATGGTACCAGCGAGTCCTGACCGGTTGCCAGCAATCCCGCATTGACGACATGAAAGCCGTCAACATCCTTATCTGGACGTATGGCATTAATCACCGCATCAGCATCAATCTGATCGGGAAGTGGCAATTGCACCAGAATGCCATCAACTGTGTCATCCTCATTCAGGCTATCAATCAGCGCCAGCAGGCTGGCTTGATCTGTGTCACGGTCTAGGCGGTGCTCGATTGAGCGCATCCCAGCGGCGGCGGTTCGCTCACTTTTATTGCGAACATAAACCTTGCTGGCTGGATCTTCGCCAACAAGCACTACGGCAAGCCCGGGCACTGTTCCGGTGGCCTTTTCAAACAGCTTAACCTCGTCAGCTACCTGCTGTACCAGCTTTTCAGAAAATGCTTTGCCATCAATCACTGTTGCATCTGTCATAGCCATTTGCCCCTCTTTTATTAAGTCCGACCCTGATGATAGGGGTCATTCATCTCAGTTGGCAAAGCCTAGCCCATAATGCTGCTTTGCAGAAGGTTGCGCAGAAACTGGGCCAGAAGGAACAGCACAATGGGGCTTACATCAAGCGCCCCGAAATCAGGAAGAATCCGGCGTACTGGCCGCAATAGTGGTTCGTGAATCCGTGACAGGATATCAATGATAATCCGCACCGCCGGCTGCCATGGATTAATGATCTTGAAGGCGATCAACCAGCCTGCTGCAAGATAGGCGAGCAACGTCCAAATATAGAGATTGATAATCTGATCTATCAGGATTGCGACTGCGTGCATGGCTATTGGCTCATTTGGGTTTCTCTTGGTGTTTCGGACAGCGGGCTGTCCACCGGCCCCGCACTATAATCAAAACCGATTGGCAAAGACAATCATTCATTCATTGGGCCTTTCATTCAGTGAGTTCTTCACTGATTGGCTCATCTAAATGGCTCACTTAATGGGCGCAAAAAAAGGCGCCCCAACGCCCGCATTTACCCCAACGCCAATATTTACCCGTATTTAACTGCGTGCCGGAAATGTGATCACACGGCACTAGAAGCGACCTTGAAAGCTGTGTTTGAATGGCCTACATCTGGGGCATGAAACAGGCGCGTTCAAAATCACCCAAAGTTCGGGAACCCGCAAATCAGGTGCCGGCCGCCGACCATGAGGCGCGCCGGTCATTTGGGAAATTCTGGCAAATAATCATCGCGGTGCTGCTGTTTGCTGGCGTGGCGGCAGGTGTCTTTTTTACATCCGATCATTTTGCCAAAAAGACGACAATGGGCATTCCGAATTTTCAGGATAACCAGCTTGAACTGCGTGATCAAAACGGTGCGGCGCGCTCTGCTGGTGATTTTGCCGGCCGGCCTGTGGCGCTGTTTTTCGGCTTTACCTATTGCCCGGATGTCTGCCCGACCACCTTAACCACTCTAGCGGCGGCGCGCGATAACCTTGGCGCCGCTGGTATCGACAGCAGCCGGTTGCAAATCCTGTTTGTCACGGTTGACCCGGAACGCGATACGCCAGATCAGTTGAAACAATATCTTAGCCTGTTCGAGGCAGATGTTACCGGCCTGACCGGATCACCGGAAAAGGTACGCTCGGCGCTGAAACAATTTGGCGTCTTTGCGCAGAAAACCGATCAGGGCGATGGTGATTATCTCTATGATCACAGTGCTGCGGTATTTCTATATCGCGATGATGGCAGTTTCAAAGGCACGATTGTGCATAATGAGCCGATCGCGTTTATCACCGAAAAGCTGAAATCAATTCTCGAATGATGTTTTCAATAGGACGTTATGTTTCTAATCGGGTTGGCACGTCTGTTGGCGGTGCCCCCGTTAGTTGATCTTTCGGATTAACCGAACATAGCATTTGATGCCGTTCGGAAGTCATCTCTTTACCTCTTTTGTTGGCATCTATCGCAGAAACCTGCATTTGGAGATTGTCTTGGGGTACTGGGCTGACAAAGCCAACAGAATTAATCTGGTGAAATCATCGCATTGGTGGTGCTGGAAACCTCTTTGTTCATAATTGGTCTGGTTGCACTGTTGCTGCTCTTTTCAAGCAGTCTGGCCGAGGCAGACCAGCAATCCCCGATTACCCAGATATTTGATCAGAGTCCTGCAGGCGTTATTGATCCGCACCCACCAACAGGCTTAACGCGGCCAAAAGCTCAGGCAAAGGTGAATGGCCCGGAACAGACATCGCCCCGCCATGCATTAGCGGCGTCTCGGCATAGATTGAAATCTTATCGGCATGCGATCGGCTTATTGCTTGGTCTGGCGCGTGCGGGCGATGCGGTCAAACTGGCCAACGAGGCGTTGCAACGCTACCCCAAAGCACGCCGTTTACATTTCCAGATTGCCAGTTTGTTTCAACGGTTTCGGCAATGCGTATTAGCCAAGCCGTTCTTTCGGCAAATGCGCAAACGCTATCGGTCAAGCCGGCATTGGCCAGCATTGCGGTATATTGAAAATGCTTGTGGTGATATCTGGCTGGTAACTGCGATGGCGGACATCAGCCTCAGTCGACGGAAATCACTGATCGACGCACCACAACAGATCTATGTAGCGGCGGCATCAGGCTCGCAGATTGATCAGTTTTGCGCGCGCTATTCCCAGCTCTGTGACGGCCTTCGCCAGATACATCATAAAGTGGATACATCATCTGGATATCAGGGCCAGTTCACCACATCATTTTCCCTGACCCTGCCAAATGATCACCGAAAATTTTGCCATATTGCGTTGCGGATCGCGAAAACCGTAACCAGTAAATCAACAATTGGCAGCGATGGGTTTGGGCTTCGCTATCTGTTTGGCTGGCATCAGACTGAACTGCAATCAAAGGCCATATCATTGCGGCTTGGCTCATCATCGCAATTGCGCGGTGTGGAGGGTGAGGATCTGGATTTATCGTGGGCAGGTTTTGACGTCATTACGCTCTATCAATTGCGTAAATGGAATATTTCCTACCGGCATGGCCTAGCACTTGAGCGGCACTGGTCGCGTCAGGCAAACAATCAGCTATTGATCATTACTAGTGGTGTCTCTGGCCGTGCGGAAAACAGCATTGAATGGCATATTGATACCTATCTTGAGCAGCGCAGCCGTTTGTTTCCGCGGCGCCGGTTATTGGCGTCAGTTGGCCGGGCGGTCAAGGTCGAATTGCAATGGTCGCCCTTATCGCGATGGAACACAATTATATCGTATCAGCACGAGAAGCGACAGTTTTTAACAGCACAATTATACCTTGCTGCGCCGCATGAAACCGCAACAACCCGAATGAATATGCGTGTCGAAAGGCTGATTGGCAATTTGACTGGCGGCATCGAACTTGATCGTGTTCGGATTCGCTCGCAAGATCAATTCGCCCGTCGCCATAGGACCAATTACACAGTCTATCTTCGGTATCAATTCTAGCACCATATTCAAAAGACCTTATGTCCCACAAGCTGGAAGGCCGTAGGTTCGCGATGCTGGCGCATCTCTTGAAACGGTGAATGAAACGGCGAATGAGGCCAGAGATTTAAATTTTTGGTTGAAAATCCAAACAAGTGACAGCCGTTCATCAGCTTTTTGCAATTACTAGTTTGAGTAACAATACACTCACAAGAAAGTAAGACCTACTTTGCTCTTTGTTTCGTATGATGGAGTGTTACATGAATATATTAATTGGATATGGAAACAGTCTTTGTCGTGATTTTATGCAAAATCACATGGTATCTGGACAGGAATTCTTGAAGGTAATCACGGTTAGCACTGTGAAGGATTGTCTCGAGATTGCCAGAGATAACATGCATCTTGATGTGATCGGGCTTGACTTAAAAATGCCAGATATGGATGGGGTGAATAGTTTAAAAGAGGTTCGCCAAAGCCTTGTCTATCCAATGCCGATTGCCCTGATCGGGCCAGCAGCAAATCGGCGATCGATCCGTGATCTGCTTATGGCAGGGGCGTCGGGATATCTAACCTATTCGATGAGTGCCGCAGCAACCCTGAGCGCAATCAAACTCATCGCGAATGGTGAAACTTTTGTTCCAGTTGATATTCTGGCGGATGAGGATGTATTGGCCGGGAACCGCTATCTGACTGGCCGCGAGCATGATGTTCTCTCGGGGCTCCTCGCCGGAAGCTCGAATAAGGAAATCGCGCGCTCGCTCAACTTAAGTGAGGTCACGATTAAGCATCACTTAAAAAGTCTACGGTCAAAATTAGGCGCAAAGAACCGCACCCATGCGGTTTGCCGCGCTATCGAGCTTGGCATTAGCTAGTGCTGGCTAGGTTACGCAAAACTGCATTCTGTCAGTTTTCAGTCAAGCTTGTATGATTGCAAACCAGTAAAATGGCTGGCGTCGCCGGGTCGATGCTGACGCCAGTCTAGTATTATCTCACGGGTCTAGCAGTATCTCATTGGCGTTGTGAGGCGCCGTGGTTTTGCTATCCCTTGTCGCGATTCTGCCGGTTTTCAACAAGATCATCGACCACTGCCGGATCAGTCAAGGTAGATGTGTCGCCAAGCTGGTCATATTCATTTGCGGCAATCTTGCGCAGAATCCGCCGCATGATTTTGCCTGATCTGGTCTTTGGCAATTGTGGTGCCCATTGCAGTAAATCAGGTGTCGCTATGGGGCCGATTTCTTTGCGTGTCCATTGTCGCAGTTCGGCCGCCAACGCGTCGTCCGCAATTGCACCTGCGACAAGCGTGACATAGGCGTAAATGCCCTGCCCTTTAATATCATGCGGATAGCCAACAACAGCGGCTTCGGCAACTTTTGGATGAGCCACTAATGCGGATTCAACCTCGGCCGTGCCCATCCGGTGTCCTGATACATTCAACACATCATCAACGCGGCCGGTAATCCAGAAATAACCATCCGCATCACGGCGCGCCCCATCACCGGTGAAATAACGACCGGGAAAGGTGGTGAAATAGGTTTCGATGAAACGTTGATGATCGCCATAAACCGTCCGCATCTGGCCAGGCCATGAATGTGCAATGCATAAATTGCCGTCACTCGCGCCATCCAAAATTTTATTATCACCATCAACCAGCACCGGTTGAATGCCGAAAAACGGCTTGGTCGCCGATCCGGGTTTCGTGGCCGTCGCGCCGGGTAATGGGGTAATCAGAATCCCGCCAGTTTCGGTTTGCCACCATGTATCAACAATCGGGCAGCGCTTGTCGCCAACAACATCATGATACCACATCCATGCTTCTGGATTGATCGGCTCGCCAACTGACCCAAGGAGTCGCAGCGATGAGCGGTCACAGGCCGTAACAGGATCATTACCCTCGCGCATCAAGGCACGGATGGCGGTAGGTGCCGTGTAAAAAATATTCACCTTATGTTTTTCGACAACGCGCCAGAAACGCGAACTGTCAGGATAGGTTGGTACACCCTCAAACATCAGCGTTATCGCACCATTTGCCAGCGGCCCATAGACGATATAGCTGTGACCGGTGACCCAGCCCACATCGGCCGTGCACCAATAAATATCGCCATCATGGTAATCAAATACATATTGATGCGTCATCGACGCATAAACCATATAGCCGCCAGTTGTATGAAGCACCCCCTTCGGCTTGCCGGTTGATCCCGAGGTGTAGAGAATGAACATTGGATCTTCGGCGTTCATTTCGGTTGGCGGGCAGTCGGCCGAGGCCGTTTCCATGGCCTCGTGATACCAGACATCGCGCCCCTCAACCCAATCGATCGCGCCGCCCGTGCGTTTGACCACGATTGTTGTTGTGCAATCGGGGCAGTTGGCGAGCGCCGCATCGGTATTCGCCTTTAGCGGAATTGGCCGGCCACCTCGCACGCCTTCATCGGCGGTGATGACCATGGTCGAATCGCAATCTTGAATGCGTCCGGCCAGCGCATCCGGTGAAAAACCGCCGAACACGACCGAATGAACCGCCCCTATTCGCACACATGCCAGCATCGCCACTGTGGCTTCGGGGATCATCGGCATATAGATGGTAATCCGGTCGCCTTTTTTGGCGCCATTCGCCTTTAGCACATTGGCGAATTTGCACACGTCTTCATGCAATTCACGATAGCTGATATGGCGATGCTGGTCAGGCTCATCACCTTCCCAGATAATCGCGGTTTGCTCACCGCGTGTTGCAAGATGCCGGTCAAGACAGTTGGCCGCAGCATTCAATGTGCCATCTGCATACCATTTGATGTGTAAATCTTTGGCGTCATAGGACACGTCGCTGATCTGACTATAGGGCTTGATCCAGTTGATACGTTTGCCCTGTTCGGCCCAGAACTTATCAGGGTTGGCAATCGATTCTGCATAAAGGGCGGCATAGCCATTGGCATCTATATGAGCTGATTTAGCCAGATCTGCGCTTGGCTCAAAGATCGTGTCATGGTCCATGAAAAGATACTCCTTCAACGGGTTTCTGCCGGCCACTTTTGCTGGCCTTTTTTGGTTGCGGGTCATATCTGCTGGCGTTAATCATCGGCAATTCGCCTGTCAGTTAATTCCCTCTCCTGCAAAATTATTATCGCAGCTTGTGGTAATCGGCAAGGCTTGGCCTGTTTCATCCGGTCTGACGACAATGATCATTTCGCCTACAGCGTGGGATCATTTCGCCTAAAGCGTGGGGTCTTCGCCATGTTCCAATTGATCGATAAAGGCCTCGGCACTGTCTGGATCTGCCAGCAAAATTACCTTGCGGCTGATTGCCATAGAAAATCCGGCACGTGCCATGGCGCCAAGCTGACGCTGTTGCCGCTGCATGATGGCGTTGCGGTCATCCTCGTCAGGGCGCCGGCGATCAAACGGGCCAAGACGTCGACGCTGGGCAAATCGGCAGGCCGCCAAAAGCTCGCCATTTGCGCTCGCCTGATCGGCAACATCCAGCGCTGTATCAATGACCGCATCATCCAGCCGGTGCTGGCGTAGTCGTTGACGAATGGCAAGTTGCGAGCGGCCTTGGCGGCGGTGGCTGCGGGCTTGTGACTGGGCAAAGGCATCATCATCAACATAGCCAAGCGCCTGACAGCGGGTGACCGTTGCCGCAATGGCTGCGGCAATTTCATCAGGGTCATGCTGGTCTAATTTACGCGTGGCAAAGCGGCCAAGTACCTCGCTTAGACGTTGCTGCGAGCTGGCATAGCGGCCAAGATAATCAACCGCCTTATTCATCAATCTTGTTTCGATAGGTGCTTTTGCCATGATGTTGAAACGATGCTTTTTGATGGTCACGTTAGGGCCATAAACTGGACATAAGATTGGTCAGAACAGCAATGTGCCCGGTTCGCGCTAGATCTCAGACTAAGTGGTTTTCACAAGAAAGGCAAAAGCTGTCCTTTGCCCCATTGCGCCTGACCAAATTGCAGCCTATTTTGACCGCATGAACGATCTTGACGCGACGACGAAATCATCAGCTTCTCAGACTGCAGTACCGATCGCCGATCAGGCGCCGGCCATACCTCCGGCCCCGGATACGGCCACGGTGCATAGATTACGCCGTCCGGTCTATATTGGCCCGATTAACTGGGTCGGTCTTGCAATGCTCTATCAACGTGAGGTGCAGCGGTTTTTAAAAATCGCCACGCAGACATTGGCCGCGCCGGTAATTACCTCGGTGTTGTTTCTGATGGTCTTTTCGGTGGCGCTTGGCGAGCGCGCAAATTTTGTCGGCGACGTTGATTTTGTCACGTTCCTAGTGCCCGGATTGGTGATGATGAATGTGTTGCAAAATGCCTTTGCCAATACCTCATCCTCGCTTGTTGTCTCAAAGGTGCAAGGCAATATTGTTGATTTGCTGATGCCGCCCCTTGGCCCGGGTGAATTGCTGTTTGGGCTGGCGGCGGCGGGCATGACACGCGGGCTTTGCGTTGGGGTTGTGACCGCGGTTGTGTTGGTCATGCTTGGCGGCGGGACATGGCCGCCGCATCCGATGATCGCGCTGGGCTTTTTGACTTTGGGGGCATTTGCCCTGTCATTTGCCGGTATTCTTGCCGGAATCTGGGCCAATAAATTTGACGAGCTGGCCGCGATTACCAATTTTGTGGTGCAACCGCTGACCTTTTTATCGGGCACTTTTTATTCGGTTGATCGTTTGCCTGCGCCGTTCGATCTGATTGCCAGCTTGAATCCGGTCTTTTACACTATTGACGGATTTCGCTATGGCATGATCGGGGTTGCTGACCGGTCGCTTATGACCGGATTCTACTGTCTTGTTACGGTGAATGTTGTTTTGGCAATTTTATGTTACAACGCCCTTCGTTCGGGGTATCGTTTGAAAAGTTAGCGTTTGACCAATGACGTTACGAGCAGAATTTTAGGATAGGAATGACCATGCCAGCCGACGATCTTGAAAACGGTATTTTGTCCGTCCAGCACCTTGAACAGGCAATTGCTGGTGGTGTTATTGCGGCAGATCAACCGATCGAGCCGGGCCAGTTACAGCCGGCCAGCCTTGATTTGCGTCTCGGCCGCGAGGCATGGCGGGTACAGGCTAGCTTTTTACCGGGTAAAAACCTGACTGTCGCGGATAAGCTGGCCAAATTTGGTATGCATAAAATTGACCTCAGCGATGGGGCAGTGCTGGAACGCGGCTGTGTCTATATTGTGAAACTAATGGAAAATCTGCGGCTTCCAGCAGGTGTTTCGGCGATGGCAAATCCAAAAAGCTCGACCGGAAGGCTGGATATTTTCACCCGGCTTATCACTGATGGGGCGGTTGAATTTGAGTCCGTTGCTGATGGCTATACTGGCGCGCTTTATGCCGAGATTTCGCCGCGTACCTTTTCGGTTCTGGTGCGGGCTGGATCGCGGTTATCGCAATTGCGGCTGCGGCGCGGAACCAGTGCCCCGTCCGACCTTTTGATGCAATCGCTGCAATCGACCGTCGGGCTGGTGCATGGGGCTGAACGAACTGATATCCGCGATGGTGTTGCGCTTAGTGTAAATCTGGAGCCTGATGAAAAAAGCGGTATGATTGGCTGGCGTGCGCGCAAACATGCGGGTCTGATTGATATTGATGCGGCTTCCAGCCAGCCGGTTGATGCGTTTTGGGAACGGGTGACGCCGTCGGATCTGACATTGGGCGGGCTGGTGCTGAACCCGGATGAGTTTTACATTCTGGCAAGCCGTGAATTTGTCACCGTGCCAAAGGATCATGCCGCCGAAATGCGCGCCTATGATACCAGAGTTGGCGAGTTTCGAGCGCATTATGCAGGTTTTTTTGATCCCGGCTTTGGCATGGCCGAACTGGGCGCAGAAGGAACGCGCGCTGTTTTGGAGGTGCGCTCGCATGATGTGCCGTTTCTGATCGAACAGGGTCAAACAGTGTGCCGGCTGGTGTATGAGCCGATGATTGCAGTGCCGAAAACGCTTTATGGCGCGGGGGGATCTAACTATCAGTCACAGGGTCTTCGTCTGGCCAAGCATTTCATTCAGGATTAACCGGTTGGCGAATTTCTCTTTGCGGGCTGACATCTTGACAATCGGCCGGAAAATAGCGAAAGTTCACGCTTGATACGGGCGCTGTTACGCGCCACTGGGGCCACCAACGATCAAAAGCGCGTTGGTGGTTTGATTTTTGGAGCTAAATTTGGGCGCGTTTGCCGCGGTGAAACCACCAGCATGACGCCGACGAGCCGGGTGGTTTTGATATGAACCAAAAAGCCGTGGATTACGCAGCTGATACAGCTGTGATGCAAACTTATGGCCGTGCCGAAATTGGATTTGTGCGCGGTGTTGGCTGTTGGCTTGAATCTGTCTCTGGCGAAAAATATCTCGATTGTGCGAGTGGCATTGCGGTTAATACGCTGGGTCACAGTCATCCACGGCTGGTCGCTGCCTTAACCGAGCAAGCTGGAAAATTATGGCATACATCAAATCTTTACCGGATTCCCGGTCAGGAAATTGTCGCCAAGATGTTGGCAAGCCTGTCCGGCCTCGATCAGGTGTTTTTCTGTAATTCGGGTGCCGAGGCCACCGAGGCGGCGGTGAAGATTGCACGCCGTGCCGCCTATGAAAAAGGCGAGCCTGAGCGGGTTACAATTCTTTGTGCCAATGGTGCGTTTCATGGCCGGACATTAGGTATGCTTGCGGCCACGGACAGGCCGGTTTTTCGTACCGGCTTTGGCCCGATGCCCGCCGGTTTTGACCATGTTGCCTTTGGTAATCTGAACGCGCTTCGCGATTCCTTGGGGCCGCATGTTGCCGCGGTGATGGTCGAGTCCGTTCAAGGTGAAGGCGGCGCAAAACAGGTTCCAGATGGTTATCTTGCAGGTGTGCGCGAAGCGGCTGATGAATTTGGTGCGCTGGTAATTGCTGATGAGGTGCAGGCCGGTATTGGCCGGACGGGTCGGCTGTTTTCCTATGAGGATACAGCTATGAAGCCTGATATTGTGGCATTGGCAAAAGGCTTGGCTGGTGGGTTTCCGATCGGTGCCGTCATTGCCAGCAAGGCTGTTGGCAGCGCGATGACACCGGGAACGCATGGATCGACATTTGGCGGCAATCCGCTGGCAATGGCGGCGGCCCAGACGGTTCTTGAGGTTCTAAGCGAGGATGGATTTCTGGCCGGCGTGCGCGAGCGTGCCGCCTATCTTGATGCCGCATTAATTGGGTTGCAGGCGCAATTTCCGGCACTGATCAGCGAGCTTCGCGGTCGCGGCTTTCTAAGAGGTATCCGGCTGGCTGAATCGGTAGATCTGGCGGGCGTTGTCGGTGCGTTGCGTGATGATCATTTATTGACGGTACCAGCTGCCGATAACACCTTGCGATTGCTACCGCCATTGACGATTGAACGGGATGAAATTGATCTTGCCGTTGCCAAGATTGGCGGCGCACTTGCCGCGATCACCCCGGTCAAGGCCTGACCGACCACAGCAATTCTTTGCCGAACATATGCAAAAGGACGAGATAAAGCCGATGCGGCATTTTCTAGATTTAAAGGATTTTTCAACGGATAATCTACAGGCCTTGCTTGATGATGCATTGCGCATGAAGGCTGCGCAGAAATCAGGCGCGGGCCATGAATTACCGTTGGCTGGTAAAACGGTGGCGATGATTTTTGAAAAACCGTCAACCCGCACCCGTGTGTCATTCGAGGTCGGTATCGCCCAGCTTGGCGGCACGCCGCTGGTTCTTTCGACAAATGATCTGCAGCTTGGCCGTGGTGAAACGGTCGAGGATACGGCGCGTGTTCTCTCGCGCTATGTCGATGCGATTATGATTCGTTGTTTCAAGCATGAAACGCTTTTGACCCTTGCCGAATATGCCAGCGTGCCGGTGATCAACGCGCTTACCGAGCGCTCGCATCCATGCCAGCTTATGGCTGATCTGATGACGATGATTGAATATCATGGCCCGCTTGCTGGGCAAACTGTTGCATGGCTTGGTGATGGTAATAATGTTGCGGTTAGCTGGATTGAGGCGGCGGTACGCTTTGGCTTTCAGCTGCGGATTGCCGGACCACAGAAATATGCACCGCCGGCCGATTTGCTGGCTTGGGCGCGGGCAAATGGCGGTGATATTATTTTAACTGACGAGGTTGGCCTTGCGATTGATCAAGTGCAAAATGTGGTGACCGACGTATGGATTTCGATGGGCAATGATGAAGGCAGCCGCCGCACTGACTTTGCGCCATTTCAGGTCAATGCCGATTTGATGAAGGCCGCTGCAGGCGATGCTATCTTCATGCATTGCCTGCCTGCATGGCGCGGTATGGAAGTCACTGCCGAGGTTATCGACGGGTCGCAATCGGTGGTCTTTGACGAGGCGGAAAACCGGCTTCATGCGCAAAAGGCCATTCTAGCTTGGTGTGTTGGTGGCAATTAGGCCTGTTGCGGGCTTTTGTGCCGAAACAACCGGCGCCCGGCTATGGGCGGCTGTAAGGATATGACAATGTTGAATGATAATTTACCGGCCGACGCGCAGATTTTACCATTTTATCTGGCTGATGGATCAGATGATGTAGCCTTGATCAGAGGCCGGATAGCCTCGGTCGGTGGGCCTGCCAACACCATATTGGAACGGCATAATTACCCGTCGCTGGTGGCAAATCTTCAGGCCGAAGCGCTGGCGTTAACTGCGTGTCTTTCCAGCACGTTAAAGTTTGACGGGGTTTTTACCTTGCAGGCGAAAGGCGATGGGCTGGTGCGAACGTTATTTGCCGATATTACCGAGGCAGGCCATCTTCGCGGCTATTGTGCGATGGAAGATAATCCAACTGGCCTTCAGGCGGCAAGTTTGGCGCAAGATCCATCGAGTGCGGTTCGTTTGGGCCCGTTGATGGGCGGCGGCTATATTGCTTTTACCGTCGATCAGGGCAGTACCAACGGGCGCTATCAGGGAATTGTTGAACTGGATGAGCGGCATTTAAGCGATGCGGCAATGCGCTGGTATGAAAATTCTGAGCAGCTTGACACGGTTGTTCTTTGTGCCGCTGAACAGGGTGCAAATGGCTGGCAGGCGGTGGCGCTGATGCTCCAACGTATCGCAGCGGAAGGTGGCCATGATGCTGGTAATGATGTGGGCAGCGATGTGGGCAATGATGCTGGCGGGGTGCCCGTAAAATCTAGTGCCGATGCCCGTGCCGCCAGTGATGATGCCTGGCATACGGCCAAGACCTTGCTTGGCTCGATCACGCGTGATGAATTGCTTGACCCTGCCTTGACGCCTGAAAACATCATTTTCCGGCTGTTTAACAGTATGGCACCGCATAGCGCGCCCGCCCGTCCGGTCGTCGATCACTGCCGGTGTAATGTCGATAAGGTCGAGGCGATGCTAGCGCAGCTTGCCCCTGACGAGATTGATGATCTAGCCGACGATAATGGTAATCTGACGGTTACTTGTGAATTTTGTAAAACGAACCGCGCTTATCATAGAGACGCAATTCCGCAGTCATAACCCGGCTGTTCGATCATCTGTTTCAGGGATATTTTTTAAAGGGGCGCGATCCCGGCAAGAGGATTATGGCGCCTTGTTCAAAATTGCGGCATAATTAGGGTGGGTGCAATATCCAGCCATCAACGTGGCATGATCCTGTTGAGCAAGATCTAGACAGATAAACAAAGGAAAAGGGCTTTGGCGATGTTCCGTTCAAAAGTGATATCAGGATTGGTTTTGATGTTTGTTGGGGGGCTGTTTGCCGCCTGCAAGACTGCGCCAGACACGCCGCCAGTTACTGTTTTTCAAAGTGACGCTTATCAGCCGCTAGCAATCAATGCACGCCGTCTTGAAATTATTGATAACTGGCAAATGCCGGTTGCCGCGCCCTATGTTGGACACCGGATTGACCCTTTGCCAAGCAATATTCTGGCCGATTGGGTATCGTATGTGCTGCGCCCTGCCGGCGGCAGTGGCGAGGTTGTTTTTGATATGCAACGGGTCGCGGTCACGATGACCGATTTGCCGCAAAAAGTTGGGATTGATGGATTATTCACCGACCAGCAAAGCCGTAAAGTCACTGCCGAGATAAAAGCCAAGATTATGTGGCTGCAGCCGGTTGGGGGAACACAGGCATTGGCTGATCTGGGGGCATCACATTCGATCACCGTTCGCGAGTCCGCAACGGCGAGCGAGGTTAGCAGAGTTATCAATGAAAGCCTGCGAGGGGCACTTGTCCGCCTTGATAGCCAGATGCGCCGCGAGCTGGCCCGGATCGACCGGATTATTCTGCCTTAACGCTGCCAGAATGCCGGGCTCAGCATCACCAATACTGTAAAGATTTCCAATCGACCAAGCAGCATCGCAAAGGACATGATCCATTTTGCGCTATCGGGAAGTGATGAGAAATTACCGTCAGCGCCAATGACCTCACCAAGTCCCGGGCCAACATTGCTGATCGACGTTGCCGCACCGGATAATGCTGTCACAAAATCAAGACCGGCCATGCCCAGCATGATGGCAACCAAGACAAAGCCGAGAATAAAGAGATAGAAAAATCCCATCACTGAATCCATGACTTCAACCGACACCGGCCGTTTGTTGTAATAGGCCAGAACGACGGCGTGTGGGCGCAGCAAACGGCTGACCTGAACCTTGGCCGTACTGGCAAGAACCTGCAAACGGAAAACCTTAATCCCGCAGGTAGTGGACCCGCCGCAACCGCCAATGAACATGACAATCAGCAAGATCGTTGTGGCAAAGCCGCCCCATGCCGAAAAATTAGCGCTGACATAACCGGTTCCGGTCATCATCGAGACACCATTAAAGCTGGCTTGGCGCACTGCCTCGCCAAAACCAAGGCCGGTTTGCATCAAATGCCAGATCAATAGCAGAACAAGCCCTACTGCAAGGATCAGGAACCAGCGCACTTGGGGGTCATTTAACAAGCTGCGCCAGCCGCCGCGTACCAGCGCCAGATAATGGGCAAATGGCAAGCTGCCAACAATCATGCCGGTGATGATAATCCACTCAACAGCAACCGAATCGAACGCGCCGATTGATGCGGTTCGGGTTGAATAGCCGCCGGTGGCAAGCGTTGTCATTGAATGCGCCACGGCGTCAAACATATCCATCCCGGCAATTGCCAGCATGATTGCCCACAGCGCCGTAAGCCCCGCATAGACAAGACCAATACCGCCGGCAAGCTGGGTTGCCCGTGGCACCACATTTTCCGGACGCTCATAAGATTCGGTGCGGAAAAGCTGCATCCCGCCAACCGACAGCATTGGCAGCACCGCCATCGCCATAACCACGATGCCAACCCCGCCAAGCCATTGCAGCAACGCCCGCCAGATCAAAATGCCCGGTGATGCCTGCTCAATCTCGACAAGGATCGTTGACCCAGTTGTGGTAATGCCAGAAACGGATTCAAATACTGCGTCTGTAACGCTAAGGTGAAGCTCGCTGAACATGAAAGGCAATGCGCCAAAAATGCCGATCATCACCCATGAACCATTGGTTAGCAGAAATGCTTGTCTCAGCCCCAAATCGAGGGCTTCGCGCCGGTTTGTCGCCAGCCAAACTGAAACACCGACAAAGCCGGTCAACAAGGCAGAAAGTGCAAAAACCTGCCAGTCGCTGGATCCGGCATAAAGATCGACGAACATTGGAATCAGCATCGCTGCCGCCAAGATGGTTGCTAAAAGTCCCAGGATATTGAGCACGGGTGATAGCTGCATAATAATCCGGTCTTGGTTACCAAGTCATCATCTGCGGTTCTGATTATCGCTGGCCGCCATGACGCTTGTTGTTAGCCGAGCTTTGTTTGATCCAAAAAACGGCGGCTTAGGGACTCATCCTCTTTGAAGATTCCGGTAAATCGCGTGGTGATCATCGAGACATCAGGTTTGCGAACGCCTCTGGTTGTCATGCATTGATGTTGGGCATCGATCAATATCGCCACGCCCTTTGGCTGCAATATATTCTGGATACAATCGGCAACTTGCGCGGTCAGGGTTTCTTGGGTTTGCAAACGATGCGCAAAACCATCAAGCACGCGCGCCAGCTTGGAAATACCAACAACCCGCCGATCGGGCATATAGGCAATATGCGCAACGCCCAGAATTGGCACCAGATGATGTTCGCAATGACTTTCCAGCCGGATATTGCGCAGCATCACCATGTCATCATAGCCCTCCACCTCTTCAAAGGTGCGGGCCAGAATCTGTGCAGGGTCTTCGTCATAGCCGCTGCAAAATTCTCGCCAGGCACGAACAACACGGCCCGGTGTGCCGGCCAATCCCTCGCGGGTTGGGTCTTCACCAATCCAGCGCAACAGGACATCAACCGCAGCTTCGGCGTCTTCTTGGCTTGGCTTTATAATTCTCGGCTTGTCTGAAGCAGTATCCGATAGATCGGATGTCTCTTTTGTCTCGCTAGTGTCGTATGGAGTCATCATGTGCGTTGCCAAACCGTTTTAAAAGTGCCGCCATTACGTGCCGGCTGTTACTGCCGGTGGCTGCTGCCTGAGTATATGACGAAAACAGCCCAGAAAAGCAACTTTAATTGGCAGAAATGAACATCTATCGGCCAATCAGATGAAACCAGATGACAATCACTTGCCCAAAGTTAGCTAGCCGTTTCGCCACTCAATTTGCCAATCATTTTATTAGGTAGAAACCACCGCAAATAAACGCCCATTAAATCTGTGTGACCGGGAAATCTGCATAACCGCACAAGAAAATCTTGCAGAATGGAAAAAATCTATTTAGCAATCGCAATGTTGCGGGTGTAGCTCAGTTGGTAGAGCACGAGCTTCCCAAGCTCGGGGTCGCGGGTTCGAACCCCGTTGCCCGCTCCATTCATCCGGTGACATCTGTCTTGCTTGACATCTACCAAGGGCGTTGGGTTCCAAGGGAAATGGGTCCAAGGGAAATGGGCCGCAGATGAACACCGGCTCTCTTTCTTTATCTTGTCTCTCTTTTAGAAAAGGACGTCTCTTAATGTCTGATCCGGTTATTTTTCAAAAGGCGCCGATGCCTGTTGATGTTGAAGAAGGTAAAATCTATTTCTGGTGCGCCTGTGGTAAGAGTGCGAAACAGCCTTTTTGTGATGGCAGTCACAAGGATACAGGCATCGCGCCAGTTAAAATGACAGCAGAAGCGTCGAAAAAAGTGTTTTTCTGTGGTTGTAAATATTCGGCAAAGGCGCCGCTTTGCGATGGTAGCCACAATAAGCTGGATTGATCAGCGCCTGTTGCGGCGGGGCAGTTTCCTGCGTCTTGACGCCCGCCTGACACGGGCAACTCACTAGATAAATATCATTAAAAAACGGGCAGCTTCGGTAAAAGATGCTGCCCGTTTGTTCGCTTAATGATTACTGCTCATCAGTCAAAAACTGAAATAGCTACCGAAGATTCGCGGCAAGGAACGTATGCGTTCTTGCCCATGCCAGCGCCGCATCATCCTCGTCATAGCGCCCCCCTGTCGGGTTGGCAAAAGCATGACCGGCAGTATACCAGTGCGTCGTCATCAGATCGCTTTTTCCAGCCTCGGCAAGTGATTTGTGGAACGCACCGACCATTTCCGGATTGATGGATTTATCCAATGTGCCAAAATGCCCCAAGATTGGTGCGTTGAGTTTTTTCAGGCTGTCGGCCTTGGACGTGACCCGCCCATAATAGATTACCGCCGCATCAATCTGGGTATTTAACGCTGCTGACAAGCTCCAGCCGCCCCCAAAACACCAGCCAAGCGTGGCAACTTTACCATTACCATTGGTCTTGGCCCACTCTACCCATGCGGCAAGGGTTGCATTAGCTTCACTAGCTTTAACCGCACTGGTCTGGGCTTTGGCTTCATCGCGATTGGTTGCTACCGAGCCATTGAACAGATCAATCGCAACGGCGTGGAACCCTTTGGCACGGATGTCTTCAGCCATGGTCTTGATGTTGTCGTTCAGCCCCCACCATTCATGGATCAAAATCACCACCGGTGCATCTTTCTTGTCAGCCTCGGCAAAATAGGCACTGACGGAACGGCCATCTGCGGTCGTTTGGCTGATGGTAACGCCCTTGCTGGCCTGAGCTTCGGCAAGGTCAACATGGCCAAGAATGGTCGCTAGTGGCAAGGCCATGGCACCGGCGAGAAAAAGTCGGCGGTCGGTTGCCGAAACGGCAGGACGGCGCGGATCGTTCGGATTGCAGGTTTCCAAATCGCACATAGTATTTTTCTCCATTGAAAAAACTGCATAATGCCCCATGCAGAGGCACTCTCAAAAAGTCCCATATGGCCGGCTGGTAATACCGGATCATGGATTATGCATCGACGACCACTCTACGCCTTTCTATGCCGACTGCAAATCCAGAAATTGGGTTCAGTGATCATTTTTTTCCGCTGATTTTTGGCACGTCACCGCTGGTAAGAACAAGACCAGGGCGAGTAACGCTTGAACAAATTGGCAAAGCCATGTATACGCTGGCGCAATCCTATTTTTTACGAGGACAAGCGCAACCGGTGGACCGGTAGACGCGGTCTGGCGTAACTCTCCTCGCGGCGGCTGATATACTATGTCCAAGCCCGGGGCGTTTGTGCAATTTATGTTAAGGAGCAGTCTTATGAAACTATCCAATTTCTCTGGGAAAACAATCGCTATCATGGTGGCAAGCGGGTTTGATGAAGCCGGTTTTATCGCCATTCAACGCGCCATGATGAACGCAGGCGCGAAATTGAAAATTGTGTCTCGGGAAGCTGGATTGACCAATGCGTGGAACGGCACTGGCTGGGGCATGTCTTATCCAGCCGACGCAACCCTGTCGACCGCGCTTGCGGTTGATTATGATGCGCTGATCGTGCCGGCTGGTAATCGTCATGTCGAAAGCCTGAAAAACGAGGCTCATGCCAAGCGTGTATTGCGCGCCTTTCTGCGTGAAGATATGCCGGTTCTGCTCCAAGGCGAGGCTGTTTCATTATTGTCATTGATTGACGAAGCAGCTGACCGGACACCGGTGGCTGCTGATGATAACGCCCCAATTGTTGACCGCAATCTGGTCACAATCGCGGCGGCATCAGAACAGCTTGTTGAGCTGTCTGCAATGAATGATGCAATGGCGAACAT
>Ga0255781_10000057_pt1 | contig 81811 bp, 84 predicted proteins | sample 101ome_21_FD_179979 | JGI IMG/M metagenome (GOLD analysis project Ga0255781, IMG submission 179979) | Coastal salt marsh microbial communities from the Groves Creek Marsh, Skidaway Island, Georgia - 101413BT metaG (version 2) | ecosystem: Environmental > Aquatic > Marine > Intertidal zone >... | reverse complement strand
TTCGGCGACTTCGCTGAAGCACCCGACGACGACGACGACGACGACGACGACGACACCTTGACGGTGCGCTCCGTTGTCTTTGACTCGCTGAACAACGCCACCTTCGCCACCATCCAAGCCATCACCGATGTTGAGATTGATGAAGCCATTGCATGGCTCTACAATGTCAACGCTGGCGGCATGGGTTACCGCATGACGATGAACGGCGCAAAGCAGGTGTCCCCGAACACCTTCACCGGCAGGAACAACAACGGTCCTAAAACTTGGTCCAAGTGGGGCCAAGTCGCTGATGCCGTCGCCGACATCCTTCGCATCGCTCCAAAGCGACAGGTGAAGCGTGAAGACCGTGACAAGTCCTTCAAGCGTGGTTGGTTCACGGAGTTAGTGTCCAACGGTGACCGAAACGCCGACATCACCAAGAAGCGCATTCTCATGAAGGTCTTCGCCGCCGTCGTCCTCAAGTCCGAGCGCAACTTCTACAACCGCCGCCTCGCTTGGTCGGTTTCCGATGACTTCGCCGAAGCCCTCCGTGAAACCATCGGCGTCAACTCCGAGTTGATGGAGTCCCCCGTCATCGGTTCCGTGAACGGTGCAAAGTCTTGGGTGTGGGCCACCGTCAAGAACGATTGGACCCCAACCTCCAAGGTTACCGACACCGACATTGACAACATGTCTCTCAATGACTTGATGAACCTTTGAGTTAGCGCACAGTCGCAACAGACCGTCACACTTACCCGTTTCGTGGAGTCCGTAAACCACGCCCTCTTCACTTCGGAGCAATCCGGCCCTTCGGGGTCGGGTTGGCTCCCTTTTTTTTATGCCTCGCAACAACGATGCTACCGCATCGCTGTTGCTCCTTCGGGGCATAAAAAAACCGCCAACCATACGGTTGAGTCCTCGTTCTCCATCGCGAGAATAATTCCTATTCGCTGTCAAGCACGCACGATTCTTGATGCTCTTGACATATCAATTAACGCTGTTCAATCAGCGTTAACAATTCACCCCAACGCAGAAGCGTTTACAACAACAGTCATGTAGCACCACGCATGACTGTTAATTCTACACCGCGCTAATCCGATACCTAACACGAAGGATTATCACGATTCTAATGTTGTTCTTATAAGAATAATATATTCTCTCTCTAATAATAAAAATAGAAAAACAAGAAAAGGAATGATGAACATGACTGAAAGAAACCAATGGAAAGGCTGGGCTGAATGGCTCTCAACTCTTGATGAATGGGACAGACAGCACGCCGGTTATACCTACAACTCAAGCACCGAGGCTTTCGTTGCGGCGTGCGATGAATGGATTGCACAGTTTGAATTGATTCACCATGCATGGTCGGGGCTTGACCCTTACCACATTATCGGTCAGCGATTCTGCGATTGGTTCACACCAAGCGATGCTGATTGGATTGACGCTCGCGCTTATCAAATTGACGAAGAAAGGAATGATTGAACATGGAAATTGACTTTAGCATGACTAACGATGATGAAACAATGACAATTGATTGGGGCGACCCCGAACCTCTCCCTGCTGACCTCGCCGCGAAGGATGCGGCTTGGGGTGCATTAGAGCGAGCCGTTGATGAATGGATTGAAGCCAACCCCGACCCGCAGGGTAAAATCAAGACGCATGAGGACATCGGCTTCTTGCCGCCTCCTTTGCCTTTCGGTTGGATGACAGCCAACGATTGGGATTCAATTCAGCAACGCGCTAACGAGATTGCATCGTTGCCCGGTGAGATTGATTGGGGAGCGGAGGATGAAGAGGATGCCGTTCCTTTCATCCAATACCGAGGTCTTCCCAAGACCCGCACAGGTGAACAGTTGCAAGAAGGCTCGCGCCAATGGCAATCGGAAGCATACAGCGTGTGGCTGGGTCTTCCCGATGAGCGCAAGCGCATGACAACTGCCGCCGCAACAGGTGCAGGTAAGACTCGCCTCGCAATCACGATTGAGTTCAATTGGTTCCATGAACAGGGTCACCTCACCGGTAAACTCGTCGGTAAGACAGGTGAACCTGTCGTTGTCATGGTTGCTCCCACAAGTCAACTCGTCAATCAACACCAAACCACCTGTCGTATGTGGGGCCTCAATGTTGGTCGCGTTGGTGGCGGCTACAAAGAGGTCGCGCCTAACAAGCAAGTCTACATCACGACTTACAATTCCCTCAAGAAAGTCGCCGCACTTTCTCACTTGAAGAACCGCCCTGTCCTCTTGGTCCTTGACGAATGTCACCGAGCCGGTGGTGTCGCGGCCCTTCGCACGCTTCGTAAATATCAAGGCGATGCTTGTCTTCTCCTTAGCGCAACACCAAACCGTAGCGATGGCGTCTGTGTCATGCACGAGATGAACACCCACCCCGAAGGCGCATCGTGTATTGGTGGTCGCGACTGTAAGGTTGGTATTCAATATACATTGAACCTCATTGACGGCATCAAGCAATCCCGCAACGGCGATGACGAATTGGACTTCACTTTCCATGTTGTTCATGTCGGTATGACACCCGCTGAACAGATTGAATACGACGACTTGACTGAACAGATTAGCAAAGCGTATTGGAAATGTTACAACGCGGCTGATAAAACACCCGGCGCGAACAAACACAATTTGTTTGACCGAAACAACTTCAATGTTGGAGGATTGTTGAACGAAGTCGTGTCCTTTTCACAGGCAGGTAAGCCCATGACTATCCTACACATGTATCAATACCTATGCAACAAGCGCAAGCGATTGATGAACGAGATGGAGTCGCGCTTTGCTCTTGCTCAACAGGTGTTGGTGAACAACATCGGAAAGAAATACGCGCTCATGCATGAAACCATCTTCGGCATTGAACGACTCAATGGGATGTGCAAAGACATCGGTATTCATCCTCACATTTATCACAGCGGACTATCCGTTGTCCCCGACCATGTGTTCGTCACCTATCCCGAATTGAACAACGCTGGTTTCAAGCGTCGCCTCCAACAATACCGAGACGACAGCGCGAAAGAATTGAAGCGATGGGAACGCTCTTCCTCCGACATCCTTCTCTCCTGTAAATCATTGAAGGAAGGTTTTGATGCACCCGACATGGATGGAATCATCATGATGAGCGGGACCAATTCAGTCGGCTCTCGCATTCAAACCATTGGCCGCGTGTTTCGTGGAGCCAAGCACAAGGACATTTGGATGTTCGTTTACCCATCCAACGACGGCAATCCCAGCGGCGATGAACGCTCGCTTGCCGAGTTGCTTGATAAAACAGGAATCCCTCCTTCTCATCTCGTATATCATGTGAACGGGGTGAACCCCGCTCACCTATCATAGTCCAATGGACACAACAAAAAAAGGAAGTGAAAACAATGGAAAACCTACCGAAAGAAAAAGAAACAGCGCACATCTGTTGGAAAAATCATACAATTCCGGCAGACAAGATGAACGAATGGGGCTACCCATCCAGCGAACACTATGTGTTTGCTGGAAACCACGCCACCAACCGAAACATACGCACGCGAGTTGATGAGAAGACAGATGAAGAACACAAGGTTCTCGTCGTGTCCCACATCACATGGTGGAACCCTGTCACCAAAGAGAAGACCGCGACCCAACTCCGCAAGGAGAGGAAGCACGCGATTGACAACGCCGATGCGGTGAGTTATGCAAAGGCCTTCACCAAGGCACAACTCTCTCGTCAATGCCTTGACCTCGGCCTCCCCCACACCGGCACGAAGGAAGTCTTGGCGACTCGCATCATCGCTCAAAGCAACGCACGAGGTGAAGAAGAATGAGCGACGACATTCGTTCCTTCACCGTCCATCCCATCACCCTCACCCACAGCGGTGCGCGTGTTGAGGAAGAGCGACGCATGACTCATCGTGAAGTTATCAATTTCATGAACGCGGCCAACGAATCAACAGGTGTCGGCATTCGCTTCGCGCTTACCGGAAACAACGCATACGAAATGGCTACCCAATACAATCTCGGACACGGTTTCCAAGTGTCGCGCCACTTCAAAGTGTGCTTCCGTCATGAGGGTGCAGACTACACCACCACCATCACCGTTCCCACCAACGAAAGAGTCTACCTCGCAGGAGGTTGCGACTTCTACATCCCTGCGGATGCTGACTACCGCGAAATGGAATATGTTCTCAACCTCCGACGGAAAGCCTCGTTCAAAATCGCCAAGCAATCTATGTTCGCTGAAGAAACGCGCTTCGCTGATTGGCTTGTTGAAGAGTCATCCCTCATTGTCATTGATGAAGTGGGCGGTGATGAACAATGAGTCTCGCACCCACCTTCACCATGCAATACCACCGCTTTGAAGCACCGCCTGTTAACTACGACGCGCTTTACAAGAAAGCCTTCGCACAGATTGGCGAGCGCACCACCATCATACCCTCAACAGCACCACGCGTCTCACGGTTAGGTATAAGGTGGGTGCTTGACACGAAACCCACCTTCACGCTTTGGGTTTTCATTCCACCAAGAAAGACCTTTGAATTGGAAGGAGAATCCATCGCGCCAATCATTCATCCCATCCACTACACCGCTCAACACATTGCTCAACGACTCAACTTCCCCCATGAAACAGACTCGTTGTATTTTGAAACCGAAGAGCAAGCCAAAGAACACCTCGCCAACTACCTCGCGGCACAGGAGGTGAGCCAATGACGCTCATCGTCGCCATTGAGACGGACGAATGTTCCTTTGAAGAACACGAAGAGGATGCTCGCACATCCTGTGAACCACACACAAACCCCGATTCATTTACGCTCGCGCAACTGCGAGCGAGAGTCCACCGCAAAATGATTGCGACCTTACAGTCCCAAGGACACCAAAAAAACAAGGAGGAAAAAGAATGACCCCGAAACCCCAAACCAAGAAGCCCCAACTGCCGACCACCCAAGAGGTTGAAGCGACCAACCCCCAATCCGAAGACGATTGGGTAGACGCGATGCCTTTCATCTGCAACAACATTCGTTCGGATGGAACGGTTTGCGAGAACATCATTGAAAGCAATGATGACCTCTACGCACCGCACGCGGTTACCTGCGGAACCTGCTTTGACGATGCGGAGAACCCCCAACCCAAGAAGGCCCGCAACCCAAAGCACCGCACCATGTCGTTCCGCAAAGCACGACTGATGCGCGAAGCAGAAGCAGAAGCCGCGCACCTTGATTGTGGTTGCAACCGCAACGACGATTGGGTTGTCGGCTGTGAATCATGTGGCTACAAGTCATGCCTTGACTGTCACCACATTGACAGCACCCCTGCGAATGTGGATGATTGGAAGTGCAAGGAAGGCTACGGATGCAAGTCCCACTACAACTGCACGCGCTGTGGATACATGGGTGAGAACAACCTTGTCCACGAAGTCGGCATGGTTTGTGATGCTTGCATGACTACCGAAGATTGGCGCGTTTGGGATTTGCAGAACGCGAAGCACAACCCCGATTCATACGACGAAGCCGCGTTGATTGAGGATGGAGAACGACACGCCGACATGGAGTTGGAACAGGCCGCTGAACTTGACGCAATCATCCGAGGTGAGGAAGAATGAGCGAGACTCCTTCTCAACAGACAGAACTTGAACAGATGCGCATGCAACTCTTTTGGCTCACCGATTCAATGGATGAAACCCAACGGGCAGACACAGACGCGCTCAAGGAACGAGCAGTCCACCCATCCATCGCTGACTTTGTTCAGCGTCTTGCTGAATGGGGCTTCAACAACTGCGACAACGGGTATGTTTGGGAAGCCATGTCCGCCGTGATTGAAGCAGGCGAGAAGGGCGACCTTGATGACCTCATCGCTTCCTACATTGAACACGACAACGGTGAAGCCGAAGCATATTTCGCGAAGAAGGAGGCGTCTCAATGAACGAAGACTTCAGCATTGTAACCCATTGCGTCGTGTGCCGAGAGCCACGAGACACGCACCCAACCGAATCCAACAACCCTCGCCCCCTCTTTCATGAGGGTCGCGCTTGTCGTGATTGCGATGCTTACATCACCGCCGCGCGAGTGGTAACGGCTGGCGACTCCGATGTAATGCGCGATGTTGTTCTTGACACCCTTCGCAACTTCCTCACCATCACCGCAGGCATCAAGCAGGCGAACCGCTACGCTGACGAGATGATGCAGGTCGCAATGACTCACCTTGAAGCAGAAGACACCGAAGAGGTGAGCGAATGATTGAAGACCGACGCGAGTCTCATGAAATGGATGCGCGCATCTTTGTCGTCATGTATGACAAGTTTATGAGCGGATGGGGAGGCACAGGTTGCCCTGCTCGCTCGTTCCTTGTTGTTGCATGTCCCAACACCAACCTCGCTGAACAAGTTGCTTACCATGCAGAACACCGACGCACCGAAATGAAACGCGTCAGCATTCGCTACGGCACACTCAAGAGCGCACTCTCATCACGCCGACTACGCGGTGGCGACCACGCCTCCGTCATCGGTGTCAACAGCCATTGGCTCGGCTGGCCTTTCAACGAGGTGAACGAGTCATCAATCAAAACCCAATGGAAGGAGGCTTCCGAATGAAAGAAAAATACCAAAAGAAATACCAACCCAACCAGCCCGAAGACCTGCACAGCAACGGACGCGTCAACCGAGTCGCTTTCGCTACACGCATCGTCAACACCGAGAACCGAACCCTGTCCGTGAAGGAGGCATGGAGTCTTGTCAACAAGCGCGACGCCAAACGAATTGGACTCAACCAAGCACGATTTGGTGCGGCTCTTTCCGCCGCTGTTCGTGTTGGCCGAATTGACAAGACGCGAATCCAAGAGACTCCCACAAGGACCGCTGTCGTTTACCACCCAACCAACATGAAGCCAATGGGTCTTGACATACCCGTTCCTTCTTACACGCGAGACACCACTCCCAACGATGATGTGTCTTGGGAAACGATTGAATGCGGCAATTGTGACGCAACTTTCCCGATTGATGAAGGATTGGACATTGGAGGCATTGATTATTGCCGAGAATGCTATGACACCATTTCTGCAAAAGAGAATGTGTTCACCTTTGATGAGGACGACGATGTGTTCACCTTTGATGACGACGAGGAAGAACCCATCGTGGACTTTGATGCGGAGAGGATGACCGAACTGCTGGAACAACAACTCCATGAGGACTTCGGTAAATGGAGGCACACTCCGATGGACAAGGAATTGTTCAACAGAATTGCGGAGTTGAACAAGCGCGAAGGACTCACCGTCAAGCACAACAAAGACGAAGAGGAAGAAGCAAACGAATGCTGGAAGTGTGGTTCCATCGTTGCGATGGAAGACACCGTTGTTGAAGGAACCAAATCCTTCTGTTCATCATGCGCTATTCCTGCACCCGACAAGGTTGCGACAGAACAACGCGACGCTGTTGTGTCCACCATCCAACACCACTTCACAGCGGAGCAGTTGCTTGACACACTCAACAACTTGAACCCCGACCTCCACGATGATGTCATTGTCGCTATCTTTGACGCGCTTGGTAAGAACAACTACTCACCGTTCCACCATGACTTCACCAAACCACAACCGCGCAAGACTGCATTGTTGTCTTGGGCTTTCGTCAGCGGAAACTTGGTGGTGAAGGAATGAAGCCAACACCCATTCCCGAAGACGGCTGGACGGACGCTGACATTGGACGCGAAGTGGTTCTCAAGATGCCTCACGGCACGCTTGTTCAAGACCGCATCGTGTTCATCAACACTCACGACGGTGGACAATACATCGGTCCCGCGACAGAACTCGGTGCGCTCGCCGCACGCATGAGTTATGTCATTACCATTCTCCTTGAGCAAGATGCTTCTATCATGCGCATGGATAACAACACAAAAGAAGGTGATGAACAATGAACCCCGAAGAAGAACTGAAAGAACAGAAGAACCAACTACGAAAGTTTGCTACCGATGTGCTGACGCGCATTGATTGTGGACCACGAATGACCAGCGACGGCATCGCTCGCTACATGATGGACTTGGTAGCCAACTGCGGCATCCGTTCCTACGATGAAGCCGCTACCCGTGTGCTGGAAATCTACCGGAACAATCCGCGCTACTTCAATGGCGACACCCCGCTACGGTATCACAACCTCACGCTCATGTGGCGAGAGCGATTCCCCGAAGAATACAAAGCCGAGCAAGATGCGATACGCGCAAAGCGAGAAGCCAAAGAGAAGAAAGACGCGGAAGAAAAATCCGTTGTTGACCTGCTCATGGATGATATGTCTCGTGGCTTCGTCGGCTTTGAACCAACGGAGGGGAACGAATGACCTTCCGACAAGACGAGTTCAACCTGCTCATCAGCGACAAGCGCACCGTCATTTCGTTCACCAACAACGACGCTGGTGATGGCGAGCGCATCATCACAATGGATGCAATCATCCGACCACACTCATTCCTTCTCAACGAGAAGAAGACGGGCATCATCAACCCACACCGAACCATGTCCAACATCCCTGTTGAATATGTCCGCGCGTGTCCACGATGTCATGATGATTGGGAGCCTGTTCAACAAATCTACAAGAGCGGAAAGACAGACTACACGACCTACACCTGCCCCAACAAGTGTGGCGTTTCAGTCTGCGCCGACACCTTCAATCGTTTCAGTCCGCGCGGAGTCAAAGTTGATATACCCTCACCTGCTGAGATAACTATGGCGCGCGTCACAGAACAAACGAATGAAATCCCTGTCATTGATTGGGGAGAGTCAGCAGATGACACGAATCAATTGCCGGAGATTGATTGGGGCTGATGACATGACACGAATCAATTGCCGGAGGGCTGATGACATGCACCGCATTCACATCATCATTGATGAAGAAGAAGAACGACAACAACGACTCAAGGCTTTCAATAAAGTCATTGAGTTATACTGCGCGAACTTGAAAGAGCGCGCAACACACACTCCAACGGAGAGGGTGGCGACCTACGCCAACAAAAAAACAAGGAGGACAAAAATATGAAAACCCCCAACGAAGCAAGCCCAAGTCGGGCTGTCGTCATCGGCAGTCTTGACGAAGAACGAACCACCGAAGCGGTGGTGTGGGTGCAAGCAACGCACCAAGAAGCACCACTTGCAATCCCAGCACCATGTGTTGCGGACAAGGTAAACTGCGAAGGACAGACTGTGTTCTGTCTTGAGGATGCAGAAGCACACGGAACAATCATCCGTGTCGCGACCATCCCGCAATACACCTTCAACGCAAACGGCAACCCAGCCCTGCAAGACATGGCTGACATGTGGATTGAGTTCGGAGAAACGCAGAAGAACGAAGCACCTGTGACGGAAGAGTCACCCGACATTGATTGGGGCGATGACGCAAGTCAATCACCCGACATTGATTGGGGCGATGATGAAACACCCGCTTTCGGCGACGCGCTGAACATTGAACTCGCCGACCATGTGTTGGCTGAGAACGAGACGACGGAAGAGGCCGCTGAAAAGAAGGCCAAGCAGAAGTTGTCCGCGATGCAGAAGGCGCAGAAGGCTCGCGAAGAACGGTTCGCCGAGTCCGCTGAAATCAAGGACAACCTCAACTCCGACATCAGCAAGGCGATGGCTGACGGAAAGCGACACGAAGACTTCGGTCCGTGGAACTTCCGCACCAAGACCTACGACATGGTTGCGCGCTCAACCGACCCCATCACAGGTGAGACTTCATACCACGAAGTCTCATCCGAGAAGGGCGACACTCGTGTTCGCGCCATCTTCAACCCAACGCTGGCGACACAGGACAACCCACTCGGTCATTGTTTGAACCGAGCCATCGGTCCGAACTTCGTTCCTGTTGAACACCCCGATGTCTTTCTCCCCATCATTCAAACGGTGCGCGGAATCAACGAAGCCAACGGCTGTGTCTACGAACTCAAGGAGGGCGACAAGGTTGCTACGCTTGTGTCGGGTCAAGAACTCATCACTTGGGACGCGTTCTCTTTCAACAAGGGTGCGCGTGCTATGATTAACCTTGACTTGACAGGCTACTCAACCAAGACTCGTCAAGAATCGGCAAAGGGACTGTCCGCCTTCGGGTATGTCAACCTCTCCGCCAACCGAATCAGCGACGCGCTTGTTGAAGAACAAGGTGGACACCGTGTTGGTGTCTCCATCATCAACTCCCACGACGGTAAGTCTGCGCTTCAAGCCTTCATGTCTGTGCTTCGCACCTACTGCGGCAACCTCGCCGCACGAGGTGGTGTTCAAGCCCTGCTCATGGCTGGCGACCGCACCAAGATTCGCCACATGGAAGGTGTTGTCTCGGAGTTTGACCCCGAACAGTTCGCGACCCAACTCGGTGCGGCCATGCTTGAGTCGCACAAGAACTTGGTTGCGATGCACATTCTGCGCCACCTCCCCATTGAAGCCAATGTGTTTGACAAGGTGATGACTTCCTTTGCTTCCCACCGCTTGGTTGCACAACCATCCCTCACCATTGAGGCTGGCGACATTGACCAAATCCCACGCGACGAGAAGGGCAACCTCATCGTCAACGCGGCGATGATGACGAAGGATGCTGTCAAGGTTGGACACGGCCACGCTTACAACGCCATGATGCAGGGTTGGATGAACCCCGACCTTGACTATGTGGCGATGGGTGAGAACGGCTCCGAACTTGACCGCGAGTCAGTCGGCACGATGTTCCACGCCGCGCAAGCATTGACGGGAACTATCACGCACAACCCAATCTTCTCCGACGGCAAGCGCGTTCTTCACGGACAGAAGCAGGGCATTGAGTTGCTCATGAAGAAGTCCGACACCGCCGCGAACCTTCTTGAAGAGATTGCCTTCGGTGCTGTTGATGCCTACGCCGCGCACACAGGCCAACCTGTGGATGACCTCTCGGCGATGGGCCAATGGCTCGCTGACAACCCCGACCAATTCAAAGTTCCTTACTCCAAGACGAACAACGGAAAGAAAGTGATGACTCCCATCACCGAAATCCCCGCGTTCATGGACACTTGGAACTACAAGGTCAAGACCGTCACGGTCAACAAGGCTTGAGCCAAGCGTGCTGATTGAATAACAGGCCCGCACTTCTGTGACACTTACTCGTTTTGAGGTATCGTAAACCTCACACTTCTCTCTATGGGGGGAGCGCATTCATTGCATCCCTTCCGCGCAGTTGTTTCACCTTTTTTCAACTGATGCGCTCCCCCCACCTCCCCTTGACAGATGGTTGCCTCATGGAATGATGACGCGCTATCCAAGAACGGTGAAAGAAATGACCGACCAAAACAAAACAATAGGAACAAAAGGTGTTGAGTGGATGCTCAACGCACAGAACGCAAAAACCACAGCCGATGGCGAAGAACTGACACGCGCAGTTCAGCAAGTCATTGATGTTGACAACACAGACCGAGATGCTGTTCTCGCTGAACACATGGGTGCTGATGCGCTGACCGCATTGGCTACCCTCTACGGCGAAGAACCAATCCAGCGTGTGCAAGGCATTGCATTCGTTGACGGACGACCCATCATGCTCGGCGACTGCCCCTGCAAGGGAAGCAAGTGCCGCGCCGCATGGGGTGCTGTTTGGGTAGCACGCGACCTTGACATGGTGGGCCACCGAGGTAGCCTCAAGACCCAGCCCTGTGAGTCCATGCCCGCTACCGAGTTTGACCCAGCGACGGGGAACTTCCTCCGACCTGTCCCTCTCGGCATGAACCCCGATGAATGGTATCGCTACGAGCGTGCGCATTGGGGTGATGTCAACAAGAAAGACTTGGCCGAGTTCATGAACGCGAGTGTTGCTACCGGTGAAGGAAGGCAAGGCGGCGATTGGGTGGTGGACCAATGAGCGAAGAAACAATTGAACTGTTTTACAAAAGCGACTACGAAGACCCCGAAACGGGAGAGTGGGAAGAAAACAAGCGGGGCGTGAGCATAGTGTCCCGTGAAGACTACCTTCAATTCCTTCATGAAACTGAATGGGAACCTTGTGAGTGTAATGTGCAAGGTTGCTTGTCATGTTTCCTTGACGAGAAGAGGTTGTGGGCTGATGGCTACGGTTCCACATGCACCGAACTTTGGTTCGGTATTGACCCTGCGACGGGCAAACAATGGAACCCCGAAGCCATCCTCGCCGAGCGCAAAGCAAAATGGAGTGATGACGAATGAGCATCACACTCGCTGACATCCGCATGGCTCTTCCTCACTTGACGAAGGATGAACTGCTTGACCTCAACCGAGAACTGTGCGACATCATCAAGCACAAGCGCGCTTCTGCTTCTCACGACGCGATTCAAAACTTCAGCGTTGGCGACAAGGTTTCCTACGAGGACAGGGGACACCGCACAGGTGTTATCACCAAAATCAACAGGACGCGTATCATTGTTCAGCCCGACCATCAGTCGCGAAGAATCTACGGTCCCGCTTACATGTTCACCAAGTGTGAGCCAGCGTTTGACCCAACGACAGGAGCGTGGAACTGATGGGATACACACACTACGCTTACCTTGAGTCTCGCACCATCTCCGATGACGAATGGATTGCGCTTTGCAACGAAGTCTTGGCTCTCAACACGGAGCGACTTGGTGAAATCACCATCAACGACGAGTTGATTCAAGTCCGCGGTGATTGTGAATGGTTTAACATCCCTCGTTCTCCCTCCGGTGGCTCACATCACTTCACCTTTACCAAGACCAACCGACGCGACTACGACCACATCATTGTTGCATGCTACATGGCGTTGTATCGTTGTGTGCGCGGAGTCAAGTTGTCAAGCGATGGCGAGTGGGCTGAACTCCAAGCAGGCCGCGACCATTACAAAGACACGCTCGGACTTACGCTCGGAGAACTCCGCGCCGCGTTTGCCAAAACCATCCACGACCCACGACAGAAGTGGTTCATCGGCAACCCAATCTACGCGTGTGATGAACACGACAAGGAAGAATGGTTTGACTTCTTGGCTCATGCTGACCCTCAACTTCCCAACGACGACGGCACAGGAATCACTTTCATGTGGAAGTGGGACCAGCGCGTATGGGTTCACGACACCGACAACATGGGGAACACACCTGTTGTGGTGCGCCACGATGGTGAAGAACATCGCATTGAACTCGGTGAGCGTTTTGCTATCCTCCCTGCCCCACTTTTCTGTGAGGAATCCATCAAAGACTTTGACACATCGGAAGGACGCTACGCCATTGTTTGGGCGCGCAACCGACCTGTGTTTGAGTTTGACAAGAACGACTTCCCGCGTATGACCTATACCATTGACATGATGACCGGCGTTGACACCAGCGGACACTCCGCTTGCGAAGCCTGTGGTGAATGGGTTGTGAACAACAACATTTGGTTTGACGCACAAGCGAACCACATCTGTGTTGACTGTCATGGGGATGAAGACGAAGGAGAGGATTATTGATGCGACAAACAACAGAAGATTGGCTGAAAGGAAAGAGAAACCCGTTCAAGTTTACAGGAAGCGACAACTCCCTTTCGGGTATTGTCAACTCCTTTCACAGCATGCTGATTGTTCCCATCTCCAACCGCGCTCGTCTTGACATGATGACCAAGCATGGTCAGCCTTACAACGCGGAGAGGAACGAGAAATTGATGAACCAAGTTGCGGCGAACCCTGCAACCATGTATGTTGAGAACCTTCGTGATACTCTCAATGAGTTGGATGAAGACGAGTTGTTCCGATACCGCGAACGGTATTTCTTTGACCCGAAGTTGCTCAAGGTGTTCATCAAACCTTACACGCGCAAGATGGACAAACTCACCATTTGGTTCAACGAGTCCATCATGCACATCGTCTGCCCCGAAGGTGATTGGGGTTGCTTCATCGCACCGCATATCGTTGAGGAAGACGAACCCAAACCAAAGACATTCAACCCAGCAACAGGAGAGTGGGAATGATGACGCGCCTTAGACCACACAAGCACAACCGAGTGGGTGAATCAAATCCTCAAAGGAGGCGACGCAACCTCATGATTCTCATTCACAATGTGATGGAGGTTGGAGAGGTCTTGGAAGCAAGAACAATCTACAACCGCATCTGTTCGGCTTACCCTTCGGGGCATCAGTCTATTCCGAAAAGCACGACTCAACTTGGACAAATCATGCGCGCAGAAAAAAGCATGGAGAAAATCACAATTGCAGTCAACAAATACCAATGGAGGCGAATAAAATGACAAAGAAAAAGACAACACAAGAACGCTACTACCAATACATCCTCGCGGTTGTTGAGGTGGGAGAAGAAATCAAAACGAGAGAGATACAAACGAGACTCTTTGAGTTTGACCCGAACGAACACATCGGAAGAAGCGCGAGAGCATTTCACCACAAAGAGATGCCGACCACGACACTCATCGGATGGATGCTCGGCAGGTCAAGAGACTTTGAGAGAACGGGACGCTCGTATTGGAGGCGAATCCAATGAACATTTTTGTATTAGACGAATGCCCTATCACATCCGCGATGATGATGTGCGACAAACACATACCGAAGATGGCGGTAGAGACTGCACAAATGATGGCGAGCGCGTTGCGACGACATGGTGCTACCGATGAAATCATGCCGCTCACGAAGGCTGGCCGCCCTTACAAGGGGGGCTATCACAATCACCCATGCACCATATGGGCTGGCGACAGTCGCAACAACTTCCTTTGGTTGCTCCATCATGGCCTCGCGCTCTCGGCTGAATACATGAAGCGTTTCAACCGACAACACGCGTGTCAAGCACCCATCTACGACATGGGTGAACTCTTCAACATGATTCCGGCAGGTGGTTTGACTCCATTTGCGCGCGCTTTCAACAAAGAATCATACCCGTTTCTCTACGATGAGGACACTTACTCCGCGGTAGAAGCATACCGCGCTTACTATTCACTTGACAAGGCATATTTTGCCGAGTGGAACAAAGGCACACCCGCGCCTTCATGGTGGGTAAACAATGAGGTGAAACAATGACCCGACAAACAAATTGGAACGAAGCCCGACTGACAGAAGAAAACGAACGGTGGGAGACGCATTGGACTTTCCTACGCGATTGGTTGAAAGGCCAAGTGAGTGTTGACAACACCGTTTCCACCAAGCACACCATCCGTGTTTACGCAGATGTGTTGCGCGTGATGGACGAACTGCGACCGCGAGGTGATGAACAATGACTCCCGAAGAAGCATTGGAACAGATGAAGCAAAAGCAAGAAGCGATGGCGAGGGAAGCCGATAAAATGGTTGAGCGCGTCCGCAGATTGAAAGAGATTCAGCATTGCTTTGAGAAAGACCATGATTGGGAGGCTTACCACATTACTGCTCTTGTTCCGTGGCGACCCGACTACGCGAAAATGATGTGCAATCATTGTGGCGCGTTTTTCACAGTTGCACGAACCATTGATACGAACGCTGAAATCAGTCCGCTCTTCATTGAACTCAAAGGGAAGAATGTCAGCGTTGAAGCCTTCCTTGAGAACAAGGAGGAAGAGGAATGATTGACACAAACAAATACGAAGGACACGCAACTGTATTTCATGTTGTGATAAAGAGCATAGATTCAAAAGTCGTTGATAGACGAAAGAAAGAAGGTCGCGAAAAAGTGAATGCTACCTACAATCTTGTAACAGACGCGCCACTTCTCCTTGCAGAAGTCAAGCGGTTGCGTGATTTTATTCAGTCCGTGTGGGATGGACTCGGTGAAGCGGGTCGCAACGAACACTACGAACTGTTCAAGGAATACATGGGAGAGGAAGAAGAATGACCTTCATTGTGCTTGACGCAAACCCCGTTCGCTCCGCCAACCGACTGTGCTGGCTTGACTGCGAGAGTGCCGCCTTTGAAGGTGCGCGTATCATCGTCACCGCCTTCCAGCATCACGGTGGGGAAGTGGGTGAAGACTTTCTCCCTCAATCCAAAGACCACCCGTTGGTTCGCTGGGCCATTGTTTCGGCTGACAACGCTCGCTGGCTCTACCGTTACACCCGCGCCGCCACCATCAAGTGGGGTAAAGAACACAAGATGAAGCAATACGGAACGATGATGAAACAACTGAACGACATCGCCTGTCGCATTGACACCACCCTTCCCGCTGGTCAGCCATTGACGCTGTTCGGGAACTTCTACATCACAGAACAAATGGATGAGTTGTGGCCGACGACTGCACGCAATCCCATTGAATCAAACCGCGCGTTCTACGAACGCACACGACAACATCTATCGTGGGGCGACAATGACCCATCAATCTACGGTGGATACGGAGACGCATTTGAAGGAGGCGAAGAAGAATGACTGTGAGCAAAATGAGTGAAGAGTTCCACGAATGGTTGGCTCAATGCCCTGTGCATTGGTATCGGGTCAAGGTCGGAGAAGACTACACGGAATACGCATTCGCAAACGAAGAAGAAGGTGAAGAAGAATGAACATCACATACGAACGATACACAGACAACTACGGTGCGCGCATCGCACTCAACAAAATCCCCTTCAACTTGAAGGACGACATGAAATCCCACATGGGTTGGCCTCAATTCTCATGGAACGGTGAGAAGGGTCTTTGGACAATCCAAGACCGCGCGGATGTTATTGAGAAGGCCGTTGCTTTCCTCGCTGACCACGACATCACGGTGGAAGGGTTGGAATACGATGAGTCCGCTATTGACACTCCTGTCGGTAACGCAACGGCCACCTACTCCGCCCCCGACAAACTGATTCTGCAATGGGACTATCAGCCCAATTGGAAGGACATCAACGCCGCCATGAAAGACGCGGCGGCTGGGAATGCTAAGTGGCAGGCAAGCACCAAGACATGGACGATTCCTATTGCTACGGCAATGGCCGTGGCGAAGGCTGTGCGTCCTCACTTTGAGCCGTTGGCTGAGGCCATTGAAGACAATCCACAAGTGCAAGCGGCACACGCCGCTACCCTGCAACGGGTAGAACTGTCAAGCGCGGTTGAGACTGACATTCAACTCCCCGACGAGGAACCGTTCACCAGCCTACGCCCCTACCAGCGCATCGCACCTGTCATGTTCATGTCGGGTGGACGCCAACGCATTCTCATCGCCGACGAGATGGGTCTTGGTAAGTCGCTTCAAGCACTTGCGTGTGTTGAGTTGGCTGGCTATGAACATGTCCTCATCGTTTGTCCCTCCATCGTCAAACACAATTGGGACAACGAGATTCGCAAGTGGATTTACAAAGACGCACTCATGCAAGTTCCCTCGCTGGTGGCGACTGAAATCATCAAAGGACGAACAGGCGACATCCAACCAGCGCGCTTCCACATCATCAACTACGACATTTTGGGCGCGCGCCTTGACCAACTCATGGCTTGGGATTACGACTGCATCATTTTTGACGAGGTTCACCGCATCAAGAATCCAAAGACGGCAACAACCAAAGCCGCGCTGAAATTGGCTCAAGGCAAACAGGGTATCATCGCATTGTCGGGAACACCCATCACCAACAGGCCGATTGAGTTCTTCACATCGCTGAACATGATGATGCCCGCCACCTTCGCCAACTACTTCACCTTCGCCAAGAAATACTGTAACGCACGCAAGACTGACTTCGGCTGGGACATGAGTGGTTCATCCAACATTGATACGAGCCGAGATGGTATCACCACACCACTCAACCACATTTTGCGCGACTTCATGTTGCGTCGTTCAATGGACGACCCGCGTATTGCTGGTGAGATGCCCGACTTGGTTGAAACCATCATCAACCTTGAACTACCCGCAGAAGCACTCAAGCAATACAAGGTTGAATACAACTCATGGATGGATGAATGGGTCAAGCAACAGGCTAACTTTGGTTCAACAGACGCGGGCTTCACACTCAACATGATGTCGCAACTCCGACACATCGCTGGTCGCCTCAAGGTAGACGCGGCGGTTGAGTGGGCAACAACTTACTTGAGAAACAACGGTAAGCCGCTCCTTATTTTTGCGCACCACAGGGATGTTATTGAATCGCTTTACACCAAACTGCGACAGGACTTCCCAAGCACGCGCTACATCACAGGCGAGACGAAGGGCTTTGTCCGCCAAGACCGAATCAAAGAGTTCCAGCAGGGAGCCGTTGACTTCCTCATCTGTTCCACCAACGCCATGCGAGAAGGAGTCAACCTTGACCACGCCAACACCACGCTCTTCGTTGAGCGTGAGTGGGTTCCAGCATGGGAGCAACAAGCCGCCGCGCGTGTTCGCCGAATGACACAGGAAGCATCCACTTGTCACAAGGTGGTGTTGTCAGCCAACGACACCATTGACACACTCTTTGACCAAGTGGTTGCGGAGAAAGCCGACCTCGTTCAGCGCACGCTGGATGGTGAGTCCGGAAAGACGCGTGATGCAATCGGCAAAGCACTTCTCAAGAAATTGAAAACAGGAAAAGGAAGCATGATATGATGACCGAAGAAGAAGAAGAAAACAACCCACCAAGCGCACCGTTTACCTTGACTGACAGAACGGGAAGAAGAATCTACATCACCGACGCGTCGGACAGGATGTTGAAGAACAAAATGATGAGCAACATTCGCAAGTTAAGGAGGATGATTTTTGACATCTCCGCCATCAAAAGCGAGATGGAAGCGCGCAAATATGTAGGCAAACTTGAGAACTTCATTCTCTCAAGAAACTACAACATTTTTCAAATGTTGACACACCAATCGCTCATCGCAGTCAATCTCTTCAACACCCACTACCCCGAACGAGCGTTCAACATCGCTAAGGAGGAAGAGGAATGACCCGATACTACCACGCCACACCAAAGAGCAACCTTGATTCAATCATAGAGCAGGGAATCATCAGTCGTTTTGATGGAGTCTACTGTTCCACCAGCGAACAAACCGCGCTCCGTTGGATTTGCTTCACTCGGCGAGAGGCGGAGGAAATCATGGTGCTACCATTTGACCGACCCGAAGGAGATGAGCGCATGTCCATCGGTGCTGACCACTCACCCATGATGACAAACATTCTCGGTGTCAGCGACGAAGGCGCGTCTTTCGTTTCATCGGAGGACATACCGATGAGGGATATTGATTGGGAAGCCGTGATGGTTTACGACAACCCTTTCTACGCGCCCGAACTCGCTCAACAGATGGAACAACTCAAGAAGAAACAGGAAGAATACCGAGCGCGGTTCAAGGATGGTGAAGAAGAATGATGCCCGCACAAGAACCGCTTGATGTTATCATCATTCCCTACGCGCCCTGCCCTTGTCGTAAACACCCGCAACCCTCGGAACTCTTCATCTACCGCACCGCCCCTTACGGTGTCTTCGCCAAAGCCGAAGTGCATTGCGTTGAAGGCAACGGGGTGTGGGACGCGTCGTTCATTTTCATGCCGCAAGAATAAATAGGTTGCGCCGCTTCGGGGTGAATGTGTCCGATTCTTACAATGTCCGCGTCTCCGATTTTACCGATGATGGAAGGTTGTTGAAACCGGACGGGAAAAATGCGGAGTTGAAAGGCATCATGGTTGACACCGACGACGGAGAATGTCACATCATTGATGGATTTGATTACGCGTCTCATCTGCTTGGTGATGTTATCATCTGCACTTGTGGGGAACAAATTGACCCACATCAAATCGCACTCTTCACGAGGAAACGAGAGACGATTCTTGTTCCAGCGCGCTGTTGCAACAAGTTCCGTTGGTTCCGAGGTGACAGAACATGATTGAAGACGAATGGACCCCAAGCGATGATGACACAGAATGGATGAAAAACCACCTTGCGCAAATGCAAGTGGGTGATACATGGGGTGTAGCCGATGCTATTCTGCGGAAAGACATTGACAATGTTCTCACCGTTACCCAAGCCAGCCCTGCGTCTATATTACCGCTTGAACGAATCCGTAAAGTGTGTGCGCAAATCGGCTACAAGTTGATTACAGACGGAGCCAAAGTCATTCACGACCCTCAAGCCGCCGCACAGGAAAGCGCACAAGAGTGGGCTTGCACTCACAAAGACTGTGAAGAACGCATCGTTAACTTTGATTTGGAGAACGCTGTTTGGAATCAACTTGACGATGACTTCTCTTGGCGCGTGATGGTTACACACGAAACGCCCGAAGGAGACACTCACGAGGTCGCCTTGAGTCCGATGGACTACAACCTCGTAGCGGGTGATGAACTTTTTTTCACATGGGATGGAATGCGCGTTCTTGAACGAGAAGAAATCATTGAGATGGCTGACAACGACACGCTAATGGCGAACCTCGGTGCGGGTTTTCTCATCATCATGCCTACAAGACATGAAGGGGTTGTTGTCCCGCCACATTTGCGCGGACTCATTTTTTACAAACACCGAGATGAGGAAGAATGAGATTTGAGGATTTAGCGAGCGTGGTCGCCACCGCGCAGACTGAACCCAAGAACGCCAGCCACCTCACAGTCCTCTTCAAGCAACACGCAGATAGCGCACACGAAATCATCACGATTTGTTGCACGACACCGCGCTCATCCATCAAACCTCATCATGTCATCAAAATGTTAGCGAAGTCGTATGGGTTGTTCCCCGAAGAATACGAATCGCTCATGGACGAACACGAAATGCCTCGGCTACTCGCCAGCGAATCGCCACAAGAGGTAGACGAATCCATCACACTTCGTCAAGTCATTGAGTTTAAAGAAATGATTTTGCGCGGTGAAATCAACGCTGACATTCTATTCAACTCCATGTCTCAATTGAGTGCGATGTTGTTTTGGGGATACGCCTTCGGACGAAACGCTCTTGGCTTTAGACGAATCATGCAAGCCGTTGCGTCCATCACAAAATACGACACGAATCATTTACAACGCATGCGCTCCATCATGGCGGCGAGCGATGTGATTGAGCGTGCGCTTAACGAAACGCTCCCCGAACAATTCACGATTGAGCCTTCCTATCCATTCAAAGCACCGCATTATTCTCGTTGGAATCGCTGGTCACTCCCATTCAAAGAAACGCACTACGATGTTGTAAAAGGAAAACGATACTACGCGCACAGACGCGGAGGCTCCGTTTTTTGTTTTGATTCTTCCGCGCAACGCGTGCGTGTAAACCCCACGCTTCCGTATCACGACGACTGTGTGTGTGAAATTGACGAAGACGGGAACATCATTGAGTGGTTGCACCGTCAAGACGAGCCGAATCTATGGAGAGAGAAGCGCAATGTGCGCGCACTCAAACCGCAGGTGGTGAAAGACCGAGCGCACTTTCGTGCTATCGTTCAATCGCTGGATGAAGGTGAGGTGTTGCGTCTCATAGATGGTGAGCGCGCCTATTTCCATAGTGGAGCAGTTGGAGGATTCATCGTGCCGCGTAGAACATTTGACATACCGTTGCTGATACTTGGTGGCTTCCGTGATGGGGAAGGCATACGAATCAAAATAGCCGCGCTTGATGGCTTTGACCCATTCCCTGTCGGGTATGCGTTTGTCAAAGCAGACGACATTCCCGACCGACTCGCACGACTCTACGATGCGCAGGGGATGATGGACATAGACGAAGGGCTGGTGGGTATTTTCCACACGCTCGGATACGAAGAAGAAACGAAAACGCTACGCGCACCTTACTTGACACGAATTGATACGACCCTCGGACAAAGCGACGCTATACAGATTGGAGATTTGATGGAGAGGTGAGCATGGACGAAGACTCATTCTTCCTCGGATGGCTCGCACGAGATTGCCGCTTTCAATTGAGCGTTCACTTTGCACCAAACACACGAATTGGATACCGTGTAGCACGCCGCGTCTTGGTTTCACGAAAGGACGAACCCGCCCTCAACATGTGGCTATCCACGAAAGGTATCAATGCACGCATCCTCAAAGACCCCGACCTCATCCGACAACTCATCCGCTTACTCACCCCTGTCAAAGAGCATGTGGCGGACATTGACAACATGCTCAAAATGATACGCTTGATGGACTACAAGGGGCGTGCGCCCACACACAAACAGATAGAGGACATCATTCGGATGATAGACGAAACCGTGGATTGAGGCGTCACCGTTTGTTTTATTGATATTATTGTTTCTTTCTCATAAGAATAATTTTACTATTTCTATAATAATAAAATTAGAATATCAATAAAATTAAGGGCTTTTTCTTGAACCCCTTATAAGGGCCGCGCCCTATCTGTCCGCAATTTTGAGGACGAAATCATGCCCGAACACAAACCCCGAAACCTTTCCGAATACATCGGAGCCAACGACCCAGCCAACCCCCTCTTCTACCTTGACGAGTGGGAAAGTGATAGCCCCCAATGCTTGCTGTTCTACGGACAGCCCGGACTTGGAAAAACAACCGCCGCGTATCTCATAGCCCAGCAGTTGAACCTTGACCTTGTTGAACTGAACGCCAGCGACGAGCGAGGCATTGATGCGGTGCGAACCAAAATCAAAGAGATGGCTTTCAGCAGTTCGCTTTGGACAGCGCGCCTCATCCTGTTGGATGAGTGTGAAGGAATGACCAAGCCAGCACAGGAAGCACTCAAGCGCATGATGGAGAAGAGCAATTGCTGGTGGATTCTCACCTGCAACGACCCATCAGCCGTCATCCCTGCACTCAAGTCCCGTTGCGTGCAGTTCCAATTCAAACCCTACACGGTAGAACAAGTTCGCGCGTATCTACAACTCTTGGTTTCCACGCATGGTGTAATTTCAACCGATAGTGCCGACGCACTCCATTCATACTTCGGTGGTGACCTTCGCGCTATTGGAAATCACATCATGAGTGGTGCGAAACTTGACGATAGTCAAACAGACCTTGACTCTCTTACTCTTGACATCGCCGCTGGCGATTGGGAATCAACACACCGAGCCATGCTTGAAATGGTTCGCAACGGCGCATCTCTTCACATGGTGATGCGCAAAATCCATGAACATGTGAAAACCATCGGTTTAGAAACCGAACAATTATATACCTTCTTCGCTGTGTGGGGTAATTTCGTGTTACGAATGCACGCATGGCCGCTATCATCGGAGTCCTTCGTGGACTACTTTGTAGCGACCCTGCACCACGAAGACACAAACCAAAAGGAGGAATAAAAAATGCCAAACCTAAACGGAAACGAAGCCAAAAACAACGAACAGAACAACGGGTTGCACCCCGATGTGGAGGAACGCCTTAAGTGGTGGGCTGAGAAACACAACAAGTCGCTTGATGATGCGACCGGTGATTTCTACACCTACCTCAAGACGGAACTCGGAGTGGACAACCCCGATGCCGAAGACGATGACTTCATGATTGATGCCGCAGAAACCTTCGTGGTTGAGCGACGCGTCATGTCGGGAACATCCCAAGCAAATGCAACCGAACTCGTCGGATACTTTGTCGGCGTTGACCCGAAGATGCGAGACGGTGTGGAACGCAAGCGCGCTCCTGCTGTTTCAGCCGCCATCAACGACCTTGACGACGCCATCCAACAGGGGCTTGTTGCACGAGCCTTCACCCAAGACGGCGTGTGGATGCTTGAGAAGAAAGACGGTGTGATTGCTACCGAAGAATCAGCAGACGCGAAACCGTGGTTCCTCTTTGAAGAGAACAACCTCTCCATCGCCATTTTGCAGAACAATCCCGATTGGTCCCGCTTCGGTGAACCCATCACGCCTTACCGGTGGCAACGAACCTACTACTTCCTCGGCAACGAGAAGGATAACTTCTTGGATGAACAACGAGTTCTACGAATCACCGTTACATCCAACAACCCGGATGAGTGGTTCATTCCTCAACTCTTCGCTGAATGCACCTTGAAGGTCCGAGCGCAGTCGGCCAATGTCAAACCCGAATGGGCTGACACCTACAACTCGTTTGCTTTCCCCGGTGCAATCACTTACGGCAACGACTTCGTGGAAGAACATGTGCGCGGAGCCATTGCTCCGGAACGCCTCATCCCCGAACTTGAGCGTTCTTACATCAAAGACCTCTCAACACTTGCGGAAGTTTTTGAGACGCGTCAAGAAGTCATTCCCGGCTACAACCCCGTCGGTCCTCTCGTCTTTGTCCGAGCGAAGGTCAGCGACATGCGAAAGGAAGCACGCGAAACTGAGTGGGACCCGACGGGTCATGACTACTCCATGAGCGTTTCATCCTTTGACCTCATGCGCACCTTCAACGGTGGAATGCGCCAAAACCTGCCTTGCTACATCCACGGATTGCTCGGCGATGACGGCCATCCATTTGACTACGCAACCGAAGAAGGCTGGAAACCATACGCTGTCAAGTCCACCGTCATCGTCTTTGGACGATTGAGTGTGCGCGCAACCGATGATGGTCCACAACCAGCCATCAAGACCTTCGGTGTTTACGCAGTCCCACGCCTCGCCATCCCTGCTGGCGAAGGCGGTGACACATCAACAACGCAATATGGAGAGTGAAAAAGATGCCAAACCTCAACGATTTGAAAACAGAAGCCACGAAAACCTTTGACCCAACCACCGGCGAAACCGTTCCGGTTGCTTCGGTTGAAGAGAAACCCCCGCAAAGCAAACCCATCGCCGCATCCGTGTGGGATGAGATTGTCAACGCGGGTAAAACCGTTCCCGATAGCATGATACTGTGCGGACTTGTCGGACCGGAAGGTGTCGGCAAGACGGGCATTGTCTTGGATAGCATGACCGAGGAAGAAAGAAAGCGCGGGGATGTTATCTTCGTGCTTGACTTTGACGGTGGTGGACAGACGACACGCGTGACTCATCACCGTGAGTTCGCCAACAACATTCGTTGCCTCAATCCAAATGTCATGTTCCAAACTTTTGACGAAGACGGAGAGACTCGTGAAGCAAAGGACTACCCAGCAACCCATCGTCGGGTCATGAAAATCGGACAGACGCTTGTTGATTGGGCCGCAAACCCCGGCGACAAACCACGCCTCCATTCCGTTCTCTTTTCCGCAGTTGACCTGTGGGATGAAGTCGCCAAGAACTGCATGTTCATTGAAGACTTGGGGACCGCCCCCGACGGTATTGGTGCAAAGGTCAAGCCTCATGAGCAGGTCGGCATGCGCTTCAATTGGCAGATTCGCTCAACGCGTTTCCACCAACTTACTACCATCGCTCGCACCTTGATGTCACTTGGAGTCCGCGTCTACTTTGAGACTCACTTCACCGACCTCATGGATAAGAGTGGTGCAATCACAGGAAAGAAACCCGGTTGGGAAAAACATACCGCCAACTACCTCAACCAAATCATTCACTTCCACAAGAAAAAGGTGCGCGGCGATGACGGGTCACCAACGGGAGAAACGCGTTACGAGGTTGAGTTCGTCAAGTGTAAGACGAACCCCGAACTTCTTGACCAGCGACGAACCATCATGGTTACGAAGCAGAACGCATCCCCCGAATGGTTCGGACTTCCGGAACTTCGGGAGGGACTGAATTGAGTGATTGGAAGCGCACCGGCACTCCCGCACACAACAACACCACCGCGCGTAGCGAAGAAGACCAACCATACCTACCAAACCCGGCCTGTCCTGTTTGTGCTGGGTCGGGTGAGGTGGTGATGGAGCGGCCCCTCCGCAACTACGAAGGTGAGTGTGTTGATGTTGAGTTTTACAATCACCCATGCGATTGCGTTTTTCAAAAGTGGATTGCGAAACCCATCAGCAGTTGCAAGGAATGCAACGGAACAGGTGCGGTTCAAGAACGCCTCCTTCACCCTACCACGAAGGAGGAATACATCAAGTTCCACGACTGCATTTGTCTACGATATGTTAAGGAGATGATTGAAAATGAAGAATGACACGAACAAGTTGCACATTTTTGACAAGAACAAAGTGAGACTTTGCCGCGCGGCTGGTAACTACGAACCATTGGACGCGAACAAGCCATCCGTCATTTGTCCGGAGTGTAAATCAATCCACCTCGCTGACACAGGAGAGGTGATTGATTGAGCCTTGTTCAAGGGACCTTCAACAACGATTCACTTTGGGCTTTCGTGACAGGATTCGGAGAGGGCGTCAACGACCTTCGTTGCACCCTCGCTAATCTGCAACTCAAAGCATCCGTGGACACAGCAACGCATTTCTTTACGAAGACCATCGGCATTCATGGGGTGGAAGACGACTACCGAGCAGGTGTCATCTACATTCCCGATGTCCACAAAGTCGGCGCGTTTCTCAAAGCATGCGATGAAGACTACACCACCATCCGACATGTCGGCAACACGCTGACATTGAAGAACGGCAACAACGAGTTCAGCACACCGACCTCCGACTACATCATGTCGCACACCACCGTGGACCGAGCCGAGACAGCCATCAGTTATGCCGCACAGAACAAGTGGGCTAAACTTGGCCGCGCGGATTTGGAATGTCATGGGACGCTGACCGTTGGTGCGACTCGCGGAATGACCGCACTCACCAAAGTCATCGGAAAGGATGCACCCGTTAAGGTTCGTGTGGCTGATGGTGAAATGACCATCGCCGCTGGCACAAACCGTGGCGCGCGTATGACACGACAATGCGATGTTGACACCGATTACAACGGGACATGTGAAACAGTCTTCGGACCTCACTTCCCGAAGTTGTTGGACCTCATGCCATCCGGACCCGCCATCTTTCACATGGGAAACAAAAGCGCGCTTGTTATTGTTCACGCTGAACTTGCATGCACGCTTATCCTCAAACACCAAGAGGGGGTAGACCAATGACTGAAGAATGTTTAATGTGCAACGGTGAAGACTGTGATTCAAGAGACGACTACGACCTGCTGTGCAAAGAGTGTTACAAAATGGTGACATGGCCGAAGGAGTTGGACCAATGATTGCTGACGCTATCTACCACGACGACCGACCACCGACAATCTACACCCGATACCGTGATGATAAGGGCGCGCTGATTGAAAATCTTGTTACCGACTACAAACCTCACATGTTCATCCCAACATCAACACCGGAGTTCCGAATCAACCAAATGCTTCGCTCGTTCCCTACTGCTGAATTGTTGAAGGACAAGACCTACGAGGGACTTGACGGTGCTACGCTTTGGCGTGTTGAGACTGACAACCCTTACGACATCGCCGCCATGCGAAACATGTTCAGCCGTTCCTACGAAGGAGACATGCGCTTCGTTGACCAATACTTGGTTGAGAACATCACCGAGATGCCGAAGTGGAAGCCGCGCAAATGGTGGTATGACATTGAGTGCAACACCGGCGACGACAACTTCACGACCGTTATCGCTGTGATTGACTCCGATATTCCTACACCAATTGTTTATGCGTGGGCTGATGACAGAACCAATTGTCCTTACATGGATGAGTTCGTGGATAGCGATACCTTCACTATCACTAAAACGGTGCGCGACCAAGAATATCAACTACGCATTTTCCTATCGGAGAAAGCAATGTATGACGACTTCATTCAATTCCTTCATGCAAGAAATCCCGACATGATGATTGCTCACGCGGGAACATTCTTTGACATCCCTCACATGATTGAACGCCTTGACCACATCTACGGTCATGGTGGCTCGCATAGGTTGAGTCCACTCGGCATCATCCGCTACCCCAAGAAGGGTGAACGATACCGCTTTGACGACCAACCCATCGCTGGTCTTTGGCAGTTTGATACCGCGGCCCCTGCACAATCCGGCACAGGATTTGAGCGCGTATGGAAAGACAGCGGTGGTGGTCAACTACCCAATCGCAAATTGAATACCATCGCTGAAACGCTGGGCCTCGGCTCCAAACTCACCGAAGAGATTGAGGGTATGGATGTCCACAATGGCTGGTATGAGTATTGGTCCGAGTTCGTTGACTACTGTTTGCTTGACACCGTTCTCCTTCGTGGGATTGATGAAGCGCGCAATGTTACGGACTTCTTCGTGGAGATGGTTCGTCTTTGTGGTGTGTCCATCCAATCGTCAACCAATGTGTCAAACTTCATGCGTGGTTTGCTTGGGCGCAAGACCCACTTGATTGCACCTTCTCGCATCAATGTGCAAAAGCCCGACATTCAAGGAGCGGAGTTCATCATCAAAGAGAACGGCCTCTACGAAGGCGTAGCCGTTGTTGACTACAAGGGTCTGTATCCCTCACTCATGACCGGTTTCAACTTGTGCTGGACAACGAAGCGAGATGGCCCCGGCCCCGGCATTCTTGAGATGGAGAACGGAACCTTTTGGGACCAAGAAACCAAAGGCATTCTTCCTCAAGTTGTTGACGACTTGTTTGAATACCGAGCATTGTGCAAACAACGCATGCGCGAAGCAGAAACCAAAGAGATTCGTGCCGCTTGGAACACCACACAGGCCGCAGTCAAGCGCGTCATGGCGAGCCTCTATGGTGCAACGGCGAGTGTTGGGTTCGGCTGGGCTGACCTTGACATTGCCGAAACCATCCTCTCCGAAGGACGACGGTGCATCGCTTTGCTTGACACGGTGGCGACCAACATGGGCTACAATGTTCTCTACGGTTTCACCGACTCCGCTTTCATTCAAGTGCCGCTTGAGGAAGCCGAAGCATTGGCCGCGCGTATCACAGATGTCGTGCAGTCTACGACGGGCAACGAGAAGTTGATTGCTGAACTTGAGGCTTACATGCCCTATTGGTTGTTGGCTGGCAAGAACCGCTACGCGGGGAAGGTCGCTTATCCCACCGAGGATGCTGGCAAAATGAAGACTGCGAACTTCATGAAGGGTAGCAGTCTTGCACCCATCAGCAAGCAAGCCGAAGGGACGGTGCTTGACCTCGTGTGCGACGGTGCATCCGAAGCCGATGTGCGAGCCGCCGTCCTTGACATGGCTCTCCCTGTGCGCCGAGGTGAAATGGACTTGAAGACCGTGACACAATCAACAAGAATCAGCGCGAATCCGGAAGACTATAAAACGCTCTCCGGCGCATCAAAGGCCGCGCACTACTACAACCAACACATGGCGGATGGCGACCCGTTTGTATCGGGCGACTCCGTTCAATGGACCTATGTTTCAGCCGTTCCGAATGGTTTGCCAGCAACCAAAGTGGTTGCATACCGTGAACCTGCTGAACTTGAGGGCTTTGAATTGGACGCCAAAACCATTTTGAACAAATCAATTGAGAAGAAAATCTCCGGCATTTTTGAGGTCTTGGGTTGGGACCTTGAAGCCGCAATCGGAACCCCCCGACCCGCAACATATTGGTGAGAAAAATGACCGACAAAAACGAAGAAAAAATAGCAGAACTTGAAGGGAAAGTTGAGGAACTTGAAGGGAAAGTTGAGGAACTTGAAAACGCGCTTAACAAGGTGAACGACGACCTTGACCATGCTTTGAACATGGCGAACAAAGTTGAGGACCTCATCGCCGCGTGGAACGACCATTTCCCCGAAGACCCATTCCCTGTTCCGCGACCACGACGACCCGATAGCGATTATGTCATAACCGCAGAAGAGTTCAAAAAACGAACGCGCATCCCACATCCTCGTGATTGGGTGAAGAAATCATTTGACCCATCAACGGGGGAGTTCAATTGATTGCGAAAATCGTTTACTTTGAAACCGGCACAAAAAAGGTGCGCGAAGCAGAAGGTGAATTGCTGTTTGGTGATGCGCTTTTGTCCGAATACATCGGAGTGAAGCGACCCGACAACGACTACCTTCTTGTCCCATCAGCCACCATCATTGAGATTCAAACCTACGAGTTGGATGAGGACCTCTACACCATTGACATTGATTCAATGAAGCGTTCAAAGGCTCACGCTTTGAAGCGAATGCATAATGACATGGACCGAGATGATGCACCCGGAGGTGCATTTCAATGAGTCGCGTTTACGATGACGGCTCTTCGTATGCATGGACGCCCGAAATGGGCGAGGACGGTATTGTTATCCGCATCAGCAAATCAACTGCTGGTTCAATTGGTTGGTGTGTTCAGCAGATGTGGCTTGAGCAAAACTATCCGCGCCCACAGGAATTGGTCAAGCACCTCGTTGTCGGTGATGATGTTCACAACGGTCTTGATTTGTTCTACCAAGCGATTGAAGGTTCGGGTGCATTTCACAAAATGGTTGAGTCCGGAGTTGACATGACTTCGTTTCTCAAAAAATACATTCCCACCGAGAAGACCATCGTTGAAAATCGCCGCGCGGAAAACAAAGACTTCCCTTTCTACCACGACGACTACTACTATAACATGAATTGGTTGATGGAATATGAAAACGCGCGAATGCGGCTTTCCAAAACCCCATTACCGTTGGCGAATGAGGTTCGCCTTGAAGTCCGTAGAGACATGGACATTGAAGGCTACGGCACAATCCCCGTTCAATTCGTCGGTATTATTGACCGAGTGTTTGAAGCAACCGACGGAGGTCTTCTACTCTTTGAGTTGAAAACCGGTAAATGGAAGGACGCAAAGACCACGGAGATGAGAAAAGAAATGGCTTACTACAAGTTTTTGATTGACAATGCAGACCCCGACTATTTGAAAGAGCGCGGAATTAATCGCCCTGTTACCCATTGGGGATGGCGATACTCCGCCGCTGACTATTGGCATAGCGAGAAGGTCAAGCCCGTCAGCGAACGGGCGATGATGAAGCGCGTTAAGGACCTCATCACCATGTATCTCAACAACCACTTCCCTCCAACGAAGGATGACTTCAAGTGTTCCTACTGCTCAATGATTGAGTTTTGTCCAAAATATGCAATACAGGTGAGCGAATGAAAGCGTGTGAATTGTGTGGAAAAAGAAGCGGCGGTCTTCGTCATACGAAATACACCGCATGCTCATCGTGCCTTGACAAATTGCTTGAGTTTGCGATTACTGCTAAAATGAGGTTTGAGAATGAATCCACTCCACTTTGATTTCCCGAAAGAAGTTGGCCTGTTCCGAAAAATCATCCACGACAACGCGGAGTTTGAACGGTATTGGTCATCGCTACAAAACTCACAATGCGCCTACATGTCAGTCTACGGTTTCCGAGCCGTGAAGCCAAACGGTCGCCGCGCGGAATACAACACCGCTATTGTGAAGCACTTCGTGCTGGACTTTGACAAGAAGTATCGCAAAGGAAGTGACATGGTTGAGGTTGAAGGCGATGAGGTGGTTGAACAAGTTCGTCGCCTCCAACGCTATCTACTTGACGAGAACATCAATCACGGTGTTTGGTTCAGCGGCAATGGATTTCACATTTGGATTTCGCTTGATAAGACACACCTCCCATCCAGCGGAACGCAGGTGTCGCACATCAAAGCGGCTGGGAAGAAGGTCATCAATCAATGGAAGAAGGACATGGAACTCTACTGCATGGACCCAACTGTGCCTTTTGATACTGCGCGTATGATTCGTGTCCCTAACTCCTACAACGCCAAGCAACATGTGCTTCGTTGGAGCATCCCGCTAACAAGTGAAGAGTTGCTTACTTTGTCATGGGAGGATATTTGCGTGTTGGCTCAAGAGCCACGCAACACCGCTTACTTCTATGGTGAGAAGGGAGTCCACCTCCCTGTCAAGCAGGTCCGTGAAAGCCAATTCAAGGTGTCCGGCGAACCTGTCAACTTTGAAACCGTCAAAATGGGTAGCATCAAAATCCTCCCATGCCTCATGGAAGCGGCATGTCAAGTGGGGAGCAACCCGCCACATATTAGCCGCGCGAGTTTGGCTATTTACCTTGCATCGCGACTACGCAATTTCCTCCCTGTTCAACGAACGACGGTCCAAATGCGTGAAGCGCATATCCTTACACTCCACGATTTCATCAAGACCCTTCAATGGGCTGACTACGACCCCAGCACAACGGAGTATCAACTACGCTCCATCGTTGACGGTGGCTATATGGAACGATGCGAAAGCCTCATCGGAAAGGGGCTTTGCATTGGGCGTTGTCAACTTTGGGATGGAACGGGCGAACACGAACACCAAGACTCTACGGAAACGATTCAACTTTCACCGCAGGAAGTTAGCGAGGCTTACAGCAAAGCCAAAAGAGAGGTTGAAAAATACAAAGGGCGTGTAGGGGATTATTCACATAACAAAGTGTCCTCAACATTTATTGGTTTGAAAGCGGAAGCGGCTGTTGGATTTTATTTGTCGCGTCATTTTGATGTTCAAAAAGGAAAAGGCGATTTACAAGTCAACAGCATTCCCATTGAAGTCAAGACTGTCACCGAAAAGGATTGGAATAATGAGAAGGGGAGAATGATACCTCCCGCACAATTGGAAAAATATGTTGCCAATAAAGCAATTGTCGTTTGGGCTACGGTTGATTCCCACAACCACATGGATTACAATGTCAATCTCAAAGGATGGAACAACGCTTACGAGGTCAAATCCAAAGGAGTGCCTATCAAGACAAAGTGCGATAACATTTGGTTGAAGAACGAAAAGGACATGAAAGAAATCGCGACAATTTATTCTGCTTTGAAAGTGAAGGTGATTGGATGATTGAAGAATGGCAGATTGAATTGTTGTTGAACATTGATTCAACATGGAGAACGCGCTCCGAACTTTGCAAACATAGTGATACGCTACGGTTAATGAGTCATCACAAAATGGTAAAACTCATGACGAAACTTGTAAACGATGGGCTTCTTGAGAAACGCAAGATAAGCAACAGGCGAGTTGAATACAGAAGAGTGCTTGTTTTTCCAAAGCATGAGGGGTGTCAAGCATGAAGCCACCTCTCATTATTGACACCAACGAACGCGGTTCACTCGTGTCAGCACTTGAGCGACGCGCAAAATCACGCTCCCCCCGAATTGATGTCTTGCGGCAGAACCTTGTCAACGGCGACTACAAGTGTGGAGATTGGTTGATTGAAGCCAAGAGCATTGACGACCTCTTCACATCTATGAGAAGCGGACACTTGATGCGTCAACTTGACAACATGGATGCTAACGATGGCAACTACGGGTTGGTGATTTGGGGTGAGATTGGTGGCTACATCCACCGAGCGCGTGAGCGTGGTTCTACCATCACCGCCAGCCAAGCCCTCAAACAAATGACAGGATTCCTCGGTAGAGTTGTAGCCGACTTCGGTTGCCTCATCTACCGCGCACCCAACGCAAGTGAAGCGGCGGCATTCATGGTCGCCCTTCATGAGAAGACCTACAAAAAAGCGAGCCGACATGGTGCGCAAGCCGTTCGGCGCGTATCTACAAATGATGTTCGTAAAGACATGCTCCTTACGATTCCCGGTATCGGTCCGGAAATGGTAGAAGCAATCATTGACGCGTGCGGCTCAATTGAAGAAGCCGCATGTGGTGATTGTTTGCGTGATGTTCCCCGCATGGGGAAGGTGTTGCGCAATCGTGTTGTTGAAGTATTGACCAGCGAAGAAGAAGTTCGCTTTGAAAGGTGAGCGCGCATGTTCAATTTTTTATATACAGTCACAAATTATCGTTATAATAAGATAGCGAGAAACAAGAAAATTAGAAATGGTTATAGGCCAACCACCATACCCGAAGAGTTGTCCGCCCCCCAATGGAGAGAATAAGAATGCCCCAAAGACAATGGAACCAATACACAGCCGTGAAAGAATACCCGATGATGAAGGAATACCTTGAGCGTTTTCGGACGACTTCGTTTTTCAACGAAATCCCCGGACTCATTTCCTTCTTCTACCTGCAAGGTCAAGCCCTTGTAGACTATGTGAGAATACCCGTTTGGGCTTCGGCCCTTGACCCGCGAGTCCATGTATTTTGGATTCAAGCAACGCGGTCCGGTAAGTCAATCGCGTGGGAGTTTACAGGCGAAGTCGCAGACTTGGCTGGCTTGAACATTGACATGTTCACGAGTGGAACAGATAGCGCGCTTATCGGGTCAATTGACTCGGTGAGTGATGGTTCGGGAGGATACGAACTTGTGCAGAACGAAGGATTGCTCGGAGGTAAGAAATGTTTGAACTTTGACGAAGGGTCAATCCTTCTTCAATCCAACCCAAAGCAATTCTTTTCCGAGGTCATCCTCTACCTACAACAAGCGATGAATCCCGTTGGGAGCCACAGCAACACCTTGACCAAGCACATGAAGAACGGCAAAGTGGAAACAGAATCCCGCGTATCGTTTTGGATTACTTCATTCCCGCCCAGCGGTGTCAAGGAGTATGTGCTGACCAAAGGATTGTTTCAGCGTGTGCTGTTGATTTACCGTCCGTGGAGCGATGACATGCGTCAACTCGTTTCGGAGCGGCGCATGGAGGGTGTGTTCAAGAATAAGTTGACCGAAGTCCAATCCCTTGAGGACATCGCCCAGCACTTCATCCGTATTCGTGAGAAGACCGAGGCTCGTTTGTTGAACATCGCTAACATGACCCATCAAGAATGGGAAGCCCTTGCATCATCCAGCAAAGAAGAAGTTGCGCGTGGTTGTATGCATGAAATGTTCACCATTGAACCCTCAGTTCACCCACAATTGATGGCTTCGGTTGAGGAATACTACACGCTCGTCCGAGGTATGGACAAGCACCTCTCGGATGTGGTCTGTTCATTCATTCCGAATGTTCTCAACTACACCGTTATTTTTGCTACGCATCTCGCTTTGATGCGCGTTGAGCGTGACGGACTTTCACACGACGCGGAGTGGAAAGTGACCGGTGATGATGTTGAAATGGCGACTGAAATCCTCTACGATATATATGAGCAACTTGTCCTTTGGCTTGAGTCCGAGGTTGAAGTTGGTGCAAAAGCGGCTGAAAAAATCGCGCGAAAGGATGAATGGTCCAACGCTTTCAAAGCATGCACGAGTGTAGAAATAGAAAACAAAGGTGAAGGTTGGGTTCTCAAAAATGACTTGTTTGACCGTTACGCAAATCAACTTGGGAAATCCAAACCGACTGTTTACAACCGATTTAAGCAAGTGGAAAAAATGTTCAAAACGCATAAAGTCGGAATGGCTGTTTACATCAAGTTCAAGGAGGAATAATCATGAGTAAAGTGATGGCGATTGACATTGAAACAGCCAACTACTCTCACGAGGTCGGTGGGTGGGGCAACACCCACATGTTTGAGCCGACTGTGGTTGCAACATGGGACGGTGAGGAAGCGCATGTGTTCACTAAAGCCGACGATGCGATTGTAGCAGACGCGCATATGCATCCTCTTCATCCACGCGACCTCGGTGAACACCTCAAGAAGCATGTTGACGAGGGCGGCATTATCGTTGGACACAACATCCGAGGTTTTGACCTTCCCGTTCTCCGAGACGCGCTTGACATGCACTACGCTGGTGTATTGCTCAACAAGAAAGAGAGCATCCTTGACACTTCGTGGTCCTTGCGTGAAGCATGCGGGAAGAGTCATCACCTTGACTCGCTGTGTAAACACACGCTGGGTAAGGGGAAAGAAATTATGGATTCAGCAGACGCGCCTGTGGCTTGGAAAGAAGGCCGACACGCGGAAGTCATCAAATACTGCATTGCAGATTGCAAACTCAATTATGACCTGTTTCTTCATGGGAGGAACGAAGGCTTTGTTAAGAGCCGAAATGAAGAAACGGGACTAATTGAGGAATACCAAATAGGATGGTGACACCATGACAGAAGAAAGAAAAACAGGAAGAGAAGCCCAAATGAGTAACATCCGCGCCGCTGTTCAAGTGGCCGAAACCGTGAGGTCAACACTTGGCCCTGCGGGAATGGATAAAATGCTCGTAGACGAACGCGGAGAAAGCATCGTGACCAACGACGGTATCACGATTCTCCGAGAACTTGACACCGCGCATCCCGGTGCGCAGATGATGGTTCAAGCGAGTCAAACGCAAGAAGAAGTGTGCAAAGACGGCACAACCAGCGTGGTTGTGTTGGCTGGACAAATGCTGGCCTTGAGCGAAGGACTGTTGTTACGCGGCATTCACCCGCAAACAATTGTGCGCGCATTCAACAAGGCATCCAAGATTGCTCTTGAAGTCATGCCGCATCCCGAAACGAACATCGGTGTTGATGCAGTCGCCGCAACCGCTTTGCGCGGTAAAGCATCCGAGTCGGCTCTTGGGTTCGCCGCTCAACTCGTTGAAAACGCCGCACTCACCGTAGATGGAAACCTTGACCGTGTTCGCACACTTACTCAAGCGGGTGGCGACATGAGCGACTCTTACATTCATAGTGGACTCGTTCTCAACAAAACCTTCGCTAACCCGGACTTTGCCGGAAAAGAAAATCCGCGCATTCTTCTTCTTGATGGAGGAATTGACGGCTTCAATTACGAGGATGTCCAAATGCAAATCAGCGACCCCGCTCAACTTGAAGCAATCCGTCACCAAGAGATGGAGATTTTGAGCAACATCAGCAAAGCCATTTCGGAGATGACTGACATTCTTATCGTCCGAGACGGTGTTCATGAGGCCGTTGCCAAATACCTTGACGCACAGAACATTGGTGTTGTCAGTCGTGTCCAGCAAAGCGACATGGACAGCATCGCTCGCATCACAGGTATCCCCATCCATCATCGCATCACCGAAGTTGCTGATGGCTACGAAGCGCGTATTGAAGGCTCAATCAAATCCATTCGCATTGGCGACCTTGACTATGTTTCTGTTGAAGCAAAGGAGAGCGATACCATCACCATGATTGTTCGGGGTGCGACCCGACAAACGCTGGATGAATATGAGCGCGCCTTTGACGATGCCCTTGGTGTGGCCTGTCTCTACTTGAAAGACAAGCGACTCTATCCCGGCGGTGGTGCAGTTCTCTCCAAATTAGCAATGTCCGTTCGCAGTCACGCCACCCATAAGCGTCAATCGTCTGCTCGTGAGCGTATGTGCATGGAGGCGTTTGCTGACGCTCTTGAAATCATCCCTGCCGCTATCGCCAGCAACGCTGGTATGGACGCGCTTGATGTCGTCATGGAGTTGCGTTCAGTCACGGACAACTACGGTCTTTTCATTGACTTCACAGGGGAAGGCTCAATTGTGGACATGCGACTACACAATGTGTGGGAACCTGCCGCGCTTGTTGAACAAATCATCAAGTCGGCCACCGAGGTTGCTTGCTCCATCCTTCGTATTGATGACATCATCGCGAGGCGTGGTCAATGATTGAAGTCTTGCTGTTGGCGTTTTTGGTGCTGATAGGTATTGAACTTGGTTTTGTCATGCTTGACATGATTTACCGCGCGGCCAGCAACATCCCTATCCCCGGTTCAACCGAAGAAGAGTAATTCAAACCACATAGGCGCGTCCACAGTCGTAAGGGCATTTAAGCCCACTACGCTGTGAGTCGTTGTGATAGTTGGCTTGTTGTCCTTCTTGGATGTATTGACCGCACACTACGCAGTTGCCCCCGTATTTTGCGGAGAATGGGGCTTTGATGACTCCTTCTCGTTTCATCTTCTCCCAAAACGCATCCTGTCCCGCCCCGCCTTCGGTGTTAATTTCACGAAGGTCGGGGTGGACTTCTCGCAATTCTTCGGTGAGATTCCTTAGTGCGCGAGTCCCCCTTCCTTCACCACGCTTATCTCGGTGCGTTACAAAGCCTAAGATGTTCGCTTTGTTGTCCTTGACATTGACAACACCGCGTGTTGATTTGTCCGGCGATTCGTATTGGTATTGATTGGGTGCTTTTATGTGGTCTGTGAGAAACTTGAAGTCTTCTTCAAAAGGGTCGGGTAAGAATCTGTTGCGATTTGGGTCGCGGGCTTGGAAGTCAGTCATGGGTTGAGGTGCGCCAGCGACTTGTTCCCCCGTCACCACATCATGTAGCGGTGCTTTCAACAAGCGCGAAACAACATCCATCGGCTCGCTGTGGAACATCATGTCGTTTGCTTGATTGATTTCTTCTTGCTCTTTCATGATGCAGGGCGTGCATACGGACGCACCAAACTGTTGATTTGACATAGCCGCCTCCTGTCCACTCATCGGTGCGTTGCACATTTCGCATTCAGCGGACTGACCGTAGAGGTTCATTTGTGGGGCTTTGACGATGACCATTTTAAGCGTGGAGCCTACGGATGGATGAGAGCGCGCCCTGTTCTTGTGCGGGTCTTCCGGCACGATTGTTCCTGTCTTCGTGTGGCTCATGTCTTTGCCGCCTTTTCCAGCGACCCCGCGCTTGCGACGCTCTCTCTCCAACTCCCGTCGGTATTTCTTACGCGCGGGCGTAGATTCGTATTGCGTCTCGTATTTGCGCTTGTGCGCAACGGCGGCGGGAGACTTGGCCTCCTTCTTCATTTTCGTGATACGCCACCAAAGGTCCGACACGCGCGCACCTCACTCTTCTTCCGGTCGGGGCATTCGTTGTATGTCGTAGTTGGGTGACGGCGAGTCATCTTCGTTGCCGAACTCAAGAGTGTTTGCTGTTAGTTCAGCGGCTTCCCGGTCCGCTTCTTCGTAGTGCTTCCCTGCTGTCATCGGTTTTTGTAGGAACTTACCAGCGCGACGAGAAAAAACGCCGGGAACCATTCTTCTACTACCGCGGAGTTTTTCAGCCATGAGTGCTGAATTGATGTCCCTCGTTTCAATATCACCTTCGGGACCCGCATCGTAAGGGTCTATCGTATAAGACAAGTTGGCGTATTTCAAAGCGGCGGGATGGTCAATGCTTTTCCCTTCTGCATCACGCATACCTCGGTTGCCCTTCAACAAACCCCACGCCGCGTCCATGACATTCATCGGCTCGCCTGTCATCATGAGGTCTTGCACCGCGTCCATGTCAGCCTCTTTGTCTTCAATGGGTCTTCGGTTTGAACTTACGATTGGCGTAGGACCGCGGAAACCGTAGTATTCGGACTCAACAGAACCTTTGGGTGCGTGCTTGCTTCCGCCGTAATATCCTTGGTCGCGTTGTCCACCACCTTGAAACGGAACGGTGAAGACGGTTGAAGGCTCGTTGCGAACAGCCCCCCAATGAGATTCTCCCCATCCGTGTTCATCCTCATCACCCGTTAATACTCCCATTTCCTCCGCTTGCGCTCCCATAAAATTAAGTGCCTCATGCATGGGGTTTTCGTAGCCGCGTATTTCAAAAATGCGCGCCAATCTCTTTAACTTTTCATCGGGGTCTTCATCGTTTGCATCTACGCTTTTTGGAGGCTGATTAAAACGAGGCTCTTCAATTAGATTTCGCTCTATCAATGCCTCAAATCCTGCTTCCTCCGAAGTGTCGCGGGAAGAGCCTCGGTTACGCTCTCCCCTCCCATCTGTCCGCCGCGTCTCGCGCTGTTCGCGTTCACCTCTCCTTTGGTTGGCCGCGCTTTCAGCGAGGGAGTCAACTCGTTCTCGGAACTCCATGAACGGATGACGACGAAGCGACTGTCGGAAATCATTCGGGTCAATTTGACGCCTTTCAAGAAGTCGCGCGAGGTTTTGGTTAGGTCGTCCATTACTGAATTGACCTTCATTACCGCGAATGATTTGCGCCGCTTCATCAATTTCTCGCGGAATGTCCACACTACCGTCTTCAACCGCTTCATCAAGTGTCTTGTCGTGTTTGTCGTGGAAATATGTTTCAAATGAATCGTATGGAATGTTTTTCTGTTCTAACACTTCTTCTAAATGATAGGGGTTGGAACGCAATTTTTGTTTGAAAGCGTGTATGCGTCCACGCTGATTGTCTTGAACGCTACCACGACGACGAGGCGCGCGACGGCCTTCCGCTTTTTTCATCGCCGTCTTGTCTTTTTTCGGTTTAGCACCTACACCAATAACAATGACCATGCCGCCTTTTTTGGGCTTCTCAAGGTTTTCTCCTTTCGCCATTTTATTCAACTCCGTGTTGTTTGAACTTGGGTTTTTGCAACCTTGATTCACGCCATAGCCGCGAGCAAAGCGGACACTCCCAAATGAGGACACGCGTATCACGGTCATTAACATATCGTCCTTCAAGTCGTTGCGCGAGAATTGTTTCATGACAGCCGGGACAGGACTGACTCAATCGCTCTTTCAGTTTCCCCATAACTTCCACCACCGTTTTTTGAAAATGCTGTTGGTTACAACCTGCTGGTCCATCACATCGCGCACATATTCGTCAAGCCATTTATCCATCACACCAACCCCAAGTTGCTCAAAGAATTAATGAGGTCATCCAACCTTAATTGAAGGTCGTCAATGTTGTTGTTGAGTTGAGTTACCGCCGTTACAAAATCAGCGTGTGCGGTGTCACCTACTCCGGGTGGAGTTGGCGCACCCGTTCCTGCGCTTGTTAGTCCGCCTAAAATGCCAACGGCAGTTTTCCCCGCAGGAGAAGTGCCGAAGAAACCTATTTGCGGGTCGGAGGCTTCGTCAGTAGGTGTGGCTCTTGTCAGTTGAAGAATGGCTTTTGAAAGGGGAACCAAGTCTACGGAAATGTCACCGAAAGCAATGTCAAAAATCCCGTTGTCTCGTTGCCCTATCTGCCATACGGGGTCGTCAATGGTTGAAGATGACGGTGGTGATGTGTTGTCGTTTTGGAGTTGAATGTGACCGTATTTATTTGTGCGAATGTTACCATCCGAACTACGAATACGCACAGGATAAGAGTCGGTTGTCTCTTCCACATAGAGGCGATGGGATTCAGTCCCACCTATCCTAACATCACCCGTAAGGTCAAGTGTCGCTTCACCTTCAACAGCGGCAATCGCTTCTGCGTCCGTGTAAGCCGAAGGAACCGAGCCAAGCGCGGTGTCAATCCCTGCAAGGTGACCTTCAACCGTTGATGCGGCAGGAGTGTAGTTTGTTGCACTTGCGGCGGCGGAGATTTCGCTATCATCGTAGTCTCCCGATGTAGCAACAACCGCACCCGTCCTTCCGAACACAGATGACACACTACCAGCAGAAGCAAGCGCGTTGTCAATTCCAACAAGGTGAGCCTCAACATCAGCAGTAGCGGCGGTGTAGTTGCTTGGACTTGCGGTAACAGGAACCTCATCGGCATCTTGGTCTGCCGTTGCGCTTGTTTCAATCCCCGTAAGTTTCGTGCGCTCGGCTGATGTGATGATGGCCCCGCTACCCGCATTGGTCACATCGTTAAGTTCAGTCACGCTGTGCGTTGAGAGGTCGGTCACATCAGTTGGCTTGTTGAGGATTTCAGCATCGCCGCTCACGGCATTCCAATCTGCATTGACATTGACTTCTGCACCCGCGGCAATTCCATTCAACTTGGTGTGGTCAGCGTCGGTGAACACATTGGAGTCGGTAGCCGCTTCAACAGCCGCGCGTATCTCAGCGTCCGTTTGGTCAGCCGTCGCACCAGCCTCAACACCGAGAAGCGTGAGCATTTCTGCTTGCGTGATACCCGTTGCGAAAACAGGCGCGCCGCCGCTGATTTCAATTGCGGGAGCGTTGGCGATGATGGCTGACTGATAATCGCACCGAACCCACACCGTTCCTTCGTAAATGAATGTAGCGCGGTGTCCCGATGAAAGTGTAGCGTTCAGTCCAGCAGGGGAGGTTTGATTGTCAAACACAATGTCGCCCGCACCGTCGTTGCATACCTCAATGATGTGACCTTCGGGGAACTTGTAATTTGCGCTTCCGTCCCGTTCGGGGTTGAGCGTGATGGTCACGCCGCTGTTTGGCGAGAGCATGAGGAACGAGTCACCTTCTGCCGTCAACACCCATGTGCCGTTTGTTGTTAGCGCGGTGCTGGTTGCATCAACGCCTCGCCCCTGCAACCGCACCGAATAGTGTCCCGTCTGTTCGTTATTGCGCCCTGCAAAGTAAAACGAATCAGCCGCGTGGCTACCGCCACGGTCTGCACCGCGCGATGGTCCTTGACCATACCCAGCGTCGCTTGAGGACGGTGGAGATTGACTGAACGAACCGTAGCGCGGATGGCTGACCCAATGCACATTCACGGTGTCGGATGTGGACAATTCACCGTTGTCGTTGTGAACAGCGTTGAGATGAGCGATGGTGTTGATACCTTGCGCGCCACCATCCGCCACTTCGCCGCTTGAGATTGAGCCTGTTGATAGCGGCACACGGTAGTCCGCTGTGCTTTCCAAGAATACGCGCTTGTCGTTGATTTCCACAATGTTGAGATTGTTTGTTCCACCACCGCTACCGACATATTGAATCCGAACATGCGCAAGCACGATGGTTTTGGCGTTATCACCTGCTGAAAGCGTCTTGTAATTGATGAGGTATTGGTTGGATGCGGACGGATAAAGACCCGTTGTCGTATCCGCAGGGCTTCCTCCTTCGTAGTGGACTTTGTTGTTACCACCGCTTGGTGCAACATAGATAGTGTAAATGGCTTCCTCGTTGGCTGATAGAGCAAGCGCGCCTGTGCCGTGTGCGCCGCTGTTGAGGTCAAGCGTGACGGTGTTACCAACACCTCCACCAAACTCGTAAAGCGCGCCGTCAAGCACAACAAATCCACCGCTCACCGTAAGCGTGCTGGATGATGCACGCACCATTGAACCGGGTTGGTTGCCGCTGTTTGTTTCGTTGCGCGTAGAGCCGAAGGCTCCGTCTTGATACCGAAGAATGCCATTGCCATGCACACCCTGCATCATGTTTGTCAGCGTCGTTGGTGAAAGTGAATCACCGTCTCGTAGTCCGTCTTCGCCGAGCGTGTTCTGCGCGGCGGTATGCCCTGCTATGTTATCTGTTGCCATCACGACACCTCCAAAATAAATGAGAAGCGCACCTCGTTCTCCGCGCTCTTTGTGAGTGAATGAATGTCAGCGCGATACACAGGGACGAACTCTCCCGTAGACGCGTCTTTGTATTGCAGGTAGACCTCTTGGATGGGTTTGGCGAAGACATGTGATGCGTTCAGCACACCTTCCACGAGGATGCTGGTGTCGTCAATGATTTGCACACGAGGCACAATGCGCGCCAGCGTGCGCGCACCGCCGTCTTCGGATGTAGCGATGGTTCCGTCGCTACCAACATGCAACTCGTTGACAAGCGTTGCGAGGTGTTCAACCAAGCGTCTCTTGACAGCGTTGAGCATTGGCATCAAATCTTCCTCCGTATCTTCCGTCCTTTGACCGTTCTCATTTCGTGTGCGCGTGGGCGTAGCATTCGCATCTCCGTGATGGTTGCGGGTATTGCGGCCCCGCTAATCAGCGTTACGCCTGTAAAGGTGGTGGCTGTTTTCGCGCTGTAAGAAACGAATGATTGGTCGTCAAGGATGAGGTGTCCACTATCGGCAAAACCATCGGTGCTGGAAACTGTGATAGCCCCCGCCGTATGTGTGCCGTTGATGCGCTTCGTGACACCAAACCCAAGCGCAGACCGACCTGCACCGTATCCGCTGTTGCGATGGGCCAGCAACATACCAGCGTGTTTATCGGGTTTGGTGTCAAGCGCGCTTGTTCGCAAACGCGTCAGTTTGGTAATCACCGGTCGCACGCGTAGCACACCGCGCACTTTGAGTTGTGAACTTCCAACACCGCTTTTGTTGATGGTTACCACTTGCTGACTACGGTCTGCTTCACCTCTTTCGTCGTCTACATCTGCGCTATCACCGAAGGCGTTGATAACTGCTTCAAGACCGGCTTCGTAAGAAATCAACTGAAAGTTTGAAGTCCCGTCCGACTTGTGTTCCAACTCAACAATGGCTTGTTTTATTTTTCCAATTGCGGAATCGTAGTTGACAACATCACCCGGCTCTAAGTCCCAAGACTGTGCGTGCATGTTAGATTGCAACGCACCCTGCGCTTTTTTGTTTAACCGCAACAATTGATTCGCGCTTGTTCGTGCTTTGGTTTCGTTGTTTGCTGTGGGGTCTTTGACCTTCATCTGCTTGATGGAGCCTTGTCGCTTTTGCGCTTCGCTGTCATCTACTTCTACGCTGATAGCATCGTTCAAAGCAATGCCGTTTCCACGCACAATAATACGATTTGCAACATCGGTGATTGGGTCCACTTTCGTTTTTCCAACACCGCGCTGAACACCCAACTCTCGGTCTTTGTTGTTGAAGATTTTAGGCGCGTAAATGAAGTTACCAAAACGGTCGTAATACATGACGAAGTGGTCGTGGCGACCGACATACCGAATGGCCGTCGGTAGAACGGTTGAGTTGAAGTTTTGTGCAACAAACAATGTGCTGTTACCTTTTGCTTCCACGCTGTTTAATCCATGCAACGCTTTTGTGAACAATTTTTCTACCAAATCGGTGCTACGCAAACCAACGCTAATTGTTTGACCAGCGTGAACATAACTCGTGTCTCCCATTTGCAAGTCGGCCAATGTGCGCCCTTTCATGTTGTTCAGTTGAACTTGCGCGCCTTTGGTTGATGATGCGATACCCTGTGTTCGCAAACGAAGTGTTGGGTCGTCAGCGTCAATCAACAACATAGGGCGAGATGAAGAAGGATTCACTTGTTCACCGTTGAAAAAAGGAGCGTCCTCATGAGTTGTATGCGCGATTCTTACCGACGATTGTTCCTCGCTAACGCGATAACGGCGAGGATGAGTGGATTGAAAGTCGCGCTGATTTGGTTTGCTTACTTGCGTTGTTTTGCCGTTACTTTGTGTAGTTTCGTAAACGACATGGTGGATGGCGTTATCAACAAAAGTTGGTTTTTCTGCAATCGCACCAACTTCCTTGTGAACTTCCTTCGCGCGTCCAAGTCGTTGACCTGCGTATGAAGCGTTGGTTGGTGACGGCACGCTGAATGTCATGCACCCACCCCGTTGTCTGTTCGGTCACCTTCGCTATCGTGGTCGCTTGTGTTGAGATTATCACCAGCGTAAAGAGATTGAGTGAAGCGAGGTTGGACGGTAAAGTTGTGTCGGACGAAGGTGTCTTTCTCATCCTTGACCGATTGCCTTCGCGACGCGTCGCCTCGGAAATGTTGAAGTGTGTTGTTACTTACAATCATGCGTGCTACCGGTTGAGAAGCCAGCGTTGTAAAATCACTCGCTTCACTACCGGGGATTTTGGGTCCGTTGCTGGCTGGGTCACTCGTTGAAATCGTAAGGTCAAACAGGTAAACAGGCGCGTAAGGTGGGTTGGTTGGTGTAGGGTTGGTGTTGCGCATATAGGATGAACCCACCGACGCCGCCCTTGCGTTAGGCGCGTCGTAAACAAACACACCGTAGCGACCGGCGGCGGTGGCTGACAACACATGCGTGGTATCATCGCGGAACAATTCAATGTGTTGGTTGTCAAGAACTCGCACAGGGCGAACAAGGAACTTGATGGTTGTGTCTTTCGTGTTGGTTTTGTAAGAAGTAGAGTCATGGTCATTGGTTTGATACGGGTTGGTCGTCACGCCACTCGCTGAACCCCAACCGAAATCGTTGATAGATTCACCATCGGATGAAACCTCCATGATGTAAGTGCCGCCGAGTGGAGGAATACCATGCGTAGTTCCGAACTTCAAAACCTGCTTGGCTGATGAAAGGTTGAGCGTGTGGAGGTTGAGGTTGTCAACCGCGCGGTTTGCTGTGTTAACACCACCCGCGAGGATAAAGCGTTGTCCAACCTGTCGGTCGGTGTGAACGCTGTTTGCTTCGGTGCTGGCGACAACATATCGTGGCGACATCTGTCCATCATTTTCAACAACACTCATGCCATCAATTCCAATACGCGGTTTTGATTTTGCAATCGGTTCTTGCATGAAAGTGAAGTTTGATTTTTCAACATTGGTTCCAACATTTGCTTCGCGCTTAAGCAACCCGTCATCACCTGCGAGTTCCAACTTTGCGCTAATTCCACGAGCCACTTCGTAAGATTCCAATTGAACATTTGAAGGGCGCAAAAAGCCACTCATGAACGGCGGCTCGCTGGTGTGATGAGAAAGCACCAATCCGAACGGACGCATGTCTTCGGACACATCTTGGAGAATGTCTTCGTTGAAGTAAGTAGGATAGCGCACACCGCGTCCGTCTCCACGGTCGCCTACACGCTTGGCTGTGGCAGGGTCAAAGAAGTTGATTTGACTTTCAGCCAATTGCATACCCGCCGTTGAGGAATACATGGCTTCGGCACTCTTGGTTCTGTCCGTCGCGCGATATGCGTCTTCGGGGTCCCACGATGGTCGGATACCAAACCCGCGCACAGGGAAACGACGAACCTCTTCACCGGTTGTGTTGCCCCACCAATCAATCATGTAGTGCGCTTGAGCCAATGCGAGGTTTACCCGTTGGTCATCCACATCAGTTCCGGCTTTGTGTCCAGCCGGAAGGTCCGCATGAAACTTGCGGAGAGCAGTTGTCGGGTTGCGTATGTTGCGCACCGCGCAACCAAACCCTTTCGTCATTCGGCGACCATCGCTGTATCGCACCTGTTGGAACTTAAGGTCGCTACCGATAAGCGCGGATGCGTTGGTTTGCCGTTCAATAATACCAACATAATTGGCGGCGGTGTCCTTGGTCGTGAAACTGTTCGCACTTCCGTTTTGCACATTGGTGAGCGTTGTTGCACTTTGACTGCTTATGAACGGACCTTCGGCTTGGAAGTGATAATAGATATGCGGGTCGCGCAATGCTTGATTGCTTTTGATAGCCCAACGAGGTCGGTTGTAAGGTTGACGAACAGATATACGATAGCCCCACCCTGCTTGCTTATGCACGCTTTTGGTAAACAGCGTGTCGGTGATTGTCTCTACATCACCATTGGTAATAACAAGACCGTCAGCGTCCGATACCTGCTTGATGTTGTTGTCATCCCACTTGTCGCGCCAACCGGGTGCGGCTGTGCCGTAAAGCGAAAGCGAACTCATTTGCGCACCAAAGCGATGACCACCCGGCCAAAATGCACCGAGGTTGTATTTGCGCGACTTTCCGTCTGTCCCTGCTTGATTGGTGAGTGCGGCCACAGAATAAGTGTCAGCGATTGAACCGTCTACATTGCTCGGTGATTTCATTCGGAACTTGAACGGGCCGTCGCTCATGGCGTAGGTGAACTCGTGGTAGTGAATCATCTCGTAGTGTTCGGGCGCGTGGTTGTAGGCTTTCTTGTCAACCGCCGCATCACCTTTGTTGGTTCGGCTGTCCGAGAACCATGTCATCGGACGACCGAGGTTGTAGTGCCATAGGCAAAGGTATGCGTCGGGCAAATGTAGGCTGTTGGTGTCGCGCGTTCCGGACAGCAGTTGTGGCAAGTTGCGCGTAGCAACACTCGCTTGTGATTTGTTGTAGACTTCACCAGCACCGAGGTTGTTGAACTTGGATTTAATGCGAACGGTTGCACCTTGAACAGCCGCGGTCCAAAATCCACTTGTGATGGCTGTCACGCCATTGAAAACAACAGGACCACTTGTGCTAAGACCGCTGATGTAGCCGCGGTCTTCGTATGAAGCAGTTTGCTCTACACCGTCCTCATCAACGATAACAAGGTGTTGCGCGTAATAGTCAGCACCAGCAACAGGGAAGAGATTGTTGTTGCGCACATACAGTTTGCTTAATCCTTGATTGCCGTTTTCAACAACAGCAACAGGAGTCATTGAAGTGAGGTATTCGGTGTAAACATCAAGGTAGTGGGAAGGATAACCAAGCATCGTCGTCTGCGTGCCTACACCACCGAGCGTTGAGCGACAAAAGAGGTAGTAGTCGTCGGGATGATAGTGTTGCGAGCCTTTCCACGGTGCAGTTGCCGAAAAAATCGTAGAAGAAGCAAGCGCGGCACTCCACCACGGAACGGTCACGGTGTGGCCCGGTGTTGAGCGGTGGAACATGTTTGGATGATACGGCAGACTGCGACGCGTAAATGCACCCGAAGAGGTAGCGTTGACACCGAATGGGTTGCTCAATCCGAGTGTTGGAATGTTGGTGAATTGTTCGCGCGTTGATGGGTCAATGTCCAAAATAACTTCGTTGAGGTAGATTTCACAACCGCGCACATCAGCCATTGTTGCTTCGGAAAGAATGAGGTCGCGGTCTTGCATAGCGACGACCGTAGCAAACAGTTGGTCGGTGAGTGTGCGCACCGTTGGGTTTGTGCCGCCGGGGTCTTCGGGAGCATCGGTTGAAGCGAAGGTTGTGTTTTCATTGTTCCCCATGAATTGTTTGCTGAACAGGTTGGGTTGGATAACAATTTGATATGCGCCTACTTCTGCTGGGTCGGGAAAATGGAAGGCGGTGTTGTAGTTGGTTCCGCTTTCAAGTTGAATGCGATGACCACCAACGGCGTTGCACGATGCGCTGTCATCTGCGACACCGTATCCATCAAAGCGCAACTTGGTTTCAGTCAACAGCGTGAATCCATCACCGTGAATATCGCTTGGTGGGTTAGACGCGGTTGTTCCCGAAAACCACACAAGCGGGTTGGCAATGGTCTTGGTTGTGTCGTAGTCGGTTGCACCAAAGCATGCGCGGTTTGCTTGGTAGATTTGTTGATAGAGTGGGTGTGCGAGATGGCCGGGGAGCATCGCCATCGTCGGCATGACATAGTGGTGTCCCATGCGCGGCAAAGGCATGGGTGTCAGTTTGTTAGCCGCGCGCACCAAAGTTGCTGGGCTTGTCCCAGCGGCGAGCGAAGTCCAATCGGTGTGTGCTTTGTCGGGGCTGTTTCCACTCACTTCGGCGTGGTCACGCAATCTGCGCGCCGCAAACTGTCGTGTGGACCCAGCAGGAATGTAGTAAGACGGTTTGATGGCGTCGTCTTCTTTGGCTGTAAAATCGGGCGCGAAGACAACACCTGTAAATTGCTTGCCGCTCACATTGGTGAAAGACGCAATCGTTCCATTGACTGAAAGGAAGTAGCGTCCATCCGGTGTTGCATCCTGTTTCCAAATGTCAGCGGTGATGGTTTCTTTCGCGGTGATGGTGTCTGTCCCTACTTCGTCAATTGTAAGACGGTTAAGCGTCATGGTGTTGTTGACAATGCGCAATGGTTCGCGTTCTGTGTAGGTGTAGCCCATCTTGGTGATGTGGAAATACAACGCGCGGTCGTGAGGCTCGTATGCGGTTTCAAGAATGTTGGTTGATTGCAACGCGTTGTTGCTGTCGGGGAAGTTGTTTGGGTTTTGGTTGATGTGTTCGTAGCCATCCTGTTCCCAAAACGGTTCTGTTCGCGGTCGGTCGCTGTCCGATTCAAACGCTTGAGACACACCACTTACCGGTTGACTTGGGTGTTGCAACCCGCCACCACCCAGCGTTTCATGCTGGTAGGCTTGTAGACGGTCAAAACCAGCGCGCACAAGAATGTTGCCGGGGATGTCATCGTGATTCGGCAACTGAATGCGCATGTTAGGAGAAACGCCCGAACCTGCGAGTGCGGGTGCAAGACCTTCGTTTTCTCGGTCATGCACCATTTCGTAGTCGCGAACAACAACACCCAGCGGTGAACCACCGGTCAGTCGGTGTTGTTGACCCGTATCATCAACAACTGTGATTTCGGTGAATTGGATTTCTTCATTCGGTATATTAAGCGCGTTTCGGACTTCGTAGGGATATTGTTCAGCGAGTGCTGGATGAGCCAACTCTTGTGCTTGAATAATTGGATACATCGCCGCGTTTGTTGTTTCAAACGAAAAGCGCACATTGCCGTAGATGGTTTCACCAAAGCGAATGTATTCCGACCCAACCTTGTGAATCTGCCACGGCATTGAACCAAGCCCTCGCGCGTTTTGAGCAGGGAGTGTAAGGTTGCCTCCACCCATTCGCTTCCAAACAACATGCTCGGCAAAGAAGTTGCGTGCGGCTAATCGTCCTTTGTAGTGCGCGTAAATGTTATCGCGATGTGTTGAATAAGTGTCGTAGCCCGTGTTTTCAGTCTTGGCCGTTTCCGAATCAAAGAGGTTGTCATTTGGATAGTGCGCGTTATTAGGATTCTCGGTCTTATCAAAGAACAAATCACCGGTAGGGTAGAGGCAGGTTTCAGCCTGTGCGAGTTGTGAAGCGGTAGCCGCCGCTGTTGTCCACAATGGATTTGCGTCCGTTGGTTCAGTCATGGTGGTGTCGTGCATTGCTTCTACATGCGGTCCAGCATTTGATTCAGCGTTGTAGCGGTCGTTGTTGAAACGGTCGTTGTGATACGCTGTGATGGTCCCGCCCTGCGTCCCTCCCCACTTGAGTTGAAGCATGTCTCCGCAGGTTTGTTGTCCGTTGCGCGCGGCTTTAGCAATGATAGGCAGGTCGCCTTCGTAAGAAATAACAACAAAGTGTCGTTGATGCATTCCGACTGCATTGTGCGTGCTGGTTTTTGGTTCCCAAATGTAGTCGCCGTTTTCCAACTCTCCACCTTCTGCTAAACGCAAAACCCACTCCATTGATTGAGGGTTATGACATGCGGTAGCCGCGCCGTAAGGTGTAAAGCCCAACATTGGATGCCACGCGCCAAGACCAGCCGCAACTTTGTTGCTGATGTTGAGACTGTTGAGGTAGGAATAACGCTCACCATGCCAGCCAACAGCACCAACCGCGCGTGTTCGGTCTATGGCATCAACAACGCCGTTGAAGTGGACTTGTGTTGACGCATAATGGTCAAACGGACTGTTTGACATTTGCCCCGACGAGGTTGCTCCTGTGGCTCGCGTTGTATCAACAGCATTTTGGAAACCGTTATCCCAGCGCAAATTGCCAGCCTTTGACCAAACAAACACTTTGTGACCTTCTCCTGTTACGCTGGTTACATCACCTGTTCCGCTAAGGCTTGGTTGCTCCAATCGGTTTTGTCCATTTCGGAAGTTTGCACCAAGAACAAATGTGCCTTGTGTTACATCGTAGTTTGAATAATACCCGTAGTAGGAGTTGGTTCCGTTGCTTACGCGTATCCAACCGTTTTCGGGTAGCGTCATGGGGAGAGCCGTTGCTACGGAGACGAGTCCACCGCTGGCGGCATCGGTGTAAGTGCCGAGGTTACCAACATCAATCCAACCGTAGCGGTCTTGCCGTTGCGCGTCTTGGAATGATGGAAGGAACGAGCCGCCGAGAGCCTTGAGGTTAGCGCGACCGGGCCATGTGTTGATTGCGGCGGCAACAACTGCACCCAACTCTTCGCTATTTTGACAGCGCGTTGCATCAATTAAGAATACATCATCCGGAACATCAGCATCCAAGTCATGGTCGTAGTCTGTCAATACTTGAGAACCGACTCGGAACATTGTAGCATTGAGTCCAAGTCGGTCAATGTATTGCACCGCCGCGTTTGCTGAATTAACCAGCGTGGCCGTAACAGGGTGTGGTGGGTTTTTGCGCACGCTGTTATCAAACCATGAACCACCAGCGGTGTAGCCACCGTCAAGGTGGAAAATGAGTTTGTCTTCACGGAAATTGCTATGCGATGTTGGAAATCGCGCAACTACGGCATAGTGAGAATATGGGTGACCGTATTCGTTAGCCGCGCTTTGCAATACCGAGTTTGCACCAAAAAAGTGACTGCTGACATAACGCGCTTCAGTAGAAACAGTTTGATTAAACGCGCTGTTTGGTGAACCATACGAGGGTTCCCAATGACGGAATGTTTCGTATGGGAATACATTGTTTGCTCCGTATGCGTTTGTCGGTGGTAAAAACTCATCATTCGCGCCATTGAGTGTGCCGTTGCTTAATTCGTTAGGAAGGAAATAACCCGACTCATTGCCTTGATTGAAAGTTGTAGCCATCACACCATCAAGAGAACAGTATTTTTTCCACGCGGCAATCCATTTTGCAGACGGCTCAACCGAAGTTGTTACGCTTGCGTTTTCACCACTCCAATGTTTGGGAACTGCTTGACCCGGACCAAATATCATGTAGGCAACGCTATTGGTTGAATCTGTGTAACGCGCGTATGGATGAGCAAAGCGAAGCACAACAGGAGTTGGTTGCGCGATGTTGACATTTGTGTAGGTTGTGTTAGGGATGGTGTGTGTGTTGGTGTTGCCGTCAATGTCGGTGTTAAGAATAGCGTCTTGGTTAGCAAAAGGCGGTGTTGGTTCTCCGCGATGTTGATTTGCAAGAATGGTAGCAGGGAACATAGCAAACAATGCGGTAGTGTCAAGAAGCGCATAGGCTCCCATTTTTTCTCCGATGTCTTGCAGACCAGCACTTCCTGTTGGACCACTTGAGTAGGGATGTTTGTTGTGTGTGCTATAATCTACCCGCGACCCGTCGTTGATGTCCATAACAACACCGCTAAACCCTCCACCGAAGTAAAGCGGCACATGGTGGTCAATGCTGTCCTGCGCGCCTCGGAAGTAAAGCAACGGGTTGCCTTTTCTGTTTGCGCGCAGACGCAACCCTTGAATGTCATTGACAAACTTGAATGGTTGAAGAATTGCATCCTCCACGAGTTTGTTTTCAAAATCACCCTTACTATCATCATGATGCCATGCAAGCAAGTGACGCGCAACATTGGTTGGGTCATCCATACTGCTAATTGCGGCGCAATGAATGTAGGTATCTTCGTCAATTTCCATGCGTTTAAACGGCGACCATGAACCATCAAGCGTAGTTCCGCTTGCGCTACCACCAAACTCGTATGAGTTCTCTTTGTTGAGGTTGCTACCGCTGGCATCAACATGTTGCAATTGCCACGCCATTTGACGACCAACGACGGCAAAATGATGCGGGTCACGCATTTGGATTTGATAGGTGTCGTATTCGCTACCAGCCGGTAGGTTGACTCCGTTGGTTGGGGGGTCAATTTCGTAGGTTGCGGCTTCAAGCGAAGGTGTGATGTGGTCGCCTTCATACCGCGTGTATTTATCACCACGCAAATGCTTCTGCCAATCGTCCGTAGGCACAGCGTTGTTGGTTTGGTCAATGAGAATCGGTGTTGCTGTGTTTGCATTGCTTCCTTTGTAGCGTGTAGCAATGCTGAGAAGCGTGTAAGGGATGTAACCAACCTCATCCATGTCTTCACCTACGCCATTTACAAGAAGACCACCGAATTGTCCTCCCGAACCAAAAGAAGCGGAGATAGCATCGTGTTCTTGATTGCTGGCTTGCAAACCCCAATCGCGCGATAAAGAAGCGGAAAACAATTTGTTCAACGGTATGATTTCTTTGTCGCTATTGAACTTGGTGATTTTGATAGCAGTCTGTGCGGCTTCACCCATGACTTCACCGTAAGTGCGACCGTCGGGTGCGCGCAAGTGTGAACAGTCAAAGTATTGGTTGTCTTCGTTTGGGTCTGCTGTGAAAGCGAAAGCGGTTGCCGCGGCAATCAATTCGTCGGTCACAATGGTTGTTTGGTTGAGGTGAGGACTGATAATAACAGGAGCGCGTGTGTCGGACACGCTGGTGGGTCCACATTTGTCTTGGCTGTTGAACCAAGTTGCAACCATTGAATCTGCATCTACACCTTCAACGCCGTGGAAAGTGTGTGGCCCACCGCGACCATTGTGTGTGCGCGAAGTGTAAGAGAAAACCAAACCAACTTTGTCGTATTGACTTCTTGATGAAGGAATAGCCAACCAAACCAACCCACTATCGGGGAAGCCCATCCAACCCAACACATCGTCAACATCCGGTAGTTGATGCCAAATACCGCCGTTATGATAGCCGTAGCCGCTCGCATCGTGGATACCCAGCGTGTTGTTCGCCATTGCTGTATCCATCGTGACAGCGTATCCAGCGTTAGGTGTGTAGACGCCACGCCATTTGTTGCCACGCCAATTGTAGTTTGTTGTGCCGGAATAGAAGAACGGTGTTCCATCACCACCTTTGCCCCACATGTTTGCACCGATGGTGAAACCGCCTTGTGCTATATCGCGGTCGTCAAAATGAATGAGCGTTTCTTCATCAATTGTGTTTGGCATAACCGAGTTGCGATGCGAAAATGACTCACCCGCGCGTCGGTAGATGTAGCGAAGGATGTGAGACTTCCCGCGATGGTCAACCATTTTCAATCCGTAAAGTGGTTGAGTTCCAACTGACGCGTCTTTGACTTCTGTTGTTGGAACATACGGGTTGTATGTTTCAAAATAGGTTTCGCCTGTGGCGAGATAGTTGCCGTAAACCGAAGAAACAAAGCGTCCAGCCCCCTTCCCGTCTTCACCAAAACCCCAATCGCCAGCATCGGGCGCAAAGCCGGGAACACCTGCGGCAACGATACCGCCAAAGTTTACTCTTGCGCGTGCATAACTGCCGGTTTGCAATCCTTCACGGATAGTGAACTTTTGACCACCGTTTTCAAACGACTCCATTGCGCCTGTGTTTGAAGCGCGTCCTGTGGTTGTTCCTGTGTTGGGTGTTTCAAACCCTTCCGCGCTGTTGAAGTTGGTGGCGTATCCGAGGTGAAGGTTGGTGAAAAACTCGTCCGAGTCTTCATCCAATGCTACATATTCGCGTAAAGTTGTGATGGGCGCAAACGGTTTGCCGTTTTTGTCAATCGGCATGGGTGCAGGGTGCATGTTTTCACCTGCAATTTCGGGTGGCGCGCAGTAAAAATTGCGGAAACGACCACCATGACCGATGAGGAATTGCGGTTTGTATTCTGCCTGTGCTTTGCTGTTGTCAAGCCACGCGCAAAAATTGCGGCTGGTTGCACCGGGAACGGTGCTGTGAACAACGATGCTGTATCCCTCATTGCCGTTTGCATCCTCAACAACGCGCCCCAAGTGAGCGCGTAGGTATCCCATGTGAGAACCACGGTCAAACGATGTGAAGGCTGTGCGCGTATTCCAAAATGGTGCGGGGTCATGCGTAGAGCCGGTCACGGCGAAGTCCGCATGTTGGTGCGCGGCTGTTGCATCGGTTGGCTCTTGAGTGTCAATACCGCCTACGGAAATAGCGCGACGGTTGATGTCAAATCGTTCACCTTCACCTGCGTATTGGTCGGATGGTCGTCGTTGACTGCTACGACCGTTGAGCGCACCGCCTTGATTGATGAGACGAACAACTTCGCGAGCCGCCGCTTCAATGTCCGTAACACCTTCGCGCAACCCAATTTCACCCATGTCAATTGTAAGGCGGCGAACGAAGTCCATATCGGTCCAATGAGGTAGTTGGTTCAACCGAGCATCAACGATGGTGTTGTTTGTAGCACGCTTACCCTTCAAACAAAGGAAAGCCGAAATAACGCGTGTGCCTTCCGGTGTGTCAAAGAAAGTAGCCGAAAACTGATAGTGTCCACCGCTGTCGTCAATGATGGCCTCGGATGTGTCATGGTCAATTGTTTCGGCGTGGCGTAGAGCGGCTTTGTCAATATCAACAGTTGACTGCGCAACGCGTCCTTGACCAAACTGCGTTGTCTCATCACCGAACGCTACGGTGTGTTCAGTTTGCCGTTTTGATGTGTTGTGTTTGTTTGCCGCGACATTGGATGTTGACATAAATGATTCATCCATCAACCACCATGCTCGGTGTGTGTAGGCTCCTTCAACAAATTGTGATTTTCCTTCGTCTTTGATGAGGTTGTAAGAAACGCTGTTAATGGTTTCTGCGTGCGTGCTTGATGTCGTGGCTTTGTTTTTGTCTTGCGTCTTGAATCCAGCCGCTACATCAAGACCTTCAATCGTTGGTGTTGTAGCGTTGGTTTGAACTTGCATGTGCAAGTCGTGGAATGCGATGAACTCACGGTCATGCTCTACATCGTAAAGCAACACTCGCGCGTGTGTTTCTGTGCTAAGGTAGGGGTCAAGAAACGCAACAACGGGTGCAGATGTGCTGTGTCCAAGTTCAGTCCAATTGAGTTCAATGGTTTTGTTTACATGTTGAACAAAGTTGCGAGCAGTTTCAAGACAAGTATCGCCAATAAGGAAGTTTTCAACAGGGAGAGTGTCGCGTGCTTCAACTCCAAGCGCACCCTTTCCACCATTGAAGCCCGACCATACCTCATATTCGTTGTAAACACCGCGCGATTTACAAAACATTCCCTCAATTGCGTGAGGGTTGGTGTAGTGCATGTTCATCCAAACCGTATCACCGTAGCGCAATCCGCCGGGGCAGTAAGGGTTGTTCCATGTTGCGTTCGCGATACCGTCGGGTTGCTTGAGAGGTAGTTGAGTTGCGCTTGTTGCATAAATGCCAATGACGGTGAGTGTGTCCCCTACCGCGAGATTTGGTGCGCCACTATCAAGAACCGGGTGAGCCACGACCTGCATTTCTCTTACCGCGCTTGTTGAGTTGTAAGTAATTTGATACTTACGACCTGTGGCTTCGTTGATAGCGGCAAACGCGTAGTTGGTTGGCAGGTGTCCTTTGGGTAAATCACCTTCAAAAATGAAGGTCTGTGATGGTAAAAACGGGTTGAGAAGAATAAGTTTGAGGCGCGCACCTTTTGATTGAATGCGAGGCAGATGAGGATTGGCTGTCGGTCCAGCCTTGAACTCAACCGCGCTGACATATTGGCGGAGTCCGTAGTCAAGGTTGCCGCCCTGTGTCATCACGCTACCTCGGTCGTAGTAAAACGGTCGTCGGTATTCTTGAGCAGAAGAGTCGTAGTTGTCGTCGCCTGTTAGCGGGTAACCATCCCCGTTTGGTAAAACACCAATGGTAATTTGAGAACCAACATCAAGCGAAGTAAAGAAATCGGGACTTGAATGGGTTGCGAGTCCACTCACAGAAATGTAAAGCCCGCCCCCGCCCGCGTATTCGTAGTAAGCCCACTCACCGTTTCCAAGCACAACTTTGCGCGCGCGTCGTGTGCTAACACCTTTGACCGTCCCAGCCGCGTTGAAGTTTGATTTGGGAATGCGTTCACTTCCTTCTGCGATGTAGACTCTCCTGTTGCTTCCTTGTCGGTCGTATCGCAACACCGTAGCGCGGATAGGCAGATTGTTGTTAAAACGATACTGATACTGTCCAAAGGCTTCGTAATCATTGGCTGGGTAGTTTGGCGCGCGACGACCAACAGGTGAAGGATTCCATGCCTGTGCTGTCATCGTTGCATCCAAATGCAACTTCATGCTGTTGTCGGGGCCGGGGAACACACCTGCATCCCGGTCTTCAAAGAATTGTTGAGGGAAGAGGGGGATTTCAACAAGCGCGCGTGTGCTGGCGTATTGTGTTCCCAATTGATAGTCATGTTGAACAGAACCAATGGATTGAAACAACCGGTCGTTGACGGTTGTTCCATCCGCGCATATTGAAGAAGTTGCAAACAGCGGGTCAAGCAAAACCAATTGACTCTCGTCTATTCTGCTTTTTGTGACCCAATCAGCAAACGATGCCGCTTCTTGACCGTTAGCGAGTTTGAATGTCCCTGTTCCAACCAAAAGCGTTCCACTTGTGAAAGTGAAAGTGGTTCCGGTTTTGCTTGTGTATTCGGCACTTGCACCGTTTTCCAAATAGATACGACCGGTAGCAGGGAAGCAATAAGTTCCCCATGTCGCCAGCGATGTTCCCGCATTGTTCAATGCTTGAACCGACACGGTTCTTGCGGTGCTGTCCACTTCATTGATTTGCGCGGCACAATCATGACGCGTATTCCATCCGATGCGCGATAATGTCGCGGGGTCCCATGTGGGTTTTGTGTTGACAGCACCTTGACCAGCACCACCGAGTGTGACCGAGACGACAGGCGCGCCCGGTTGAATCTCTTTGACGATGTGCGAATCGGGACTTCCATCACCGCTATACGCCACAGTTTGGTCGGCGACATCGGACATCATACCCTGCCCTTCCATAATGAGATAGCGTCCAGCACCGCTATCATTGACTTGCATTGATGTGATACGCGCGGTAGATTGAATGTATTCAATGGTGAAGTAAGTGCAATCGTTGTGACTAACCGTAGCGGAGGTGACGCGAGATAGTTGCATTGTGCGCTCGCGTTTGCTTGGTTGAACGATGAAAATGTAGGAGTCACCTTCTTTATCGTTGTCAATGATGTCAAACATTTCAAACGCACCACCTTTTTGTGATGCAAACTGTTGACTTTCTTGGTAGTGAGTGGGTGATTCGCCTACGGGTGGGTCGCTTGCGCTTCGTTGCATGGGTTGAAGGTGTAGTTTGTGATAGGCTGACGGGTGGACTGTTATCCCCACACCTTGTGGCGGTGCTTGTGCATCATCACCCGATAAACGCGGTGTGTAGTTGCTTGGTATCCGTGATTCATCCAAGTCATCGTTGTAAGCAACACCACCGGTGTTATCACCCACAAGGTGATGTGGTTGCATAGCAACTTGCGCGTTTCCAACATCGTTTGATGAAGCAACAATCACACCACCGGGTGCGTGAATGGTTGCGTTAACACCAACGGCGTCAGCGATGTGTTCGGCTACGCGCTTGCCATCAATCAACGAACCACCGTCGGGAACCGTTTTTGTGATAAGCAAAGCCGGGTTGCTCAATCCCATTTTCCCACCTGTAAGGTCAACAGCGTTGTAGTGGATTTCAACATAGCCAGCGGTGATACCCGATACTTCAAGGATAGCCACGCGCGATTCTGTTTCGGGCGTAAGGTGTTTTTTGTAAGCGGCGTCGTCGGATGAATCAACACCAATACCACCACCTTTCAACAAAAACGGTTGAATATCATCAACTGAAATTGCAATAACACCATCGCGGTGAGCATCAAGTGAAGCAAGTCCGTTGCGAACAATACCGTTTGTCGTTGCTGATGTTCTAACATCCATAATTCGCGCGTTGAAAGCGGTATGCGAAATCTCAACTTTGCTGTTGATTGGCAACACTTCTTTCAATCCAAGATACGAACCCGCGAAAGTCACGAGAACATCGTCAGCAATGCCGTCAATGGTGCGTGTAATTTCTTGTTCATGAATAGGTGGAAGCATGCGCAAGAAGGGATGTCCTTCCCTGTGAGTGAGTGTGTGCCGTCCTGTGTGGCCTGTTTTAAAGCGTTCAGCAATACTCCACGATGTCGGTGCAAAACTGTTGGTGCTTACAGCAAGACTGCGCGAATACATGAAACCGTGAAACTCATTTGGGCTTTCATCAATCACCATCGCACCTGTTCGGTCAATCGCTTGACTTCCTGTGCCGAGCCGTTGAAACGGTTTTCCTGTCTCGCTGTCAATCAATAAATCGGAACGAACGAGAACCATTGCTGAATCATTAGCGCGATGATAGGTTGCATCGTATGCTGTGCGCGAATGCAAAACACCGCGCGACCCTGTATCGCTGGACACACCAAAGTCAAGGTGGATACTGTCAACGGTGATGGTCCCATCGGTGTTGATTTGTTTAAGGCGAACGCGTTCGGGTGGACTGTTGTTTTGCACACCTGTAAGAACATCCGTTGCTGTTGGATTGATAAGCAGGTTAAACGGCGTGTGAGCCACGCTGATAACTTGTGCGCCACCGCTATGCGCGGCGTTAGCAACGCGGTAGTTACCGAGGCTTTCCAGCGTATAGTTGCTCGCGAGCGTGTCGGACTTACCGCTTACCGTTTCGTAAAGCGTTTGACAAGCGGTGGTCCCAATGGTGATGGTGGTGTCGCCAGCAGATACATTTGAAGTTGCGTAGAACACAGTTTCGTCAACGCTCACCGGCTCTTCAAAACGCCAAAGGCCCAGCGTGCTTGTTGATAACATGCATGGTTTGGCTCGCGCCTCAAGACTTGTTATGTCGGATTTCCAATGAACAGACTCAATGTAACCGCGATATTCACCACCTTGACCACCAATGTAAAAGTCTTGGTCATTGAGGTTGCAGGTGTATTTTTTGTTCATTTTGTGAGAAGCCATCAGTTCGCCATTTACATAGAGTTGAACTTCTTCCCCGTTGAACTCACCGGAGATATGATACAATTCGCGCTGACCGATGTTGTAACCAACATTGTTGGAAATGAACGAACCTGCCGCTGTTGGGTAATTGTTTACACTTGCCGCGATAGCAGTCACACCGTTAGTAAATTGCACTTTGAATGAAGCAACACCGGGAGCATCAACGGTTCCCATCCTCAACTCAAACAACCCTGCTTTGCTGGCGATAACACCACCGCAATCGGGCGAAACCCAAGCCTCAACCGTGAACTGCTTGAGTGTTTGATTGTTAGCGTTTGCGAAACGATAACCGTCACCGTCTTGAAGAACAGGTGCAGATGAGCGCGCAACACTACCGTTTAATTCGCGCTTATGTCCTGTTTTTGTAAAATCACCTTGAGGACAAACAACACTATCGCTCACACCGTTAAAAAACAACGCGTGGCTGGTTTGTCCAATGACCGCCATTTTCAAGACCCCACAATAAAATCGGCTGGCATAAAGGTCAATGAGCCTTCGTAAACATTCTCGCCAGCCATGTAATTAAACGCCATTGCAACAACTGTTCCGGCGATTCCTGTATATTTGTTGGTTGGGTCAAACTTCACACCAACCGGTTGATTGTTTGCAAGCGCGTCTTGTTGATTTGCGTCTGCTCGTCCTGTAATCATGATAAGATTGCGTTCAATGTAGTCTTCTTGAGCCGATGTGCTTGTGATGAGTGAGTTGTAGGGGATTTGAATACCCACGATGTAATCAGCCGTTTGTTTATCGGAAAGCGATTTATCCAACTCAATCAATGAATTGGTATCATCGGGGTCAGCGCGACCTGTGATTGCGGAGCCGGATGTTCCAAGAAGGCTGGCGTTTCCAACATACGCAATAAGGTCTTGCAACTTATCACCCGCGCTACGGCATGATTTGGCTTGACCACCAGCAAACTCTTCGTAAAGCGGAATGTAAGTGAACCCTTTGCTAAACACAGGAGTTGAGTTGTTACCGCCAGCACCCGCTTCTGTTTGTGTAAAAGTTAACTTTGCGTTGTTCGTCAATTCACCGTTGCTGGTGGTGATAGTGAACGCGTCGCTAAATGATGTTCCACCAGCAGTCGTTAATTGTTGAGTGAACGAAGCGGCTTCACATGCAGTCTTAACAGCCGCCGCCAAGCCATCATCGGTGGTGATTCCTTGAATGCCTACAATCACAACAGAAGGCGTATTTGAACTACTGTGGGTGACTGTGCTACTGTCAAAACGAATGCGAACAGGAGTTCGTATGGATGTTTCACCGGTGTAGGTTGATTCAATTTCAAAAAACTTGTCGTGAAGGTCGTCTGCGGTCACGCTACCGCTGGTCATGTATGCTTGTCGCACTCCACCATCAGCGTTTGCAAGCGCGCTAAAATCAACAGAAGCGGAAGCGGCTACCGCTTCAAACGAACTCGCGGCGCAATCATCATCGGCAAGAATGACATTGAGTTTGATGTCGGCTGTGACCATGTTAAGGTCAATAGCATATCGTTCACCAAGAACAGGCACAGGCATAACAGGAACGCTACGCGTCATGTTAAGACTGTAATCGGTTGCATCAACCGTCAATACCGCACCATCATTGCGAATCAACCGTATTTTGGTCATACACCCGACCTCCTGTTGCCGTGAGAGCGACCACCGCGAGACATTTCAGCACGAATAAGGTCGCCAATTTCGCGCGCAAGTTGTTTCTTATCGGTGCGGTCGGTCACACCACCGACATTGATGTTGACAGTCATACCGCCGCCACCGCCGCCACCAAAGCCCATTTCTCCCGCTTTTTCCAAAGGCACAACGGCTTCTTTACCCGATGGGTTATCACCAATCATCGCGAGCGTTGGTCCTGTGACGATACCGCCTTCCGCAAGTTTTGGGATTTTCGGTAAGCCCATCGTGCCGCCACCAAGAATCTCCGGCAGTTCAAACGAAAAGTCTTCCGCGAAGTCGTTGTAAATCCCAATGATACCGTTAAAAATTGCTTTAAAACCACCCCACAAAGCATCTCCGATTGAACCGGGTATGCCGATGAAAAAGTCAATGATGCTTCCAGCGATACCACTTATGAGGTCAACAAACCCGCTTAACAACCCACCAATAAAACCAATGGCTGAAAGAAGACCATTGATAATCCCTTTACCGAGAGCAACAAACCCACCTATCAACCATGAAAAAAATCCTGTGACGCCGTTTACTACCGCTGTTTTCAATTGAGACAATTTGGTGACCACCCAATTGAATGCAAAAGAAAGACCCGCTAAAATCTCATCGCGATAACGAATGACGGTTGCAACCAAAAACAACACAAGAGCGATAACAGCGGCAATTGGAAGACCTACACCTGCGATGAAAAGACCAACAAACACAAGAAGCGCGCTGATGATACCAAGAAAAACACCTTTGATGCCTTCACCAGCACCCATCGCAAACGCTACGAGTCCAGCAACACCAGCGATGACAAGACCGATACCCGCAACTACCGCACCTGCTGTGCCTTTGATAGCGATAGCACTACCTGCTTTCATCAACGCAAACACTTTTTTAACCATCATGAGTGTTCCGATGAGTGTCACAAAGACACCAATACCTACACCAATAGCCGCGTAAACATTATCAAACTCGTTATAGAATATGCGCGCCGCACCTACTGCAAGGACGATGGCTCCGACAATAACACCAACGGTCCCTCCAAGAACAAGGGAGGATATACCCGCGGTCACAAATGCCGCCGCGAGGACATCAAGCATAGACGCTAAACCGCCTTCATCACCTTCACCTGTGATGACGATTAACAACCCCTGCATTGCGTCGTGCAACGGTCCCATGTCTTCTGTAAACTTGAGGACCGGACTGTTCGCGCCCTCAAAGGCAATGGACAATGCGGCCAGCGCAAATCCAACGATGAGGAAAATACTCACCAACGAAAACGCCGTTGTCATTAGACGCGTAAAACGGTTGTTAGCGGTTTGAAGAACTTTATTGCTTATTTTTTGCGCGACACCATGCGCGATGGTGGCGGCAACAAGTTTTTGCATCACCGTCATACCTTTGCGATGTTCTTTCTTTTGGGTATCGCTCATGGTTACATTTTGGCCTGTGATTTTGATGACATTTTTTGTCGCTTTGCCCCATGTCTGCATTGATTTAACCATTTTTCCAATCGGTGAGTTTTTGATTGTGCTTTTCCATTTTCCGAGATTTTTTTCAACAAGGCCGAACTTTTTTGAACTTTGAGAACTGATGTGACCTGCTTTTTCAAGAGTAGCGATTAGCCCGTCAAGTTTCGCGTTGACTGCATCAATGTCTTCGGCCATTTCACCATCCCTCGCTAAACGGCATCGGTCCGTGTGTTGAGCCTACGCGTGTCTTGTTCTTTGCTCCATCGGTCGCTTTTTCATACTCGTCGGCTTTGACGCGTTCAGCCGCGTTCGCCCATATAAACGAAGTTTCAAACGCGCTCATGCTCATATCCCACACTTGTTGAATGCTGATTCCATAATGCTTGGCTACAAAGTATGCCGCCGCGTTGAAACCGTATTCAAGGTCGGGCGACGGTTTTTTGAGAAATTGATATGCTTCCTCTATTCGGTCGCCCCATCCACTAAAGGGTTAGCCAGCAAGTCTTGAGGTTGAGGCAACAACGCGGTGATTTGATTCGCGATGAATGGCCGTAGCGACAACATTTGCGGAATGGTGAGACGCGGTTCAGTTTTGTCAATAGCCTCGGCGAACATGTATTTCCAATAGTTCGCGAGGTCAATGTCAACTGAACCTTCGGTGGTGATGTTGACAAAAGTTTTGATTGCTTCTTGCAACTGCATGAAGGAAAGTTCCTTCACCCACACTTTTACAACCACATCGGGGTCGTTTTCGTCTGCTCGTATTTCATGCTCAACCGCTTGGCTGTTCACCAAGAGGCTCATCGGGTCCGCTATTTTCGGCATTGTCATCACTTACTCCCTCATCACTTGTCGCGGCCTCTTCGGAGGGAGCGACGACCTCGGCTTCAACTGCCTCTTCGGAGGGGGTATCGGCTTCGGTAAGGCGGGTAATGAGTTCCGCCTTTGTGCCTGTGACCGGTAGACCTCGCGCCCGTAGCAGGGCTTTGAGTTCGTCAACGGTCATGGACTCGTAATTGGGTTCGTCAACTTCAACGGGTTGCTCTTCCGTTTGCTGTTCTTCGGGAAATGGGTTGCCGTCAGTCTTGGCGGCTTCGGGATTGAACACTTCGTCAACGGGTTCAGCGATGAATGCGCCTTCTGCAACCGCACGAATACGCAACGCGCGGTTACCTCCAATGTGCATGTCGGACTTCATCAAGCACACCCGCCTTGCTTCTCCATGCATTCGGAACACTTGTTCTTCCCGCAGTTATCGCAACACATCTTCGCGCGGCAACCACTTTTGCCGCACTCGTCACAGCCGTTGCCTTTGATAATAATTGTCCAAGCATCAACCATCGGATTCATTTCGTTCACCTCACATGCGTTGGATTTGTTGCATCGTTGATGCAGACGGCTCAAAAACACTTGAGCCGGTGGGATTCATCGGGAATGCTTGACGGTAGTCTGCACCCGCTCCCGTTTGTTCTGCTCGTTGAGCCAAACGCTGTTGTTTTGCATCGCGTCTTCGGTCCAAGAAACCCTGTTTTGGTGGTCGCGAAATCGCTGACTCTTCTTGTCCTGTGTAAGCCGATGTTTGGAATGAGCGTTCATTACCGACGGATGGGCGTTGCGCACGCTCCGGGTGGCCTCCCCTCATTTGGTGATTTCCGAATCTACGCATGTGTATTGCACCAGCGGGTCGCGTGTTGCCTGTGTCATCGTAGGTTTCTCCGGGGCGTCGCACCAACTGTTGAGGTATCGTGCCTCCCGTTCTTGGCTGACTCGTTCCTTGTAGGTGTGCTTGTATTTCGGGGCGCGCTTTCAACAACGCCCATGCTTCATCTATTGGTTTCATTTCGTTCACCTCACATGTGCAAGAAAGCATCGCGCGAAATCACGCGCACATGTTTCGGCATGATTTTCAACTCACTCTTGATAACACCCTTGTCTTCGGGGATAGGGAGAGGGGCCTCCGAAATGATGTAGTCGTCAACGACGATGATGACTTCTTCGCGGTTTGAACCTTTACCGGCTTTTGTCAGCGTAAGTGTAATAGGTTCGGTGAACTCATGCGTTCGGTTGGTTCGGAACTCGTGCCATATCAAGGGGTCACTTGCGATGACGGTCATGGACAATTCGTATTCCATCGTCTTTTCAATCATGAGGTTGGCGTTGCGCGAACCACCAAAGGGGATTTGCTCAAGCGAATCGCCAGCGGTGTTGCGGTCTTCGGCTTGACTGTTGCCGCGAATCGTGTAGATGGCTTCGGTGTTGTTGTTGCCGCTCAAAGCAAAGTTTGTGACCTGCGCGATGTTGACGCCAAACGAACTGATTTGCCCGTTGTAGAAGAAGAATGGCTTCTCGGTGTTGGGCGCGATGCCAGCCTTCTTGCGGTTGACTGTGGAGTTCGCGGTGTTCTCAAACATGCGGTGCGCGGTGTAGCGGTCGCCTTTGTCGGAGTTCTCAAGACGACCGGTGTCGGTGTAGCAGTAGAGCGCGTCAAAGTTGATGCTCAATTTGACTTCTGCATCTGCGTCAGCCGCGAGTGAGAAGTCCTTCACTTTGCATCCTTTCCAAACGCGCGTAAGTTGTTTGCTGTCCGATGCCGAACCGGGTGCGGCTTCGTTCGCCAATGCATCCGTCGTGTTGGCGTTGTATGAACCGGTGTTACGAGTGCGAATGCTTGATTCAATCGCAAAAGAAGGGAGTGTAGCACCGGAGAAGAGCAAACGCTCCTGTCGGTTGGTGATGGTTCCGTAGTTGGCCGCGCCGACTTCAAAGTTCGGCGAACCGTTGGTTGTGTTTGTCGCTTCATACTTCAAACGCTTGATGGTGTAGTTGCCAAGCGCGTGACTGAAATAGAATGGTTCGTCAACATGGATTCTGCGCTCGGTGAGCGTTTCGTCAACATACAACACTTGACGAATCTCGTTTCGTTCAACATTCTCCATATCTACGCCTGTGCCATCTGCACCCCATACTGCACCGGAAACGGCGGCAGGGGTGTCTTTTGGGAAGGCAACCGTTGTGCCGTCCGCGATAATGATGTAATCACCGGGGTCCGGCTTTCCGGTCATCGTTCCTGTGAAAGCAACATAGGTATCACCCGCGGCGATGTCTTTCTTGGTGTGTCCGCTGGGGTCGGTCATCAGCGTGCTGGGAACATCAATGACCTCGCGACCAAGCGAGTAGTAGAGCCAGCGCGCGCTGTTCATCATCATTTCCATTGACCCACCCTCATTGGAGAATCGCTGTGGTTCTTGGATGACAACATCACGGCCTACACCGACGATGTGCGAGCGTCGCACTTCCACTTTCGTTTCGGGGAGTGAGACGGTCGCCGCGAGGCCGATAAATTGGTCGGTAAGAACAGACTCGTCGGATAAGGCGGCTTGAGCGTTGTAAGTCATGCCTGTGTCAATCGTTGGTGTTCCTACCGTGTCAATAAGCAACTCATCACCCGATGTAGATGCAGTAGACACTTCTTTCATCGCGGGAGAAACCGTGAGCGTGGCTCCTTCGTTCGCGACGATGGTGTAAACATGCCCTTTGGTAGCATTGTCATCGTCGGTAAAACTACCAGCACCGATGACGCGAAGTTGACTGCCAACGAGCATTCCGGCAGGGTAGCGGAGAAGTGAGCCGGTTGAGAAGAAACCCGCCGTTGCACCGCTAAATGTGATGCCTGTTCCCGCCGCGTCGGTTGTAAATACCAATCCGCCGAACGAACCATGCGCGAGAACAATGCCGCACTCTTTGCCGAATGTGACTTCGGATAAGTCGCCTTTGTAAACTGTTGATACCATGCTTTTCGCCCCGCCCTGTCTTACGCGATGAGTTCCGAGAATATAACGATTTCAACTTGGAAGGTCATCCTGTGGAGTCGCTTTGTCCGGTCCGAAAGGTCAGTTCGCATCTTATAGAGTAATCGGTCAAAGTTCGCGCCATCGCCTTTGCGCTGACTGTGAACGATACGACGAACCTCATCCTCCATTTTCATGAGGTGGCTACGACCGTTCATGGTGCGCGCGTCAACGGTGATGTTGATTCGCGTGTGAACAAAGTCGTAGAACACTTCGGGTTGCTCTTCGTTGTGGACTGTTTCGTAAAGGAGGATAGCGTCTTTGTTGGTGAGGTCAAGACGCTTACCGCGACCAGCCTCAACAGTAGTGATGTCCTCAACGATAGGTGTGCGTTGATTCGTGTTGCCGCGATTCCAATTATCCGTAAGGATTTTCTTGATGAGTTCAACGGATTCAAGAGCCAATAATATCCCTCCCTATTGCGGATTGTGCGCGTGCTTGTTTCTTCGCCAAAGCAACGATGTTCTTGTATTCGGGACTTGACTCGTCCATGACTTTTCCGTTCGCGTCAATCAACTCTCCTTCGCTGTTGACAGCCGCTCCGTATGCACTCGCGTTGGCGTCAAGGAAAATGCGACCTTTGTCGCTAAACACGCTGTTCTCACGCGCTTGCTTGACAGGCTCCATAAGAGCCTTCGCAATGGCTTTCTTGATTGCTTCTTTCATGTCATCACTCATTTTGTGTTTGGAATTGTTGTTGTTGCGGGAATGCGTTGGGGTCATTCATTGAATAGCCCTGCTGGTCCAATCCTTGCTCAATATGAGGCATGTTGGATTGCATGTATTCCTCCATTTTTCGCTCATGACACAATTTGCATCTCATTTCGTTAGGGTAAAAATGGCCTACATCAAGACTCCGAAGACCGCTACCGCATGGACACTCCCTCGCGCCGTAATTGACAGGTCGCTGGTTCTGCTGACCTTCAAGTTGAATGCGTTGCAACAGGTTCAACTTTTTTTCCTCTTTCAACAATCTCCATGCATGATTCATCGGATTCATATTATCACAACACCGTCATCACTTCTGTGTAGCGCGGTAGGGCTTCAGCCACTTGCGCTTTGAACAACTGATACTTACTACCCAAGTCTACATTCTGCGTTCCTTCGGGCAACAACACGCTACGGTCATCGGACAGAATCAAATCCATCGCAACTAACTTCGTGCAGATGTCCTCAATGGCTTTCTCCACATACCGCTCTCCGTAGACATAGGACACCTTGACGGCGTTCCATGAGAAGTAAGGGTAGGAGTTGTTGAAGTAAATCACACCCATGTCGTAGTCAGCCCACCAATCGCGAAGACGAGCCTCGTCACCTGTGGTCGTGCCTACATAATCAATTTTGAACTTCTTTTGATTCAGCGTTGCATCGGCAACTGCCGCCGCGCTGATGTCGCCTACGAGGTCAGTCACGCCGTTGAGCGTTGTGCCGCTGATGCTGGTGTAGTAGCCGTAAGTGCTTCCTATGTTGATGATACCGTAGGGAGCCAATCCCGACACGCTATTGACGACGATGGTGGTTGCGGTGGATGACACCACTTTCACATCGGTGCTGGTCGCGCCGGTAAAGGTGATGCCGTCGGAGGTGCATGCATAGGTGGCGTTCTCGCCAGCCTCACCACGACGCATGGAGGTGATTTTGAGTTGACCGCCACCGTAGTCAGCGTTCGCAGAAGCCATGAACTCGTGATGCACATTTGCGGTGGTTGTGCCGTCAGTCTCGGTGATGTCTTCAAACGCAAACGACGGGCTAAACAGCGTGGCTGATTTACCTTTGCGCGCATCCTTGTTGATGAGGTCAGCGAGTTGTTGAGCGGTGCTGACATTATCAAACTGCGCGCGAAACTTAGATGTCCCCTCACCAACCGTCAGCGTCGCCACACCGCCACCACCGGGGCATAAGAAGACCTTATCGGTATCAGCCGTCAATTGCGTGAAGTCATCCACCTTGAGGCGGATTTCAGCCGCGGCAATCTCGCGATAGTCAGCACCCTGCCAAATCTCAAGACGGAGAATCTGTTGCGCGTTGCGGAACATTAGCGGGACAGAACCCACATAGTCGGTGTAGTAGCGACGACGGTAGGGCTTGTAGGTGTCAAAGTTGAGGTATTCAGCCGTCTGCAACATAGGTCGCCATGCGTTGTTCGTGAGGTTGTCAATTTTGTCTTGGGTGCGGAGGATGAGTGTTTCAACCTGCGCTTTCGTGACCCCTTTGCGTTTGCCGTTCGTGAACGATTGAAGGTTTTGGACCTGCGCGTTATCAGCCGTCGTGTAGTCTCCTGTTAAAGCATCAGCAAACGAAAGACGAACATTGCCGGAAGCGCGAGCAACGCTTGTAATAGTTCGCTCTTCACCCATTTCGGTATCGCTGGTAATTTCAATCGTATCACCTACTTCAAAGCCAACCAATCGGTAGTCTGCGGGGGAAATGTCAACATGGGTAGAGCCGTCTTCTGCGGCCAAGTAAACAGGGTCGGGGAATGGGATTTGAAGAATGTCAGCAACCTTTTGTGCGGATGTGTAGTAAAGCCTGTCGGGGAAGAGAGGACGACCTTCGCGCTCACCTGTTTGGAATACGGTCGGCATCACTCATCCTCCATTCTCGCGCGATATTCAAGGAACCTGTTTTTCAAGTTTTTCGGCATTTTAGGTAGTCTTCCGTGTTCTTGGTGGAAAGCGTGTATGTCGGGGAACAGGTGGTCAACTCTACCACCGCGTGAGTCTTTGCGAGCGCGACGGAGTTTTTGTTCAAACTCTTCTTGCGCTCGTCGTCGCGCTAATTGGAGGTCGTATTGTTGAACGCGAGGTGTTTCTTTTGGAGCCTGTGCTTGAGCCTGTTGACGGACGCGCTCTTCTTCTGCTTGCATTGCACGCATCTGTGCGGCGGCTTCATGAAAACCAGCGGCCTCCATTTCTTCGGGCGTCATTTTGAGCAAACGCCAAGCCATATCCATTGGATTTTCACTTCTTTGAAAAATGCCCTTGAATGGTATGTTCCTAAAAGTGGGTGTTCCTCTACGACCCGTTGCTCCTTCATAAGAAAAATCAGTCGCTTGAGTCGCGGATTCGTCATCGGTCAAGAAACGACGACCTTCTCCTGTTGCAGTCATGTTCATGCTTCCCCCACTCCCTACATCTCCTACCGCTTGAAAATCAACTTGGTTCGGCATTTCGGGAAGGTATTGCTTTTCGCCTCCCATGTAATGTTCGGTAGCCTCATCAAAAGCCGCTGAACCGGGATGGTGTTCAAGGCCACAATTCACGCACGCTGTTTTTCCATTTCCACTCGCGACGGTTCCGCCGCAATCCGAGCAGGTGTGAGGTTCCGCCGCTAAACCTGCTTTTCCTCGTGCTAACGCAACAGGAACGCGTTTGTCTCCAATGATTTTAATTTGCGCTGTATCAGCGTGTCTACTTCCCGTCATGGGTTTGATACGAGTGTCGTCATTATCGTCTCCATCAATATCACCGCTCAATCTCACCATCAAATCACCTCTTCGGTTTTTGCAAGGTTGTAGTGCATTGGTTTCTTACACGCGCCGCATCGCTCAAGGTAGCAAAAGTGGAGCATGCCGCAGAAGCGGCAACGCGTGCCGGAACCGATGTTCACGATGTCTCGGATGTTGCGCGTCTTCATGTTTTGACGCTTGACAACACCCTTCAACTTGTCGCGCTCATCGGTCTTAACCATTGACTCTTCGGCCTTACGCCAGCCTTGTTTCTCAAGGCGTTGCAGTTCGCTCAAGTCCATGTCGCTCACCTCACGAGGTGACGACTACGACATAGAGGTTGCCCTGCATGGTGTAAGAGGTGATACCCTCAACCGTCTTCCCGCTGGTGTAGTCGTCAAGGACCTTCTGCACGCCACCGGCCACACTCGCGCCTGTCTCGCACCCTTCGTTGGGTGTGAACTCAAACACTTTTGTGTCGGACAAGGTGAATCACCTCATCGCTTGCCGAAGACCATCAAACGACCGCCGCTTGCACCGGGGTTGGTAAATCGGACGATTGTTGCGGTAGTGGTATCAATCGCGCATCCAAGTGGAGTGGCGGCGGCGGCGTTAGGCACAACCGTCACCATAAGAACTTCACTAAGAAAATCGCTCAAATCAGCGGAAGTGTCGCCGCTCGCGACGGTTCCGGTAATCACAATCAAGTCGCCCAAAGTGTGGGGTCTGTTATCGCTTACAAATGCCATATCATTCATCTCCTGTTGGTTCTGCTTCTTCTGCCTCGTTCATAGAGTCTTCGGTGGGGTTAAGGTGCGCGTCAATTGCCGCGAGCAACTTTTTCTTGGTGGACAGGGAAGAGGATTCAATCCCCTCTTCTTCCATCCACGCGAGAATGTCGCCTTTCGTCCATCCCATGTCGGGGATGCCGTCGTTGCCTGTGTCCACGGTCGCGGCTTCGTAAGCGAAGCCTTCAATGAGAAACTCTTTGTTGTTCTCAAAGGATGACCTGTAAGACTCAAGCCACTCCGCGCTAACTTCACGCGGTTGACCCCAACTCCACCAACCCAAAGAACCCATGTTCGCGCCAGCGCGTCGTGGTCCTCGGTAGGTAATCGTAGGCAAGAAGAACACCTCAAACCACGATGAGAAGCAGTTCAGCACCCGTCGTATCGTTGGTTGTGCCGTCGCTGGTCAGTTCAATATCAAAGGTCAACTCAAGCGCGGCGGTCTTGCTCACACCAAGAGAAGCGGTCGCGTCAACCTGCGATGTGTAAACACCAAGAATGGTTGTGATACCTGCGCCACCTGCGTCTTGCGTTGGGTCGTTGGAGAGCGATAGCGTGTCGCCTTCTGCAAGAGCAGAACTCATCGTAAGACCAATCAATCGCGGGCTTTGAGACGAGTTCGTGCCGTCAGCCTGTCGTGGCTCAAAAGGCGTAAGAGTTCCGGGGTAAGTCCCGGCTCCACCTGCCAGCCATGTCGTGCTGTCGTTGTTGCTCGCGCCTGCTTGCAATTCAATGTCAAAGTTCACGGTAGTCGTAGCCGTTCCGCTACACACATATCGGATTCCTCGGTTATCTTTCGTTGTTGCCATTTTTCATCATCTCCTTCATTGTAGGTTGCGAATGCTCCCGCTTGCGCCAAAGAACGAACACCAAAGTTCGCCCATCGTTCGGTAAAGCCCCTCTTGTCCAAGACGGTTAATCGCGAATGGGTCACCCGTTTCAATACCGGATTCAAAGTATTGCGTTGGGATTGCAGTTTGGAACCACAGGTAGTCCGTATCCAAGTAGTAGATGCGCGAAAGAGAACCGCTGGCGGTTGCCGTGTCATCGGGCATGTCCTTCGTTGGAATCATTGGAACGCCGTTGTAGGTTGCGACGATGAAGCCAGCCTCAAGACCGGGAACACCCTTCACACCGTTGAAGGTGGGGGTCACGCGCTTGGAGTCCATGAACCGCTGTTGCGATTGGAGCAATTGCTGAACGCGCATCAAAGTGTCGTAGCCCGTCAGCATGACCTTCGGGTTACCACCACGAGTCCAAATCTGTTGGAACAATCCGTCAAGTTGGTTGAGGGACAAGTTGCGGTTGGTCGCGGCAGTTGAAGCGTCGCCACCAACATCCACTTCCGCGCTGTGGAAAGCGGCGGAACCATCGCGAGTGATGGAATACATGTCGTGGTCGGTGAGCAAGTCAACACCTGCTTGAGTGGTGGTCATCACGGCAGGGTCGGAAGTGATTCGGTCAAGCGATTCAAAGTCGTTGCCTGCGGTGGTGGTGACATCCTGCAAGAGCATTCGGTTGATGTGTTCAGCGTGATGCTTACCCATTTCTTCCTTCAACACGGAGCGCACATCGCCCATACCGTCGTCCTTGTCGGAAAGGAACATGCTCACTTCGGACAAGTCAAAAGTGTGCGCGATGGTCTTGGGCTTTGCGGCCACATGGAGGAACTCCGGCTTGGAGGTGTCGGGAAGAACGCCGTTCTCGGCAATGCCGCCACCCTTCGTGAACGAAGCGCGCTCCGTGAGGATGCGCCATCCACTTCGCTCCCAAGGCTTCTTGGGTAGAATGGAGAAGGCGTTGAACTCTTGGTTGAGTTGCGACCAAACCTTTCGGCCATAGATTGCTTGATAGGTTCCCGCGGTGGTGGACAACAAAGGCGCGTCAGCCTTCAAAATGTCACCTGCACCGTAGGTGTATCCGGTTTGAGAAGCCCCACCGTAGTAGTAACGCTCCATGTCTTGAACTGTTCTTACATAATTTCGTGCCATCAGTATTCCCCTCCTTTGAGTGCTTTACCAGCAAGTCGGTGAACATCGTCCCACGACATGTTTGCAAGGTCAGCAGTTTCGGGAATGGTAACGGTTGCTCGTCCAGCGGACTTTGCAATCATGGTGGAAGTCTCCGACCCAATGTTGTTGATTCGGTCGTTGAGCGCGAGAACAGCCTTCTGCAACTCAACCATCGGTTCGCGAGCGTCAAAGTTGGCCTTGGCGATTGCGTCAGCCTCGGCCTTTTGCTCTTTGAGGAAGCGGTCGGTGAAGTGGCTGTTCAAGTCGGTCTTGAATTGTTGCTCGGTGGCCGCGGCTTTGAACACCTCGTAGGCGGCTTCAATCTCGGATTGCGAAACATTGTTCGCGTTGAGGTAGTCGCCCTTGATGACATTCTTGTTGCCCGATGGCGCGGAGCCAAAGTTGGGCTGGGGTCGCTTGCCGGAATCGTCTTCGCCAGCACCCTCAAGGGAACCTTGCCCTCGGTGGTCGTAGCCGGATTCACCCGGTCCGTATCCCTTGTTGAAGTGGTCGCGAGCCGCGAGCGGGTCAAAACCTGCGCTCTTCGCGGTCTGCTCCAACCACAACAGGTAGTCGCTCGTAATCATATCGTTTCCTTTGCTCATTTTGTCATCTCCGTCGTCGTCTTCGTCGTCTTCGTCGTCCGCATACAAGCCTGTCTCTTTGTCCTCCATCATGGGAGGTTTCTTTTCCTTCTTATCCTCACGAGCATCCATCAACGACTCTTCTTCGTTTCCGTCATCGTCAATGTCTTTCGTGTCAAGAAGGTCATCAAGACCCTTGTCTTTGGACTCTTTGTCTTTCTTATCCTCGTCTTTCTCGTCAAGTTTCTTTGACAAGCGTTCAAGGACGCTTTGCAGTTCGCTCATTGTGTTGGTCATGTTATCACCTGTGTCTTCCTTGAGGATGCGGAATTGTGCTTCGGGGTTGATACCCTTCTCGCAAATCGTGACCTCATGGAGTTCCATACGACGGATTTCGCGGTAGTCTCCGCGGGTTTGGTCGCTCTTGTTGACGCGCTCAAAGGCTTGACCGCCAATGGAGAACGAGCGCAGGTTCCCTTTGCGGATTTCCGAAGCCACTTCACGCGCCTTCTCAATGTCGCCGCGTAGTTTGATAACAACAAACATACCGGTGTCGTCCACTTCGGACTTCCACATGCGACCGGATGAATCGGTGTAGGAAGGAATGACCGTTCCCACTTGGATGTTGGAGTGTGCAAGTTGCACATTGCGAAAACCATCGGCTTTCATGAACTTGCCGAACGCGTCTTTGAGTGCCGAGCGGGTGATGAGGTCACCCTGCTTGTCAACCATCTCAACCGACGCGTATCCAGCAACAACCAAATCATCGCCGAACCCCTTCAAAATGATGGGGTCCGAGGAAGAAGTGGGGGCCGCGAGAATCGCCATTGCTCCCCCGACTTTATTTCATGCTATATCAAGGGAACCCCTGTCAATCGCGATAACACCCTCGTCTTCAAGACGCGCTTCTTCGCCTTCTGTGCTTCGCAGTCGCTTGGTTTTTTTTGCCGTGGCTGGTTTCAACTCATCATCGGCTCGCGCCGCAGGGTCAAAATCGGGGAGTGTTTCATCGTTGATGTTTTGAGTAGGTCCGCGCGGATGTTCGTCGGGGGTTGCATATCCGATACCCAAACCCTGCACACCGGTGCTGGTGATTTTCTCTTTGGCGAGATGTTCCAATCCGCGCTCCGCCAATTCAAGTCCACGCTTGATGACCTCTTCTTCTTCCTCCAACACATGCTTTCGTTTCTTGGAGTGTCCAGCGGGAGGTTCGGGTTCAACTTCATCGTATTCGGGTTCTTCAACATCCTCTTCTTTCAACAACCAAGCCGCTTTTGTTATCCAATACGCTTCTTGGTCCCGCGCTAATCGCACGAGGTAGTCGTTACCCCACACAGATGAGCGCGGCTCAACATACCACAAGCCGTTCTCTTTGCTCGTTTTACAAATCACCTCATCATCAAACGCAGGGAAGTGAATGGTGATGTTGCCTTTCTTCATGGACACCTGTTGAGGAACATGATGTTCACCCGACATGATAGCGAGTGTTTCTACGCTGTTGGCCGCGAACGGTTCATTATCGGTGATTTTCGCCGAGCGTATTCGGTAGAGTGGATGCTCTTTGTTTGATGCGCTGACACCTGTGCAACGCACCGTAGCGAAATCACCCACCTTTAATCCTCGTGGCCCTTTCGCGCTACCCACATTCATGTAGTGTTCTTCACCAACTTGCTGTGCGCGCTTCCCATAATGTTCGGGGTGCATCAACGGTCCGACACCGATACCGTAGGTTGTGCCGGATGCGGAGAGGATGATGACATCCACCATTTTCTCTTTGCTCAACAACACCCATTTTGGATGACGCGACTCGCCTTTCATGTAGGTGGCGTTAGCATCGCGAAGAAGAATGTCAACATCGTTGTTTTCTTTTTGCAGACCATCAATCGCGGTTTGCAACCCTTCGTCATCGCTACGCTTGGTGTTGATGGGTTCGGGCATTTTGATGTGTTCGCTGGACTCGTATTGAGCGCGAAGGTGGCGTATGCGGTCTTTCGTCGGCATGTTGTGCGTGTCTTCGTCCGCCGTCTTGAGCAAATCAATGACGGTCATCAATCCATCATGAAGAACCGCGTGAACCGTGAAGTCCTTCTCGTAGACCTTATCCGCTTCCTCCAAAATAGCCTCATCCAACTTCACCTCTCCGTCAACACCGTATGCCGTAATGCCTTTTTTGTCTTTGGTCGCGATAACATGTTCACCTTGCGGGTAGAGCGATATGACCCAATCGCCTGTGAATCCGCGCAGATGTTGCATGTCGTCTAAGTCAAATATCCGATGCATGAACTTGACAGGTTGAGGCTTTCCGTCTTCTTTGATGAGCAAGGTATCGTCAAGCGCGACATCAAGGATGTGAGACGAATAGTGAAACAACATTGGGTCGGTTGATTGTAGATTTTCAGTTCCCATCATCATTGCTTGATTTACAGACTGACCGAGCCTTTGGTTGTGATTTGGTTCATTCTCAAACGAACGATATGTTGGGAAGTATTTGTCACCGCGCTGACCATCGGTAAGAGGTTGTAGATTTGGATTAACGCGCCGCATCATGTTGGGACTGATGTAGAGTTGTTGTGGGGAAGGGGGGTTGTAGGTGTGAACATCCTCGTCCTCTAAAAACAACTTTCCGTTTTTGAATGAATCTGTCCTCACTTGGAAAGGTAGATGCGTCGGTAGACCAAAATCAAACTTTTTCGCCGCGCTTGTGTGAACAGGAAACACAGGCGCGTTTTTGAAGTCGTAACCGCCCAACGGGACTTTTTCGTCAACCATGCTTGATTTGGCTAAAATCCGAGTCTTTGTTTCATCATTAAGTAAATGAGCGAGGTTTCGCAACGACGAAAGTTTGTTGAAGTTCATCACCGTTTTGTAGTTTGGTTTGTTGTTTCTAAAAAACTTCATTCGTTTGAAATCCAAAGCCGTGTCACTTCCTTCTCGCGTTTGAATGTTTGCGTTATTAAGCAGATTGAAAATGGCTTCGCGCTCTTTTTGTAAGTTGATGGGATTGCCTTTTTTGTCAAAAACGCTTTCACCACCACTCCGAGTATATTCATTACCGTGGAATACACCACCTTCGTTATATTGAAAATTACCAAGAGAGCGGTCTTTTCCTATGCCGAGGTAACCATACACTTCACTTCGCCCTGTCCCTGTGATGGGTTCTCCGTCTACATTGATTGGTGCGTAACGAGCAACAAAAGCATCTTCCCAACTGATACCCTGCTTCTTACTCGCTTCATCAACATTCGCGATGATTTTCTCAAAAATATCCAATTCGTCTTGAGAAATGAAATTGGCTGAGTCTCCCGCGAGACGGGAAAGCACTTGGTGACCTTTGGGTTGTTCGCCACCAAAAACAGAATCCACCATTTTTTCAGCCTCAAAGGATGATTGACCGTGAGTCGGTCTTACCGCTCCCAAGTCCACCAACTCTTCAATTTCATCCGGTGACAAATCAAACGACGCTTTTATGCCTCCCATTTGTATGTTGTTTTGACCGCTGAACAACTTTCTTTTTTCGTCGGGAGAAAGCGTGAGTATTTGCTCCGCGAGTTTGAGGGTGTAGGCGGTCGCGGCGTGGGCTTCACGATTGTCTTTTGAATAAACGCCGGGTTTTATTTTTTCAATACCGTTGACTAAAACCTTGTAGATTTTTTCAACACCGCGCAAAGTATCAAACATATTGCTCATTCGCGTTTCGTGATTGTTCAATTCAATTTCACCACTCTCATACGACGGCGACGCTTGACGAACTTCCATCATTCTTTTTTCAATTCGTTCTTGTGCGTCTTCATCTCCGTTGTTGCGAGCCAATTGAAACGCGCGCGACAACATGGCGAGATGTTGTGAAGCGATATACGCTGGTGTTGGACCTACAACAAGAGCGGATAGGCCGTCTTCGTGTTCGCGATAACCAACAACATTGTCTTTATCATTCAGCATGTTTTCAATTTCTTCGTTCAATTCACCTTGTCGTTGCAAATCACCCGCGTTGAAAGCCTCCTTGTAACGCTGGTCAAGTGCTTTAATTTCTTGAATGAGTCGTCTGCGCGAACGAATACCTTTGACTTGCGCTTCGGGGATGCTGTAAGGTTGAGAAAAGTCAAGCAATTTTTGAGCGTGTTTATCGTAGTCTTCTTTGTGATAAATCGCGAAATGAGATGGCTCATCGGCTTCGCGCAATATCTCACTCATCAAGTCTTTACCACTTCTCCCTGCGTATCCAATCACATCCTTGTGGTTACCTTCTTGAATCAATTTCAATCGTTCTCCTTTCTTCGCGTCCATCAACGCGTTAAACAAGTTGAGTGAATCATCATCGTGTTGATGAAGTGGGTGATGAGAGCCAAGAACCAACGCGTCAATCAGCATTTTGTCTTCTTGTGACAAATTGTTCGGAGTGATTCCTATTTGTCGCGCACCTTCTGCGTTGTAATCATTGGGTAATTGCTTCCGATTTAACAAGGTCCGTCTTCCGTTTGATTGAGAACCTATCCTCCCTTTGCGTGTTGAAAACATCGGTGTTTTCAATGCGGTTTCTAATGCTTGAAGGGGTATTCCATCAAGACTGAAAAAACCAATGTGGTCTTTCATGGAGACATCAAGGTTGTTGCTGTGCGCCATGTAAAATGAGTTCAACCCGCGCGTTGCTGGTGTTTTGGGAGAAGGCATGTCCTTCACAAACGCTTCCAATTGAGAACGCGGGTCCGGTAATGAGTCGGGCTTCTCTTCGGCTGTGTGAGGATTGATGAAACGCTCCGCGGCATCTTGTGTAGTCAAGTCTTCTCGCGGCACATCAAGTTTCACCGTGTTTCCAGCGTCGTATTGCGCCAAGTAATCGTCTTGATTTTCAATACCGTAACGCTCCATTGTGTTAACCAAATCTACGCGCAACTCTCCGTCTACATCCTTTTTGGGGTCAAACTCATCCTGTTGTTCTACGGTTCTGTTTCTCCCTGCACCGCGTCGTTCACCTCGCCTCGGCATCAAAAAAGCACGCTCTTGTAAAGGCGCGAAAAGAAGGTTCGGCATACTGCTGTCGTATGCAACTTGAAAATCACCCGACTCGCCATCAGCGTTACCCCTGTGAGAGCCAACGCCTTGCATAACGATACCGAGAGGTGTCAATTGTTCTTCACCAATGGCTGGCTCATCCAACATGTCAAACTCATCATCTACATTGTGAGTGTGTGTGTAATTGTTAACTGATTGGCGAAGCAAATCTGCGTATTCTTTTGTTCCATACGCCGTAACAGAACGCTCAATAAGGTCGCTTAATTCTTCTTGATTGAAAAAATTGTTACCGATGAGATTTTTCATATCGGGTATGCTGTCAGTCAAGTAAACAAAAGTCCCGTATTCGTTGTGGTCAATATAAGGAAAAGGGCCACCATCGGGGATGATTTCGGCATCGCCGTTTTTTTCTTCATATCGTTCCAACGCTGGGCTAAAATCAAATCCTTCAAACGCGTCTGCTAAAGTGTCTTCGTTCAACGCGCCCCAATTATTCTTGAGCAACCTGTTGCGCAAATCGTTGTGTTTTTGTTCAATGTCTTGAACTACTTTTTCTCGCGCTTTTTCCAAGAAACGATTAGGTAGATTGTGACTCATACCATTCCGTTCAGCACCACCAGCGTAAAGCGTGTTCAACATGTTATCCATAAGAAAAGCATGATGAGCCATGTAACCGCGCGCATCGGGACCGAGGATTTTGTTGATAACCGAATCATCAATGTTGCCTTCTTCGTTCATACCACCGCCGGTTTCCAACATCCATCGTTGGATTTTGTAAATGTCATCGTAAGGAAGCATCGCGATACCCAAACGGTAGGCGTCATCTCCGACGCGCCCAAAGTTGGCTTCACCCTGTAATGGCTTTCTTCGCCGGTCGTGGTATTGGTCTGCTAATTCGCGCAATACTTCAACAGGTGATTTTCCTTTTTGACCACTCATTTGAGGTCTACCGTTCTCATCGTAAAGAATGTCCATCACTTCTTGACGAGGTATGCCTTCATTCTCCCAATGCTTTTGTCTCAAATAAAACTCGTCAAGCGCGTTTGAAGAGAGAAGAGGGTGATTTTTACCGTAGCGTTCGGCAAAGGCATTGATGAAGTCTTCCTTACCGCGACGGTAAAACTCCATGATTGATGCGTTGTTACCGCGCCAATTGCTGAACAAGTGAGGTTGTTTGAGCATAGGATTCATGTTTTCAGCGGTTTTAACCATCGCTTTGTGAAGTCGCAAAGCGTTCTCGCCACCGCCACCATGAAGGTATTTCATCAAATGTTGCCATAGTGGTTTTTCACCGTAAGCAACTTCTCCTTTTCGCGAAGGATGCAAGTTGAGCGTTTTGAACTTGGAGTGAGAGCCAACAATATCCTTTCCACGCTCTTGCACATTGGGGATGGTGTTTTGAAAGCGAAAAGCGATGTATCGTCGCACCATCGCGTCAATTGCTGACTCGTTACCTTCTTCCATCGCTTTGACCCATTTCTTATCGTCAAACTGCTCTCGGTGACGATGATGACGAACGGGTGCGGCTTCGTGACGCGTGCTTCGCGTAGAGAATATCCTCTCCATACCTTTCGCCGTGGGAGTTTTGACTTCCAAATGTGGCTTGAGGTATTCTTCCGCCTCCTTTTTGAAAATGATACGCGTGTATCCTTCATTCTCCAAGTTGTTTGCACTCAACAAAACATTGACTGCCTCATCGCGAGCATCATGCTTGTTGATGAGCGCGTTAGCGAACTCATTCACAACGCGTTGATGATAAAGCAACGCATCCTCACGCACACTTCACCACCTCAATAATAATCGGTGGCTCCCGTATAAGCGGATTGAGGGTTCTTGTCGGACTTGTCACCGGCTTTGTTTTCGCGCATGTAGAGTTCATTTGGAAAACCGGAATGGGTCGTCAACTTACCTTCTTCCTTTTTCGCGCCGGTATTTTTCACATCCTCAACTTGGATGAGTTGTTGGTTGGTGTGATAGTAACCGGGTTTGACTTTCTCAACACCGTTAACGCGCTCAAAAGCATCGCCTTGTTCGGAACCAAACTTTGCCTCGGCTTTCGCCATCAGTTCGTTTGCTTCTTTGAGAAGTTCGTCAACATCGGGCGCGTTCTGCCCTGCCTCAACTTTCATTGGTTTCATTGGTCAATCCTCCTTCCTTCTACCAGCGCGGCTGTGTCAGCCATTTTGTGGATTTCTTCCCATGACATTTCGTGCCATTCTTCGTTTGAAACGGGCATGCTCATACCCGCGTCGTCAATTGCGGCGGCGGCTTTGCTGATAACGGCATCTCGGTCACCACGAAGTGGGTCACCCCAAACATCCTCGTTAGCGGGAGTGCTGGCTCGGACAAACCCAGCGCGCTTGAGCAACAACTGCGGACTATCCATGCTTTTTCGCATCGCGATGATTTCAGCATCCATCGTTTCCATTTTGCTGATGAGTGCCTTCATCAGCGTCATAGCGTCGGACTCTTCGGTCACGCTCACACCTGTCCTTGCTTCTTGAAGTGGCTACCGATTCGGTCGGGACCAATGTAACCCATTGGACGGTCGCCCGATTTCGCGATAACACCTTGCGTGCTGTTGAATTGCATGACAGGCGCACCGCCAGCATACACATCGTTGACACCGAGAATGCGGTCATTCTGTCCGGTTTGTGCCTTGTAGATTTGACCTACATCATCTGCGAGATAATCGCTGGTTTGTTGAATGCTTCGTAGGAATTGTTCGGCTGAAACAAGGTCGTTGTTTGCGAGCGCGACCTTAAACTCACTCAACGAAGTTTCAAGTTTGCGCACCATCGGGTCCATCTTCTGCAACAGGCTCATGCGTCCGACGAGGACGCTTCACCACTTTAACCTATTGGAAACCGCTTTCTTTCTGTTTTGAAGTTGGGTCTTTCGCGGCTTGAACGCTATCAAGAGCCTCTTCAATAGGTGATTTTTTCGCACCGCGTTGATTTTTCTTGGTGGAAGGTGCGCCGGATTGATGAGTTTCGGAACTGATAGGTGCAGGACCGCGGTCGCGTTGACCTGTGCTTTCACCGAGGCCGATGGCTTTCTCCATCATCATGATTTGACCGCCGCCTTGAGGTGGAGGCCCTCCGCCTCCGGGGGGAAGCCCTGCCCCCGGAGGCATCATCGGACCCCCACCCTGTGGAGGTATGCCGCCCCCCGGCGGCATAGGTGGAGGCATACCGCCACCCGGAGGCATACCGCCACCCGGAGGCATACCGCCCATCGCGCCACCCTGCTGTTGCATGGCGGCTTCTTGTGGGTCGGGTTTCTTGTAGACGAAGCGTATATCGCGTCCAGCATCCTCAGTCAATTCCGGCTGGAATCCAAGTGCTTGCATGCGCTGTGCGATGTTAACTTCTTGCTCGTCGCGACGAAGACGCGTGATTTCATCTTCTTCTTCGTTCGGATAAAGCGTAAGCGACCAATCATGAACACCCATTTGCTCAAGCAATCGTGGGAACAATTCACGCGAATACAACTTTTGACCCGATTCAACCGCACGATTGGTCACGAGGATTTGCATACCTTCGTTGTTGAGTCCGCCCGATTTACCCGCGTCCATCATAAACACATTGGATACGCCGTAGAAAGCGGCGATACGCATGCGGATTTCGTCGCGAACTTGTGCGTATTGCATCTCATCAAGGCTATCCATAAAGCGGACAAACTCAACTTTACCGCGTCCTGTGGCCGACTCAACACCAACCTTCGGGATGTAGTG
>Ga0255781_10000054_pt1 | contig 82563 bp, 102 predicted proteins | sample 101ome_21_FD_179979 | JGI IMG/M metagenome (GOLD analysis project Ga0255781, IMG submission 179979) | Coastal salt marsh microbial communities from the Groves Creek Marsh, Skidaway Island, Georgia - 101413BT metaG (version 2) | ecosystem: Environmental > Aquatic > Marine > Intertidal zone >... | reverse complement strand
GCAATTGAAGAACTTGAGCAGTCGTCTCATTACAATATGCTAACATTTTACTTTCCTTCCTCAATACTTTTGTACAGCGCGTCCAGACGTGGATAGTAATAAAAGTCTTGAGTATTGCTTCTCTTCATGACTTTCGCTAGCCTATCAAAGTCGGATCCGTAAAAAATGTCCGCGCGATCCAGTGCGTCGTGCATGACCTTATAAAAACGGATCTCGTTCCTTTGACCTCGACTGAATGAACTCGCCGGCAAATCTGTTTTGGGGTAAAACGCCGGGCTAAATCGATGTTTCATGCTCAGGCGGAAATCGTCGCGAACTCTTACGATCCACTCGTCGCGCGTTTTCTTTTCGATTAATCTCGACATGAATGTCTTTTCGTGGTCACCCGAGTCCTTCGTTTCTTCAAATTTGGCCAGCGCGTTCAATCGTGCGTACACATGTGCGTTGTATTCTTCATCTTTCAGTTTACTACAGCAATGCATGAGCTGTAGCAAAGAGCAAATGAATGATGAAAGAACGTCCTGTCCCCACAACCACCGCTCATCACTGCCGTACATGCGGGTGAGTTGGCGGGTCTCATGCTCGCCGTCGATGTAATCTTGTGGTGTCTCGTCCAAGTCTGTCGTTTTGTAAAGCTCATGATCTTGCACGTACACGTTCCACGGATGCAACTCATCCACTTCCTGAACACACTTCCGAACCGCGTTCCACGCCTGTAGTATACCGTCGACGTCGGACCCGTCGAGTGGCGTCAATGAGCAATCGCCCAAACACTCACTGTGATTCGACTCCGACTCTGAATCCGACTCCGACTCCGAATCGCTTTCGCTCGTGCTCCCGGGTTCCGGTAGAAATTGTTTTTTGAGCTGCCTGTGCCATCGATCTTCGCACGCGGGACACGGTCTGCTCTTGTCCGCTGACGCCGCGTGATCGTGCTTGCGATCGATTTCAACGCAACCTCTTCTAAACGCTTCGTTCAACTGCTTGCCCTCTCGCAACGTCTCGAGGACGATCTCTATGAGTTGTTTGTCGTGCGCGTCCGTCCATCGTTCTGCAACGCCCCGGGTCGGGCGCTTCGCCGGTGGAGCGGATTCGACGTCGGGCGTCAACTGCGTCTCTTCCTCGTGCTCTTGCGTCGGCTCGGCCGTGCATATGATTTCCTCGTACTCTTCGAAACTCTCCTCGGGTTCAACGGTCACTTGCGCATGCATGCGCGAGCGACCCGTGAGCGGTGTCCGTCGCCGTCGTTTCGCGAGTCGGGGCTCGGCGAGTGAAAAGTCGTTCATCGTCCGCGCGGTCCGTGTTCGTCCGTGTCCGCGTCCGTGCGTCGTGAAGTGACGCCGACCTTGCCGCGCGCGCCCCTTTTCAAACGAACCCGTGAAATTTCAAATTTCACCACGCTACGCGCTACTTGGGCATGCCACGGGCGTGGGTCCCTCATTTCTCGACGCGCGCAGTAGACCACGGCGCGCACGCGCGGCCGTCAACTACGTGGGTGACGGTGTTTTAGAGTGTTTGCTACACCGTCGTCGTCGGTTTCGTGGCGTCGAGTGATACGGTGGCACCCCCGGGTCGTGAAGGACGACGAGTGAAAAAATCAAAAATCAAAAATCATGATGACATCGGAAGAACGCGAGGCGTTGGCGGACCTTCGGGTGAAGGTGCGCAAAAGAATCGGCGCGGATATCAGCGCGGAGAAGGGATGGGAGGTGCGGGTGAAGGTGCGGAAGGGTGGGGTGCGCAAGGGGGAGCTGCATAAGGAGTTTTTTCCACCGGGTGGGAAAGTCAAGTTGAGAAGCGTCAAGGAGGTGATTACGTATTTGAACGCAGAGGGTCCGATTTTGAAGAAGAACAGGACGAACGACGAAGACGATGATGAGGACGATGGCGGACCAACGCATGCTGAGTTGGACGAGATGGAGCGGAGAATGGCTGCGGCACACGCGGCGGCGATCACTCGAGAGACGACTCAGAGCTGCGTCGTGCAAGGTTTGGAATTGGACGAGAACATGGATGAGGATCGTTTGATTGTCGAGTTTGTCAAAATTACTGGTTCCGAACCTGCAGGTTACGATACCGTGGAACAGCTACGACAGATGGTGGATAAGGAGCTCGCCAGAGCCGCTTCAAAGGCGAACGACGCGGCAAAGAGCACTTTCAAATTTAACGCCTCCACGGCGTCGCGCATGTCCAAGGCTGATTGGAGAGGCGAAGGACGAGTACCCAAATTTTTAGGAAATACGTCAGTGGCGGATGATATTCGTGGCGGTACGCGTGCTGGTGCCGCTCCCAAAATCGCTGGCACGGATGCCGAAATCAAGGCGACATCCGTACCGAGTGCGGATGTAGAAAACCGACCGCCGTTTGATCCCACCGACGCACGTCAAGTGATGATGCTGAAGGCCGCCATGCACACTTCTTCTTCGCCAGAAGAAGCGAGGTGTAGAGAGGCTGAGCGTGCCAAGGTGATCGACCTCATTCAAGGATGTTTGCGGGATCGTAAGCCCGGAAGTTTATACCTCGCGGGTTTGCCAGGAACCGGCAAGACGCTGACTCTCAAGGAAGTTCAGAGAACGACTGAGAAATGGGGAATCGCGGGCAAGAGTCGACCGAAAGTGGCATACATCAACTGCATGTCTCTGAGAAATCCCAAGGCGATTTTCGGCGTTATCCTCGAAGAACTAGGTGAGACTGCTCACGCAAACGATCGCCAGTCGATGGAATTCAGTGACTTTCCAGAAGTTGTCGCGCTACGAAGAATGATGACCGAGTCAGGCGGTGGCATGTGTATCGTCTTACTAGACGAAATGGATCAATTGCGCACGACCTCGAAGGATGTACTCTACGAACTCTTTGCGTTGCCCGCTTTGAAGGATTCGAAGTGTATTCTCACCGGAGTCTCAAACGAAATCAATCTCACCGATAGAGTGTTGCCGATTCTGCGGGCGCGTGGATGCGAACCTGCGCTTGTTTCATTCGCTGCGTACGATGGGGCTCAGCTCAAGGTTTTACTCAAGCAACGCCTCGCGTCTCTTCCTTTCAAAGCCATGGAAGACAGTGCGATTGAGCTTTGTTCGCGAAAAGTTGGTGCAGCCACGGGTGATATGCGCAAGGCGCTGAACGTATGCGCGACTGCCATTGATTTGTGCGTCCAAGAAGCGACTCGACCGATGGATGATCAGCCCGCTCCCGCCCCTGGCATTGTGAAAATTTCCCACATGGCGAGGGCACTTTCGAAGACGTATGCGTCGTTGATTGTCGATTCCATTCGCGCGCTACCACAGATGCAGCAAATGGTGCTCTGTTCAGCAGTGAAACTATTGAAGAATGCGAAAACCATGGAGACGACCCTAGGGGCTCTGCATGATCGCTACGTCCTCGTGTGTAAAACGGCTGGTGTCAGAGAGTTGTCCCAAGGCGATTTCCATACGATGTGCTCCGCATTGGCTGATCACTGTTTGTTGAAGATTGGAAACGGAAATAACGATCGACTGCGTAAAGTGAGAATGCTAGTGACTGAAAACGATGTGGTTTTCTCGCTTCAAGGCGTCAATTTCTTCAGAAATCTACTGGCACCGATTACGCAGTGTGGGTCATAGACGTCCGAACTTAGGGTGATAGAGTTATTTTACAATAACTATGTGAACGATGGAGACGCGCGCTCCTGTGCCAACCTCTGGGGAATTCAAACTTCGCGCGGTGCGTTTGGAGGGGTGGCCTAGGGTTTACCGTCTAGCGGGCAATTTGTAATTAGTACATATATTAAGCACTGTAGCGCTATAACCTAGGAAATTTCACCACGTTACGCGCTACCTATGGTTTATGGGCATGCCGCGGGCATGGGTCCTTCATTTCTCGACGCGTGATGGCATGGATAGACCACGGCGCGCACGCGCGGCCGTCAACTACGCGGAGTCCGAATCATCTGACACCGAGTCCGACGTGTATGACCCGGGTGAAGAGAGCGAATCGGACGGGGACGACGTTGACGCGGGCCTCGCGGATATACTCATCGACGACGAACGCGGTGATGACGTCATCGATCTCGAGTGGGACTTTGAGAGCATCCGTGCGCAGGTGATGCGTGAGTTCAACCAAGGGTACGCATCCCTTGGCGATTTCACGAGCCAAGATACGCGCGACGCGTTCAGGTGGATATTCAACATCGAACGTGGCGGGCGACTCGTTCCCGTGGCCGAGCTAGTGAGTGATTCGAGCCTCGTCCGTGAGCACACGGACGCCCTCGAGGAGGAGCTTGAGTCTGCTATGGACGGGTCCGATGGTGACTATCTTCTCAAAGCGACGGAATTGCAGCAGCGCCACGTGGAGTTTTTGAGCTCGGGCATCGTTCAAGAGACGCATAAACTCGCGAACGAATTGAGCAAGCGCTACGACGCTCGCAAACTGTCGGAACATGGGGGTATTCCACACGCGTACAATTGCCGGCGAGTTGTCTGCGAGCTTTTTGCTGCCTTTCTCATACGAGTTATCCCGGAAAACGTTCGCGCTCAAAACGAACAACTACGCCGCGTGCTCGTCGATTTACCGTCGGGTGTGGCCGATCCAATGGCTGAACGAATCCAACCGGTGGTGTCGGCCGCTGGCATATGGAACCACATCGAAGATGATATGAGCTCACTCGATGCCGGGAGGTACATACGCCGATGTATCGGTGGAGCCGTCGCCATGCTCGCGCTCGCGCGAAAGGAAAAACGCATGCCGATCTGGTACGATCGTTGGTTTGAGCCGAATCACTATAGGCGGTTTGTCCGCACCGCCGGCGCTGCTCCTCGCACACAAGGTTGGACTCTCGGTGCGAGCTTCAGAGTAGAGGCGGATGACGGCCATTGTCGGTTGACGGTGTACATGATCAGACCGGGTCGTCGCTTTACCGCCAGGATATGCGTGCACGTCCCGCTTGACACGCCACTGAACGACGTGTTGGATGTCGCGCGAGAGAAATACGCGGACGTCCGAACATTTTTCTCGCAGAACGGTGGCCTTCCACAGCTGTTTTTCACTCCGGGTTGCTACTCGGATTGGCAGTTCCTGGTGCGCGCGGGGGCAGGTGCGGTGAGAGATTGGGATACTTCTACGTTTATAGCCGCGTACGATGTACCGGAATATACGCACACATGTGAAATGCCATTTGCATCCCTATTCCTGGAAAGACGATACCCAAGTGATCAGCAAATGCAGTCAATATCGCTGAAATTCAAAACAGCCATCCGTAACAGCAACTTATTACAACGATTTTCCGGGCAGGACGACGCGAATGGACCGATTGACGAAGATAAAGTCAAGGAAAAATTACGAGTGTGCTGGGAGTCGGGGAGAAAGCTCACACTGGATGCAACAGAAAACTGGCGGCAAGCATCACACTCGTACCATCTCCTGAGACTGAACGCCGCGGGGAATGCACCTTTTCCGAGCACTGACGAGGCCTACACGGCGTTACGCAAAAGATTACAGAATGTCATCGACAGAAAGGTGACACTCCTGAGTGAGCGTTGGAAAAGATGGACTCTCAATAGATTGTACTCGCTCGTAGATTCTATAGACCCACGATTGGGTATCCGCCCGGGGAACAGGTTCCAACGGTTTTGCTATGCCATGAGTGAGGTGCGCGGAATTGAAATCACCGCAGCGTAGGGTTTAGCATATTTTTATACCAGTCTGTAATAGATAGCATGATATCGCAAAAATACCATTTACTAGGGATGAAACCATCCCGTGGTTTACTAACGTTCGTCGACCGCGGGGGTTCGCCGAGGTACATGTGTTTCACAAAGGAAGCGCACGCTCGCGAATGTAAACAGTTTTTGTGTGAGTACCTCAAACAATACGATCGGTGGCCGCACATGGACTTCTCAGCGGGCGACGTCAGGTTCCTGACGGACGACCGCACGGATCACGACATTGTCGTGCACACGTTTTCGGAGCGTGAACTCGATTTCATAGCGATGTATTCGGGGTGTGCGATGATGCACGTCGACGCGTTCGGGTACGACGACCCGAATGACGCGAGCGTGACTGGGACCATAGAGTTTGATGGCCGATACATCGACCCTGTTCTGAACAGGCACATGTTTACAATACAACTGGAGACTAGTTTAAAACTCTGAAATCTAAAGTGCTTGCGCGTGTGTCTTTATCCGCTTCGGGCGACTGCACCTGTACCTGTGACGCACGTCCGCCAAGGCGTTGTTGACGATGTCCGTGATTTGAACCATGTTGTGGATTGTCGCTTGTAGACGGGACGGTTCTAGGACGAACTGCCTGAGTTCATCGGCGAACCCATCGACGTACGTCTGCATGATCGCGTGTACTTCTTTTCTCTTTTGCTTTTCTTTCTCTCGGCGGTAAAGCTCGTCTTTGTACACTTTTTCAGGGTACTCGCCGAGCAAGTACCATACTCGAATGCTTCGAATCGTCCGATCGTCCGGATGGTTTTCCGGGTTCCATAGGAACTCCATTTCGCGCTCGATGTCCATACGGCTGTAGTTGTAAAACAGCAACGGTTCACCCTTCTCATCTTCTATGAGGTCGAGTAGTTCGGTGAACATCGGCGCCCCGCCGCACGGTATATCGCCGTGTTCCCTGCCGACGATGCCATGGCGTCTTCTGTGTTCCAGGTAGTGTGGATTATGTATTCTCCCGCTCGCGACTTCTCCGGTCTCCCAGTCGAACGCTGTTCGGCAGTTCGGGCACCACATTTGCCTACACCCTTCGAGCTTTTGAATGACGACGCCACACTTTACGCACGGCTTTGAGTCCGTCTCGATCAACCGCATGGTCTCCACTGCATTCGGGTCGCACGCGTGGTTCGAACCACCGACAGGGTCGTTGCACGCCCGACAAAAGTTCGTCTCGCACAGGCTACAGTACCACTCCGTGTCGAGGAATCCCTGACACTTTTCTGAAGGGCACTTTCGAGTGAAGTTTCGAGCGCCCACCGAAGCTAATTCCCGCTGCCTGACCTGGTTTAGGCGCTCGACCTCGCGCTCGGCCCGCATCAAGTTCTCGTGCGCCATGTACACACTGGGGTACGTCATTCGCATTTCACCGAGCGTGATTTCTCCGAAGACGAGAGCGTTTGCGCGAAATAGTACGAAGAATTCATCTCGTGCGAGCTTGAGTGCATCGCGCGCACGGCGCACTTCACGTATTCGCTCCACTTCTATTTGCGCTTCGGGGAAGAATGCTTTCTCTCTTTCGAAAAGTACGTCCCGTCTTCGAGTTCGGTAGTCTCGATCGATGAACACGCGCGTAAAGTTCGCGTCTAAGATTTCTTTACTCCATGCCGTTTTGCATCCCATGCAGTGGGGGTCGTCGACGGATTCCATTAAGTACCGCTGAGCGCACGCGCGACATGCTTTCAAAACACAATGAGGGCATCGAACCTCTTTGTGTTTTGTCTTGTTAAATTTTGAGCAACAGACTTCGCAGGAGCTCATACCTATCATTTCTTTCTATTGCTCTTTCTAAGCGCGTTATTAATCTTCTTCTTAATCGGGGTCGGTGGGTACCGGCGAATATTGTTCGGGTGGAAACTTCGGCGCGTGAGCGGGCTTCGCGTGTTCCGTGCGCGAAGCATTTTGATGAAGGCGTTTCTGTGATACACGGTTCTTACTTTACCGTTCGCGTCGACGTTCACGCGGAGGTACCTGCGCTTATTCGATGGGACGTTCTTTTTCGTCGCGCCGAGCATGTTCGCGTTGAACCACGTGGTCACGTTACTGTTACTGTTTGAGTTTGAATTCCTATTGCTGTTCCGGTTTGAATTGTTTTTCACCGAGTTGAAGTTGAGACGTTTTCGCGTTTTCGCGGCATTGTTGGGAAGGCGACTTCGCGGGCCTGTCATGTAATAAGGTTAGATTTTTACTCAAAACGCCACGTCTGATTCTGTTGTTTTTTCTGTTTTCTTTTCACTCTCTTCACGGCGTCGCCTTTCTGACGCACTGATTTTCGTTTGAGCTTGAACTCTGCGCTGCGTTTTACACCCAATCCTGTGCGCGTGGTTGCCTGCATTTTCACTGCTTTCCTGACTCCTCGGTCGACCTCTCTTTTCACCGGAATTTCGGGTTTCTTCTTCATGGCTTCCTGTATCTTGGCCTCCTGTTTATTCTTCATGGCTTCCTGTCTCTTGGCCTTCTTCAAGCGCTCTTTTTCCTTCTTTTCGGCCTCCTGTTTCTTCTTCATGGCTTTCTTCGTGCGCACGGCATTGACTGCTTTATTAAGGTCGAACCCGGGCCTCCATTTCTTCATGATTCGCTTTCTTTCTTCATTGGTCAGGTTGATGGTGTTCTTCAGACTGTCTTCGTCTTTCTGCCTGGCTGCCGCTATTGCCTCCTCCTTTTTGATTCCCTGCCATTTCTTTGTGATTGCGTCACTGATTTGTTCAAGTGTCTTCTTCGCGTACCCTGTCGTCTTATACTTTTTTCTATCGGCTTCTAGAATGTCGACGAATTTCTGTTCGTGAATGTTAAATTGATCTTTCACGCGTTCAAATATGTTGTTTAACTCTCTGTTTCGCTTCAGCCTCTCTGCTTCTTCGCGCTCTTTCTTCGCCTGTTTCTTCGCCTGTTCCTTCGCCTTCAGTTCCGCCTTCAATCGCGCGGCCTCCTTCTTCTTTTCAGCCTCCAGGCTCTCTGCTTCTTCGCGCTCTTTCTTCGCTCGTTCGGCCTTCTCGGCCCTCAATCGCGCGGCCTCCTTCTTCTTTTCAGCCTCCAGTCTGTTGGCCTCCGTCTTCTTTTCGCGTGCGTTTGCTTGCCTGGCCTGTTCCTGCGCACTGTTCCATTTCTTTCGCCACGCGTTATTTTCACTCGCCGTCGTTTTTACCCGTGGTTTTGACTGTCGTCGTTCGAACTGCTTGATGAAAACTCTCATGTCCGTGTTCGCCGTGATGGTCGCGATCGCTTTTGGAATGGATGTCCTATTGAAGAGTCCTCGTTCGGCTAGTTTCGAGAGCTCTTTCTTAGCGTTCTCCCTTTTCTTTATGGTTATGCTGTTCGGTTTTTTCTGTTTGTCGGCATTTCTTTTGGCCTTATTTGCGACGACCTCCGGATTGGCCTGTTTCTGGGTCGTCACGTTCGCCGGGATTAAATTGTACACCGGCTTACCCACGCGCCCGGCTGTCTCTCGGACAAACTTTTCCGTGACACCTAGACGCTGCGCGAGTTCGCGCGCTTTCGCATCGGACCGCAACTTCGCGAGTCGCTTATCTATTTCGGCGTCGTCTAACCACTTTCTGGCGCGCTTCGGTCTTCTCAGGTTCTTTCCAATTTCATTGACGAGTTTGTCCTTTTGCGCATTGGTAATGTTTCGTGTTCGAATGATTTTGTTCCGAATCGCGGTCGCGCGCTCAGTGAGTACGCGTTCGTTGCCCGAGTTTTTCATGACTTTTTCTCGCGCCCTCTGGTTCGCGTTTTTCGCGGCCGTTGCGTTCGAGAGCGCCTGTTTCTCTTCGGCATTTGCCTCGCGAAGATCGTTGACCGTGAGTGCGCGCACGTCTTTGCCGAGTTTTTGAGCGACGCGTCTAATGTCCTTTTCCTTCCACTGACCCGCCTTGGATGATCGACCACCCACCGTCGCCCGGAGGTTCTTGATGTGCTTTTTCTCTTTCTCGCTTATGATTTTCTGCCCCTCTTTGCGCGCGTCGAATGTCCAACTACCATACTTCCATCGACGCATGATGTTTGCGCGTTCGTTGTTCGTGATGTTCATCGCCATGAGCGCCTGTTCGTCGGATTTCTTCGCCGTGACGATCTTCTGTGCCTGTGCCATTGCGTCGTACCCTGGTTTCCATTTTTTCATGACGGTAGCGCGTTCCGCGTTCGTGAGATCCTCGATGTTACGCAGCGCCTGCTCTGCTGCGTTTCGATTCGACTCTTCTGCTAGCCTTTTCTTTTCCAGTGCTTCAGCCCTCTTGCTTTCGTCTAGCTTTTTGGCGCGCACGGCATTGACTGCTTTATTAAGGTCGAACCCGGGCCTCCATTTCTTCATGATTCGCTTTCTTTCTTCATTGGTCAGGTTGATGGTGTTCTTCAGACTTTCTTCGTCTTTCTGCCTGGCTGCCGCTATTGCCTCCTTTTCTTCCTGTGCCTTCCGCTGTGCGTTTTCTTTCTCTTCCTGTGCCTTCTGCTGTGCGTTTTCTTTTTGCGCTTTCGCCTGATTAATTGCACTCAGCGCCTCGTTATACCTATCGTTCGCGATGTAGACGAGTTTTGGTTTCTGCTTACCGCCGAAGAACCCGCGCGGCGCAATGTTCGCCCGCTGTTTCGCGACAATCATGTCCTTATCCCTCTTATTTGTCAGGTCGTTCACGTTCACGTCCGAATACTTCCCGTGATTCCTGGCGTTCATGTACGCCCTGATGTATGCGTCATCCACGCCCGTTTGTCGCAGCGCTTTTAAGGCCGTCTCTTCCCTGCGCTTGTTCGCTTTATCGGCGACCTTCTTCACGAACTTATCTACGTCAGTGTTCGCGCCAATCGTCAAGAGTGCTTCGGGGATTTTGGCCGCGTCGAATTTCCCTTGGTTCGCGAGTTCGGAAAGCTTTGTTTCCGCTTCCTTCTGCTTGACCTCTTCAAGTTGTTTTCGCTTGTTTACGCTATTCTCTACTTCCCTGAGTTTTGCGTTAAAATTGAGCTTTATCTTTTCGCCTTTTCTGAGGGCCTCTTGTAACTCCACCTGTAACGCTTTCACTTCTTTTTCTAATCTATTCTTCTCGGTCGAATCCTGTGCCGCGACGAGCTTACTTTGCAACACCTTGAGTTCAGTCTTTATGCCTTCCCTCTCTGTGACTCTCGCTCTTTCGAGATTTTGAATCTTCTCCTCAAATGCAGACGTGGCTTCACTCAGCTTGCGCTCGTACTCTTTTTTCACATTCGGGTCATCCACGCCTTTACTCAATTGTTCCTGGAGTTTCTCGATCTCTCTCTGGGCCTTCTCCGTCTCCTGTTTCAATTGCTCTTGCATTTTCCGCTTTTCGGCTTCAATTTTCGCGTTTGCTTCGTCAATTTGCTTTTTCTGTGCGTTGAGTGTGGCTTTCAAATTGTCCTTGGATTGTTCTGACATTTCTAGCTTAAGTTCACTATTCCTAAGCTTTTGTTGAACGAGCGCAATCTGCTGTTCCTTTGCCTTCCGTTCAGCGTTTGATGAGTACTGCTGGCGACGAAGGTACTTTAGTTCGTCGTCGTACCTATCGCGTTCGCGTTTGATCTTCTCACTCGCGTCTCGCATGTTATTCATCTTACGCTGTGTTTCTCGCTTTTGAATCTCAAACGCATTCTCGCGTGCGTTCATTTGACGCTTCGCATTCATGAGCCTGCGCGAATTCACCTCGAACGACCGGGGCTCGTTTCCACCAAACAATCGCTCGAAGAAAGATTTACCGTCCGGTCTTGCGCTCGCGGCGCGACGTGGTAGCGGTGAAGGTCTGTTGTTCATGGCGGCGACGTTGTTGCGTCGCCTTTGTGGTGTCGGTCTTTTGTTGGTGTTGTTGTTGTTGACACTCGCATTCGCTCGCGTAGGCTGCGGTGATGGCGTCGGTCTGTTGTTGGTGTTGACATTATTCACATTCGCTCGCGTAGGCTGCGGTGGTGTCAGTTCTTTGTTGTTACTGTTTTCCATAGCAGAGTTCGTCGGTCTGTTGTTCGCGCGACGCGCGACGCGACGTCTTTTCTTCGTGCGCTTCGCGAGCTCGATAGGCTCCGAAATTTTCATGAGCCGAAGCTTTGAATGAATGGCATCGGCAATCTGCTCTTTCGTCGCAGACTCTTCATCGATGGCGATGCGTATCTTCTTTGCCAACCGCATGAGTGACGAGCGCTTCGTTTCCGCCCTGAAAAGCTTTTCGTAATCCGATCGCGAGAACGGTGACTTTGGGTCACGCATGAACTTGCGATCCGCACTGAGCATGAGCGGAGGGGCGAGGATTAAACCCCCCTCGACCCTGCTCTTGATGTCACATATCTGTTCTCTCGTGAGTTTGATGTCGTCTAGGCCTGTGTTTCGCCTGACAGCATCTCGCAATTCTTTGATGGACGCGTTCGGATCGCACACGTCCATCAGAGTGAGTCCTAATCTAAACCTATAAAATAATCACACATCCTTCGCCGCCGGAATGACTTTATCTGCCACGTTCAATTCAATCTTGGATGGCTTTTTGACCCCGTCCTCGCGCAGACGGGCAAACATAACGGCGTAGTATTCGAGCGCTGACCACGGTAAACTGTCACGTTCGACAAGCAAGTCACGCCTTGTCAATTCCGCGATCCACTTACTGTCCCACTTACCGCTCCACACGTCGTCTGCCATCTTTTCGAGTAATTTATTCCCATCCCTATCGACGATGTCAATCATGGTGCCGTTTTCATCAAGTTTTTCGATGTACCAGCAATCGTGTCCACCCCCTGGACACGTCATGTACTCACGCGACAAGGAGGGGCCGATCGATACATCGTACACGATCGGCCATCCATCTTTTGGATTGTGTTTCTCGCAGTACTTGGGTTTGTTCTCGGAATCGTCGTAACACTTCTTCATGTCTGGTGCCCTGAGGTACTCCTCTTTTTTCGGTTTGCTCTCGCTATCACTTTTCTTTTTTTCGATGATTTCGTACCCATTCTCCGTGATTCGGAGGATGGGTCCATCGCCTTCGTAGTACGATTTTCGTTTTGAAAAAACTACTAACGCGGCGAACGCAAGAATTGTCACGAACAATAAAGTCCTTCGCCTCATCACACCTTGTGCTATTAGCCTAGAAATTTTTGATCCACTGCGGACCAGCCCATATTGAATAGACGCACCTTTTCGTCGTAATCCATGTTGAAATCAAAGATGTTGATTTCACCAACGTCGCACTCGTGAAGCGTGTACTCGGGATGCACGCGAACGTTTCTATTCGCGAGACTACTCCTGACGAGAGCTTCGACAAATTGTCTTGGATTATCTATGCTCTCCCTATACGCCTTCGAAAGCTTGACACCCACGACTGTCACTTCGTTTGGTTTCTTGTCGTAAAACGGTGCGACTGGGTGGAACTCCGTCGTCGAACCGTCGACGTACGTCTTTCCTTCATACACCGAAGCGGCGAACACCACCGGTATACTCATGCTCATCACGATGGCATCTATGACTTTCATGTTCGGGTGCGTGTCCCTGGAAAAGTACACGGTCGTCGCGTCGTTCAAGCAAAACGCAGCCACGTGTAATTTCAAGTCGAGTTCGGCGAATGTTGGGTCCCTACCTATCGTGTGAGCAAACTGATCTCGGATGGGTTCTGTTCCGACGAAGCCGTACTTTTTGAAAAACGTCCCGATGGACACGTTTAAAAAGTTTTTCATGTCCAGATCGAATGCAATGTTTGTGATTTCGTCCACGCTCAAGCCGATCGCGAGCATGAACCCGATGATAGCCCCCGCGGAACTGCCACTGATTTCACGGACCTCTTTCAAGCGCCCTTCGAGTCGCTTGAGCATTCCTATCTGACTGAAGGCACCCATGCTCGCTGGTCCGAGCACGAGGTGTTTCATGGGTCTCCTACTCAGTAGTATTGAGGAAATTGCTTCCTGAGTAACGCGAAGACGACAGCGTACACGACTGCGTGCGTCAGCGCTGGCGCGAGGGAACCGGCCTTCGTTCTCGGCGGGAGAGTGAGAAGAACGCCCGGGTTCAGAAGGATGAATAGAGTCGTCGTCACGATGAGATCCGTCTTCGTGAGCGTGATACCGAGCGCCTTCGCGACGAGACCGTAAACGGCAAAGAAGACGAGGGCGTGGAACATCACCGCGGCGCGAGACGTCTTGCCATCGGCGAACGCGACGGACTTTCCGGTGGTTCTGAGGACGATGCCCGGGGAGAGTGCTAAAAAAAGCGAGGCGGGAACGGCAACCTTTGAAGTGGTAATATCGAGCATTTTGTATTACAATACATCAATATTTATTTTTAAGAAAGCGTATGAAATTGTTAAACGTGACGAATCCAAGTAGCTTCGCTCGGTCTAGACTCTTCGCTCGACTGAATATGTACCTGGCGTGGTCGAGGTGTTCAAACTCTTCTGAGGCATCTTCGTCGTCGTCCTCTTCGAACTGGTGGAAGCACAACTCAACGAATTCGTTGAAATCGGGCTTTATGTCGTGTTCAAGATATGCGTCTCGTATAAGCGTTTCGATGACGCCAAACACATCGTATAATTCGTACGCGTACGCGTCCTGAAAGTCGTGTATCGTTAACCCGTTCGAACCACCACTGTCCTGGTCATTCTCGTCGCTCGAGTATGCGTCGTAACCGTGTGTGGCTTCGTACACATACTGCGACCATACCATGACGATGCATCTTTGAAATCTATTGGTCCTTTTCTTTAATACCAGTCAAACTGAGAGATGCGACTTCTTTCGTGGGTAAATTTTCCTGAATCGCGGCGAGTGCTCCTTCGATTGACCGTTCGTCACCATTGAAATATTTGGTGAGTCCTTCGCGTACAGTGACTTTCGTGAAACCCGATTTTCGCTTGGACTTTTTCAGGTTGATTTTACCCTTTTTCAAATTGATTACGTCGATTCCGCTCTTTTCCATCGAGCCCTGCACCTGGGCGCGGAGCGCTTTCTCCGCCTGCGTCAAAATCTTAATATCCTTCTTGGCCTCGGCGATCTGTTTGGTCAGTTCGACGAGACGGTTTACGGTCATGGAGAGTTCTTCGGACATATGTATTGGCTATTGTACTGCTAGTTTTAAGTTTCTATTCAAGAGCGCGCCTTTGATCCGCGGCGGTGATCGTGGAGTTATTCCAGGTGTAGGATTGCTTTGGTGCTGGCGGTTCGGATCTCACCTGTTGGTTCGCGTTGCGGAGAGCGCCACCGATGGTCTCCGGGAAACCGATCTGTTGTCGCGGGTCCAAAAAGTTTTGCCCCGCGAGCATTTCGGACGGGGCAAACTCACCGAAATCTCCCTTGGCGACTTCTTTCGGGAGTAAAGCGCTCGCCAGGCCCGTGCCCTCGCGCATGTTGTTCTCCTTCATCGGCTCGGCGACGACGGTCGGCTCTTCCACCTGTTCCTCGAACATCGACTTCTTCTGTCCGACGTGCATCATGTAGGCACCATAGGCTACGGCGAGTACGATGACGATTAGGAGGGTCTTCTTGGACATGAGTCTCTTGAACATGTTTTGTATATGGTATTAAATCATATTTTTATTTCACGCCAGTTCCGTCGGCTCGGCTTCTTCGAGCACATCATCGCCCTGGTCTTCCTGGGCTGGGGCTTCTTCCTCCTCGTCTTCCGTGTCCTCGAAGGCGTACGCATCCGGGTAATCGTCGATGATCGGTGCGGCGAAGAGTTTGACCTGTACGAGGTTCCAGATCGGGCCGAATGTCTTCTTCGCGAACCAGAGTCCACTGAATTCGACGATGACTTTGCACTTGGAGCCATCAGTGAGAGAGTTGTTGTCCGTGACCTCCATTTCCGAGTTGAAAATTTTGGTCGCCGGGATGGTATCACACCCGAGAATGCCATCGGGTGCGCTCGGCTGGTACGCGCGTTTGATTTGCGCTTCCGTCATTTGCTGACCGAACCAACCGATGGAGTTATCGATCGCCGCCTGAATGTTTTCTGCATCGACGTCGTAGACTTTGTCGAGGCCTGACACGTGCAATTGCAGAGAGACGTCACTGACGGAATCAGATTCGTCGACGACGATTGCCTTGTTGATCTGTACGAATTTCTTGCGCTTCTCGTTGGTCGTCGCCTTGACGAAGTACGTGCCATCTTCGGATTGAGTCGGTTGCGTGCTGTACAGCATGTTGTTGGTTTTCTTACCACGATGTCACGGCTCTTCTCTAATAATACTTTTTGAAAGATGCCTTAGAGAAAAGCAATGACCAATACCCAGGAAACACACAAGCATGAGCACGATCGAAGAACTCACCAACGACATCAAGGGCCTTCGCGGCGAAGTCAAGTCACTCGCAAAGATTTGCCGAAAGATCAAATCGCACATCGAGGACCCGACAGGGGAAATCCGAAAGCAACGCGCGGCGAACAATGGTTTCAACCGTCAACAAGAAATTTCCCCTGAGCTTCTCAAATTCATGAACCTTCCGCAAGGCTCGACTGCCTCGAGATCCGAGGTCACTAAATTCGTCAACGATTACATCAAGACGAACGGCCTGAAGGATGTCGAAAACGGTCGCAAGATCAATATGGACGACGTCCTTCGTGAACTTCTTCAACCGGATGACGGCGTTGAGGTTACATTTTTGAACCTTCAAAAGTACCTCAGCAAACACTACCCATCCAAGAAGTGAATCAAACGACCTTAAGAAAATAAATCGTGTAATGACAAAGTATCGATGATACGCTTCATAACCCGCCAGGACATCGAGAGTCTCCTTGGTACAAAGATCGGCGACCCGAGTTTGTACCAAAGAGCGTTCACCCATAAATCAGCCCTGAAAGAATACCCTGACGAACTCACAGAGTCTTACGAGACACTCGAATTCATCGGTGATAGCGTCTTAGGATTCGTCATAACTAAGTTTCTGTTTGATAAATTCGAGGATCGCCAGGAAGGTTTTCTCACGAAGGCTAGGACAAAGCTCGTGCGAGGCGAAATGCTCGCCGGGATCGCTAGGAAACTCGGGCTACATGAATTCATAATCATGGACGAAAAAGGCATGCGCAATGGTTGGGTGGAAAACAAGGCCATGTTAGAAGACGCTTTTGAGAGTTTAGTCGGCGCCATTTACTGCGACCTGGGTCTCATACACGCGAAGGAGTTTATTCTTCGGGTTTACAACGACCCGAACATCGTAGACATGGCCGTTTTAGATGTCGACGATAACTTCAAGGATCGACTCATGCGGTACTGTCAGGCGAACGCGGTCGACCTTCCGGACTACAGGGTCACGTCACACTTCGACGGCGTGTTCGTCGTCGACGCGTACGTTCAAGGGAATTTCATGGGTCGGGGAAGCGCGCGATCGAAGAAACAAGCCGAGCAGCTCGCGGCGCGCGCATTTTTCCATCCTCCACCCGGACCTCCCCCACGACCGCCCCCTCCGCCACCGCCTCCTCCCCCGCCACCGCCACCACTCCCTCCGCTACCACCCGGGCCGCCACCGCCGGAATCTTATCTGCGTAGAAGTTAAGTGATGAGCACTAAACCCCCGTGTCCGACGAAGCGCGTATGCAGAATACGCAGGGCGCGTGCGCGCCAGGATAAGATAGATAAGCGCCCATTGTCTCATTTCGGCTACGGTGGACCGGCGACCGGACCAAACCCGACGTCGGTTTCCACTCTTTCCCACACTCGCCGTCGGTCTGCGCTGCTTAGGGCGCACCAACAAGGTGGATGGACACGCAGCCAGCTCCTTCACCGTCTTCGCATGATTCGAGACATTCGCCGAATCCGTGCGATACGTGACCGCCTCGCGGGTGATATAAAATTCATTCTCGATAACCCGAAGCTATTTAGGAAGTAGACTCGATCACAAATGTAGTACACACAATGCACCCCAACGTCGCGAGACTCATCGAACTGGATAAAAATGCGCCTCCTCAAAAATCTCAAGCGTGGCTCGATCTTCGCCATGGGATGCTCACGGCGAGTGATGCCGCGACGGCGCTCGGGTGTAACAAATACCAGAAACCATTCGATTTGTTACTGAAAAAGTGCGGCCTCGGTGAGAAATTCACGGGCAACGAGGCGACGAAACACGGAGAGAAATACGAAGATGAAGCGCGGGAAATCTTCGAGAGCAAGTACCCAGAAGTTGGTAAAGTGTACGAATTCGGTGTCGTGCAGCACCCGGTGCACAAATTTCTGGGTGGTTCTCCGGACGGTGTGACGGAAATCTCAAATTCACTAGTGGAGATCAAGTGTCCACTCATGCGTGACATCGGCGACGGTCAGACCGTGCCCGAGCACTACATGCCTCAGCTTCAACTTTGCATGGACATCCTCGACCTCGACGATGGGTACTTCGTCCAGTACAAGCCGTCCGAGATCACCTGGCCGGCACCCCCGCAATTCACAGTGTGTTACGTACCGAGGGATCGTGAGTGGATGGAAAAATCTCTTCCCGTGTTCCGAGAATTTTGGGACCAAGTTGAGTATTACCGTCGACACATGGATGAGCTCGAGGCAAGGATTCCCGAGCCCAAGGTCCGCGTGCGTCGGCCGCTGAAACCGAAACCACCGTGTGACGTTGTGGTCGATTCAGATGAGGACGATTACTTTAGTGATTAATTAATTTCTCTTGTAACAGTACAACAACAATGTCAGCCCCGTGTAAAAACAAACAATTGATGCGTAAGACCGCGAAGCACCCGAGGGGTGTCATCTCAGCCAAGAAGTGCGCTCATGGCAAGCGGCTCCAGAAGATCCCGGCTGTCAAGGCCTGGTCTCAAGCCATGAAGGAAATCATGGGATTCAAGAAGGGTGAATTCCAAAAGATCCCCAAAGTTGGTACCGTAAAGTACAAGGCTATCAAAAAGCGCATGAACGAAATCATGAACGGCGGTAACGCGAGCGCGACCGTGTGCAAGAAAAAGGTCGTCACCGTGTGTTCGAAGGTTCCGACCAGACGCAGTGCTCGACTCGCGGCGAAGAAATAAATAATCTCGGTGTATTGCAAGCATGCAGGCCTGGCTCAAAGCTGTGGAGCTCGCCAAAAAGGAACTCGACATGGACCCCGCGCGTCAAGTCATCGTGCGTGGTAAGCTGCTGAAAAAGGCACAAGAGATTTACACATGGATAGTTTATGTTAAAAACGCGCGCTAACCCTCATTTCAGCGCGCCGTGATCGACACGGCGCCCTGAATGACTACTAAATGTTCCTGAACGCGAATTCTGGTAATTTCGACTCGCTTGGTGCGTAGACGACCAATTGATTGACTTTCCAGAGCGCGCCGATTTTACCGTCGTAGAACCAAATCGACGTCAACTCGAGTGTCGAGCGCCCCGAGTGTTTCGCATACAGGCCCTTGCGTGGGCAGTCTTGAAGCGGTACTTGATTCTCGTCGTAAATCGGTGTCTTAAAGACGTCGCCGTCGCTTGTGACATCGATTTTCGCCTTAAGTTTCGGTGCCCAACCGGCATTCTCGTCGCGAATGGCAGACGTGAACATATCGCGGATCTCGCTCGGTGTTTTCACGTCACCGAAGATGGCGATGCTCTGACTCGCCACTTCATCGCATATGCGATCTTCGATGCGCCTGAATTCCTCGAAGAACTTCTTCACGAACGAGCCTTCTTCGTCGTGCCCCGTCAATGCGAAGTCGAGGGTGTATTTGGGCGGGCCGCCGAATTGTGATTCAAAGCAAGACATCCCGAACGGCATATAGAGTCTCGGGCACGCGATTTTAAACAGCTCTTCATCCGCGTTCGTCACGACGATCTTCTTGTTTGCATATTCCTTGAACGAGATTTGGCTGGCGGCTTCGGTGATCTTGAGCGTGGTCATGGTTTCTTTGTTTCAATTACAACCGATTCTCTAAGCTCCACACGCTTCGCATTCGGGTTCTAATGAGAACTGAATCGGGCGGGATTTGGCCTTACTGCGCAGATAGTACATACCTGTTTTGAGTGACGATTTCCACGCGTACATGTGCATGGAACTTAATTTCGCCAGGGTTGGTGACTCAACAAACAAATTCATGGATTGCGACTGGTCAATGAAGTGGCCTCTATCGGCCGCCATATCAATGATCACCTTTTGAGACAGCTCCCAGACCGTTTTATATTTGTTCTTCATCTCTTCGGGAAGTTCCTTGATATTCTGGATCGACCCACCCGCGCGTACGATGATGTCCTTGGTGTGTTGGTTCCACAGATTCATAGACTGTAACTCCTTGACGAGGTGTTTATTCACTATCACGAATTCACCGGCAAGCGTTCGACGGAGGTAAATGTGTGACGTATACGGCTCAAACGCCTCGTTGTTTCCAAGGATTTGTGCCGTGGACGCAGTCGGCATGGGTGCTACGAGAAGTGAGTTGCGCAGACCACCTTCCTGGATCCTTCGCTTCATTTTATCCCAGTCATATCGCCTCGAAAACTTTGCCGGCGTCGGCCACATGTCGAACTGAAGGATGCCCACGGACGCGGGCGACCCGGTAAACGATTCATACGATCCATCGACGAGTGCGAGTTCGTGCGATGCCTCGAGTGCCGCGTGGTAAATCGTTTCAAAGATGTGCGCATTCATGGTGCGCGCCTCTTCACTGTCAAAGGCCAAATTGCAGAGAAGAAAGGTGTCCGCGAGTCCCTGGACACCGATGCCAATTGGCCTGTGTCTCATGTTTGACTTCCGCGCGGGTTCCGTTGGGTAAAAGTTCCTATCGATGACTCTGTTCAGGTTTTTCGTGACAATTTTGGTAACGTTGTGCAACCGCCGGTAATCGAATTTTCCATCTTGAACGTATTTTGGTAATGCGATTGACGCTAAGTTGCACACGGCGGTCTCGTCAGGGTCGGTGTACTCCACAATCTCACTGCATTGCGATGTTAAGATACCGTTGAACATGCACATGTGTCGCTTATGTTCGGTAAGACAAAACGTATCCGCGGACTCACCCAAATCCTCCACGGAGACTATGCGCTGGTAGTGGGTTGCACTGCGGTTTGATGGGCCCGCGATTCGCACCGTTGTACCATCGGCACAAAAGAAGCCGTGTGTGTACGCGTACTTCATTTCTCGGTCGCTCGTTTCCACCAGCGGTAACTCATGTTTGATGAGGCACATGCCAGGTTTGAGATCCTTGGCCTCGACGACGACGGCGTCCTTGCATTCGAATGGCTTGCGTTCGTGTGAGCCGGAAAGAACATAAAACTTGTGATACGGTGTGCACCGAAGCGAGAACCCGAGCGAGGTCGTCACAGTCAAAAGCTTTTGATCGACACCCGTCTGACGAACCACCGTCGGTGACCACTCTTCACCGTTCCACACGTCCACGTCGCGATCCTTCAGTTCGGAAATGGTCTGGTACCCGTCGCGCGTCAATAATTTGGTCTCGGGCGCAACGCACAAGTTTGAGCTCTTGATGACGCCCAAGTTCTTTTGTCCATTCTTACGATTGATGCTGTCTTTGTAGAGCATGTATGGATTGCCGGTCTCCACTTGAGATTTAACGATCGCCTTCCAGATATCTGCCGCGGGAATTGTCTTCTTGGCGCGCCCCTCGGATTCGTATCGAGTATATAATTCATTGAATTCGAATCCGTATACGTCGGTGAGGCCCGGGCATTCCGACGGGCACATCAGAGACCAATCACCACCTTCCTCCACTCGCTGCATGAATAGGTCCGGGATCCACAGTGCCAGGAACAAGTCACGGCACCGCGCCTCCTCGTCACCTTGATTTAATCGAAGTTCAAGAAAATCCAATACGTCGGCGTGCCATGGCTCGAGATACACCGCGATTGATCCCTTGCGCTTCCCCGCTTGATTGACATACCGAGCCGTGGCATTGTACACCCTTAGCATCGGGATGATCCCGTCGGAAGTTCCGTTTGTCCCCTTGATGTGTGACCCCTTGGCGCGCACGTCCGAAATATGCACACCGATTCCACCCGCCCACTTCGAGATTTGTGCGGCTTCCGTGATTGTCCCATAGATGCCGTCGATGCTGTCGCCTTTGTTTGCGATGAGAAAACAGTTTTCCGCAATTAATCCCATGACTGAATACGAATGATCGTCTTTCACTCCCAGTGTGTAAACAAATTGTGGAAGTTCGTCTTGAATTTTTGTTTTAGAATCGATTCGAAGAAAAATGTGCCCATCAATCTCGACAGTGGTATTCGCCCGTTCCGTTTTATCAAGTCTATCATCAGCGTAATGCTTTTTGACCCACCTCATGATTTCAGGAATCCACGGAATTTGCATACGTCCAATGGCTTGAAATCTTTCTCTGTATGGTTTATGCATCTTGGTCATCGATGTGTCCAAACCGACGGAACGCGTGAGGTGAAACAGAGATTCAATGAGTGGTTGGTTCGTCAACTGCAAAGCAATTCCACCGTTCAGGCTGCAACACCCATCGCTGCTTACGAGTCCGCCCATGAGTGCACAGACCATATCCCGGCTCCACGAGTACATGAATGTCGGCAAGAACTTGCCACTCGAATACATTCCAAACAGAATTGCAAATGCATGTCCAATGGCAGAGTTGGAAAAAGAAATCGATAGACAATTGCGAGAGTTTGAATTGGAAATGCACCCGTGGACTCCAAGGTATTTCTGACCAATTCTCATGATTTCGTCGACGAATCCAGTATTGTTTGGGTTTTGTGCGAACGCGATGCCCCGGTAAGTTCGTGACTTGTATGTACTTCGTCCAGTCTGAATGCAACCATCCCCGTACCACGCGCCGAGAAACCATGCAAAATCCGTGTCAACTTTGACGTAACGTTCAAACCACTCGCCCTTTATCGTAACGCCGTTCGGTCGATAGTCACTTGTGAAATGGGTGTTCCTTCGCATTTTGGATCCTTCAAATTCAAAGTGATACGTCCACTCTTCATGTGACTTGGCATCTTTGAGAATCTCGTACATGTCAATCATTTCGTGAACGGTGCTTGCATCTGATTTTGGAATCGATATCCAATCCCCTACTCGAAGATGTTCGATGCTGTTCCACTGCGGTCCTTCTTTCCACCCGAGTTGTTCCTTCGTGATAGACCAAAATCGATGATTTCCGGTCACCTGCAACGAGGGGGTTTTGTATACTTTTATGTCATACAAGGTTCGTTCACCGAGATGATTTTTATGTGTCTGCAACACAGGTTGGATTGATCCTGTATGCGTCACGACACTGTCACCGACACACACGTCTTCAATAGGAACGACACCGCGGTTCGTGGTAAACACAGGTGTACCGGCGACGAAACAACTGCTCATCTGTGGCCGATGTGTACCAGAGTTGAACAACGTCGGTGTCGCGTGCGTGAAGAGACCCTTTGATAGGTGATAATATGTTTCATGGACGCTTGGGAGATCGGTTCCGTGAATACCGATCGCCACACGCATAAAGAGATATTGCGGCGTCTCGACGACCTGGCCATCCACGCGTTGAAGATAACCTTTCTCAAGCGTCTTTAGGCCAAAGTAGCCGAAATCAAAATCTCGTTCGGGGACGATTGCGTCTTTTACCTGGGTGGCCACGTCCACGACTTCGTCCGTGACGACGCCCGCAGTGCGCAGCTTACGCATCGCGGCAAGAAACGTCCCAGGGCAGATCTTCTGCAGATTAGATGCGACGATTCGTGTCGCGAGTACCTCGTAATCTGGGTCCTCGGTGATGAGCCCGACGCACACTTCGGCGGAGAGTGTATCGATCTCGTGCGAGTGGATTCCGTCGTACATTTGCGAGCAAACCTGCTGAGCGACACGCGAACAGTCGACAGCCTGGGACAGTCCATTGCTCAGGTTCGAGATCCGTCTCGTGACCTTGTCGAACTTCATTTCTTCTGTCTTTCCTGAACGCTTGGTGACTCGCATGTTTTTCTTTTTATGGTTTCCTGTATAGACTTGAGGATATTCTTCTAAGGCATTTTCGCGGCAAAAACGAAATCAAATGTTTTTGACGTGAATACTTTGTGTACTTATTGTTCTCGGGGGAGTTGCGCGAAGTCCGCACTGCGCACGGTGGTCGCACCGCGATTGGTCATCTCGCCCCTGGGAGTCCCGAGGTACCTGCTATCGTTGTGAAAGATTCCCTGTTGACCCTGCTTTGCTACGGCTGGGTACGAGCCCGCGAAGAGTGGGGCCGGTGGCTCGGCAGGTTTGCGTCCTTCCCTGTAATACTCGTCAAAGTCCATCATTACTTACTACGAGATGAGAATATTTTTTTCGCCGTCCATATTAGGATGATCATTTCTTCGCTCAAGCAGACGGAGACTCCATTGAACAATTTATTCTTCAGTGAATTCAACATCAACATTCTTCAGCGAGCCATTCGCGAGGACTTCAAAAACAAGACGGGTCTGGCCATTGATTACCAGGCGAACTCGGACCTCGTCGCTATCATGCGCGTCGTTTTCATCAACAACGCCGGTGACCACTTTTCCAACGTTCGACAACAAGTGCGCGCCATGAACGAACGCGTCATTTCCGCGGCTTCTGGTCAAATCAAGACGGGTGTCGCTCAGTATTTGGCCTATCGCGAGTCCATTTCAGGGCCGATGGTCCCGTTGGACCGTTCCGTAAACACGTCCACCGCCGGTAAGAAAATCCCAAAGAGCGGAGACTTTCTGTAGAAAAAAATGTGAGATAAAATAAAGGCGATGTCGTCCGTCTACATGGTCTCGGATAAAAATAGCATCAACAGACATAACCCGTTTGTCGACACACCCCCAGGTGCGCGTCGCGCGGAGTTTGAGTACGAATCTTTCGCGCAACCCCATCGCGGCACCGGTGGATACGAAGTCCCGGAGCCAGAGGTGAGCCCGGCTTGTCAATACGGCGTGGGTGGTTCGGACCTTCGCATCGGCGTTCCGTGTGACGTGCAGACCCTACGCGTCGTCAGACCCCTGCACCCGCGCCGAAACATCGACGAGGAGATTTTACAAGCTCCTCGGTCGGGCGTCGTCGATGCCCGTCCTGTTCCCGGTGTCACCGTGACTCGCACACGCGTCGCTTACGTGGGGTTCGCGTTATTGTTTTTCGCCGCCGTCAGCCTGATGTCGCGCCGCAAAAAGTAAATACCACTCTTTTTTCCCGCGCTTTTTTCGCACGCTCGGTAAATGAGAAATATAATCACTGTCCATAGTAGATGCATCACAGGTGGCCCCAGGACTACTTAAACATAAAGTGCGTCGTGTTTAGTTTTTACGTCGCTCTCGCGTATTGGCTTTTCCCGCGCAATCGCCCGCGTGAGTTTTTTATCGTGAACGCACTTCTCGTTCACTGGTACAACGGGACATATGAGTGCGCGCATAATTCCATGTCACTCAACCTCGCGATCGCGCTCATCGCGTCCGTGGTCATCTGGAAGATACCCACGAAGAACAAGTACTGGCTGGTGGTCACGCTCTACCTTCCTTACTTGATCATGGCATGGTACGATTACCTTTTGGATTGTAAATTCAGAATGAATCCAACGGTATTCCCGTTCGGGCGCTGGATCTATTTACCATTTAAACCGCCGCCGTACAAAGAGAAATACAGAAATCTCGATGAAAAAGTGCTGAAAAATATCAAGGCTTTTGACAAGTATGTCTTTATCACTGGCATGATGGTCGCGACACTTTTCGTCGTGCACCGTCTCAGTCGGTGAGCATGCCGCTCTCGTGGGCGCAACTTCAGAGCTTCCGCTTCATACTCACCGTCGACGACTTTCGTCGTAGTGTACCAGAGTGCTCGCGTCCATCGTGTCCACACATCACGACGATCACGTTTCAGCTCAACGCCGGTCAACCCATAGACAACGAGAAACTCCAGCGAGTTTTCGCGGGAAACGGGACACTGAACATGCGTCCCGCGACTCACGGACGGGGGGATCCTAGGTTCAAGTGGCGAATGACAGACTCTAAGTTTAGGAATCAGGTGTCGCTCCGCCTCGACGACGGTGCGTCGAAGAAGGGTAAATCCGTGAAGGTCTTCGAGAAAGGCACCGTACACGTCACAGGTGCTCGAGATCTTTTTGATTGTGAATTGATCTCCACGCAGATCGCTGAAAACATACTTAACAAACATGAGCTCGTGAAGGTCCCGATAAAACAGCCAGTGGACTGTAAAATATTAATGATCAACGCTAATTTTAACATTGGTCACGGAGTTGATTTGAAAAAGCTCGAATCGCATTTGAGAGTATATAGAGAAAACACATTCAGACCGCATTTTGCACCGGACGTGTACGCGGCCCTGAGTGTGAAATTCTCTCTGCAGCATGAGGATGAAAAAGAGGTGACGGTATCTATATTTGGTAGTGGCAAGTCAATTATAGCAGGTTCGAGAACACTCCGAGATCTCGCAGCCGGGTATGTCATGATAAACGAGGCCATTTCGGCGGCTGGTGATGACGTCCTGGGTCCACCTGCCAGTACACCGACGCGTGATACGTTCATGGGATACGACGTCGATTCCCTGTGCGCTGAGCTCCGGGGTCGTGGGATGACCGCGTGGAATTAAATTCTAACGCATGTAATAACAAATGAGCACTCGTCAAGGCATGGCCGATGGGCGTGGATACACGATCCAAAATTCTTCTAAGCTCGTCGACTCGTTCATCATGTCCCAGCACAAGATTGAACCCGAAGACAACTACAGCCTTCGACGGTACCTCCAGCAGGCTGGTCCCGCGGCACTCTCTAAAATTAACGAATTACAGCCCGCCGTTCGCGAAACCTTCACGGGTCGTCGTTGATAACATCGCGTCTTAATAGCAAAACATTTACCTGTGTGTTAACACAGGATAGATGGAGCACAGCTGCAGTATATGCCTGAATCCCGTGCGATCCACTAGACACAACCCGCCGATTCGGTGTGGGCATATATTTCACAGGGACTGTATAGAGAAATGGAAGGCACAGGGGCATCACACGTGTCCAATGTGTCGCAAAGTATTCGATGTCTCTAAGTTTAGAGTGATTTTGACGATTGAAAATCAGTTCAACGCGACTTCCAACACCCTCACCTTAGGTGAGTCGCAGATCTTCAGTGTTTTCGACTGTTTCGACATCGAGATCCCCGCACGAGATGATTCCGACCTGGACTCGCTTCTCACTGATCTAGGCATCGACCTCGACGAACTGAGTGCAGTAGTGCTAGAAAGCGAAGCGTGAGTGAAAATGTTTCTCAGTGTATTGTAGAGATTCATGCCACCCAAGAAACTTCCACTCTCTGGTGGTGAAAGGCGCTTCACACATCGTTTGTGGGGAAGCAGACGCGGGGTCGGTAACAACAACTGCTACGCGTACGCTTTCTCGGATTACGAAGGATACCGTGCGCTGAAGTCGTCTCCGGGTGATAGATCCTCAAACAACGGACTCAGGCGGGGATCCCTCAAATGTAAGGATCTCTCCAAACGAGTGCTCGCTGATAACCCTGGTAAAGTTTACAAAGTACACCCGGAGAAGAAATGTGCCAAGACGCACTACAAGACGATGATGGTCGTCGCACCTGGCAGAGACTTCCACTTTTACAAACAGCACGGCGAAGTTGAATTCAAGATCAAGCGCGGGGACACTGCGGCTTCCATCGCGAGGTTCTTTGAGATCCCGGTCACGCGCGTCCGCGTTGCCATTCTGAAATGTAAAGGCAGAGACCCGAAAACCGGGCGATTGAAGGTGGGAAAAAACGTTCGAATGAGAGTCAATGGATGGGCGCACAAAAGAGGGTGGGCGACGGGTCCCCTGTTGCGCGACGCGCGCGGGCGAGTGATCAAAGACCCCCGACGTGCATCGAGAAAGTACCCAGGACTCGACTACTCGAAATTTTGCTGTGCTTTTTGCGTCAAGAACAAGGGTATCAGGACCGGGCGAGACTGGTAAAAATAATCTGAGCATACAGAAAACATGCTTCTTCACCGCATTCAGAGTGCCGAAACCAAGTCTGAAATCGCCAGGGAAGTCGCCCTTTTCATTCTCAGCATCTTGATCAGTGCCATCATTCTCAGATACCTCTGGAACCGTGGTCTCGTCAAGCACGTGTCCGCTCTCCGGGAAGTGAAGACGATCTCCGATGCCATTCTGCTTTCCCTCTCCCTCGCCGTCGTTCGTGGTGCGTGCGACTAAGGTCAATTCAATTAGTACACGAAAAATTAAATGATTACGATTCGTGACCCGCGACGGTTCGGTTCACGAATAGTATTATGAATTACAAAGATTTGTGAATTCAACAGAACGATGGGGCGAGCTCACTCAAACTTTCTAGCTCACAATGTGTGCTCAAGCGCACACCGCGCTCGCCACCTGCGCGAATCAAGTACTTTTGAGATTCGAGGTTGAGCGTCCGCACGGCGTAGTCTAGTGGCGTGAACTTGTACTTGTTTTGGGTCTGTGCGTCTGCGCCTGCCTCGATCAAATATTTCACGATTTTGTTATGGTCCTTTCTGGCTGCATATGCGAGCGCAGTGTCACCGCAAAAATCGCGCGCGTTCACGTCCGCGCCGCGTTCCACAAGAAGTTTTACGATGTCAAGGTGGCCGTTATCCGACGCTATCATGAGGGGCGTGTCGCCGTCGCCCCCCTCGTCTCTGCATTCGAGGTCCACGCCGTAGAAAATTGTTGCATCCGCAGATGCAACATCTCCATGTCGAGCGGCATCCATCAAAAACGAATTGGCCTCCGACGCCTTAGAGTCATCGATCTTCTTCTGAAGGCGTGTGTAAGGTGGCATCTTTGATTACAAGTCAGTGGATTTCTCTAAATAGGTTTTATTTTTTACAAAGCGAGTCGTGAATCTTAATGATTGTGGTCAGGGCCGTATTTAAGTAGCCACACCCGTACGTATCTCGATTGTCGTAGTATCTCTTCCGTACATGGAGATACAGTTGGCATGACTCTCTCGACGTTGGGTCGAGGCGCACCCCCCGAAGTTCGTCTGAACCACCGTACATAATCTTCCCACCCATGCCGCGTATCCCACCGAAGTCGCGTGCGTGCTCCACCGCAAGTACGTGGTTGCTCTTCCACACTTTGTTGATGCCAAACTTCTTCATGAGAGAGGGAACGTTCTTCAAATCATAATCAACCCCGTCGCATTCATCGTCACTCAGACTCGGAACCTCGGTCTCGGCTATTGATTCAGTCTCGTCGTCGTCTGGAAGTTTCCATGTATCGTCAAAGGCGTCGACCGGGATGTTTCTTGTATCGTCCGATGACCACAGACACAGCGTTTCGAATAATTTTACCACATCATCGCGCGACGCAAATTTGAATATCTCCGTTCCACCACCGAGGGTGACTTTTTGCGTCACTAGGTGGTTTTTAAGTTTGTGATCCCACTCATGTTTTTTGCACTTTGGGTACTCGATGGTCGATATCAATTGGAGTGGCGTCGCGTGATACGTTTGCGCATTGTTTTTACGACGGACGAGGTCATCGGTCCTACCAATCTTCACGTAGATGCCATCGTGCACTGACCAGTGCTCGACAGTCCACGCGTACATGAAAGTTTTTTCCATGGTGCTAAGGTGGCATCGGTACTCGTTTTGATTACATGTCAGTGTATTTCTCTAAGGTTGATATCGTCGATTACATGTCTTCGGTGTATCCCACGCGCTTTTCCCCGGATGGCGTGAATAGCGTCGGGAATGCATTGAATTCACACTCCTGCTTCGAGCAATCGATGAATTCGTGCGCAATACCCTTTTCTTTCATGAAATCGAGCTGCTTGCGGGTCCATCCACACTGCATCGTGCCATAGACCTTCCACTTGGGGGCATCGTGTGCCTTGGCAGCTTTCTTTTCCGCCGGCTTACCGCACGAGTGAAGAATGTACAGATTGATCGCGATGAGAATGATGGCGACGATGATGGACTTGTTCATATTTTATTAAAAGTTGAGAAATTTATTCATCCACTTCACCTTCGTCAGGAGACGAGGCGGTGGACTCCATTTCGTCTTCGTCTGGTTCCGGTAAGCTGATGCCCTTAAATGCGAACTCCGGGAGTCGCTCGGAACGTTCGCACAGACACTGCGTGAGTCGAATGGTCACGCCAAATTTTTGATCAATGAACCAGACTTGGTTCACTTCGCAAATGGCAACTACGCGCTGACCTTTCTCGATTTGATCCAACGGAAACTTTTCGCGCTTCATCGTGAAACACGACGGGCCAAAGCTCCCGTCCTGGTTGCACATGATTTTCAGCTTGATGGTCGCTGGGTAATCATCTTTACCCTGGCGGACGACGGGCTTGTAAAGTGCCTGGCGTAAAACATCGGTCGAAAACTCCTTGCCGAGCCATTCGATGGAGTTTTTAGCGACTGCTTCGACAATCATGTCGTCAAACTGCTCGAGCTTCCTCCGAAGTTCAGTGGCTTCTTCGTTATCGGCATCGAAACTTAAATCGAGAGAGTAACTCGTCCGCCCTGAGACCTCGTCCGTGAACGCGCTCATACCGTACGGTGAACGCATGAAAGGTAGTTGGAGATAGAACTTCTTTCCCTTTGCGATCTGTGTCGTGTTGATGTACACAGCTTTGCCGCCATTCTTGTTCTTTCTCAATTTTGAGAATTCGACCTTGGTTGGGTCGAATTCCTGCGCCGTGATGACACCTGTTTCTGTTTGAGACATTTTCGTCTGTTCTGATTACATGTCAATGGATTCCTCTAAGGCTGAATTTAAATGTCTTTCGAATAGATAGATATAATGATGTGCGCGAAGGGGTTGGATGTCGGTCTCGTGATGTGCGCGCTCGCACTCGCGACGGGTGCACCCGTGCAGCTCGCTCCACTCACCTGGATATTTTTGAGCGCGCGATGGGCATACGGTGCCGATCGGTACCTCGACGGAAAGTCGGACGATTCACCCGAATCGCTCATTCTGGCGCTCGCCCTGGCTGTCGCCCTGCTGGACGCACACGGGCTGCCCGAGTGGGCGCTCGCGGAGAGTGCCTGTCTCCAGTTGTATGGCCCAATCAAGCGCCACCTTCCCTGTGCGAAACCATTCTACGTCGGGTCGCTTTGGAGCTGCGCGACGTGTGTCGTCCCTCACTTGATCGTGGGATCGGACGTGTCTTCGTCTGATGTGCTATCCATGGCACTCTTAACCACAGCCGTATCGAACGCCGCGGACATACCCGACGTGGACGCTGACATGGAAGATGGTATCTTGACGGTCCCAGTGATGTTTGGCGCAAAGCAGGCGCGCTTGTTTTCAGTCGCGCTCGGCGTGGGTGCGGGTTTTGTTTATCTTTCTAATGTGAGGGCGTTCTCCGCAAGTTCGACGACGTGTCGCACATTCAGTAAGTCTAAGTCTCCGTATTCATACATGCGAAGGCTTTCGCGTCGAACGAAATCTCGAATGTCTCTGTGCGTGAAATCGATCGGGCAATCGCCGCTCATGATTAGATAAATGAGGGCATCCAGGTTCCCGTAAATCAGGGCGTTGTACGTCGCGTTTGCATCCCACGGGCACTCGCACGTTTCCCGAAGGAAAACGAGCGTTTCAACGTCGCCCATTCGTGCCGCGAGTGCACACGATTCTTCACACCAACATTCCGAGTTCGCCCGCCCCGATGTTATGCCTTCGCGCATCGCATGTAAATGTCCGTGTTCAATCATGTGCATCCACAAGTCTCTCGTGTGTTTGATGTTCGGTGGATAATGTCCCTCGAATTCTATTTCCACATTCATCACTCACGGGAACGCGTTACTCATGGCTAACAAATTAAAAGCGTAATAAAACATCAGTTTAATTCTTCTGTGTTCAATTCTTTCGTAATTGTCGATGACGTGCATTATGAGGTCTCCGTCGTCGCCGTAGTTTTCATTCGAAGCTAAGAATTCCCTCTCGAGTTTACACGTTTCCGTTCCCGATAGCGCCAGGTACTTTCTGGCGATATCGATGACGAGTTCGATTGCCCTACTTTCAGTGTCTTCGTCCTCTTTGAACCGTCGCATTCGAACACGCGATGCAATCGCGTGTCTTTTGATTGGTCCGTCTTCGTGCAGCATTTCGAAAAAATATGGATTGTTCATTTGATTTTTTTGTTTTACACATCAATGCATCTAATCTCTAAACAGCGCTCTCAAGTGCGTCGTCTCCCGCAAGCGCGACGTTCGCTCCAGCACGGCGTGAACGACAGCGCGTATCGTCTCCCCGTCAATTTTACACACTCTCCTTGACCAACGGGCATCGCTCTTCAGTTTTCTAAGAAACCGGGCGATCTCTTTTGCATCTCTAAGTGCTGTTTTTCGCGCCAGGCAGCGTGATATGTCATAACTCCACTGCATCGCTCCGTACGCACTAATCATCTCCGAGTAGATATCTCTTGCGAGGTGATCGACGATAGGTCGCGGTTTCTTTGCGGCCGCGTGCGCCAACTTGATGTTCGGTGGGGCCGCCGTCGTCGTCGTCATCATCATCGCCTTAGAATGACGTCGTCTCCTTGATCGTGACTCCAATGAAAAAGTCTTCGTCATAAATATCGTTATCACTGCCCCATCTTTGAGAACGCTTTTCGACCGTGATACCTCTCGAATTGAATGGCCCTCTTGTGAAATCGACGGAAAACTTAACCTTCGACTCTCCGCACCGTTTCGTTGCGAATTGCATGAAGGCGTCTTGGAATACCGACGATGGACACATGACTTCTGGATCGACGATGACCTCTGATGAGTTGAGATACTTGTCGAGTGGACTGACCTGTTCTTCGATTTCCCGGCGCACGTCCATAAAATAGGAGGGTAAGACGTCCCATATGTTCCCGACGTTTTTGTATTTGATTTGACTATACTCTAGGTAGGCTCGAACGCACTTCTGTAAGATGTAAGGTATTTCCTTGTGTAGCTTTTGTGGCAGTTGCGCATCCGCATCGACGACTTGGCGAATGAAATTGAACGTGACCAGGCGACGAATGATGGACCCACCTGTATCTTTCCACCCGGGTACTTCGTTACCGCCCATCACGCCGGGTGTCTTCCAAACGATGGATTTCGCTTTCTCGTGCTTCACAGCGATGGAGACGTCTTCTCCACTCACGATCGACTGAAACTCTGCCTGTTCGAGTTGCATCGAAGCACGGCACTCGGGTGCGATAAAGAGCAGGCCGTCGTGAATGGAACTCAGACCAAATTTCTTTTCAACATTGTTGCTCAGAGTTTTAACGTCTTCGTTATCAAAGAATTGCTTGAACACGTGAGTGATGGCCGTGGACTTACCACTGCGCGCGATTCCCTTGTAAAATGGAATGATTTGAAACCCATCTAATTCTCCAACCTCGTAACACAAGCGCCCGCCTAATACGAACGCCCATCGCTGCACATCTTCCGGTAGCTTTTGGAAATCGAGAATTTGCGAAAAGTTTGGCGTGGGGATGTCCCACCAATCGTCGGACGCACTAAAATCTTCGAAGTCCTGGTCAAAGTACTTGCAACTCGTCATCGTAGGATCGAGTCGTTTGAACGCGTCGCTTTCGTACGGTAGAAATCGACACGTGTAATCACCCCTGAGGTCGTCTAGAACTTTGCCCAGAAAAACTCCGTTCCTGAATGACCACATGTTCCGACACTTTCGAATTTCTGGAAACTGTGGGTCGATACAATTTTCCATGTGGTTAATGACGTCCCTGAATCCACTACCCTTGCTCGTGAGGTCCTTCCAAATGTCGTGTCTGTACTGCTTGTCGGCCATCTTGTACACGAATGTTTTTATGTCCTCCTCCGCATACCACGCGCGCGTGTGATGCCCATTTACAATTCGCTCACGGCAGCACATACCCCTGTATCGTCGCATCGATCTCTCGTACGCCTCGTGCAGGCAGCAGTAAATCGCTCGCTGAAAAGGCGAGAGTTCTTCTATTTTTCCCGGTGCATAAAGCTCAGAAGAGACATCGAACATGTCCGGATCCGTGTCGAAAGGGGTTGGCATCTGCGCGGGGCATTCTATACGTTCAATCATTCTCAATTGTGTGCGCATGTTCTTGAATCCTCCGTTGACCTGTTCGTACAGGCGATTGATCCGCTGCTGCAGCGATAATTTACCACCGGTTCTTTCGTCTACCCTGCCCGTGATTCCCAGCGTCTTCGCTCGATGTAACATGCTCGACAGCCGCTCGTTTTCCTTGTGTACCGCCTTCTCAGCCTCTATCAGGAGCGCGGTCGAATTCCTTGAACTGATTTCATCGTCGTTTGGCGTGCGTTCGAGAAGTTGTTCGAACCCAACTGAACGAGTAGTTGTGACTGAATTCGGCCGCGGTGTCCTTGAAGTCGCGACGAGTCTCCACTTTATCTCCAGAAGGCGACAGTGTTTCATAATAGAATCCGCGTCCGCGTCGTGATACGCGGCCCTGATCTGCTCTAGATCTGCTTCATCTCGGTGACGATCACCGTCTACAAAACACGTCGTCATTGTGATGTCTTCTGGGGAGAGCTCGAACTAATTCTCTAAGCAGATTATTCTTCGCTCAATTTTGAAAGCATTTTTATCATGATTCGATTTTGAACGGTCAACTGGTGAGCGATGCGCAACAGGGCCGTGCACACGGTCTCACCCGAGTCCTCGTCGACGAGGCACGCCGCGATATCACCGACCCGAGCGGAAACGTCATCGTACACTGCGTCGTCTTCCAGGGAAAGAGCGTCGTCGTCCCACAACTCAGAACCCGACACCGAGATGTCTTCTTCGTGGTCGTGCTCGGGGGTGGTGAGGTCGATGACCTCTTCTTCGTAATCGGCGACGCCCTCCGCGTCCACATCGGGTTCAAGTTCTCGGTCAAGGTCGGTCATGTTCGCTGGTCTGATCTAGGTGGAGAAAGTCCCAGGGCAAATTTTCCGCGCCACCCACATCGCGTGCGTCAGGCCGAGAATTATTTTCTCCCGTAATATTACACACAACACTACAATGGCCGGAGGTCTCATGCAACTCGTCGCGTACGGAGCTCAAGATGTTTATCTTACAGGCAACCCAAAAGTAACTTTTTTCCAGGCTGTCTACAAGAGGCACACGAATTTTTCTCAAGAGACTATCGAACAAACTGTCAACGGTACCGCCGCTAACGACGGCCGGGTCTCTGTGACCGTCGCCCGCAATGGTGACTTGGTCGGTGAGATGTACCTCGAACTCACCACGGTCGCGACTTTGACGTCCGAGACGTCTGCCACTGACTGCAACTGGGTCGCCGAGCGTGCCGTCAAGGACGTCGAACTCTCGGTTGGTGGGCAAAGATTGGACAAGATCTACCAAAAGTGGTGGAGACTCTACGCCGAATTGTACTTGGACGCCTCGGCCAAGCAAAACTGGGCGAAGATGACCACCGGTATCGCGGGTGCCGCCTCTAAGGTGTACCTTCCGCTCGTGTTCGCCTTCAACACGAACCCGGGTTTGGCCCTTCCTCTCATTGCCTTGCAATACCACGAAGTCCGCCTCGATTTCGATCTCGCGAGCGACTTCGAGACCTACTTCACTACGTCCGGTCTCAAGGTCTGGGCTAACTACTTCTACCTCGACACCGAAGAACGCAGACGCTTCGCGCAAAAGGGTCACGAGTACCTCATCACGCAAGTGCAACACACCGGCGTTGACTCTGTCACCGATAATGGATCCAAGAACGTTCGCCTTTCTCTCAACCACCCGGTCAAGGAATTGGTCTGGTGTTTCGGTGCCGCGTCCCCGACGAAGTCTTCCCTCTGGAACTTCTCCGGGGACCAATCCCTCGCGGGCGTCATTCTCGAATCTGACCCGTCTCAAACTGACGCTACTTCCAACACTTTCGTGTCTCCGGCCGACATTGGCTGCCCGCTCGTTAAGTTCGGTCTCAATGGCTCTTCCAAGCTTCTCCGCGAGCGTGGTGTGACCGATTCGACCAACGCCTCTGGTCCGCTCTCCGAATTCCGATTGATCTTGAACGGCCAAGACCGAATGAAATCCATGTCCGGTGAGTACTTCAACTCTGTCCAAGCTGCTCAACACCACTCCGGTTCCCCGATGCCGGGTGTGTACAGCTACTCGTTCGCCTTGAAGCCGGAGGAGCACCAACCGACGGGCACGTGCAACTTCAGCCGCATCGACAACGCGCAAGTCGCCGTCACGTTGAAGGATACCGCCACCGCCGGTTCCACCACCACCGCTATGAGTTTGTTCGCCGTGAACTACAATGTCCTCCGCGTGCAATCCGGCATGGGCGGGCTTAGCTTTAGCTCATGATGGAGTTATAATCAGGCCCAAAAAGCAGGCGTTAAAAGCGTTTGTCCTGCTAGTCTGTTTGTGCAGGCGAGACAACCTGGTTGCGGGAAGTTCCTTAGAGCTCTAACTACCACCCTCATTTGGAAACATTTGAGGGGATCTCGGTTAATTGCCGAACCCGATGGTAAAAAGGTTAGAGATTGGATAATCCGCAGGCGAGAACCTACGTTCGCTACGACTAGAATATGGTTCCGTTTCAACGATCGCTAAGGTGTCGGTGTCAAGTGAAGGATTAGTCATCCTGATGATGCTTAAGGTACGATCTGGCCCACTGGGAAACCTTTGGGATTAACCGTGCTTTCTCCAACTAAGAGATGCGTGGCTACATTTTAGTATAAAAAATTTACCAGAATTAACACAAACATTAAGATATCTCAAGTACCCTAATGTCTGTCTCGCGTTCATGAACTAAAAATATATTCAGTACGTCTCGTAGATGGAGAAAGTGTGCACACATTGTCACGAAAAGAAGTCACTCGATCACTTTGGAAAGCACAAACTAATGAAAGACGGTCATTTGAATCAATGTAAAGCGTGTCGGAAAGAATATATGAAAGCATATGAAGTCAAGAATAAGGAAAAGTTATCCGAAAAATCTAAGGAGTACTACGAAGCAAATAAAGAACAAGTAAAAGAGCGTGCGAGAACTTATCACAAAGAAAATGCGAATGAAATAAATGAAAAGAAACGAAAAAGATATGAAAATGACATGGATTATAGAGAAAGGGTTTTGAATTGGTGTTCAAAATCAAATGCCAAATGTCGCCCAGAGCGACGCAAGAAGGCCAAAGAAAACAAAACACCTGGGTATTATCTTGAATTGTGTCGTAAGAGAATGTGGCATGCGTTTAATGGCCGTGAATCCAAGTCGAACAAAACAAAAGCACTTCTCGGCTGTGACGGTCACTTTCTCAAAGAGTATCTAGAAAAAACAAAAGTTTCTGGGAAAGACTACTCAGATGCACACATAGATCACATCATACCGTGCTCTTCATTTGATCTAAGTGACAAAGAGCAGCAGCGAAAGTGTTTTCATTACACCAACCTTCAGTTATTGCCAGCTAAAGAAAACATCGCAAAGAGTAATAAGATATTCTAAACCAGGGACGCGTACTTTGTTGCGAAAATAAGGGGCTCGGGTCACCCGTCTCATGGACCGCGCATTTACTTGAAAATTTATTACAAGCGTGCGCTATCGACACACGCCACAAGCGTTTCTATCATGGTTCGGTGTTTTTCGCTACGAACGCGCGACGGGTCTTCGAGGAGCTTCAGGATGGCCGCGTTATCGTCTCCGTTCACCGCTGAAGACGCCATGCCGGGTTCGTGTGTACGAATGTAGTCCGCCGCGGTGTATATCGCACCGTCGACGAACTCTTCGATGGCCATCTCGAACCAATCGTTCGTGTTGGTGCCGAACGTCGTCGTGTCCATGCGAACGCGAACACCATGACCGTATCTTTGCATGCCAATTTTAAGTCGTTCCCTTACTAAATCGAGCATTTATTTACAAGAGAGGTATATTTCTAAACCGCGTCATATATAAATCGCACATGGGTAAACAGTGTGAATAACGTTGTGCACTGCTGATGACAGCGCATATCCACGAAAAAACGCATGCATGCGAGTTTACGAAAAAATCGCACGGACGCACGCTTCCGTGTGTCATACTTCGTCGGTCTACGTTTGGTTACAGGGGGACGATGTTGCCTCCAAAAACCTTCACACCGCCGTCCAGTTCACTGAAGCGATCGGCGCCGCTGGACCCCGCGTGCTTACCCGGGCCCCCCTCCCATGCCGTAAAAACGCGTAGACGTGATGCATGCGGTGATGACAAAATCGCCGACGTGGCTCGGCGCGTCGACGACATCGCGGAAGAAACTGAGATACTGATGGGCGAACGTTGTCTCGGTCGACGCATCGATTCTGCCACCATGGATGCGCTCTCAGAGCACGTCGTGACGTCGATACTTGACTTACTCGAACAGAACGGAACTGCGAAAAAACACGTGAAGTCGTCTTTCGTGTACCGACGCGTTTTGGACTTCTTCGGCGTGCGACGCGAAGTCACGAACTGTTGGTACCGTTGCGTGAAAGAAAAGGGCGTTCCCGCGTTTGAAAACAGCGAGGACGGTTCCTACCTCTGCGACGCGGCGAAGTTGCGGGCGTGGCTTGAGCCACCCGATGAACCCGGTGAATCCGGTGAACCGGGTGTTGATGTCGAGGACTCGTTATCAGATGACGTCGCGGCCGAACAATTGCTTTCACTCACGCAGCAGACGCAGGCGAACGAAGAACCAAATGTTCCCGTCACCTTCGCCGCGAAAGGAAAGAGATGGACCGATGAAGAGCGCGACGCGTTTCTCAGGGGCTACGAGAAATACGGTTCAAAGTGGACTCGGATAAGTCAGGAGTTCGTACAAACCCGAACACCGTGTCAAGTACAAAGTCACGGACAGAAACACATGGAGTACGAAAAGAGACGACGCTCGAGCGCTGTCGCGGATTCCGTGCGAAGCCATGGTGTGCGTGTGGCTCGTCCGCCGTACACTTTCGCAAAGAATGATATGGTCTGGGCGCGGGTTGGTAAGACAGACTACTGGCCGGGTACCATCGAACACGCGAACCCCGACCTCGGGACGTACGTTGTACGGTATTACCAGCCTTTTGGTAAAATTACCAACCCTCTTCCCTTGAAAAATATCGAACCGTTCCGAAACGTCGAGCGCGAGGACATTTTTCAAAAGAGGTCGAGGAGATGTAAATCCAAGGAATTTTTGGAAACACTGAAAACGGCGCTTCTCGCAGAAAAGCGCGCACTCGCAAAACTTAAGAACTGAATACTGTACTTTTTTGTGCCTTTGATATGTAGTGTAATCTTTCCGCGTGCTGATCAAAATAATACTCCGGGAAATCGTCCGCGATGCGCTTGAAAATGGCCATAGCTTCGTGTACGCGGTTCTCACCGAAATTTTCGCAGTCTCTCTCGATTTCGTCGAGCGCATTGTTGAGCGATACGTAATGGTGTATGCGCCCGGTCTCGATGCCGTCCCTGACCATTCTGGATACCATTTCATCTCCCGTGTGTATGCGTGGTGCTTCATAACTGAGGAACAATATGAGTGCCAAAAGCGACAAAGGTGCCCAATACATTACATTACAAGGTCATTTTATTACGCGGAAAAGGTCGTTTATCTTGTACACCATGTTAAAGAGCTCCTCCGTACAGCCGACTTCGCTCGGGTCTATGATTTCAAGCTCGAGTTGGTACGAGACGTCGTGCTCCGCGTCCTTGTCGACGGGGTCACCCGTGGACACGGTCGCATCGATGGATAGGTTTTTGCGCATGAACGACGTCCTGGATTTCGTGCGCCGTCTATCCATGGGATGGTTTGATGGGTCGTAGTTTGGTACCAGATTTTCGCGGGAAATTGTAAAACGGATATCGAAAGGTGCCTCGCTGAACTCAAGGAAGTCTTCCTGCGCGAGCTTCGTTTTCTGGATCGCGACCTGTTCACCCGTTCCCGTATCAATCGTGAGCCTTGTTCTCTGTGCGTCGTTGTAGTACACGTCGGCATCCCACGTATCGACGCGCTCCCACCCTTCGTACCTTCTTAAGGCACCAACCACCTTTTCGAATACCGCCTGTCCCACGTTCGTGTCAAAGTAATTGCCATTGAAACGGCCGAGTCTGAACTCCACTTCGACGCCGTCTCCTGGAACGTGTCGGTCAAAATGTGGCTGGATCCTGTCGCACACGACGTTCGTGTTCACTACGTCGGACATGCCTGCGTCTGACGTATCGTCGTCCGTTTTCTCTAAGCGTCGCGTACGTACGCCATGAGATAATGCCCACACGTCGGCTCTAATTGGCATTCGCGCGACACGTCATCATCTCTAAAGTGCCACTTTTTCCCGTGCCTGACAAAAGCTGCGTAATGTCCTGCAAATTGCGCACCCGCGTGAACAGCACTCGCGACGAGTCTGTAATTTTCACCGTTGGTCATGGATAAGTTCTCGACGATGCGCACGTGGCTCTTTTTATCGAACCCGACAAAGAATACCTTGGGTATCTTCGTTACAATGCATCGAGAAGACGCGACGTGGTGTGTTTTACCCTCCGCGTCCTCGTATCCTTCGATCGCATTCCACGCGGACGCTTTCTCGAGCATTTCACCAAGACTCTCGCTTCCGTCGTGCGTGAGTATGTGGACGCAAAACGGTTCATCGGATTTCGAAGACCCACCCGGCCAGTGCGTTTGGCGCGTCTTGGTTCCATACACCCACTCCTTGAGTTTTGGCACGCTTTTCTCGAGAATGTCGATGATACAAAGCACGCACTCCATGGCATCGTGTTGATCTTCGTCAGTGAATCGTGGGAAATGATCCTGGAAAAGTCTCAGCAAAAGCAACGGGTCTAGTGCCACTGGATCAGTCGAGACAGTCCAAAACTCTCGCAGAAATCGATTGAATTCGACCGTGAACGCGCACTTTCCTTTGTATGGGTATTTGATGAAACGGTTTGCGATGATTGGTATGTGTAATAACAATTGTAACGATGCATTGAAATAACACGTGTTACCATGGTTCACTAACCCGCGCATGTTATTTCGACGTCGATTTATGTTTCTAAGCCAATGAGTTAAACTCATCAAGCTGTATGTCTTCTTTAATGTTCACGATGGTCCTGAAGAGCGTCCGTCTATTATTCGGGTGTGTCTTATCATGGCGGCGTTTAAGTGGCCTCCACCACATCGGCGTCTCGTCCGTCACGTATTCACACTCGACGATGGCGCCATCTTCGTACCACGGGCGATCACCGTGCTCTCCGCGTGGGATGCTGCACTCGTACACCAACTTGCCCCTGTCCTGTACGTAGAGCCTCCATGATTCCCCGTCCCGCTCCATTTGAAAGTCAACCGTGTTTTTACTTCTCGGTTTCCATTTGAACATGCGTTCGTGCGTCCCCTTTCGCACTTCGTCGGCGACGGGTGTGAATACCACTCCGTCGGTATCCTCCTCTACGTTTGGAAGCCTATCTCTCGCGAATTCTTCGAAATCATTGATCGCGTAGAATTCCTTTAATTTTAGTCGAATGTCGTCCGATTTCATCGGTATGCACGTTTTGATGAATTTTTCCACGTGCTCGAGCCTCGTCAGAAGATCGAATTGTCCTACGGTCACGCCGTTCACGACGAGTGCGTCGTACACCATGAACTTGTCACCGAAGAGCTCTCCGTCTAGGACGGTGCCTTCGTAAGCTTTCCTGCTGACGTTCGCGTTGACGATTCGAACGCGCATTCTTCGATCGACGATGGCACACACGTTCCAAAAGGACACGAACATGTGTCGTTCGCCGTCCGTCTTCTCGCAGACGACGTACTCATTGTTCCTGAGTATTGGGAAGTGTTTGCGTTCGATGGAGACGGGCTGGCACCCCGGAAACCGTGATGCGTCTCCCCAGCAGTGCTGCATGAAACCCATCACCGCGGCGTGTTCATTGGACGTTTCTGGTAGAAAGTCATTCATTCGTGATTACAAGTGACGTCTACTCTCTAAGTGGTTTTCACACCCGCGGCGTTCATGATGTTGCTGACACACTCGTGTGTGTACGTGATCGTGAGCTTGGCGCGAACCCAGGCGTGTACTTTAAGGCCGGATTCCCTGAATTTTTGAAACATGATTTTTGGATTAGGGTGTACTTTTTCGATTCTTTTTCGCGCGTTTTTTACCATCATCACCCAACACCTCGCCTCTGTTGATGTGACGACGTGAATGCCATCGGAAATCTTTTTACCGACTTCGGTATCGAAATGGAGACCCATTTGCTCGACGGGCTCTTTCGATTCCCGTTTTACGTTATCCTTGAACATTTTCCAGTCGATGCCTTCCCTGACTGCGGGAAAGACGATGCATCCAACGCCTTCGTGTGCTTCGAATGCCTGGGCGAGAGATTCATCATCGATGTGCACGCCGTAGTCAACGAATAAGAGACGGTCGACTTCAGTGCGCTTTATCTGTGCCTGTATGAGTTCGGACTTTTCATAAGGATTGTCGTTGCAGTAAATGATTTCGTTCTGTGCTCCGCCGACTTGTAGGCATTTCAGGTTTAGGCGCAAAATTGAATGCAGACTTTTTACGTGAATGCTTTTTGAGCGAGTGACCAGAATAGTGACGAATTTCATCTTTGGGCTTGCTTATGTTGCGTCTTATGCTCTAAGCCTATCTTCCAGGCAACCTTTAAACGGTAGATTTCCAACGTGCCCAAGTGTAGTGGCGAGGTCGGCCCATATTTTACCATCCGCTTGTTGCCATCGACGACAAAACGCATAGTCTTCACTCAAGTATCGTTTACTCGTCGGATCTATCATGCAGTCGAAACACGCGTGGTACTCATCAAAGTCGCGATTCTGATGATCGTTTTTGCACCACAATTCCGGGAACTTTTGCTCCAGTGTTTTGAATACTGATCGCTTGATGCACATGAACCCCGTGGGTCCGTCGAGTATTTCAATCATGCCTTTATCGACGGGTCGGTTATTCGCCCCGAAGTTGATCACGAGCGATGATGATAGCATGGCCATGTCTCGTTCGTCGTCTTTTTCGACTGCCACCTTGGCCTGCTCCCACATGACGCACTTTTTCGGGTAACATCCGACGGATACGTCTCGATTTGCGCGAACGAGACGAACGACGCTCTGTGGATCGAAGTCAATGTCCGCGTCGATGAACATAAAGAAATCGCAGTCCGTTTTCTGCATGAATCGCCCGACGGATACGTTTCGAGCCCTGTGTACGAGCGATTCATTCTACTAAAGAAATCAGTCTCCTCTAATACTCGCCGCGTTCGACGTGATTCATACCTCGGTCGTGTCCAGATAAAGCTGTATTTCTTCCTTTATCAACGCGATTTGTAGTTTGAATATTGAAGTCGCGTACTTTTCAAGGCACATGCCCCCGTAGCACGGGGTCGATAGAAAGAGTTTGATCATCTCTCTTTTTATTATTACAAAGACTTCTCCTCTAAGTGATGTTTTACAGAGTTTTCCATTCGAATCAGTGTTGGTAGACTTACTGAACATTTTTCAGCGATTTCCACCCTATCGACTCTTTCACTCAGAACGATCGACGCGACAGCGGCCGCAATGGTCGCGGGTGTTCTAGACTGTAATTCGACCGATCCACTGAGTGCGTCGCACATGTCATTCATTCGGCGCCGGTCACCTACCTGCATGGCGTCCTGAAAGTACGTGAAGACTCGCTGAAGGACGTCTCTCGGGTCGGCTCGAATGGACTTTTCTCGCGTTTCGATCGCTTTACGAAGACGCTGCGCGGTCCTGGACATGTGTTTCGGGTCGATGCGCCACAGTTCCGCGATCTCTTTCATGGTTCTCGGCACACCGGCGGCGTTACACGCGTGTAGCACACAGTTCGCTCTTATACCGATCCGAACGTTGCCTCGCGTCAACTCCTTCTCACAGAATTTCATGTAGTACAACTTGGCCATCGATCGCACGTTTTCTGGAATGTCCCGTGCTTTTTCGTCGATGTCCGCGTATGCGTGGTACAGGCTTCGGTCTCGGTGGTTCATGGACTGATGAAAGTTTATCTTCGCCATTCTCTTGAGACTCACGGTAGACATGCGATTAGTTTTAATCGCCGTCGACTGCCCCCACGAGCTGGAGTATAATTCGGGGTTCCTCTCCGCGAGTGGACACCTCGCATTGTCAGCGACGACACCAAACGAGTCGAACGAGGATATCCACTCCGCTCCTTCGTCGAGATACGTGTTTTCGACAAGTCCACATTTCGAACACGCGGGCAGCCCGTCGGACGTCATCACGTTTGCCTCACCGCAAGCCCGACAGAGTGCGGAATTGAATTCAAACTCATTTCGTGACGGTTCACTTCCACGTCTCAGTGCGTCCACTGTTTCCCAAATTGAATTTATATCCATTTTAGAGTCTCTTAATCTCTGCGCTCTTATCTCTATATGTAATTCAAATCAAAAGGAAGAGTGCCTCGCTCTAACTGCCGCTTCGATTGAATCGACGGTTTCCTTGAAACTCCTACCACCCGACGTGCAGGGTTCCCACGCGTCCCACGCCGCGTCGATCTCGGCGTGCCCCGGTGGAAGATCGATACCGCCGATTTCTCCGTCACCGTCGTTCGTGATGAAAGAGAGATCGGAATCCGAGTCGCTTCCTTCTGACCAAAGACTACTACAACTGTCTTCCTGGTCGATGGACTCCAAGGCTGCGTAACGGTTTTCACCGAGAGACTTGAATTCAAGGTCGGCGAACGTGGTGCCGCTCGGGTAGTGTTCCAAAAGGCTTTCGAACGGTGCAGGTTGGATAGTTTCCGAGTCGTCGTCGATCTCGTACACAGTCGCGGACTTATACAGCTTCGTCGTCGGCGACAAGTAGTGCAGCCCGAGCACGTTACCCGTGTTCATCCTGACTACTGCGTAATTCTCTTCATTCACGTCGTCTTCACGGACTAACACCTTTACTATGTCACCAGTCTGAATTTCACTCGCCTTGATCGTATTAAAATTCATTCGCCTTAGAGAAGACGTACAAAAATTCTCCAGTGATTACACACACCACCAGGGCACATCATCCAATGTCGATCGTCAAAATCCTGTCTAAGAGCGAATGCGAATACTGCGACCACACCGCAAGGCTGTGTCAAAGCGAGGGTATTGGTTACGTCAAAGAGTTCGTTGACAAGCAGACTCTTCGTGACCGATGCAACGGGGCGACGCACTACCCTCAAATTTTCGTCGGCGATAGGCACGTCGGTGATTACTATGCATTCGTTGACTGGATCGAAGACGAATACGAGCCAATGCTTCTTCCGAGCCTCAATCGATTCACGGTATTTCCCATCAAACACCCAAAGCTCTGGGACCTGTACAAGAAAGCTCAAATGAGTACATGGACTGCTGAAGAGATCGACCTGAGCACAGACATTGATGATTGGGAGAAAAAATTGAATGACAACGAACGTCATTTCATCAAGTACATCCTGGCGTTTTTCGCGGGGAGCGACGGTATCGTCAACGAGAATATCGACCTGAACTTCGCGAGCGAAGTGCAGTACAGTGAGGCCAGGTGTTTCTTCGCATTCCAGGAGCACATCGAGTGTGTCCACGGTGAGACGTACTCTAAACTCATCGACAAATACATCAGGGACGATGAAGAGAAAAACAAGCTCTTCTGTGCGCTCGAGACAATCCCTTGTATAGCCGCCAAGGGAGATTGGGCCATGAAATGGCTAGATAAGAGTCGTCCTTTCGCTCAGAGATTACTCGCGTTCGCGTGCGTTGAAGGTATATTCTTTTCGGGTGCATTTTGTGCCATCTTCTGGCTGAAGAAACGGGGACTCATGAAGGGTCTTTCGTTTAGTAACGAACTCATTTCCAGGGACGAGGGTCTTCACCAGGAGTTTGGTCTCGAGTTGTTTAAAATGCTTCGACATCGACCCGACAGCGCGACGATACGAGCGATCGTTCAGGACGCGGTCGCAATCGAGAAGAAGTTTATCTGTGACGCGCTTCCCTGTGCGCTCATTGGCATGAATGCGGAGTCGATGGGCACTTACATCGAGTACGTCGCGGACCGCTTACTCAAAAGTATTGGTGAACAGCCCGTGTGGAATTCCAAGAACCCATACGACTTTATGGTCAACCAAAGTCTCGACGGCAAATCGTCATTCTTTGAAGTTCGCGTGGGTGACTACGGCAAATTAGACGATGGTGCACACTCGATCGAATTTGATGCGGAATTCTGATTAAAATCTTGATTTAATATACGTGAACAAGCATGTTGAAGGTATTGACGCTGAACCTCGCTACCATCTTCTTCTTCGCGTTCCTTTACCTGGTTCTGGCAAAAGTTGGGAAAGGACATTTCGAGGGGCTCGATAAGGACGCCAGTTTCGTGGACGCGCTCTATTTTTCGTTCACCGTGCAATCTACGGTCGGGTTCGGTGACATCTACCCGAAATCTGGTATCGCCCGTACCTTTGTCATGGTCCAGCAGACTTTACTCATCGTGGGTGTCGTCGACCTCATTGAATCCCTTGCAACTCCGGCGCCGGTTTCTACTTCTACCGCTTCCTAAATACGAACACACATTCATTTTCATGTAGATTATCCGTCTAACAAAAAATGGATTTAAACACTAGTTCATCTGTGGCTCGGCTTCAGCTTCAGCTTCAGCTTCAGCTTCGGTCTCGACTTCCTCTTTGCGTAAAGTTGGCATTTCGTTTGATGCTTTCACAGGGTCGATCTCGGCGGCGTCGAAATCGTAAGCTGCGTAGTAGCTCGGTCCCATGTTCACTTCCGGCAACCTGATTGGGTTCGCGATAGGCGTTGGTTGAATTGGTGTGAACACATCACCTTCGGCCTGTTCGTCAATCATGCCTTCATTTTCAAACTGCAGATCAAATTTGATGTCCGACGGGTCGTAAAACAAACGATACTGCGGGTCCATGACGGAACCGAGGGGAATGACCGGCTGTGCATCTTCGAGTGGCGGCAGTGGTGATTCGACGCCTTCATCCTCTTCGGCCTCTTCGTCCTCATCTGGTACAACCATGGTCGGGTTCGCCGAGGGTTCCACCTGTTCGCCCTCGTCCACTGCGACTTCTTCTTCGTCCACTTCGACTTCTTCCTCGACGACCGGAGTTTCGGTCTCTTCAGCGACTGGTGGTTCCTCGAAACCTTCCTTTTCCGGGATGTTCATCATACCCCAAACGATGAGAAGGAAAACGACGGAGTGAACGACGAGCCCAAGCATGGTCGGGTTTCCGTTCGGGGACGCGATGCGCGTACCTAAAAGTTTACGCATGGCTCGGTACGTGTTCGGGTTAGCGACGACAAAAAACGTCAAACCACTGATGATGGACGTGATGAATTTCTTTTCCTGCTTCGTGCCACCGCATCCACACCCGCAGTCCTTGAATAGCCAACTTTTCCTGGCGGGCTCTTTGCCTGGTTGTGAGCAACTTCCCATATATCTTTAATCAAGATTTTTTTGCCTGACTGCCTTAGACGAAAGCGCGTTAATCAAACAAACCATGATCGACGTTTGGACCGATGGGAGTTGTTTGGGAAATCCTGGTTATGGCGGTTGGGCCGCGGTGAGCAAGGATTTTGAAATTTCTGGTGCTCACGAGGGGACAACGAACAACGTCATGGAGCTTACCGCTATCTTGAGGGCACTTGAGAAATGCAGAGAAATTGGTGCGATGGACGTTCGGATATGGACGGATAGTTTTTACTGTAAAAACGGCATCACGACATGGATTCACGGTTGGAAAAGAAACCACTGGATCACCTCGAATGGGCAGCCCGTGAAAAACAGAGAGCTCTGGGAGAGTATAGATGCCGCCGCCCGTGTTTTTCGTTCAGTGGAATGGAACTGGGTCAAGGCGCACAACGGGCACCCACAGAACGAAGCCGTCGACGCCCTCGCGCGAGCTCGGGCGACTGAACTGAAAAACTCTTCTGCGCGTAAAATATGAGTTCCGAAGATTCCGTCATCGGTGCCTCTTGTGCAGCGGGGTGGTGCACACAGCAGGAGGAACTCCTGAGGCACTGGGCTGAGAAAGCCGCGGGCTATAGATGGCTCCATAACTGGTCGCGTCTCCACTACAAGAGGCAGAACGACATCATGAGTTACCCGAGCATCGTCATCTCGTCAATCACCGGTGTAGGCGGCTTCGCTGTCCTATCTCCCGATAACAACAACAAGGACGACGACACGAAGACTAGAATAATGTACGTGCAATACTTCTTTGCATTTTTAAACGTCATAGGTGGTATTTTAACGAGCATATCAAAGTTTTCACAGAGTAGTTATCTCGCTGAGCGGCACTCTGTCATGGCGAACGCGTACAGCAAATTCTATCGCAACATAGACATGGAGCTCAGCATAGAACGCGAAAACCGACCACCCATGCTTGAATACGTCGTCAAGATGCGCAAAGACTACGACCGCTTACTCGACGACGCCCCAGACATACCTGCCGTCGCGATCGCTGCATTTAACGAACACTTCAAAGATGCACGCGCGAACATGAGTGTCCCGGATGTGTGTAACGGACTGAGTATTCTGTCGACGCAGAGCGGCGGGCGCGAGCGCGCGAGAAGGAATTGGGTCATTCTCGGAAAGCTTTTTAAGAAATCGACATCGAACGCGGGACCCGATAATAATGTGTAATAGATGTATAAGATGTCTTCCTTGATACTGCCGAGTGTGCTCACCACCGTAGGTGCGTTGGGACTGGTCACGCACGAGGGCTTTAACTACAACGCGCGCGTGGACGCATTCATAAAGTCACCGTTCGTCATAAGCCTTATGGGCCTAATCATGACGCGCACGTCCCTCGTGACGGAGTCTCCGTCGCGACTCAAATCGTTTCTCGGTACTCGGTTTGCCAGGACACTCCTCCTCCTCGTCGTGAGCTTCATCGCGACGGGTGACTTCGAGAACACGATGTTCCTGTCGGTTCTGTTCCTCGGTGTCGTCCAGCTCATCAGGACAGAGGAGGAGCGTGAAAAACACCCCTACATATTATAACCGAGACATGAGATACGGTAGCGTCGCTCGACGTAACTTTAAGATCCGCAAGGGTCTGTTCAAGACCGGTCTCGTGCAGGACCATCACGTTATCCCTAGACAGTTCAAGGAACACCCGATCGTTCGGAAAACGGGATTTGACGTGAATGCGTCGGAAAATATCATCATGATGCCAACTCCTGTCGGAAAACTCGTCATGCGCGTTCGGGTTGATCGTCTGACGCATGGGTACGGACACCGGGAATATAATGCTTACGTCAAGCGTATGTTAGACTGTATTGTTACAAAAGACGAGCTCACCCAATTCAGGGACCATCTCAAGCGATGCATCCGCTTTTACCCGCATCACGTACCATGGTGACCACTCGTCGATGGTCGATGCGGGCGAAAAGTTGTCGCGCTCTACGATAAAACCTATCGTTCGGGTCGAGCCACGGCTCGATGTTATTCTTTATCATGGACGCATGGCCGCTCGACGCACGGAGCTTCCCCTTGAGCGGCTCACCGCATTTGATACACTTCCTTTCCGCCGTGTTCATGATTGCATGTACACACGACAGACACATCGCATGCATGCAGTCTGTGTGGTGTGGGTCGACCAAGTAGTCGCGACACACCCCACAGTGGAGATTCGCGCATCCCGCGACTCGCTTCTCGTTCGCTCGACGGACCTTCGTGAATATGTATACGAAAGGGTTGCGTTCGCCGTCGACGATCGGGTCCCCTCCGAACCGGACGATGTCACCTTCGTTGAGGTTGAGGATCGTCAACTGTTTTGGAAAGTCGCCGGAAGACGAGGTGTGTACTTCGCGTGGGTGCGCGGACTCGGTGTTTCTCACGAAAATCTGACACGGACTGTCCGCGTGTACGTGTATTTTCGCCCCCATGGGCGTCCTCGTGATCGCAAAAACGTTCAGCGTCGCGTCGAAGATGCGCCGCCCCCGGGTCGTCCGTGCTCGGATAAGGTACGTCTTTTCTTTCCGGTTGATCACGCGCATTATATCTGGGACGATTGCGCGCTCACTCGAGCACGCGACGTGCGCGGTCGGTCCGTAAGGTACTTTCTCTAGTGCTTTCTCCAAGCGGACGAGCGCATACGCGCTCGCGGTTCCGTTCGACGGTATCGGCTTGGGTGACGCCATGCATGCCGTCGAATAATGGGGATCGAATTTAAATACCATCTAAATGATGTTAAAATTACAAATCTATTCTCGTAAACAGTTTCTTCCACACGAACGCGTCCGCCGCGTTCGAGCAAATAACGGTCGCGTCGCCGAAGTACGCGGTCAAGACACCGATCGGTGCACTTCGCGTAAGTTCCACGACTGCGAAAAGCTGTCCCGTCATGGCACCGTGGGACGGGTCGTATACGGCGATATCCACGACATCGACGGGTGTGAAGCCTGAGGACGTGTCGTACCCGATAGTTCTTCCTATCATGCTTCTAGCGAGTGGGATATCGTCGGCGTATATCGGAACGGTGAAAAACCTGGATCGAGGTTGATTCCTGGTCTTTTCGTTCACTCGGGTCGCCCTGCACACGTGTGCCCCTCTCGCTTGCGCCCGACTGGTTGCGCGCATGGTGAGCTTTTTGTGAGGAAGACGCTCAGCGTCTTTCCGTCTTTTCTTCGCACTTTCACCCTTTTTCGGATTTGGCATTTCTTGCACCTATGATAATGTGTTTCGAATGTTGTCTTTTTCTTGATTCCGTACTTATTCCAGTGGTGACAACACTCGTTTCGTACCCCGTGTTCCTCGCGCGCTCGTGCGCATCGGAAACCCAACGTCGGGAACGCGTTCGCGATATCAACGCAACTCGGTCGACCCACGCATGTGCACTCTATCACGTGGGGAAAAGAGTAGAAAACGTCTTCCATGCGTGCGTCGGGTTATGTATCCATTACATCGTCTTCTTCATCGAAATCATCCTCTAGGGGTTCTTCAACCACATCCTCATTGGTATCTACATCAAATCCGTCATCTTCGTGATCGCTAGTATCTTCTTCATCCGAATTGCATTCGGACGCGTCGCTTTCTGGTTCTGTTTCAACCGTCGGTGTTTTCTTCGCCTTCTTTGTCCGCTGCGGTTGTGCGACGAACGCATTGACGAACGGGGTAGAACAGAGTCTCTTCGCGCGCTCTCTCCCTTTCACGAGTCTTTCTAGGAACGCTTCCGAGTAACCAAGGGATTTGTATGCCGCGACAATAGATCGGATGGGTGGCATTTTCCCCTTGGAGTAGTATCTTTCATGTAAGTCCAATAAACTCGCGTTCAGTTTGACTCGTACCCTGTTCTTCGTGTATTTCAGCTGCAAGTACACGCGATCGATGTCCCTCGACACCTCTTTTACACGGACCGCCGCACTGTCTTCGCGCGCACGACCCTCGACCTCTATCTCCACTGCGCGCCCTTGATCTCCTTCGTAAAACGTGGGTGGTGGTTCGATGAGGTACTTCACCAACCCTCCGGCATCTTCAATCTCTCTCCTGGTATTCATGGTTCTGTATTATTTTCATCTCTACTCTCTAGACCTTGGAGGAAATGGTCCAATTCCGCTCTAATGATATGTCCTGCGGATTCGTGAATGCTGAATGGACCCCATATCTCTATTTTCATTCGGTCAAAGTCAAACCACAGATAATCGAGAGATAAACGCCGAGTCAGCCAGTAAAATCTTCGCCCGCTCTTACCCATGAAGGCGAACACATGTTTCTGATCGACATCCTGAACGTCAATCTCGGAATAGTGTGCACTCGGTGGATCGTACATACTTGGTCTCCGTGCATTTCTCTAAATAAAATCAACATTTCCAATTTCTATTACAATTTAAACACGATACAAACGTCGTCATTGGTTCGTCGGCGCTTCTCGTCTGCAGCTGGTAGTACGTCGTCTTCCTGCTCTTGCATTTTGAACACGTGAAAAACCCCTCTTGATTCCTATTTTCCCTGTTGAACCACTCTTTTCTCATCTCGTTGTGAATGTGTGCATCCCTCGCTTTCGCCATCGCGCCTCCCGGTACTGCCTCCCATGGTTTCATACTAATGGCTTCCACGGACTTTACTTTCTTGTCTGCGAGTTTGTTCGCGAACGATTCGCATCTCCTGATGTTCGCCTGTAGCTCCAGGAACTTGTGCCTATAGACCTCGACGAATTTCCTGTTATCCCACGCCGCTTCTTCGTGGTTCTGCATGGCATTTACTGCGTGGTTGTTGATGCTTCTTTCTAGATTAATCACTGTTGCGTCTTCGGTGGGTAAGTTCAGTAACTCAGAGAGCCGTTCGACAACGAATGTTCGAGTGTTTTGTTTGGTACTCATGTTTTCTTATGCTTCTTACGTCGTCTGTCTCTAAACGTGTCTGTCATCCAGTAATAATGTCCATTTACATTAAATGGCAAGGGCTGTGATTATACATACTACACGCGATTCGATCGAAGAGATAGAGCTCGACATTTCACCTGAAAAAAACGAGGTGGTTCGCGCGGTCCAGGGACTACCGACTTTCATCGGCCAGTGGTCAGAGATAGATGTCGTCTTGGTGAAGAGTCACGGTGCACTTGTTCGAAACGAAAACGTACTTCCAAAACCCTTCGATGGTGAAATCGTTTTTGGGGCGGTGCTCTTAGTGCGCATGGACGCAAACTCTGAGCACTGTGATTTCACACTCGACGAGTATTTATCATTTAGGGACGAACGCGTCCCGGTTTAAGACGGCGTTGGCGTACTTCATCGCGAGTTGGAAGTGAACGTAGGCAAAATCGAGCATCGTCGTCATCGTGCATCCCATCGGGTTATCATTGACAACCGAGTCCAGATTGACTCTCTTGCCATTCGTCGCCTTGGCCATGGCCTCGCCGATAGCCTTGAGCCACTTCACATGTGATTCTTCACGTGGATTGAATTCTTTCACGAAATCGCTCATTGGTTGCTAAGAGTGAAGCTGTTTATTTCTCTAGGATAAAAACGCGTTTAGAAAAAATGGTATATGTATAACAAACGAAATGGCATGTCGTTTCATTTCATTTACCTGACTTTATCAAAACCCAGGCAGTTCCTCACCATGGTAGATCGAGATGGTAAACCCAGGTTCATGACGTTCAAGGAAGAACACTCGGCGGTTTCGGCCATGCGCTACCTGGCAAATTTCAAGAGTAAACATGGAAAATGGCCGACCATGGACATGTCGGCCACGAACCTTACGCGTATAAACCGTGATGAAAGGGTGCGACAGGACTTCGGGGTGTCGATGTCCCTGATGGGTATTGAGAGTTGTGACGAAGACGCGCTTCGAGGAATGGCGATGAGGTGTAACACGTCCTTTTTGTGGGTACATAATTTTGAGGTTTTGCCCCCAAAATTTGGAGGTACCGTTGAACAAATAGCTTTTAAAGGTAGTGAAATCGACGCTATCATAGACAACGAACTTTATGTACAGAATTTAGAGACGCTCGTGTTGTAAGAATAAAATGACAACTATCGTCAGAGCGAACTGTCGGATGCCGAATGGAATGACTCGCGCTCAGCAAAGAGCTCTCGACGCCGCTGCTTCATGGTACCTGAAGTGTGGCACGGACATCATCACGTCCATCCAGAAACTACAGCGTGTCGAAAGCTTGTTTGCGGAGAGAAACATTTCAAACCGTGGGAGCGACTTGCACATGGACGAGATACGCGACGAGATACGCCGCGTTCAGAGACTACTGGATGGCATCATGGAACGCCTGTAGTAAGAGAAATTTCGGCGTTAATATCAGGATGTCGCTGTGGGATGCGTTGCCAATTGAAATCCAGGAAATCATACTCGCAAAGAGTATCGATTTGACCAGAGAAGAGTATCTGAATGCCGAGGGAAAGAAGCATGAGAAGCGAAAGCGTAAGCAAGGGCGCGGTCTCGTAACTTCTGACATGATTCGATACGCTTTACGTAGTACCACGGATCCGTACGAAATCCTCACGTGGGCTTTTCCACTGGAAATGCTCGAACTCCAGATGTACGTTGACCCCCCGGTAGAGCTTGAGGTTGTGGATTTTGACTATAATGCGTACTTCACGACCTGGCTTAGAAGGTGCTGTGATTACCTGGACGACCCTTCTAACGTGAACGAGTGGGTCGTGCCGTCGTCCGATCAGTGGTTGTCGATGTTCACGAGACTCAACGACTTCAAGCGCAAATTTTCCCATCTCGACATACTTTCTGAATATTTCCAGGATCGGAACGGTATATTTTTCTGGCTGGAGGTTCAGAAAGATGAAGATACGCGTCTGTCAAGAGAGAAGAGGCGCTCTCTTCAATCCCTGGGTGTTAGATTGAGTAGATTCAAACCCGTGTAAAATTTAGTTATTGTATTGTATAGTAGTAGATGAAATCCGTGACGTTCACGGAAGAAGTAGCGAGTGCTGATATTACACAGAGTACTAGACGGCCCGCGATTTCGAAGCGAGACGCAAGCATGATGATGGCATACATTAAGGAGCTTAAATCCAAAATACGCAGCCTTCGACGCGAAAACGCTCTCCTCAGAAGCACTATTCGAGCCCCATGAGTGCGTTCGACTGCGCTGGGATCACTACTCACACCCTTGGATCGTCGTTTCTCGAAATGTAGCGTGTGTTTTTTGATTCGACCGAGAATGAAAAAACACATTTAGGAAAATGGGTAGACATAGCTATATAGAATGTCCGCGAGATCGTGCCAGCCCGGCGCGTGTCTGTTGGTTCACAAGAATGATGACCGCGCTCGTATACCTGTCCGTGGTAGTGACGGCGCTGCTGGATACGATGTTAGCTGCCTGTATGATTTTACTATCGAGCCTGGTTCGCGCGCTCTCGTCGATACGGGTATCTCAATCGAACTACCTGCGGGAACGTATGGGAGACTCGCCCCGAGAAGCGGACTCGCCGTGCGTCACGGGATCCACGTCGGGGCAGGCGTCATCGACGCCGACTACAGGGGCGAGATCAAGGTTTTGCTTTTCAATCAAGGGTCCGAAACTTTTCGGGCGACGGCGGGTGACCGAGTTGCGCAACTCATCTTAGAAAGCATACGCGTTCTCCCCGTGAAAGAATGTACTGAGCAGGCCTTGGCGAAGACTGAGCGCGGGGCATCCGGATTCGGGTCCACGGGGTGACCTACTCGATCCTTTTCCAGTTAACGAAAAGGTGGCGCCCCGAAACACCGTCGTGGCACCCGTTCGTCGCATGCGTCGTGCCGTCGGGGTCCAAATCAAACGAACCGCCTGTATTGTTGTCATAAGTATACTCTACAGTTCCCATCACGCCCCGCGTTTTAACACATTTCCAAGGAACTTGTCCCATGTACTTGAAACCATTAGAGTCCGTCTGTTTGGCCGACGTCGTGATTCCCGCCGCGCTCAGCGATTTTGTTGCGTCGTCTAACGCCACGCGTCTTATCCGATCGGTGCACTCACAATCACCGAACACTTCGATTGACATCATGCCCTCTCGTCTACGGCGCTGAACGAAAATGTACACAAGGAAAACGATGACACCGGTGACGATTGGCTTCACCATTACATTACGCTTCGATATTTTCTTCCTCATCGTCCACTGGGTCCGTGTCGTCTACGGCTGCGAGTCCGTCGGTGTCTTCTTCGGCGTCGACATCGATATCGACTGCGACCGTATCATCTTCTTCGGCTTCGGGTAACAGCTCCTCGGCATCTTCGTCTTCGTCGGCTACGTCAAGACACGACGCAGGTGAGAGGACTCCATCGGCGCACAGAGTGGCACCGGTCACCTCAAACCCATCGTTGCATGTCGGTTGGCACGATGAACCAGACTGGAGCTGATCGGTACAATCGCCCACGCGCCCGTTGACGGGCGGCGCGGACGCGTCACACGTCGCACCCGGTGCTTTTCCGTGGACCATGTTCCATAGTCCCATCATACCATCGTTTTCGTAATCTTCCGGGGCTTCCCACGCGTCGAGAACATGCATTGATGACGTAAACGCGGGGTCATTTTTAACGGCGTTATACATGCTTTTCTTTTCAGCGGCTTGCTTGCAAATGTCTTCGCGTGCATAGGTCGCGTCGATACCCGCGGTCGAGATTACGGATTCCGCGAGGGCGTTGTTTTTATCCGATTCGTACCGGAACGCTCGAAGGTCGTCCATGGTGGTCTCACACCACGTGAACATCGGAATCTTTTGATTGAGTTCTTTGATTTGATCGTTTACGCGTTCCTGATTACCGTCGGAGTAGTACTCGTCCGCTCTATTCTCATTGACGACGTCCTGCTTTTTCTGAATGGCGACCTTCTCCGCGGCTACGAAATTCTCTGTCGCCTCGCGCAACCTATCAATCTTGAACCTCTTCTTGAAATACGACTTCGTGCCTGGGATAAATCCAGCGACGTAAGCGCTGCCTGCTGATGACGAGCAACTGCAGGCGCAACACGCCAGTAGCACGGCTATTCCGGACATGCCCATATTTATTATGTTAAAGCAACATAATAAATCTGCCGAGATCCTTTTACTACCTTATTTCAATCTAGTTTCCGTATGCCACGCCAGCAAGGCCGTTTTTGATGCGAAGAATGTTCCAGTTCACCGCGTACAATCTCTGAATGCTCGAGTTACCCGCGCCGGACGTCGGGTTTTGGAGGACAATCTTAGCCGTGTCGACTCGGCTCATGTTGAGTGAACCGCTCGGTTGCGACTTGTCCAAGTTCAGTGCCGCCGGCCACGTGTATACTGGAACACCGTCGAGCGCCGCGGTCGGCAGCCCACTCGTGTGCTTTTCCGCGACGACCGTGTGGTGGTACACTTTTGACATGTTCTCAAACAGAGGGATGCCGTTGACGTACATCGTCGCGGAGTCGAAACTCCACTCGCTGCTCCAAAGCAAACCGTTCGATTCACCTGAGCAGATATGGAAGGCCATGCATGGGTGGTTGAAGTAAGTGAGATCGTACTCTCGATCCGTCTTTTCGGCGGGTTGGTGCTGGACCTGGGTGATAAGCATTTCGTGCTCGGTCTTAGCGAAGAACTCGCGTTCATCGACGTCGAGGTAAACAAAGTTTGCATACACCTTCGGGGTGACACCCGTGCCCACATTGAGACCGGGGCGACACTTGACTCGGATTTCGACATCCGAGTATTGCATCGCGATGAGTGGCAAACACTTTGTCCATTCCTTGCTGAAGAAGAACGGGATGATGTAGTGATCGGCGTTGTTATTCGTGCCCTTGGCGTTCTCGAGGACATCGTTCGTCGTGACCGCGCACGTACTGTCGGCGCCTCTGTAGAGGACGTTGTTCACGCCTTGGACGAAGAGAGAATCCATTTCGACCACCTTTTGCCCGCCAATCCAAAGGCTGAATTCTGTCGGGTTTGCGTCGCGTGAGTGCAAGCCCTTGGTGTTTGCGCGAGCCGAACCAACTTCTGGGTACTCGATCCACACGTAGCTGAGAAGGTCACCCTTGGTTCGAATCGGGATCGTGACCTCCTGGTTCGCATCAAACTTCCCGATGAAGTCGAGACGCTCTGGCTTGATGGAAAAGTTCGTGTATCTCTTATAATTTTGCCTCCAAAACGAAATCTCGGGCGATGCATTTAGGTGGCGATCTTGCTCACCTCTTGAAACCAGTTCAACCAATCCTGACATTTCGTCTATATATCTAATATCAATATAAAAAAATGGAACGATACCTCACAAAACGACATGGTAGTTTTCCAAGCGCTCACCTGGGAGGCTCGCGACGACGCGCGGATCGTCGACGGTGATAGCGACGCTCATCACCTGGTGTCTATATTCGGAAAGACGGCCGATGGCGAGTCCGTGTGCGTCACGACGGCGGTGCTGCCCTATTTTTTCGTCCGACTTGGGCAGTCAGACATGAACGTGGGTCGTCAGATCTACGCTGCAATTGACGATGCATGTCCTGGTGCCCTAGTGGGCTGTTCTATCACGCGGGCGAAGGATATATGGGGATTCACGAATAACGAGGAACAAAACTTTTTACGCCTCGACTTTATCAATTTGGCCATGCGCAGACGTGCGAATTGGCTCCTGAAGAAACCGATAGCGCTCTCGCGTGGTACGAAGAAACTTTGCGTCTACGAGTCAAACATCGATCCCGTGCTTAGATTGATGCACGAAACCGGCATACAGAGCACGGGATGGCTCGACACGTGTAAGTCGTGCGTGAAGAACAATATCGCACACGTCGATATCGACCTGTTCTGCAAGGACTGGACGAAATTAAAACCCGTCGCGAGAGATGACATCGCCCCGTTCGTCGTTTGTTCATTTGATATCGAGACGAATTCATCGACGGGTAAATTTCCGGACGCAACGATCCCGGGCGACGCGTGTTTTCAAATAGGTGCGTCGCTCTGTCGCTTCGGTGAAGACGAACCGTACGACAAGGTCTGTTTCTGTTATAAACAGACAGACCCTAACCTTTCGGACGGCACGCGCATTCTCAGCTATGATACCGAGAAAGACATGCTGTTGGCGTGGACGGAGTACGTCCGGACGAGTTCCGTGGACGTGCTCACTGGCTGGAACATTTTTGGTTTTGACTTGGAGTACTTATACCGACGCGCGCAGTACAGAAGATGTCTATGGGACGCCATGCAGCTAGGGCGCTTCAAAAACCATCAGTGCCTGATGACTGAGAAGAAACTGAGTTCGTCTGCGCTCGGGGACAACACGCTGAAACTCATCCCTATGCCTGGGCGCTTTGTGTTTGATCTTTTCGGGGAGGTCAAGAAAGGGTACAAACTCGATTCATACAAACTGGATAACGTGTCCAAACTCTACCTCGGGGACCAGAAGATTGACATGCCGCCGAAAGAGATGTTCAAACGGTTTCAGGAAGGGGACCCGGTCAAACTAAGGGAAGTTGCTGAATACTGCGTGAAGGATACCCTTCTTCCACATCGTCTACTTAAGAAGCTGTGTACGCTCCTGAACCTTCTTGAGATGGCAAAAGCTACCTGGGTACCCCTTTGTTTCCTCGTAGAACGTGGACAGCAAATCAAAGTCTTCTCGCAGCTCACAAAGAAGGCCATGGAATCCGGTTTCAGGGTACCTGCACTCGAGTACGGAAGTCAACCGGAGCAGGGCTACGAGGGTGCTACGGTGCTCGAGGCACAGAAGGGTGCGTATTACACGCCGATAACCGCTCTTGATTTCGCGTCTTTGTACCCGAGCATCATGATGGCGCATAATTTGTGCTACAGTACTCTCGTCATGGACCCAAAATATGCCAACATTCCGGGCGTGGAGTACGAGCAGTTCGGTGAACACCGATTCGCACAGAACGTTCCCAGCGTTCTCCCCGAGATTCTCAATGACCTGAAATCTTTCAGGAAACAGGCTAAAAAAGACATGGCGAACGCGACGTCTGCGTCCATGAAGGAGGTATATAACGGTAAACAGTTAGCTTACAAAATCTCCATGAACAGCATGTATGGTTTCACCGGTGCATCGAAAGGTATACTCCCACTTATGGAAATCGCATCGACGACGACGCGAAAGGGTCGTTCCATGATTGAAGAGACGAAAAATTACGTCGAGGCAAATTTTCCCGGTGCAAAGGTTCGCTACGGAGGTGAGTTTACACGTTTGAACATCGGCGCGGCTTGAACTAACTAGCTAGCTTATTACAGATACCGATAGCGTCATGGTAGAATTCGACGTACAGGGTCGCACCGGACAGGAGGCGATCGATTACAGCTGGGAACTCGGTGAGCGCGCGGCGGCTGAGTGCACGGCTCTTTTCAAGAAACCGAACGATTTGGAGCTCGAAAAGGTGTACATGCCGTATTTCCTGTATTCGAAGAAGCGATATGCTGCGAAGCTCTGGGAGATGGGTAAATCCGGAAAGGTTGAATTCAAGTACATCGACGTGAAGGGACTCTCTCTCGTGCGTCGAGACAATACCAAACACGTCCGAGGGGTCCTAAAAGAACTGCTCGACGTCATTCTCGAGTCCAAAGACACGGATACCCCGATCAAGCTCGCGCGACAACGCGCCATCGAGTTATTGACCGGTGACGTGCCGAACGAAGACTTGATTCTGAGCGCGCAGCTCGGTGACAGTTATAAGAACCCAAATCTCGCCCACGTGAAATGCCGCGACAGAATGCGTGAGCGCAAGCCTGGATCGGAGCCACAGTCTGGCGATCGCGTGCCTTACATTCTCATCAACACCGGTGATCCGAGGGCGAAGGCGTATGAAAAATCCGAGGACCCCGTGTACGTGAAAGAAAACGGCATAAGCGTCGATTACCACTACTACTTCCTGAACAAGTTTCTTCGACCCGTGTGTGATCTACTCGAGCCCCTCGTGGATTCTCCTAAACAGGAGATATTCGGTGAGATCATCGAGGCTCATAAACCACCGAAAAAAACAAAGAAAAAGTCAAGCGATCCCCCGAAAGGTCAACAAAGGATCGATGACGTATTTAGAGCTTTCGCCAATATGAATAAAAATGCCGAGCAGTGAATCTCTAAAAGCGAGCATATCAGAAATCGTAGAAGAATATGCAAAAGTTAGATTGCAGGAGTGCCTCACGCAAATACTAAACGCGCTGCCAAAAATGGGATACCACCACTCGTCCGAACTGGGAGAGTTCATAAGGGACATGGCGAAAGGTGAGTGCGTCGAGTTGACCCCGATGTGCATTGGGAAGAATAAAAAAGGCAAGCGGTGCTGCAATCTAGCGCACAAAGATACAGGGTTTTGTCGACTACACATATCGCAACATCCACGGTTTGATGCACTCACCAGCCCCCAGTCGACCACGGTGGACGTCCCCGTGTACGACGAAGACGAGGACGAGCTTAGAGAATTGAACGTTTGTAACACTAGATAAATGAAATGAGTAGAAACGATTTACTTCGCAAATCGATCGATGAATTTTATTCCACGAGAGAGCACGGAGACGTCTTGATTGATATACTAGAGAAGCGCGGTGACTCTGGTATATCACTCAGAAACATCGAGTGGTTCATCACGAATTACAGCAAGAAGAACCACACATCGTACATGAGCAAAGATGGTAAAATATTTACGGTGCACACATCGTACAAGTCCTCGCTCGACGGTTACAGCAAACGCTTGTTTGACCCGTTCTGTCGCGCGTCGAAGATAACTTACGACGTGCCGAATTCGGGTCACAGCGTGAAGACGACGCTCGCACAGCTCAACTTTTTGAAGTGGTGCATCGCGAAAGGCATTATCGATTTCATGCGCGAGAACAAACATTTATTCAAGCGAGTCAACTGACGCATCCCTGATTTTACCGTCTTCTATCACAAAAGTTTGGTAGCCAGTGTAATACATGTGCATCGTGTAAGAATTCTGAGCCGCGTCTGATAGTGTGACCTCAATGTTCGTCCGGTCACTCTTGAGCATCGTAAAATCGAGTGCCCCGGATGGGTTCACGGATTTCGGGGCGATCGCAAACGCGTACGTGTAAATGTTTCGTATCGGCCTAGACAGGCGCCGCTGGTAAGGGATGAGGTACTTGTAAAATGAATGAGACGCACTTGTGATGTTTGGTATGGGATTCCCGTTGATGTGAAAACGCGCCGAGCTTAAGACGGGTGAGAAAAACGTGTTTAGTTCATCAAAGTCGGTATCCCTGCTGAAATTGAAACGATTGTGTACGTACAGCTCGCCATCTTCAGTCTCACCGGGTTCGCCAATGATTGAATCGTTCTCGAATCGCTTGTCCCTGAAAAACCAGTGAAAGCATTTCACGGGGATGTTTGGGACCAAATCCAGTTTCAGCGTTCGCTCAGAGTTTGCCTCGATGTCTAGCTCGGGGTGTTTTTTCGCGACGTCGGTGACGAGCAACTGTTTCTTTCGAAGGAGATAAAGTCTCTCTTCGGGTCGAACTGTGATTTCTTCCGTGACGACGTCGAAAGATGAGAGTGCCAGTTGCGTGGACGTGTTCGCGAAGAACTCCTGTCTGTGTACCTCAAACTCCACGATGAGTTTCTGCTTGTACATGGCGCATGTCGGTAGGTACGGTCGTTTAACTTCGTTTGTGTCGTACTCGTCCGATACGTACTTTCGACTAAAGAAGAAATGCAGCGGGATCATGAGATCCGCCTTGTAATTCGCGTCGGAAGGGTTTGTTTCCGATGCATCGAATGCGAGTGTGCGGTTGACCAAAAATCGGTTCGCTACTTTCTCGGAGGTCTCCAGGTACAGCTCATCCCAGATAACTCCCCAATCGTCGTAAAACGTCTCGAGCTCGGTCTCGTCTGCCGAAATCCTGACGCTTTTAAAGATGTGTCGACCAACCTGATCGGCATAGTTCGCCCCATCTTCAAGCGCGGGTAACTGCATGTGGACCCACATGTTGCTGAGTAGGTCTCCCATGTTTCGCGTGTCGAACGTGACCTTGATGGATCTCTGACCGAAAGGCCACCCTGGCGTCTGGTCTCGAGGTTTGACGTTCGTGACCCTGTGAAACTTTCGAAACTCGCTGTGCTGCGGCGCGACCCTCGGGAAAAAATCAGATTGTGTCGGGTACTTCGAAAGTAGTCCGGGCTCTTGTGCACCGATGGCACTGAGTGAAATTCGAGCAGCTTCACCGCTCATCTACCATGGTACCTGATATTTTTTGACGCGTATACGCACGGGTCTTTCTGTACGGATGAACGCGAGCGCCGCTCCTAGCACGCGTCGGACGATGCGCGAGTTGACGTAAACAGTCGACGAATCCAGGAACGCTCTGGAGTTTTCTCTGTGGTCGTCCAGGATGCGTTTCATGGATAAGATTTTAGAAAAACTAGGGCGAATGTCGGATGCATCGATTTCGAAACGTACGCGCGAACCCGATGTATACGCCACACGCCACGCGCGTCTAAAGTACCGGTCGAGGTCGTCCGTGGTCGTCTCATCGTGAATGTGTATCCTGATTGACTGCATTCTTATATGACAACACTAAAAAACTCATCTAGTATCGCGGCGTAATACCGAAAGCAACTAATCCCGACAAAGCGGGGCAATTCGCAAAACGACAAAAGTGTACAGAAGACTTACATACAAAAGAAGCGATGTATCAAGTCTGTTTATAGAATAATAGGTGGCGGTTAATGTCCAAATCTTGATGCCCCCGTGCGCGAAGCACGCGAGCGCGTATCCCATCGACCGTGGAACGATGCCTGCTTGGAGTTCGCACTGAAACAGGAAAATTGCCGTCCTGATTATGCACCCGAGTTTACACGCTTGTTTTATCAGTTCCGCCGTGTCGATGGCTGTGTCTTCTTCATCTAACGAATTCGAGGCCATGTACACGAATTCACACGTCATGTGCGCTACTAGCCAGGTCATAGAGTGTCTCGTCGATTCTTTATAAAGACCGAGGCGCCCCCTGCTTTCTCCGCTCTTCACAAAATCGAACATGATACGCACTGGGTCGAACAAGTACATCGGCAAAAGATACGCGGCGTGTGCGATCAGAGACGGTGTCCAACGCGGGAATTGAAATCCCGAGCTTTCGTAGCTTATCCGATCCATGTCGATGAATGTCAACATGATCACGGTCACGCTCATAATTTTGCAATTCATTGCGTCTTCGTTCGATAGAGATCCAGTCTGAGCGGCGGCGAGTACCGCGTGGTAAATCGAACTGACGATTTGCACAACAAATACCACGCCGTGAGCTCTCCCAGATTGTACCAAATACAGGTGGTATATGATATTCCAGCCCATAGTGTCCATGTTGTAGTAGCTGATGACCACTGAATACATAGAACCCGATCCCGACCCAAAAAAATGATCGCTCGACGAAAGACCCCACGTCGGTGTTGCGAACCACGCTAACACGCTGTACGTGATGTAGGCGACCGAGCTCGGCGCCATGGCCGTGGCGGCGCCGTGCGTTGGCGACGAAAACACCGATCCCAAGATGATCCCCGCGCATGTCGCTGCCAAGTTGTACGTCAAGGCTGTCGCGCGTTCGCAGTCCACGTCGAACGTTTTGCGGACCACCCACGTGAACGCTGTCGCTAGCGCCACTGTGAGTAGGTAAGTCAAACACGTGGTCGGCGAGGGTGGCGTAACCTGCGTGACCGCGAGTAGGACGGGTATCACCACGAGCAACGGCGAACGGCACGGCCCGTGATCCCGAACACCGCCGTTCTGTGAGTCCTGGGGCAAACTGCGCGTCGTGCGCTTCGGGTGAATAGCGTGCTCGGACTCACCCACCGTCGTCTCCGAACTGCTCGACGTCTCCGACAAAAACGTCGATGCGGTGTCGTCGTTGCCTGTGGAGGTACGTGCGGTGACCCTGCGCCTGGTCCGCATGCCTCTGCGTCCGCGCGTACGGCACTGCGGTTCGCGGTGGTGCTGCGGTCCGCGGCGCGTCGCGGAGTGGAGTGACGTGTGGTGACACACGACGCTGTCGACCACGACTCGATCTATGGCTTGTATACTTATGAGTAAACAATGAGACACTCAATTAATTCCCCCGTGTTTTGATTGTTTCTATTATCGTATCACGGTGAAATTTCTTTACAAATGTACCCCTGCTAAATCGGCGGTCCATAACTCCTCGATCGACGCGTGCGTCAAATCGTCTAGGTTTTCTTTACACGTGGCGACTTCCTCCATGAAATCTTGAATGGCATCTTGCGTATACTGATGTGTCTTTATGTCCAGTAGATATGAATAATCTCCATTTATAGATGCGAACGAATCCGAGATTTCGCGTATCAACTCTTGACGTTTGCGCCGAAAAACGACGAGTCGCCCCGACACGACGTCCGATATGAATCGCGCCTTGTTTTCATTGAGCGTCGCGCGGGCGTGGAGCTCACCGAGCATGTATGCCTTGCGTCGTTGGTAACACTCGACACGTACGTCGGCGAAATCCTTGATGATTTCGAGAGGTGACGCGTACTTCTTGATTCCGTGCACCGGGTGAAGCAAGTGCATGTTGCTCACGCGAATCGTTTTGCGAAGCTTGAGATCGACCATGGGATCGGATCCCTTGTAACCGTGGATTGTGAAGTGCACGCGCTCCGTCGTCGAGTTATTTTCATAGCTCGAAATCACCTTGGTCTCCACGAGCCCGTCCAGGAATTCTTTATGGTCCTGTGTCCAGCGACCCGGCGGGAGCTCGCTTATGACACCGTTCTGAAAAACGCCTTCCGTGACCCACGCGCCGTCTTGTTCGAACACGCGACCCGTGAAGCCTTCGAAGTGCGGGCGCATTTCCGACATCGGCTCCCCGCGCATGTACCTGCGTACGTTTTCTATCACGTCCGATGCTTTAAACGGCGGTACGTAGGTCGAAAAACCCGTGCCTATGCCCTCGGTCCCGTTTACCAACACCATCGGTATAACGGGCACGAAGAAGTCCGGCTCGATCGGAACACCGTCGTCTTCCAGGTACCTCAGGACTTTGTCGTCGTGTTTGTCAAAAACTTTTCGCGCGATTGGGTCGAGTCTCGTGAATATGTACCTCGTCGCCGACGCGTCCTTACCGCCGAGTAACCTTGTTCCAAACTGACCCACCGGTACGAGCAAAGCCATGTTATTGGAGCCAACGAAGTTGTTTGCGAGTCTGACGATCGTGTCGGCCAACGAAACTTCACCGTGGTGGTACGACGTCTTCTCCGAAACGTACGCCGCGAGCTGGGCGACTTTCATCTCGCCGGTCAGGTTTCTCTGAAAGCACGCATGCATGACTTTGCGCTGAGAAGGCTTGAACCCATCCACGACGGACGCGATGGACCTGCGTATATCGGCGAGCGAAAAGTTCACTAAATCTCGAGTGATGAAGTCCGTGATCGTGAGGCTTTGAATTTCACCGTACGCCACTTCGAGGTTGGCGGATCCGGTGCTCTGCAAAAGCCAGCGCTTTCGATCATCCGCTTTCGTTTTGTCGAATGCGAGAACGATCGAATCGTCCGCGTGTTCGTCCGCGTCGAACCGCACGGTCAATTTATCAATCGCCCGAAAGTACTCGCGCGCCTCGGCCGATGTTGACGTACCCAGGCCCTTGTAATATTTGATCTTCCAGCCGGTGACTGGTTCGTTTTGTGAGTACCAATTCCTGAACGCGCGATCCGTGTAGAATTCGAGGCTCTTATTACCGCGACATGCCTTGATGACGGGTGTGACGAGCGACACCATGAAACCTATTTTCAAAAGACTTGGCCAAAATGCGTGTATCATGTTAAGAACGAGTCCCTTGATGTGGCTTCCGTCTGCATCCGCGTCTGTCATGATCATGAGACGACCGTACCTGAGATCGTTGACGTCCGTGTAAACTTTGCCCTGTTGAAGACCGAGGATCTTTTTGAGATCAGCGAATTCCTTGTTCGCAGTCAGCGCCGAAACAGGGGCGTCGCGTACGTTTTTGCACTTGCCGCGAAGGGGAAAAACGCCGTAGAAATCCCTTCCCACTACTGAAAGACCTGCGACCGCGAGCGTCTTTGCTGAGTCTCCTTCGGTGAGGATTAGCGTACACCTCGAACTCAATTGCGTGCCCGCCTTGTTCGCGTCGTCCAATTTCGGAACGCCGCTTATTTTGCTTTTGCGCGTGTTGGATGCATCGGTCTTCGCGAGCATTTTCATCTCCTTAAATCTCGAAAGCAGCATGAGCTCGTCCTGTATTCCGGTTCTGAGCACGGCTTTGAAAAAGTTTTTAGTTGGTGGTTCAAAGCGAGACCCAAATTCAGAGACTTTGCTCGTGCACTCGCTTTTCACTTGCGAAGAAAAAGTTGGATTTTCCAATGTCGCCCTTACGAAAACCCAAAAGGCATTTCTCACCTGATTCGGACGGAGCTGTATTTTCTTTGCTAATTCAGTTATGACACCGTTTGCCGTGACGTTCGCGACGTGATCGACGTGCGAACCACCCTTCGTCGTGGAGATACCGTTGACGAACGATACGTGTTCAAACGAACTGTCGGGCGACGGTCCAATGCACACTGTCCACCTGTCGGTCGTCACGCACATCGTCTTCTCAACTCCGGCGTGCATTTTCGCGAACTTCTCCAGAGTTTTGACGCCTATGACATGGCCACACCACTTGACTTTGCACGCGCTGGACGTGCACACGGCTGCGTCCCACGTACGCTTCTTGAATATGTCAATGATGGCATCGTCCATCGCGGTCATGTTGAACCGTTTCCAATCGGGTGTGAAACTCACGGTCACGGACGCCGTCGCGCTCGCGTACGGCTTGATCTTCGCATCGTTTCTTTTCGACATGTTTGCGTTCCATTTCTGTGTATACACCAATTTGTTCACGGGATCTTTAATTTTGATTGAAAACTGGTCTGAGTATATGTTGCATAGTTTCGAACCATATCCATTTCTTCCACCGACGACTCTTTTTAATGTATCGTCGTAATTTGTGGACGTCAGCAGATGTCCAAAGACAAGTTCGGGATTGTACACGCCCTCGGACGCGTTCTTTGCGACGGCCACTCCGCCCAGGGGGCCGTTGTTCTCTATGGTGACCTGACCCGAGTTTGGGTCGACGTCTACTCTTATGTACGTCACGTCTTTAGGGTGTAGCGAGTTTCTATCGATGGCGTTCACGAGTACCTCGTCAAATATCTTTAAAAGCGCCGGTGAATACTTGACCACTCGCTTCTCGAACCTGGATGCATCGTCGTTCAAGAGCCAGTATTCCTCGGTCACGTGTGCCGTCGACCCTACGTAGGAATCTGGCCTCTTGAGCACGTGCTCCACGTGTGATAACTTTTGCACGACTTCTTTCATCTTCGTCGTCACGGTATGGCGCGCCCGTCGCGCTCCCTGTCAAAGTTACGCCTGAGAAAACTACAAAACGTCTCTAATTCAACGAAAGATAAGGCGGTAGATACTGGGGGGTGCATTTTCATTTTTCCGATTTGTATTTGATGCATGATTCGCGGATGCGCGTGAATCCGAATATTCAATGAAAAACATGATCGGCATACCCACCTGCATTTACCGCCAATAACGCGTACGTACCCGGTGTTATTCGCTAGATATATTCCATATCGCGTGGCATACTTTTTGTATAGGAAGTGTTCGTAACTGTCTCGCGCTTCTACTGAGATATCCAGTGGGCACGCGCAAAACAGACATATTCCATCCCAAGCTATTCGCATGGCGTTATTTCACCCTACTTAATTTCCGACATTTCATTAACATGCAAGTCGCGCGCCCACGACGCGTCGTCACTTCGGCGTACCGACGTCCCGAGACGTATCGTGAGATAAAGAAGACCCTCAGACGTGATACCCTTCGCTGCGGCCTGGGGCTCACCGCCTTTTACACCGGAGTCAGTGGTGTCAGTGGCGGGGTGTCATCCGTCGTGGGTACAATCGCATCGGTCGCGTATGTCGGCATGCTCGGGGATTACGTCGATCGAATCGAGGAGAGCCCGATTCAGAAACAGTTATTGATACCGATATCTACGGCTGTTTTTGAAACGGTCGCGAACGGGTGGGACTCTTTCCCAATCGATTTTAATTACGCCGAGACGTTTACATGTTTTATGAGTTACAAGATGGCTCTGCTCTTCATGGCATACAAAGAGATTTGTTCACCTGACGAGTAGTCTATTCGGACGCCTTCTTGGCTGCTGTAGTCTTCTTAGCTGCTGTTTTTTTAGCTGGCGTGGACGCCGACGACTTCGCAGAAGCACACTGGCACACTCCAGGCGGCCCAGCCGGTCCAGCTGGACCGACCGGGCCCGGTGGACCCCGGGGACCCGCGACGGATGAACCCTTGGCCCCTCCACTCAGGTTGGCACCGACTTCTTCAGCGAGCTTTTCGATGATGACGAGGAGTCTATCCTTGTCGATGCGGTTCGCGTCCTGTTCTTCTCTGATCATTTTAATGATGGGTTCGATCGCCATGGTTTTGATTTGATATTAGAGAAGAAATTAGTTTTAATGAAAGATCGAGTCGATGATTTTTGTCGGGTATTCACTGTCTTCTGGGCTGGGTCAACACTGCAAAAAACTTTCCCAGTTATTCCCTGGTGCTGAATACTACCAGTTCGGTCAGGACATTCCCGAGACCGACCACGCTTTTCTTTTTGCGATACCGGTTGAACAGACGCTCAAATGCATACCGTTCATCAAAGAAAAGGCGAAAAGGGTGACGTGCATGACAGTCTGCGAGACGGACCCAGTGCACGCAGATTATGGTAAACTATGTGCACACTTCGATAGAGTTGCCGTGCCGAGTGAATTCTGTCGCGACGTTCTTTCCCGACAGTTTCCGGATACCGAGTTCTATGTCATCCACGCGCACATACCTCAGCGACCTTATACGTTTTACCACATTGGAAACATCGCAGACGATCGGAAACAGTTTCCCAGGATTCTCGAAGCATTCGTGCGTCTAAATAAACCCGATGCACGTTTACTGGTGAAGGCGACGTGTAACCAACCGGTTGAAATAAAACTACCGAACGTTGAGGTCATAAACGGCCTGGTCAGTGATCGAGACATGGATATCATTCACGGTATGGGCGATTGTTACGTCGGCTTCTCTAAAAGCGAAGGCGTTGGGATGGGCGCAGTCGAAGCCGCCATGCGCGATAAACCTGTGATCACAACGGAATACGGTGGATCGAGCGAGTACATTCGCACCCCTTATATGATTAAATGTGAAACGCAACAGTTGGAACGTGACGATTTTTTATTCGTGAAAGGAACTTCTTGGGGTAAACCTGCATTCGACCAGCTCCTGGCATTTATGGAAGACGCGTACGCGAAGCGTTTGCAGTACATGGACCACACACATACAAAAGAGCTCGTGGGTGCGCCAAATGTTCTAAGCGAACTCCTCGTTGATGTAGAATGTGGCGAGCACGATGAGTCCCACTAAGATGGTCCCGGGCATCACGGCGCCCTTTTGTGCGATGATGTTCATGGTGATATCATCGAGCACCTGAACCCCTGTAGGTTTTGTGGCCACTTTCGGAACCACGACACTTACTGCGATGTATAAAGCCATGGCAATGATCACGGGGCGGAGACTTTCTCTGTCCAGTAGCATGTTTATTGTATTACTACAATACGTTTACAAATTTTTATATCCGGGTGATCTGTCGACTATCCTTGCTTGCCTTAAAGTCTGAGTAGCACGCCTTCATGCACCAAACTGCGTTCGCGTACTGAACTATCTTTGCTTTTCTCTTCGCGGCTGGTATTTTCTCGTGGGCGAACGCCTTGTACCCGTCGGCAAGGCACGCTCGCCACGCATCGTCCTGCACGATTCGTCTTTTCATGTCCTCTACTTACGGATGGCGTTATTCCTCTATATTCTCGAAAAAATGTAAGTATACATCAAGTCGATGATTGTGCAATTAAAGCGTAGTCCAAGACCGTCGAAGAAATTCAGGGTCATCTTAAAGGATGGCGACGTGGTTGATTTTGGTGCGAAAGGCTATTCCGATTACACTATCCATAAGACGCCACAGCGCATGCGTTCATATGTCAGGCGACACGGGGGATACCTTACTAGGGAAATCCAGCGTCTCGACAATAGTCGACAAATACACAGGGCAATGCTTCGCGTGAAAGCGAGCTCCAAGGAGGACTGGTCCAAGAGTGGCATTCGTACCGCTGGATTCTGGAGCCGCTGGCTTCTCTGGTCTGAGCCGACCCTCGAGCGAGCGAAGCGCCGAGTTTCCAAGATCTTCGGCATAGAGTTTAGATTGAGCGACGCAGACATAAAGCGCACCGTGTCCCGCCTAAGGGCGAAGTACGGTAAGGCGTACGCGCCCACTAAATATTTCCGGGGTCTTACAAGCGTTCGAGACGTGGAGGCGCGGTACAAAAGGATACTCGCATCTGACGACACGCCTTTCAAAACAGACATCGGCGTCCGAACGCGCAAATCGGCACACACGCGCCGGTTTAAAAAACTGTACCCGGGCGTCCGTGCGGGTGACCTGCGCTCGATTTCGAGTGCGACGGGTGTCCCTGAAAAGACACTTCGGATAGTCTACGCCAGGGGGTTAGCTGCCTGGAAAACAGGGCATCGACCCGGTGCTAGTGCACACGCCTGGGCTCTCGCGCGGGTACATTCGTACGTCACAAAAGGCAAGACGTTCAGGACGGCGAACGCGGATTTGAGTCGCAAAAATATTGTGCATCGTTAACAAGATGAATCGCATAGCAATCGATCTCGACGAAGTTCTAGTTCCGTTCCTCAAACCGCTCGCTGATTATCACGGTCGGGACATCTCTGCTAAGACGAAGCATCCATACCTATTCAGGGAGGTCTTCGAATGCACGGAAGAGGAATCTAAGCGCATGGTTTACGAGTTTTACAAATCCCCCGAGTTCCTTTTCGTCCACCCAATCGAGGGGTCTCAGCGTGCGATGTCCCATTTTCGACGGGACATGGATAAGATGTACGTGGTCACCGGTCGACAAGGCGTCGCCAGGGAACAGACCGAATTGTGGATTGAACGCTACTTTCCTGGGATATTTGACGACGTGATCCTGACGAATTCATTCACTGAGCACGAGATCTCCAAGGTTGATATTTGCAGGGCGCTTTCCATTGGGTGCATCATAGACGATTCCATGGACACATGCATGGACTGCCAGCGCGCCGGTGTCCTCGCTGCAAACTTTGTCGGCGCTGAAACGTATCCATGGTGCGACGAGAGTGACATTGCGATCCATGGATGGATGGATCGCGAGTTCATGCCGTGATTTATTTTACCATGACATACCAGAGGATGTTGGTGACGGCAGTGCTTATCGTACTTGTCGCATGCATTGTCGCCGGCAACGGAAAGCAAAAGCAGAAATCCTTTATCAACAAGATGATAAGACAGAGCGCGCGGTACGCGACGGCGGCTCAACAAGACGAGTCCCCACTTGTCGCAGTATTACACGCGAACTACTCAGCTGCATATTTCTACGCTCTCGTGGACATCGCAACCTACGACGAAATCCATAACGCCACAGGTATCGACGTGAAGAAGTTTAAGGAACACCTCGTCCGGGTCCAGGATGAAACGACGCGCAAAATTGTCGAGGCGTGTCCACAATTCAACGGACAAGTCGACTTGTTCCTGGCTACCATTGGTGGTGAGGCGTAAGTTTTATGTGTGACATATATCATATAGATATGGCCATCAAGGTGAACGAAGTCGTCTTCGAATACGGGGGCGTTATCGGCGATTATAATGCGCACATGTCGCGCGTGAAGAAGGCGAGGGATGCAGCGGTTAAGTACCTGAGAGAGCTGGAAAAACGACGTCGTTCAAATCTGAAAAAGAAACCCAAACCCGTCAATATGGAATGGGAGCCCGTCCCAGAAGACCTCAGTGCCAAAAAGCGCGCGCAATCTAATAAGCCGAAATCAAAACCAAAGAATACGGCGCGATTCTTTTCAAATGACCCCCGAAGAGTGTTAGGCGTGAATAAAGATTCGTCGAAATCCGAAATCCGAAAGGCTTATTTGAGGCTCGTACTGGATCATCACCCAAACAAGGGTGGAAATGAGAATATCTTCAAGAAGATCCAAAAAGCGTACGATACCCTCCACAAACAGGCGCCATGATGAGCCTAAACATACTCAACGCCATGCGGAACGTCTTCATGTCGGCTTCCCCGAAGCAGATCGCGATGGAACGCGCACATGAAACACAGGAATTGCGTGAACTCGAAACACGCGTCGCGCTGGATGAATACTACGAGGCAGTCTCTGGTCCATCTGCGACGGAGTTCATCAACCCATGGAAGTATGTTGTCGAAACGAGTACTGACCCATTCTCGGGGATAGACGATAAAACGGGTGGTATTTTTTTATGTGAAAACCGGTATTTGTATAGTATTTGGAAGAGATCCTTGTAATGCGTGCTAATCTTTTTTAAAAACTCTATTCCAAATCCTAGTATGGACGTGCGATGTTGCGACGCGTTCGAGTACCTCGATACACTGAGCGATGGCTCAGTCGACCTCGTTCTAACAGACCCCCCTTACATCATCAGTCACGACTGTCACCGAAACCAGGAAAACAAGGCCATTGAGGCGGGTGAGTATAAGTCCAAGACGGAAGACGAGTGGCACGCGTGGCGATCAGCGAACCCGCACGTGAACGTGCCGAACATGAGGGAGAAATTCATGAAATACGGAACCCCGTACGGTAAAAAGTTTGCCGTGTCGACATCATACGGTCAATGGGACGAGTCGTTCACGATGGAACGACTGGATGCCTGCATAAAGCAATTCTATAGGAAAATGAGAGACGGGGCTACGATCATCATATGGTTTGACATATGGAAGATAAGTTATTTAAAGGAAATGTTGGAATCGAACGGGTTTAAACAGATTCGATTTATTGAGTGGCTGAAAACGAATCCACAGCCCTTGAACGCGTCTCAAAATTATTTACCAAATGCACGGGAAATCGCACTCGTGGGTGTAAAGCGAAAAAAGCCCACTTTCCACGGTAGATATGACGATGGGACGTACCGATACCCCGTGCAAGTGGGTAAGATAAGGAAGCATCCGACGCAGAAAAGCTTAGCCATGTTTGAAGATCTTATTAAAAAGCATACCAATGAGGGCGACTTGGTCCTTGATACCTTTCTGGGCGGTGGTACGACTGCGTATGCCGCAAAAAATACAGGGCGCCGCTTCGCTGGGTGCGAGGCAAACCCGGAGTATGTTGACCACACTCTCTCCTTTTTAAATCGGTAAAATAGTCCCTTGAGCTGGATCCAGCGTCGAGAAGCAGTATTCAACGGCGGCCCAATCTGCACGCCACGAATCGTGTTCACTCACTAACGCGTTTAAGAAGACGTCTATGTCGCGCACGGGCGGCACCTGCCTGCGTGGCGATGTTCTCTTGCGGATAGCCTGGACGTTTTGGGCAGCGTGTTCCATGGATAGAAATGAGGATAAGGCAAATTTAATTACAATGTGACGATACTATTTCACAGAAAACTGGGAGCCTGGTGCTCTCCAGATTGCTATCAACGACGTGGGCAAAGGTACACCTAACTCCATATGGACACGCGCCGAACTGCTCGAACGAGCGACACGGGATCGTTTTAAAGCGCGGGCGCCGCATATCATCTTCACCGTGCGCGAATAAACACCTGTACCCGTACGGGCAGGAGCCGTCGCGCGCGAACTTCTCACACTGCTGTGTCTTGTATTTCAGCCGCGATGGCATCGAAAAATGGCGTACTTAGAAGGATAACGCGAAATGGAGATAAAAAATAATGTGTACCCCAAAAGTTGTACCAGGTCACAAAGGTTTGGTCGTCGGGGACAGACAAGACATGATACGCCGTACCCTTCTCCTATCTAAACCAAGGCTCGTCTATAAAACAACTTGGGATCCACTTTCAAAGAGCAAAACCACGAAATCTTATGACGCGACTACCGGTAAGATATACAGCCCACCGACGACGCGTCGTCGTTAGTACTGGGGTACCTGCATAGCCGCGCGTGCGTTGGACCTGCTCGTCCATACGGCGTACACGGCGAAAGCCGCGGCCATCAAGCCGACGAGTGCACCGAATGGTAGCTTTTTATCTTTACCCTTTTCGTCTTTATCGGGCAGCTTCGAGACGTTTGCGTTAAGTGCATCTAGTTTTGTCATGAGTGTATAGAGCGCTTCTAGTATCCGAGCGTTTGGGTCTTTTGGTTTCTGCTTTACATTGATTGTCACGATTTCTAGTACCATGTGCCATCTAGCATTCGGTTGTAATGGAACGTAGTCGCCATCGTCTTGCATCTCGTTGATCTTGAAATCCATTCGCTTGATGTTGATAGGGTTAAAGAGCATGTTTTTACGATGGAACGATCGAAACTGTTTGTCGCGAAGCACCGTACCATCGTTTCCACCGAAATGCCGCTCGAGAGGTACTCTCGCGAGCACCTGACCGTTCCGTTCATCTAAAAGCTGTGCTATCTTTGGGACGTTATCGGATATGATATCGACGTACTTTGCGACGTTAGTGTTGTTTGTGGAGGTGCTTTCACCTACTTGCGTGATGTAGAAATCGACCACGCTTAGACCGATTACGCGCGTCAGTCCTTCGAAGTGGATATTACTCTCCATTCCGAAATTGACCGAAAACACGTTATTTGTACCGTCGACGTGATCCGAATCGATGATGACATACTGTACCTTTTGTGGTAAATCTTCCAATGATAGAAGCATCTATGATACTCATAGAAAAATAACATCAAAGCGCGACGCGGTGCATGTTGGCGTGGTGGTTCAAGTGGTTTGCCGACCTGTCGGGGCGCGACGACGGCGTCGCGGAGCAGACGTTCGTGTCGCTCATGAACAGACTCAAATAATAACCTCGTAGCATTGTAACATGTACTCCCTCATAGATTTCGCCCTGGGTCTGTTGAACCCGTTTTTCATCGAAACTGTCGACATTACCAAGCCGAAAGCGTCATCGCCACTGATGGAAATAGTGGAAACGAAAAATGAAGTGGGTGAAACCGTCTACCTTGAAATGCCTATCGTCAAGTGTGGCCAAAGGACGCCGCGTCAGCCATGGTTTACCGATTGACGCCTATACAGACGCCTCGCCCGAAGATCGTCGATAACGCACCTGACGACGCGCGCCTCGTTTCGTACTACCTCACGCAGATAAACAAGGAGATACGAAACGCGGGAGACGCGCATACCACTGAACTACTGCAAATGGAAAGGGATTTTCTTATCTCTAGCACTTGAACGTGGACCTACACCACTTCTCGTTGACGTTGCCGAATGAATACTCAAACGAAAGGTGAAGCATGGCACCCGTCGCGACCAACGCGGTTGTCACATTCGCACCAGTCGCCTTGCGCACGACGCTGAAGAAGAGCAGGTTCAGAAGCCCAATAAATATCGCTTCGAACATGACGTTTGTAAAGTATCTAGATGCCATCTTAATCATTTCCAAGATTTTTTTTCACGCAACACCACCACTCCACAATTCGACGCGCAGCTATGTCTTATCTCGACGCCATCAGGCGCGCCGACGCGAAAGCCTCGGCGCGCGAAATGCAAAATCGCTTAGAAGAAGTTCGCGATGCGGTATCGACCGACGCGTATGTCTGGCTATGTGCGTACGCGCAGGTCCAGTACGAACGCGAGGACGCGTGGCAACAGTACCGGATCAGAAGCTTTCTAAAAGATAACATCACGATCGCGGAGCAGATATTCGAGGACTTCAAGAACCAAGTTGACGAGGAGCACGTGTACATCGTGGAATCAGTTGCGAAGCACGGAAGGATTGGCATCCTCGAGTTCTGCGCGCAGAACTTCCTCCGCCAAAACGAGAATAACGAGCGGTGCCTCCTTGGACTTTCGAAAAAAATTGAGGGGTATTTATCCGTTGCCAAAAAGAAAACGATGTCGAGATCATTAAAAAGCGACGCCAGGAAATATAGATGTGAAAAGATGGGCATTGCATTTCAAGATTTTGTGCGCCGAGGAGAGCCCGTGTCGACGTTGCTCGAGAAGGGCGAAACCGAGTCCATGTTTTACAGGAATGCGTTCGAACGAATGCGCAAATGTTCGAGAGTCAGAGTGTCGGAACTCGAGAGAGAACGCGCGCGCATCGTACACGAAATGAAATGGAACGAACACATGGCACTTAGGTTCCGACAGGCAAAAGAAATTCTAATCATGCAAAGAAATGCTCAATTAGAGATAGTGTGTTAATAAGTATAAATACGTACAATGTCTGTAAACTACATAGCATGGGATACTGAAACGACGGGGAAATACGAGGACGGTACCCCCGCGGCAGATGCACCGTACATCGTCCAAATCGCCGCGATCAAGTACAGGAACGACGTCGAAGTCGGGTCTTTTGTTACCCTGATACGCCCACCCAATGGCATCAGGTGTTCGGATGGAGCTACTGCTGTGCATGGGATATCACAGGAACAGTTAGAAAGCGATGGGCTGTCGTTTGAAGAAGCGTGGACACAGTTCGACGCTTTCACGAAAGATGATACTGTCATGGTCGCGCACAACAATAGGTTTGACGAAAGCGTGCTTCGGGTGAATTTGGCTCGTTTCGGTATCGGCTTGAAATTCTTTGAAACAAAAACTATGGCGTGCACGTTGAAATTGAGGCGACAGAAACAGTTTCGAGATGGTAAGTTGTCCGAAATTTACCAAGAGTTTTTCAACGAGCCCCTCCAAGACGCACACGACGCCCTAAATGATTCACGGGCCGTCGGTCTCATTTACCCCATACTTCGTGATTATAGGTACATCCACAGTGACATAGGCGTCAGGGAGGTATGCATAAATGCGAGTGATGTGGACGTGGCATGTGCAAACTTTTATGGGAGGAGTATGGCCGATAAGTTGGTAAACTCTTTGTGGAGAAAGTACAAACCTGAGACATTTACGGCCGATAGAGACGATGACATCCTCATAAAATATGCATGGGTCGTCGACGAGGTGAATGGTGACACGTCACTTAAACCTTCACAATCTATCAAAAAACCGAAGTATTCACACCTTTCGGCCTATGAGAAATACATTGTTTCTAGCCACGTAACCCTGGAAAGATGGAAAGCTATCCGGAAAACTAAGTTCCCGGGCGTGGTTGAAAACTCGAGGTTTTTTCGCACTCTTGTGTGCACTATAGAGGGAACCAGGTACTACATCGTCGGTAAACCTTACGCGCTCGTGCACGAAGCCGGTGCCGTGAAGATCATATGGCCCAAGTATCGCACGGGTGCATTTGAGGGACTGCGTGATTCGGAAGAACTGACGGCGCAGGTGTATATGCACATCGTGCGTAACTGCGACGAGGTGCATGTGGTAGAAATATTTCGAGGAGAACACAGGCTTTTACCTGTCGTGAAAAAGGATCTAGAGAAATGGTCTGATATTAAGGCAGGTGTCAAACATTTTGCGTCATATTTCCATAGCAAACTTTCCTTACACGGGAGAGACATCCGTTCTAATTGATCATGACCTGCGAGACGAACTAAAAAGAATAAATGATTTAAGTCAAAGAGGCGGCGTCGAATACGCAGGATATACATCGTGGAATGGTTTTGAATTTACAAAACCGACTGCGCGCACGGACAACCGAAAGGGGTCCGTTGATATACCGGTCGAGTGTCTAAATGAGCACGTTGTGTACCACACGCACCCCACCCCGGGTGAGGGTTTGTTTTCTCTCCCAAGCGAACGCGACTTTGAAATGTTCGTCGCCATGTACCCATACGTGCAGGTTCACCTTATCCTCGAGCGCGACGGTTTCCTCGTCGTCTCGTTCGACTGGTGCGCGCACAACAAACCAGATCCGAAGATAGCTTACGATATCTTTACATCTTTTCTTAAGTGCCATCATGTCGACCAGCGAGTCGTGACCCTTGATGGATTTACATTCTACATGTCCGATGTAAGTGAATGGTCATACGCAGTAAACCAGCACGTATCATCATTCACGACAAGATCTCTCGGTTTAGAAATAAGATTTGTACCGTGGGAAGAAGATTCAAGGGAAATTCCCGTCCTCCTGAGGAATGTTGATAGAATGATGCTGCCTTAGAATATATATTTTTGATGTGACTGGATTTAGTACTATTTCTTATGGATAAGGTTTACATTCAAATATTTTCGCGCCTTTTTTTTGTCTCCGACGCGTCACAGAACGACGCCATGGCGGACGTCGACGACGTACGCGTGAGCGTGAACGACGTCAAGAATGCGGTCGGCGTTCGAGGCGAGGTCATCGCGTTACGTGGGGAGCTTCACGCTCTCACAGAAATCGTTAAGTCCCTGCAGCAGAACTTCCCACAGTTCGCCTGCGGTGTCACTCCGGTGGTCAACAACGCAGGGGGGTCTTTGTTACCGACGCCGCACCCCTCGGCCCCTGCCCCGTGCACGTGCGGGCACAAATATTTCGTTCAGGGAACGCCTAAGACGTGTCAGAAACCTGCAAAGTTTGATGAAAAAGGTGTAGACGTCGGCGTGGGACACCCGGCCGCGGTCGCATGCGGTAAGCACAAGGAAAATAAGGCGCGCCGCAGGGTCCGGGCCGATGCATCGAATTCAGGTACATCAGAAGGAGTCGATGATCGGGGAATGAAGCGATCGCGCGATGCGTTGCACAGCCATGGTCCTTCCAGTGATGACCACGAAGGGTGCGACGCATGCGAACGGAACGGAAATCAGTTGAGAGTCCTCGACAAACCCAGGGCGTACGTGAACGTGGACACTAAGTGTGAATTGCCGATCGTCAAGGGCGCCTTTGACTCACCAACGGCGTCGAGGATCATAAACGTGTTTGGTTCTCCCCGTTGCGGTGTGGAAGCGACATCGACGGGTATAGACGACATTGACCTGGGTGAAATACTTTTAGAGACGGCGAACGCCCAGTCGCCGCGAATGTTTGGAAACTACTTGTCTTAAGTCATTATATTATCTCATCACATGTTTGTGACAATAAAACTCGCGCAATAGGCTACCTGTTGTAATTAATCGCTGCTTACATATATGCTTAAATACGCCGCACTGAATCGTGAGCTTACGACGGTGATACGATCGATTTGTGCTCGGAATGAGCGCGTTATCGTCGACTACGCTAGAGAAAACGTGAAGTTGAAAGATATCGATTTAGTGTTTGACGTGACACAGTCAATCGCCCAGGCCGTGCCAAGTGGATCTATGTGTGCCCTGAAACTTTCTAGTTTTGGGGTCTCGGAGTCTCGCTCTCACGCGGCATCTTCGGTGCACCGACTCGTTGATATCGCGAAAGCGAGGGGTGTCCGGATATGTATAGATGCAGAAGACGTCCTGTACCCGGACATCTGTTATGAACTGATGAGGACACATAACACGCCCAGCGAAGTGCACGTTTACAACACATATCAGATGTACAGACGTGACGCCCTGTCTGAGATGAAAATCGATGTATGCAAATCCATGGACGATGGTTTTATGATTGGTTTGAAACTCGTTCGCGGTGCGTACTTGAAAAAACAACCCGGGGTTTTTACCGCAAAAGGCGAGACAGATGCGCAGTACGACGCGGCCCTTGTCGAAGCGCTTTCAACCTCGAGCGCGCATACTGTTTTGGCGACGCACAACGAAATTTCACTCGAAAAAGCACTAATGTTTGATCGGAGCTCCTACGTCACGGCTCAGCTCATGGGCATGGGTAGACCCCTGGGTCACGTGGACTACCGGTACGTGCCCTACGGTTCCCTGACGGAACTCACACCCTACCTTCTTCGCCGTCTGTGGGAGCGCATGAGCTGGGGGTGAAATTTCACGGTTCAAGGATAAAGACAAGCGGTTCCGCTAACACTCCTCACTTTTCGACGCGCGAGAAAGATGGAGACTTTCACTCATGCATTCATCAAGTTGCAGACAGGGGCGATACTTGAGGTTGTCAAATTCATTGAAGAAGAGCTTGATAAACGGAACGCACTGCTAAGTAAAGCTCTTGAGGACCGAGACTCGCGTATACGTGCACTAGAGGCGCGCGTGTACGCGATGGAATCGGACGTGGGGACCCCACCACCGTGTAAGACAGCGTTCGATAGCCCAGTCTCTGTCAAGGCACCGGCTACTACATCCGAGAAAAATCGTCGACCTGTCAACGGTAGACCATGGAAGAAGTGCAAACGGGGTGATGACATGTTGATGGATTTTGACGACGAGAGCGGCGGCGAGTCCGCGCAGAGGGGGCGAGCTCTTTCGCCTCGAACGGAACTCATGGAGGCTAGGCGAATAGTTGAAGAGACCGAGCCCGTCAATTTTGAGACCACGTACCTAAATACACAGGATTTCGATGACTTAATAAGTAGGCCTAGCATGGAGAATAAGATATAACATATGAATGCATTTTACATGTGGGATGCACAACTAAAAAGCACTGTCTCCCTCCGTGGGTTTCGATCCCACTGCCTCTCGGTTAACAGCCGAGTGCTCTTCCAATTGAGCTAGGAGGGAAAAGTCCGATCTACCCGATTCGAACGGGTGGCCCATGGAGAGTTATTATTTCAAACCACTACAATCCATTGCTCTTCCAACTGAGCTAAGACCGGTTAAGCTCCCGCCTGGAATCGAACCAGGATTGTTGGATTCAAAGTCCAAAGTGCTAACCGTTACACCACGAGAGCGCGTCCCTAGTATGTGCACTGCTTTTAAAACTGGAAATTTCACGCGTTTTTTCTTTGAAGCCTCGCGTTTTCTCGCTTGAGTACCGCGTTTTCTCTTTGCATCGAGTTCAGCACGCGGTAAGTGTTAGCGCGATCGATCGCATTTTTCCTTCGCAGTTTTGCGTTTTGTTTTTTAAGCTTCTCGTTGGTGCGCATCATGGCATTGATTATCTTTTGAGCTTTCTTATGGGAGATGGCGTTCTGTCGTCGCAATGGTGCGTGCACGACATCCCGCCTGTTCGTAGAATTCGGGTGGTACATTTTGACTTCAAACTTGTCCGCCCATGTCACTGATTTCTTTACCATACTACCAGGTGAGAAAATCATACGAACATCCTGATCAATTGAGGAACCATCGTGAGCACGCCCTGAGCTCGGCTTTGAGCGGTCATTTTTCGACTGACAAAGTTGTCAACGATGATCTTTCCGACCGTGGGAGCGTACTGTGCAGTTAGTTTGAAAATGAGCTTTAACGCAGCCATGCTTGTGCCTTTTGTAGAATCGTACGGCAGCACACTCACGAGTGAAAGAATAACCATGGTTAGGTAAGATGCTCCAATGCCCGCCACCGAGCGCCCTGGAATCTTATCATCCAGCGCATTTGACATGCCAAATTCATAGATACCCTGTTCCTTTTTCGTGGGATCAAAACCAGCGACTGAAAAAAGCCACCCTATCTTACCTTTCCTTGGATCGCTCAGCACTGGTTTCATGAAAGGCACCTTGCGCACCTCATTAAGTAGCGTTCTGTCTACAAAAGTGGGGTTTTGGTACAGTTTGTATGTCGCGAAGAGCATGGAGATCGTAAATAGTGCTTTTGCTATCTTACCAGATTTGATGAGATCCCTGATGTAATTAGCGGTCTTGATAGCGTCGCGCTTCATCGCACTCATGACGGATTTATCCACACCTTTCACCTCGAGGTCACGCATGGCCTTTTCGATGAGCACCTTGCCGTCTTTTTTCTTGATGGCATTTTCAAAATCATTTCTGAGATTGAATGGTGTGTCGTTAGCGTTGAAGAAGACGTTCTCAAGTTCGTTGTTGCTCGCATTGAAAAATTCATTTTTCGCGTTCTCTACTGCGACTTTGCTCGTCTCGATGATCTCCTTGATCTCATCCTTGATCTCGTTTTTCTTCTTTCTATCGATCGCGGCCTGAAGCTCTCGTTGCGTCAGATACACGCGTCTACCGTTTACATTCTTCGTGACTCGCACTTTCAATTTCTTTGCCAGTTCTTTTAACCTCTTCAAATCACCAGGAGCGGTCATATATAATACCCTAACATTTTATATCCAGAAACATCCCTCCCCCACTCACTCGCCCCGCACGAAACGCGAAGGCGCACCACACGGGCAGGTGGAGGTGAAGAACACGACCGTGTTGACAGTGTTCATGAATAAGGCGATAGAAAAGGCACGATTAGGCAGATTGATTACATAATTTTCTAGCTTGTCTGTACGATTCTTCGTAGAACGAGTAGCCGTCAAGAGACACGGTGAGAGTATTGTATTCACCGTCTGTGAACCACTCGGTGTCCCAGCCCGCATTTTCCAACGCCGTCGTGACCATATCTTGGTCTTCACAGCTCGGATCATTTTTGAACTCAAACGTTTGCTGCAAGATGATTCCATCTCCGAGCCATACGTCGACGTCATCTCGGTTCATTTGGGTCGGGGTGATCCCATACGTACTAAGATTATTGACCACGAAGGTGATCATTTCCTCGAGAGGCGTTTCGATGGTAGTCAATGTGGTCATTTGGCTTTGAAGCGTCGCGTTGTGAGGTCACCCCCAAATGGGCGAGGTGCTTATATACCCTGGAAATTGAAATTTCACTTCCCCAGGCGGACGACTCCAGAAATATTCCCCCTTTACACCTACCTACTCTCCCTCCCCCAGGCCAACACACATCCACCCACCAGCCTCCCGCCAAATTATTTTCTCAGCCGTATATTATATGGGTCAGATGGAAAAAAAACACCAACAAACC
>Ga0255781_10000021_pt1 | contig 136659 bp, 125 predicted proteins | sample 101ome_21_FD_179979 | JGI IMG/M metagenome (GOLD analysis project Ga0255781, IMG submission 179979) | Coastal salt marsh microbial communities from the Groves Creek Marsh, Skidaway Island, Georgia - 101413BT metaG (version 2) | ecosystem: Environmental > Aquatic > Marine > Intertidal zone >... | reverse complement strand
ACGGTACCCTATGATTACCCATTCAATCAGAGGGGTCCCCTCTGCTTAGACGTTTATGACGCTGTGGATTTTGTAATACATTGAGTGATATGCAATGCCAAAATCCGCTCCATAATTTGTCCCGAATGTGTATGTGCATTCACCTTGACCCTTCCGAAGCAAACCAGAGGCTTGACCAAAATATCCAGGGTTTTCAAGCCCATCATAACATGAAATGTTTAGGACTTGGACATTGTAATCAAGTTGAGGATTGTTGTTGCTACGGTTATCATCCCAGACCAAAATCAGACTTGCTCGAACAATCTCAAGGGCTTCATTCTCAGAAACTGTGATTGTAAATGCAGTGTTTGAAGTGGAGTTTGTTGACAAATGATGCAATGTTGGTTCATTTTGGACATGATTGGTTGTGTTATTGTAATAATAATTCACGACTGTACCGTCCTCTTCGGTGGAATCTTGTGCATCAGCATCTCCAATAGCACCATCCATACAACCCGACAGAGGAAGTAATAAAATCAAAAGCAAAACAAAAATCTGGTCTTTACGCATAACAATGCGTGAACTTTCCTTTTGTTAAATCAACCGTTGATTCAATCGTTATCCTAACAAATCATAGGGTCAATGCACAAACCCACTGATTCGTCTTGACCCAATCAGAGGGCTCGCAGTGGGTCGAATCATTCGCTACCCTCTGTATTACATGGAAGGGAGCCCTTGGACATCCCAATAGTCCGTTATTAGAGTCCCGGCTCATATTCTCAGTATGAGAATCTTAGCGAGCATGTTCTGTGGCGGGATGGTGTGGGCGAGTTTTGTAACATGGCGTTTAGCGCACCCTGAAATTGCTGTATTGGCAGGAGTCGTCAGTGTCTTCGTTTGTGAGGCGACGATCCATCGTGCAGAGCGAAAAGGATTGCAACGTGAACGAATGCAACTTCGCCAGCAATTGAATCTCTCTGCTCACAGTATCAGCCAACTCCAGGAGTCGCTGTCCAATGTTCAAGCTGAGTTACATCGAAGAGACATTATTGGCACGCCCGCTGCTCGTGAACTGCTTAAGCGGCAAGAAGAGGCAATGAATGCCCAATCGTCTGCACTAGAGGATCGAACCAGTCGACAAGATCGAATGTTTGTCGCCATGGAACGGCTTCTTGCTTTCCAGACCGAACAGACGGCATCAATTCAACAAAGCCTTGCTGAGTTGCTCACACAACTTGCTTCGGAACCGCGTCAACATGTCACCATGACCGACAGTGTCCTTGTCCAAAACCGGGAAGAGGAGCGTATGCGAAGACAATTTCGAAGAATGAGCGACGAATTTATCGCTGAATTGTTTGAATAGCGGTATCTTGAGAACCTTGGGTTCCTTGGGTGATGCATGGCCACCAAGCGAGAACATGCTGTTGCAGTTCTCGATGCGCTCGATTCGAAGGCGCGATTGACATCAAGGACGCTCCTTGGAGCAGGTATTGCTGCTGTCTTTCTTCTCGCTGTTGTCTATCTCACGATTTGGCAGTATGCAGTTGGAGCAGGTTTGCTGATTGCTCTTCTGTTGCAGATGACACATGAGCGAATGACTGTTGCTGCTGATGCCATGATTGCAAGCAACATGGAAAAACTCGGCTGGGAACTTGAAGCGCTTGATGATGAGGCATCCATGGCCAAACTGAAGGAACTTGCTAAACGAGCCGAGGGATGAGAATGGGTTCCATTCCTCGTGGCATCTATTCGTACCAAGAATTACGAAATCGATGGATGATTTCGGTTCTCTTTCTTGGAGGATTAAGCGCTGTTGTTGCCTTTTTCTTCACTGCATCATGGTTGATTGCGATGATGTGCTTTCTGCTAGGACAAACGATTTCCTTTGCTGATTTTTTCAGACTCCGAAAAGCAACTGACGTTTGGATCGAGGAAATGCTCAGTGATCTGCACATCGATATCGATGATTTCGGTTCTCAACTTACACCGGCTTTGGTTTTGGAACAATGGGAATTGCAGATGAAAAAAGAACGAACAAACCCTCTGATGACGCGAGGAAACGATGAGCGAGGATTCACATCTGGTATTCTCGAATCCGATTTGGATGCACAAAAAGAGTTGACACCAGCTCAAGAGCATGAAGAGTATCAAGGCCTTGAAGATGAGTTGACCGTTGCTCAACAAGTCAAAGCTGAAGCCGACCAACGTTACGCAGAGCATGCTCAGCAACGATGGGAAGAGGCTGAACGAAATGATCCTGACTTAATCGAAGCAGGCGTGAAACGCCTAAGCGACCTTGTTGCCACCGATTACTTCGAAAAGAACCACGACCCAAATGCAGTATCAAGATTGATGGAAGATCAGTCTTCCAACGATGACAATTGAACAAGTAATTCATCGACTGCATCGCGAAGTCCTCGCATGCTATCGGATTCAACAACAATTTCGAGTTGAGTTGTATCCTCAGTTTTCACCATGAATTGGTAGCCCAGACGATTGAGAATATCGATGAGAGGTTTGGATTCATCTTCGCTGCCCGACCAGGACACAAGGACATGATGCTCGGACGACATAGTTCTGCCTTCAACCGTACCCATATGAGGATAATGCATGAAATCAAATGTAGTGCATTCAAGCCATGTGTATGGCGGATTCCAAGGCAGACCTTCTTGCTGGTGCAGGAGGTTTGGTCACGGATGATGCACAATCCGACCACCAAGGTCGTAAGGCGCTGCTGCTCGTTCGGAACAATGAGGATTGTGAGGAGTTCATTGCTCTAGCGAAAACAATGGGCATCAACATTGTTGACAGAGTCGACCAACGTGGCCGGAGTGATGCGAAATGGTTCATGGGTCAAGGGAAACTTCAGGATGTAACTGAAGAACTCCGCTCAGCAACTTTAGGACATCCTTGGAATGGTGTAGACTTACTTCTGCTCCACACCAATGCAACCCCTCGTCAACTCGTAGGCGTAAACGATGCTGTTGGTATTGAGGTGTGGGATCGCGTTCGATTGCTTCTCTCCCTCTTTACCGCTCATGCCTCAAGTGTTGAGGCTCGAACACAAGTTCGGATCGCCCGATTACAATCGGATCGAACCGTCCTCAGGGAAGTTGTGAAACAACAGACAACAGGTGAACGTGCGGGTTATGGTGGTGCTGGACAAACCGCAGCAGGTTCTGTTCTGACGAATGTTAATCGTGAATTAGCCGCACTCCGCAAACGTCAACGAAAGCATGTCAAGTCTGCAGCAGAGCGACGAAGACAACGGAAAGAACATGCGAAGACCGTTGGCCTTGCAGGATATACAAACGCTGGAAAGTCGAGCCTGTTTCGACGACTTTCAGGCAAAGAAGTTCTCGTGGAAGACCGCTTATTTTCAACGCTTGAATCAACATTGGGGCGCCTTGAGGCAAGCCCACGTGTTCTCCTAGCAGATACCATTGGATTCATCGATGGCTTGCCGAATGCAACACTGGAAGCGTTTCGAGCAACACTTGCAGAGGCGATTGAATGCGACCTGCTTCTTCTCCTTGTCGATGCAAGCGATGCGCTTGATGAAATGGAACGTAAACTTATGACATCCATTCGTGAATTAACAGAACGAGCCTTGGAAGTTGAGGAGACGACGATCATGGAACGAATCCAACTCGTTCTCACGAAACGAGATACAGCGAATACGAACGTGTTGGAGGAGATGCGAGCGATGATTACTGAACATGGATTCTCAAACCCTCTCTTCATCTCTTCCCATTCTGGTGAAGGTATCGAAGAATTGCAAGCCATTGTTCTGGACAGTCTTTTCGGCCCAAAACGAACGCTCCTTATCCGCAATCCAAAACCCAACCAGATGGCATCTGAAGCGATTTTATCTCGAATTTTCGATACCGTATATGTCCACGAACACGAACGTAATGCGAACGGTATTGAAGTTCGAATCAGTGCATCAGATGAGACAATTGCTATCCTGGTTTCCAACTACGGTCAACGCATTGAACTCAAGTAGAGCAAAGGATTGGGGAAACCATGAGCGAAGACGATGCTTCGGACTGGGTAGGCATTGAAGGCCTACCAGAATCCGAACCGTCAACGATGTTCGCTACATCCAACGCAACCTTCACCATCCCCGATACAACGTTGCATCCAATCACAAAATCGATCGCCATCTTCGTATTGTTCATCGCAGCATCAGGCTTCCTCAATGGCCTCGATTATGCATCTCCAGAATCCGGATTGGTTCAACCCGATGAATTCGTGTACCAATTGTCGCAGACTGCTCCGCCAAATTCAGCAATGTTCGATGGGATGGTTTACGATCATCAAGGAGAACCAATCGAAGGTGCAGAAATTGTTCTTGAATGGGAAGAAAGGCCAGGATGGTTCAATTCAAGCGTTACGACAACCGATGCGAATGGTTCTTTTTCCTACGAGTACGTTAAGCCGGGTCTTGCCAGAATTGACATCATTGTTGAGCGAGGAAATTACACCGATACATTGGTCGAACGTTTGCTATTATCGCCCCCTGCACTGATTGAACCGTATGGCTTTACACGTCTCGATTTCAACGTCCCTTCCGCTGAAGATTTTGCTAACGAGCCGTGCCCATTTGAACAGGAGACATGTACAAAACGACTTATCGATCGAAATGAGGAGCAAAAGGAAAATCCTCGGATGGATCCTAGTGCAGCAGGCATCTACATTATGATCGGATACGGTTTCATGGGCGTTTCAGTCATCGCAGTCGGCTTTGTCGTATGGTCTCTACGAACAGGCTCAGTCGCCGTTCTTCGAATGAGTACCATCTTCGCGTTCTTTGGAATGGGTCACTATTACGCAGCCTGTATTCTCGGCTTGACTGCGTTTTTACTCACGTTTGCGATTCCAAAACGGAATAAAATTCTAAATACAGACATGTTTGATGCAAATACGCAAACTCCCTTATGAGGCGAAATGCATCGGAAGTCATGGACCTGAGCACATGCACGTGGATGGTTCGCGAGTTGGGAGAGGCTGTGAGTTGCACCGCTCTTCTCGATGATGACTCCCTGCTCGTTGGAGGATGGGATGGTACCATCAAGCACTGGTCGGAATCTGGTGATTTGATTTGGGAGGCGAAAACGCCCAACCGCATCTCATCCATGGTCGTTGAGGATGGCGCCATCTATGCTACATCAGGATTGCATATTGTGTGCCTTGCAGCATCAACAGGGGAGATTCAATGGGATGTTGCATTGGAGGGGTCGGCTGATGCAGTCATGGCAACAAGCAAGTGCGTTCTTGCTTCATCTTCAGTGTACGATATCGAACATAATGATTTCATTGAGTCCGCTATCTGGTCCATTTCGTTTAATGGAAATGTACTCGCTACACATCGAATGGATGAGCGACCTTGGACACTCCGCCCCTACAACGAAGGAGCGATTGCAGGATTAGGGCGGCCATTGAACGGCTTCCTTATTCTCGATGCGAGCGGTGATATCCTCGAACAAAACAAAGACTGGGAGAGTCCGACTATTTGCGCAACAGGCGGGGAGAGTCCAGTGTTCGGACTGGCTGATGGTTCGATTCGTGCAATGGATGGAGCGCGAGTAGGTTCGATGCAATCTGCCATCAGCAACGTACTTGAACATCCGGATGGGTATCTTCTCGCAGACGATCAAGGCAACATCGAATTCGTTCATGATGACGTCAAATGGAATGCAAGTGGAAATGACGTTGTTGCCTCATCACTCGGGTTTGACATCGATGGAACGGGATCTTGTTGGGTTGCGCGATGGAACGGTTCTCAAGGTGAAATCACTGTTCACTCAATCAGAGATGGTCAACAGCTTGCTTCCCTCAACGGCCATCGCATCCATGACATGGCATTCAACGGTCAGCGTATTGCAGTAGGATGCGAAAATGGTCAAGTCTTCGTATGGGAAAAAGAACTCTTCCAGAGAAGAATGCAGCAGCCAAGTCAACAGCAAAAGGATCCATTGAGAAGTGCTATGTTCGAAAAACTCCGAGCGTTGAGAAAGTAATTATTCCGCACTTTCAAGGTGAATCCATTCGTTCTCTAAGATTGATGGAAAAATCGAATTGGAAGATGACAATATCATGGCTCGAGGAGCTTAGTGACTACACTGCATTCATGTATCTTGGACGTTTGATTGAATTCGATAAAACGAAGACAATTTTTGGCGATCCGAATATGGAATTAACACGACGATACATCTCTGGTCGCTTCGGTTGAAGCAACAGAATCATCAACAACCAACGCATGGGTGGTTCAATGAAGGTGAAAGCAATCCTTGTTGCAGGTGGGAAAGGTTCGCGACTGTCTCCATTTACGCGTTACACTCAAAAGACACTCTTGCCACTTTATGACAGACCTGTCATCGATTATGCTCTCGGAACAATTCGACGAGGCGGGATTCGACAAATTACTATCATCTCAAACGAACACATAGGTCACATTGCAAAGCATGTTGGGCAAAGCATGGAGGGTGAACAGATACATTACGTCTTGGAGGAAGAACCGCAAGGTGTTGCGCATGCTTTGCAATTGGGACGGTCTCACAACGAAGATTGTCGTTTGATGATCTACTTTTCAGACAACATCACAACCGTCGAGTTTGAGAATCTTGTTCAAGAATTTAAGCAAGCTAAACAACCCCCGGGTTGCCTTTTACTTGCTCGAGAAGAAGCGAATCCACAAGCCTTTGGTGTTGCTGTTCTTGATGATGAGGGGAAGATTATCGATGTGGTCGAGAAACCTGAAAATCCTCCATCGAATCTGGCCATCGGCGGTATTTACCTATACGACGAGACATTCTGGGACAAACTTGATGATGCCGTCCAAGAAAAAGGAAATGCTTTCTCAATCTCAGATATCAATCGTGCGTATATTGCTGAAGGGAAGGCAAATTTTGTTTCTGTAGGTGCCGAGACGTGGGTCGATTGTGGCACGCCAGAAACATTGTTGCAAGCAAGCATCATGGCGAAAGATGGCAAACTCAATCCACGACCATATAGTGAGAGGTGATTCAATGAAAATTGGGATAATTGGAGCAGGTATGGTCGGTGGAGCGATTGAGCATTGCTTCGAGCATGCACATGAATTGTTTGTTCACGATCCTGTCCGTGGAACCGACTTATCAATCATCACCGACAACGTTGACTTTGCATACATCGCAGTCCCAACCCCCCCTCATCCTGAGACTGGAGCGTGCGATACTCGGATTGTTGAAGCAACACTTGACGCATTACCTGACGGATTTACTGCTGTCATCAAAAGTACGGTTGTTCCAGGTACAACACAACGATACCACGAAGAATATCCGAATCTGAAAATAGCCTACTCCCCAGAATTTCTTGTTGAACGTCAGCGATTGGAAGACTTTGCGAATCAAGATATTCTCGTGTGTGGCACACATCATGCGGATGTGGCTGAACGTGTTTTTGAACAACATCGGCTGGCAGGGGTTCTGCGTCGTGATCAAACCTTCCAAGTCACTCCGACACAAGCTGAATTGGTCAAATACACCAAGAACACGTTTTATGCGATGAAAGTCACATTTGCAAATCAGTTGTACGATATTTGTGAGGGACTTGGAGAAGATTGGTACAAGATTCGTGAAATCATCACTGCTGAACAGGCACAACCGATTGGCCCATCTCACCTCGATCCCATCTTTGGATTAAACCGCGGATTTGGAGGCAAATGTTTGCCAAAAGATTCCTTGGCATTGGGCGTTCTTGCAGAACAACTTGGTGTGAAGTATGAATGGATGGATGCGATGCAAAATGACAACGATCGTTTGCGAGCCATTCTGACTGGAAAGCCAAGTGATGTGGTGACCAATGACGACTGACTTGATGGCTGTGCACGGACGTTTTGCGCCTCGTGGCTCACTGGGTCGATTCGCTCTTGCAGGCGCCTTCAACAGCGGTGTTTTCTACGCTGCATGGACGATATCGATGTTCTTGCTTCCGGATGTTGACGTTCGAATTCTATGGGGGACCTTTTGGGGCTTAACTGGAGTTATGGCACATTTTGTTCATCGATGGTACACGTTCGACAACCACAAACCGCTTGCTTGGACTCTCCCAGCCGCAATTCCGGTTTACGTTGGGAGTTTAGTTGGTTCAAGTTTGACCATCGGATGGATTTCCGAACGTTACCCAAATCAGATTGAGTGGATGGGCATCCCCAACATGATGTGTTGGGGTGTCATCATTTGGCTATCGATGAGAATTTTTGTCTTCCAATTTTCCTCATCTAGACCGCATGCGTCTCAAGAAGATCAAACGGAATAATACTCAGTGCTTCTTCATGGGTTGCTTCTAAGTCAACAGGACATGCTGAGCCTGCATGGACTGCTGCAAGCCATGTTCGTGCGCACACACACCAAGAATCACCTGGTTTCAAACCTGGGAAAGAAAAATGCGGAGCTGGTGTAATCAAATCGTTTCCTTGAGAGCGAGCATACTCAAGGAACTCCTGAGTTACAACGCAACAGACTGTGTGAGAACCTCGATCGTTCTCATCAGTATTGCAACAGCCATCACGATACCAGCCAGTGAGTGGGTCTGTCGAGCATGATTTCAGTTCGGTTCCGAGAACATTGACGGATGGATGCATGAATGTGCCTTGCAACGCTCCCCTATCAAGAATCGTGTGGATGCATGGATTATGGTTCTAAATCATGACCTTGAACTGCCTTGGAAGCGAGAGGTTCATCATGGAGAAGCGTAAGAGTGGTTCGGATGCTACCCGACACTCTCCAGAATTTGCCCCGTGATGAACGATACGCCTATGCTCGTTTGCTTGCATACATGGCCCGCGTCGATGAAGAAATTACCGTGGATGAACTTGCCATGTTTGAACAACAACTCGGCAAGGCTCTCCTCTCACCAAAACAGCGTGAAGTCCTGCGACGATCGCTCAAAAGCCCCCCTTCGCTTGAAGAGTGCTTGGACGGTCTCGGACCTGAAGCTGGTCGCATTGCTCTTCGAGATGCTGTACTGATGGCAGCTTCAGATGGCTCTGTTGATGATGATGAACTCGAAGTGTTGAACGAAATCGCCGAACATCTCGGACTGGTTCCTGACGCTGTACAACAACTCATCGATTGGACCAAGATAGGCTATGCTTGGATGCAAGATGGTTACGATTTGCTGAATTCTCTCCAAGGTTGAAGGCCTATGTTTTGCGACGGAGTCGCTGATTTGGATGCTGCTGAAAGGGCACGGTATGCGGATTTGCTCGTTCTCATCGCTGCGGCTGACGGTGAGCTCGTTCGCGAGGAAATACAGGTGCTTGAGGGATTTATGGGTCGAGCCATGGTTCACCCGGAGGCGAGAACTTCGATTCGAAAAGGATTGTACGACACAAATCGTCTGTCGAATTTACTGAAGAATGCTGAGTTGGAAACACTACGTTATGCTCTCAGAGATGGAGCCTTACTTGCTGCTGCCGATGGAGAATATGACCGTAGAGAATTACGAATTCTCAAGAAGATTGCTTCCACTGCTGATGTTGATGAAAAGGAACTCAAGGCATTGTTCGATTGGGTCTCAAAAGGTTGGGAATGGCATGCTGATGGAATTAAACTTGCAAAGTTGTCCGCGCGAAACGATTCTCTCTCAGAATGAATCATTTCATGATTTCAACAGGCACATTCAAACCATGATTGAATACCCACTGGTTGGGGCGGACTATGCAAAACGGAGTTAGCGGCTGGTATGCAAGATTAGATCGATGCTTAGACAACAGACAAACACAAATCGAAATGTGGCTCGATGCATGGGAAAATTCCCTTCGAACCCACCAACCAATCGCCGCTCTTCTCCCTGAGGATTGGCCTACGCTCCCGGCAAATCTCTTGACCGATCCAGGTCATGTCCTTGACCATCTTCTTGCACGTCATGATGCTGAATCCGATGGTCGCTCCCCTCGTGGAGCACATCCTACTCCTCCTCGGCTCGCTGATTCAATTATCTCCTCGGAAATGCTCGAGGCGACCATTCAACCGAAAGTCAAGAAACAAACAACAAACATGCATCTTGCAGATCTCCCCCCCGGCTTCCAGAAGCACATCAAAAAACTCAATTTCCCTCCCAGCGAGGAAGAAGTTACACTCGATGAAGATGCACTTGACGCTGTCAAGCGTAACGAACGTACAAGCAGCGGTATTCCGCTTCCTTTTTCAGATATGTCCTGTGGCGGAGGAATCTTTCATGCACGCATGCTTCGAAAGCACAGCGAGTTGTTTGAAGGACAATCTTCGGAACTTCGTAAAGAAGACACCGAACGATTGATTCGTGGATTCCAACTTGTGGATGTTGATGAACTGGTTGTTCGTTCCACACGACGACGTTTGCTTCTGGAAGCCATTCGCCTGGACCTCGTTACCCTCTCTGGCGAACAAGAAGGAAAGTTATCAAGAGAAATCGTTGAGAACATCCTCGAGGAGAACATTGTTTGTTCCGACACACTTCAAGAGGATTGGCCATGGGCACAGGCTCCTCGTTTAATCATCTCAAACCCACCTTGGCTGCGAATCAAAGACCGTTTCCGTGGCATGGACGATGGTTCCCAACGCCGGAAGGATTTGAGCGAGAAGCTTCGAAGCCTCTCCAACGAAAATGGACCCCGATTCTCAACCATGCGTGGAAACGTCAACCTCTACCGACTTTTCATTGAACGCGGTATGCAAGTTCTCTCAAATGATGGTAACATGCGCATCGTTGCACCAGACAGTCTCTTGCGTGAACAATCATCGCATCCTCTACGAAAACTACTCGTCGAGAAGCATTCATGGAATGAGGTTTGGGCGATTGAAGAAGCAAATCTTTTGTTCCCTGGTATGACTCAAGGCGTAGCCATTCTTGGTATTTCATCGACACCAAATGGAACAGAATCGCTCCAGATTATCGGACCAGTCACCCGTTCCGACTTGCGTCGCGTTGGAACCGGACTTTCATCACGGGTTCCATCGTTTTCTCTAAATCAAAACCAATGGGTACAATGGGCTCGTAACACATGGGCAGTACCTCGCTTGCCTCGAGATCAAATCGAGAGGAAAAACATCCTCAAGATTCTCGATACGATGTCCGAACTTCCTCGACTTGGTGACCATGATCACTGGCTTGCAACGCAAGACCAAACCGTCAAAGTCCGTGTAGGAGAAATCGACCAAACGGCACATTCCAACAACATCTCAAGTTGGGACAAGACAAAGTCATCCCGCCCATTCATTCGAGGTGTTCACTTCACTGAAGATGAGACTGGCGGAGTCTACATTCGGCACCCTGCTTTCCGAAAGGACATTCCTTCTCGAGCGAATGAACGCCAATTGGCCATGTGGTCTGGGAAAACTGAAGTCCAAACGTACGGTCCTCGCTTAGCTTGCCAAGCAATCGTCAATGCACATCAAGAACGTCGTCTTCGCTGGGCAGTCATTCCACAAGGATGCATTCTTGGCAACAGTGTTAACCACATCGAAATGAACCAAGCCATACTCAACAGACTCGCAGCTGCAAAGGGCGATCTTCAGAAGGCCTTGGAATGGATGTGTAATCAACTCAACCAGCGCGATTTGGATGACTGGGCAAAGGCTTGGTCGGCCAACAACAACGTCAACAATTACGAATTAGAAATGCTCCCACTTCGGTTGGGCCTTGAATCCGGAGTTGAAGAGGTCGCGAACTGAAAGAAGATGCGCCTCTTTAGGATACTTTGAATACGATATTTTATATCCAGACCCTTTTTAGTCTCAAACGGTATTTGTCAATTGGAGGATTCAAGGAATGGGTATTCATCCAAAAATTGGCATTACGGGACTTCCCCGTAGTGGAAAATCTGCAGTTATGGAGAAAGTTCTCTCAATGCTGAAAGAGGAGCGAGAACGAGAACTATCGGCTCGTAATTTAGGCGATACAGAAATCATTGGCGGCATATGCACAGAACCGATCCTCGAAAATGGTGAACGACTCGGCTACAAAATCCGTGATTTGGTCACAGGTGAAGAGGGAGAAATTGCCCACAAGAGTATCGATTCGAGACTGCGCGTCCTTGGTTACGGGTTGAATACGGAAGAACTTGAACGAGTAGCAATCCCTGCCATTCAGCACGCAATCGACCATTGTGAAGTGATTGTTATCGATGAGATTGGCAAATTCGCCGTTGAATCAGAAGCCTTCGTCAATGCCGTACGAAATGCACTTGAAATCGATAAGCCAACACTTTTGACTCTTCACAAAAAGAGCCGCCACCCGCTGTTGCAAGACATTCGGCGCAGGGATGATGGGCGTATCTTGGAAGTCACCCCGGTTAACCGCGCTCTTCTTCCCTACAAGATTCACAAATTGATGCGTGAGACCTACTGATAACGCTGGTTTGATACAGCGTGGTTGCTTCGAGGGTTCAATGACCCCTGCTGATCGAGCACGAAAGATACTTCTGGGAACCGGGATGTGTCTCGTGTTTGTCTTCGCCATCGGTCTTGATTCTGGCCGCTATTCATCTCAGCCAGATATTGGTTGGATTTTTCCCGTGTTCGGTTTACTCCTGATTGGAATTGGTTTTCGAAAAGGAAGCCTTGGTCAACAATTCCCAGATGAGTCCGATGATGAAATGACGCAACGTGTCCAAGAAGATGTTCATCAAACGGAAAAGGAAAAGAACGTTGGGCAAGCATGGGCATCTCTCGAACAACATCTCATTAAATCAAAAATTGATGAATCTGAATGAGATATGGTAGAAGCGGTTGATTCATACCCTTTGTTCACTTGCATAAGAGCGGTGAGAGTATGAGCGAAATACCTGCTGATTTGTATTACACGAAAGAACACGAATGGATTCGAATGGATGGAGACATTGCAACCATTGGCATCACCGACCACGCACAAGATGCGTTAACCGATATCGTCTACATTGAGTTGCCAGAGGGTGGCGAAATGCTCGATGACATGGGCGAATTCGCCATCGTCGAATCGGTCAAGTCCGCATCACCTATCTTTGCACCACTTGCTGGAGAGATTACAGATGTCAATATGGATCTTGAGGATACACCTGAATTGATGAATACAAGCCCATACGGCGATGGGTGGATTGTCAAGATGAAGTTGTCAAATCCAGAAGAGGTTTCGACACTCATGTCTGCAGATGCTTATCGGAGCATGTTGGGCGAGTGAAGAGATTGACTGAGCCAACCCGACTTACACTGTATGTCGATGGTTCATGCGATGGAAACCAGAATGTTGATTCATCAACCCTTGCAGGTTGGGGCGTTGTTGTTGTTCATGGCGATTCGGGCCTTGGGCGCGGAAGTGGTGAAATTCTCACAGAACTGTCTGGGCCTGTTTCAACATCATCCGAAGATGAAGAATTCATTGGTGCCGAAGTTGGCTCAAACAATACTGCAGAACTCTCGGGGCTGTTTGCTGCATTACGATGGTTGTTGACTGAAGAAAACGATGACCCAGTGTTGATTCGTCTTGACAGTCAATATGCAGGCAACATCGCTACTGGGGCATGGAGAGCAAAAGCAAACAGAGAACTTGCAGCTCGTGTCCAATCCGTTTGGACTGAAGTTGCTTCCCAGCGTGAATTATCATGGAGCCATGTCAAAGCACATCGTGGACATCGGTGGAACGAACGAGCAGACCATTTAGCAAAACGTGCGATGCGTCGTGAACGACCATTGCCACTGACCTTTTGGAAGCCTGGTCAGAATTAGTTGAGTCGCTGATTAAGCCATTCGTTCAATTGTTCAGCATATTCTGGACGTTGAAGTGCATGATCGATTTGAGATTTCAGCCATTCGAGTGGCAAACCCGAATCGTACCAAGAAACGGATTCGGACAGAACGTGCGCACGAAGATGTCCAGCATCCATCCAGTGTTTCATTAACGCAATCGATTGCAGTTCACCGAATTCTTCGACAGAATAGTGGTCAAGAAGTTCAAACGTATTTTCTGCAAACAAATAACGCCCACAGAGCGCATGTGTTGAGGGGGCATGTTCTCGATTCGGCTTCTCAACAATTGATGTTATTCTTCCCTCTTCCATCGAAACGATTCCATAATTGCTGACACGATCATGGCCGACGTCGTAAACTGATGCGATTGGTTGGCCATATTGCTCAAACAATTCAACGAGTTGTTGAGAGACTTCTGAGGCTTGGAATTCATTGAGAGATGCATGTTGGGAAGTAAGAATGTTATCGCCAAGCAAGACGAGAAATGGTCCTTGAATTGCTCCCTTTGCCATCAGAATGGCGTGTCCAAGGCCTTTCTGTTCCTCTTGTGTGTGGAAGAATAGTTCAACGCCCTCGAGCGGATTCAGATGATTCTTTCCTTTCCCATACATAGGATAAGTAAGGTTCAGATTGTCTTGAATGGATGTGAAATCTTTTGTTGGAGAGGTGATGATATGAATCCGGTCACAGCCTGCATGTTTCGCTTCGAAGATGAGATGATGTAAGACCGGAAGATCGACGAGCGGCAACAGTTCCTTTGGGATGTATGCACTTGTTGGAAGCATTCTGGTGCCCAATCCTGCGGCAACGATGACTGCATCACGAACCGTGCCCATGAGACTGCTTACAAGCGACAGGCTATCAAGCGTGCACCTTCTCGTAACGGTAATGGAGTCGAATCGGAAAGTGATTCTCTTTGCGAGCGGCTCGATTTTTCTGTCTTTTTCATTTTTTGAATTTCTTCCAGCAGGGCCTTGGTTGGACGCCTCATTTTCAAGGGGGATGAGCGGTTTAGCAGGCCTTTCACTTCTCTACCTGAGTTGGTTTGAGCACGTGTTCGATGAATTCGGTGTGATTCCAGCCATCGAAAAATGGAAACATCCTGAATCGACTTGGAAGACCGTTGTAAGCCTGGGTATTGGATTTCTTGGAATATCGTGGATGTTTGGAAATACTTCGTTCGGAGAGATGCTGCCTGAACCAGCCCCGATGTTGTTGATGCTGATTGGGCTGCTCGTAACCTATACCGGGTGCTACGCTTACTTGGTTACAAATGGGCCATTGAAATCAGAAGAAGAATGATTACTCTTCCTCTGTATTGAACAAAACATCATCTTTTCCTCGCATCGATAAGATGATCAAAATATAGGCGCCAATGACGCCAACAACAGCCAGCAATGGGAGAGAAAGCGAATCTTCGGTTGATGCTTCTTTGTTTTCAGTTAACTCTTGTTGAGTCGAATTTTCTTGCTGAGTGACTTCTTCCTCTGGCCAATCGATGCCAATTCGAACAATCTGAATCTCTCCGTTCACATTCGTTGATTCAATGTGGATGAGATTGATTGGTTCTTCGACGACAATCGAGAAACTGTCTCCAGATTGAGTTGCAGATGACCAGAAAGGATTCGAGTTCAAAGCATCCGTCCAACGAATGGTCGAATTGGTTTGTGAATGTTTGAAATTCAGGATATAACGCTCTGAATTGTTGGATTCAATTGTTACCCAGTCTCCATTTTGCAACGAGTGATTTTCATGCTCAAAGGTCAGTACAAATTCTGGTAAATCGATACGTTCGATTGTTGTCTCTTCTCCGCTTGTATCTGATTCGTCTGGTTGAATCTGGGGCTGAAACAATACGGCATTTTGATCAAGGTAGATTCGGTCATCGATATGTACATCTGGTGAGGTTCCCCAAGTTCCTTCCAAGGTAAGTGCGTACCAAGCCTCCTCCAACACGTCAAGAGTCATGTGATGTTCGAGTGAGGTAGGATTCAATCGCGTGATTTCATCCCATGCTGGAGACATGTCTGGATTTGGAGATGTTGACGTCCACAAAACGGCATCTCCACTGATAAATTCTGGTGCAAGGTTCCAATGGAAGTGAAGCGTTTGATTGTCTTGGTCAATCTGGAAATCGTAAATCGAAATCGGCACATTACGTTCGATAATGGGACCCACCTTCCCTGAAATATCGAATTGGTCAATCTGAGCATTGCCTCCATCATCAACAAGTCCAATCGCATAATATGAGGTAAGCATCCAATCTGCTGGCAACTGATGCATAAATTCAACACTCGTTGCATCCAATTCAGCCAAAATCTGAACTCCACTCTGCTCAATTGAAACAATAGGATCCGTAGCATGATAAATTCGAATCTTGGACACCTTTGGCTGTGTCACTTCACTCCATTGCAATACAGTTTGAGATTCGCTAGGATTGAATTGTGCGGATAGCGATCCTCCATATCTTGGCGCTTGGTTATCCTCAACAATGGCTTCAGTGAGGCTGTTACTGCTGTGGAGACGCGTGTCCTCACGAGCGGGATAACATCCATTATCATCGCAATATGCTGGATAATAGCAAGTCAGTGTATAGTACGTCTCACGTTCAATGGATTGATTCGTCCAATCGATTGTAAATTGTGAAGCCGTGGAAGGAATGAAATTCGTAACGAGCATTTTGTCCATACTGTCCCACGTTGATTTGGTGGCTGGGATGCTGTGTTCATACAACGAATGAAAGAAGTTGTTTCCTGCGCATGAGGGTCTCCAGGAGAAAACCGTTGATTGGTTGGCAACATCGTACGAAGCTGCAAACAATTCAGGTGCAACAGACGCTGGAACGATTTCTCTGTGCCCAGCTGGGGTCTGAGAGAGACCTACGCTCGCCGCTTCTGTTCGAGTCCCATCCCGCAAAACGGTAACTATGGCATACGAAACTTCTGACGACGTCCCCGGTGCAGGCTCATAGACGAGAGAGTGCCCTTTACCAGAGCAAACTTCATTCAATTCGTTCATGTAACACGCAGGAATTTCATCTACGATGATGGTTTCAGGTGTGAAGGCACTGGGAAAAAAACGGCCATTTTCGATCCGATGAACTTCATACGTTGCCATTTTCAATTGGTCAAGAAGCAATCCATCGGTTGTCTCAATGTTCCTCCACTGCAAAATGGTTGATTCTGAATCTGGGAAGTACTCTGCCCAAGTATCACGCGCTTCCAGAGTTTGATCATCTTCTGCTGAAGTTGAGTTCAAAAGCGAAGCAAATGTGAGAAGGAGTACAAGGCAAATGGCTTGCGTTCTCATAGAACACCACCACACTGCATCCATTATCAGCGTGTCGCATTGCTGATGATACACCTAATCGATGAAACCAAGGGTATCATCGAGCATGTTGAGTGCATCATCGAGATCCGGTAGCTCTTCAGGTGCCTCTCCACTGCTTTGATGAACCTCCTGAACTGGAGCAATCGCTTCGGGTAATGATCCATCGTTGGATAACCAATCCTTCCACTGCTGACTTCGCCCCTCACGGCGGGCATCCATTGTCATCCATAACGCCTCAAGTCGTTCTGGTTTAAGGAGAGGAAGATTCTTTGCAAATCGTTCTGGATGAATTTCATCCATACGCATCAACAACTCGCGAAGACGGATTTGAACAACTTCATCACCATCGTTCCACAAGGAAGGGATAATCTGCCGAACATCATCAGGATAGGTTTCAACATAATCGCGAAGACTGAGAACAATGTTTCTTCGAACGATGGGTACGTCATGCTCCAACAGAGATACAAGACGATCAGCCCATACATCCTCATCAAGGAATTTCAAATCGCCTACAGTTGCTGATGCTGCGGCGAGAACGCTCTCATCTTCATCCATGAGCATCTCATCAAGAAACGCTACAGCCTCCCAACCCGTTCGACGGAAGATCCGAGTCAGGACATCTGCCATTCCACGACGAAGGAGCAATTCTTTGCGGCCATGAAGAATCCTTGCTACATGAAGCCCTTGTTCCTGATCGTATTCCAACAGTCGCGCAAGACAGAGGACGACTTTTGATGCAACCTCTTCATGTTCGTCCTCTGCGCGTCGGACAAGAATGTCAACCAAACCGAGTGGTTCGATCAAGGCTGGTCGCTCGAGAAGAAGTTTAACCCATTCCATCAAGAGGAGGCGCCGCTCGAGTTCGTCTTGCTCCAAACAGTTCAAGAGCCATTTTGCCGCATCAACACCAGCATCATGTGCAACGACCGAAGTGGTTCTTGGAACGACGGCATTCGGATTCCATCCCATATTTTGAGGCCCATCTTCTGGTTGCGTATGCCAAGTGCCAGGGCGTTCTGCCAAAGCAATCGATTCGACCAAGTGATAGCCTTGATGCACGGGTTGGCCGTAAGGAGTTGATGCGAGTCCGTTGACCAAAGCAACAGCAAGCCACCACCGATCGGTATTTGGTGCGCTTGGATCGAATGCTTGGGCAAGCCAGTCAGTTGCAATGCAGAACAACATGCGCTGAGCAACATCATCAGTTCGGCGTCCTAGCCATTTTTGGTGAACTTCAAACGGATCGTCGCTCAGATTCATTCGATGTGGAACGATGAGATCGACTATTGTTGAGAGATGGCGGTCAAACATACCGACATCTGCATGAAGCATGGAGAGCCCTTGCGAAATCAAATCCTGATCGCGTTCAGGACTTCGCGGAGGGAAGTCAGGATCGGTGATTGGAGGGGATGGGAGCGGCCACACTTTCGTACCTTCTTCTAAGGCATGAACCAACTGAGTAGCAACAACTTCAAACGTTGCTTTCGCAATTGCATCGCGGCTCTTGCTCATGAAGAACCTCTCCTTTCCTCAAATATCCAACTCGATGTTGAGGTTCTGAATCAATTCCTTGTAGCGGTTACGAATTGTAACTTCAGTGACACCAGCAACTTCAGCAACTTCGCGTTGTGTGCGTCGCTTACCACAAAGAACAGATGCAATGTAGATGATGGAAGCAGCAATTCCTGTTGGCCCACGACCGCTCGTCAATTCCTTCTCTTGAGCGGCCTTGATCAACTCATATGCCTTAGCTTCAACTTCAGAATCCAATCCAAGACCTGAACAGAATCGAGAGATGTAATCTTCCGGCCCTGTTGGCATAATCTTCATCTTCAATTCACGAACCATAAATCGGTACGTACGCCCAATCTCCTTACGCCCAGTTCGAGATGCTTGTCCAATTTCGTCAAGTGTTCGAGGTACGCCACATTGTCTACATGCTGCGTAGAGGGATGCTGCGGCAACACCCTCGATGGAACGACCACGAATGAGTCGCTTATCGACGGCTTTCTTGTAGTTGACCGCTGCTGCCTCACGAACGGTCTTTGGAAGTTCGAGACGGCTTGCCATTCGGTCAAGTTCCGCCAGAGCCATTGCAAGGTTACGCTCAGTAGCGTTGCTCACACGGCTTCGCTTCTGCCACTTTCTCATGCGGTAGAATTGCGAACGGTAACGTGAGTTGATTGTCTTCCCAGAGTAATCCTTGTTTTGCCAATCAATATCTGTTGAGAGACCTTTGTCGTGAAGCATGACGGTCATTGGTGCACCGGTACGAGCTCGTTGATCTCCCTGTTCAGGAGAAAATACACGCCATTCTGCACCTTGATCGATAACGTTGTCTTCTAAGACAAGCCCACAGTCGTCACATGTGACTTCTCCGCGGGTTTCGTCTCTCGTTAGGCTGCGTCCGCCACATTCTTGGCACTTTACAATATCTTCAACTTGCTGATCATCCATAACATCTCACCTCATGAATATTGAGAAATAGATATATCAACGATTGGTATGGTGTTTTTAAACCTTATCGTTCAAAATTTTTGTGAATCTTGAGAGGATGCCAGCGAATTGGTTAAACCTCGATGGCCTGTGAGAAGAATGGGGTTGAGGATGCAGAGAATGCCGGATTTCATTTCGCTCACGCCCGGGAAGCGAGTTCTTTTCCTCACTAAAGACCTCAATTTAATTCGCAAGCAGTTGTATGAGGGGCTTGATTTGCGAATGGAAGATATACGGATTGAGGATTTGCTCGATGATATTAACACTGATGTGATGACGCCTGCATGGGTTTGTTTCGATCACGAACCAGCCATGATTGCAAAGAATGCTTACGCAGGATTGATGCAAAATGGGCTCCGAGTATTCAACGAAAATGCGCTCATCGACGGGAACTTCGAAGTGATTGTTTCTGGTCAAAGAAAAGGTACTGGATCGAGTCGTGAGACAGCGGCACAGTGCGAGCGATGGGCAGGAATTCGAATTGTCATTGCGGCATCGTTCGCCCCGATTCACGAACGGAACAACATCAACCTTGGTCAACTCATGGGCGATCATGCCATGTTGGAACGACTTCAAAATGGAGAGTCCTTGCCACTGAGTGAATTCACTTCACAATACGACGACGTTACGGCATTGATTCTTGAGTCTGGAGGTTTGTTTGAATTCTCAAAGCGTCTTAGCACCGGCGAAATCGAACTCCCCGAACTCTCCATGGAGAAACGTCCGATGACCATGGCCGAGAAAATTATCGCACGAAATCTTGTCGGGCAACCGGACGGTGCTTGTGTTAAACCGGATGACCCTGTCATTGCACAGGTTCAGGGAGGTTATTCTCACGAATTCACAACCGCTCAAGTTCACACGTTCCTTCAAGAGACATACGGCGAGGATTACCAACTCACCAATCCTCAGAAATTCGGTGTCTTTGAAGACCATCTTTTGTATGCTCATCACAATCCGAAGTTTGTTCCATTTATGCACAAGGTCGAAACACTTCGAGAATTGCAAAAGGTGTTCCAAGCGCATACTGGAGTTCGTGACTATTCCGCTGTTGATGGCGTCTCACCGGGAATTTGCCATCAAGTAGCTCGTGAAGAATTCATCGAAATCTCTGATTTTATTCAAGCAACTGATTCCCACACGTGCATGGGTGGAGCATCAAATGCACTCACGTGGGGGGTAGGCGCAACCGAATATGCAAACCTTGTTTCCGCAGGTTTCACCTTCGTCAAAGTTCCAGAATCTATTCGATTTGAGTTATCTGGGTCTCTGAATGAAGGATGCACTGCAAAGGACGTAATTCTCCACATCCTTGCCGATCATGCTCGGAAAGAATTGACCCTCAATCGCTCAATGGAATTCGGAGGCCCTGGTCTGCAATCACTGTCTGCTGACGAACGAGCCACACTTTGCAACATGGCAACAGAATGTTCCGCTAGAACGGGAATCTGTGAAGCTGATGATATTCTCTACGATTGGATGGAGGCACAAATGCCTTATCTGAATATGGCTGAACAGCGACAGCGAGCAGTTGCTCCAGATGAAGGCGCTCACTACCATGGAGGGGTTCATCACATTGATTTGTCCTCTATTCGGCCGATGGTTGCTCATCCCGGCAATCCTGATGAGGGAATTCCGAGCGATCCAACCAATGGCGCTTACATCGATGAGATTGGAGAAGTCAGCATTGACATTGCGTACGGAGGGTCATGTACGGCAGGAAAAATCGACGACATTGCGTACTATGCCCAAGTCTGTCAAGCCGCACAAGCACGAGGGCTCACTGTCAAGGAGGGTGTTGATTTTTACATTCAATATGGTTCAGGAATTGTCAAAGACGTTGCTGTCTCGAAAGGATGGCACCAACTGTTCCTTGATGTTGGTGTCAAACTCATCGATCCTGGTTGTGGCGCTTGCATTGGAGCGGGTCCAGGCGTATCGATGACACCGGAGCAAGTCACAGTTTCTGCAATCAACAGAAATTTCCAAGGTCGGTCTGGCCCAGGAAAACTGTACCTTGCAAGTCCACTCACCGTAGCAATGAGTGCTTTCTCTGGCACAATTCGCTCGTGGGAATTGGAGACGATTGGCGATTAGGAATTCTTACAGCGCCAACTTCTTGCTCAAACTGTATTGGTAGCGTCATAATTTTGCCGAAACATCAAGTAGCCTCGCCAATCGACTGCTGTTACCTGCTGGCCCGAAGTCTTAGACGGAGGAGGACCTGAGGTGGATGTGTCGAGTTGAGCATTGCAGAAAAAATGGCAGCGAATCAGAAGCAAGTCGCTATTTCAGAGTTTTTTGAAAAGAACAAACATTTTCTCGGGTTTGATACACTCAATCGAGCCCTCATTACCGCAGTGAAAGAGGCTGTTGATAATGCGCTTGACGCTTGCGAAGAGGCACGAATTTTGCCTGATATTGTCGTCAAAATTACCAAACTTGACAACAAAAAGGACATTCTTCAACTTGAGGTTGAAGACAATGGGCCAGGAATTCCCAGAGCAAGCATCGAGAAAGTGTTTGGACAGTTGTTGTTTGGTTCACGATTTCATGCCATTCGGCAATCGAGAGGGCAGCAGGGAATCGGAATTACCGGTGTTGTAATGTATTCTCAACTCACAACAGGCGATCCAACCCACGTTGAGTCAAAAATTGCCAAAGAAGCAACGGCAGTATCCGTCGATATTGGGCTTGATACCCGAAAGAACAAGGCGATAAAATCCAATCAGGATCGGATCGACTGGGGAGAAAAAGCCCACGGCTTGAAGGTCAAAACCAAAATGAAAGCAAAATATCAACGCGGTCGTCAATCCGTTTGGCAATATCTTCGTATGACGAGTATTGTCAACCCTCATGCAGATATTCTCTTCATTGACCCTGATGGAGAAAAGCACCACTGGCAACGTGTCACTGAACGTCTCCCTGGACGAGTTGAAGCCATCAAGCCACATCCAAACGGAATCGAGTTGGGTCAACTTCAGCGACTTTGCTCTGAATCATCGGAATCAAGAATGACGACGTTCCTGCGCCGGACGTTCTCAGGCGTTTCTGGACGTGCTGCAAAGGAATTATGTGAGGTTTCAGAACTTGAGGAGAAATTGAAGCCTAAATCACTCTCAGCGCAACAGGTACGTGCCCTTCTTGAAGCGTTTCAAGGTGAGCGGTTGCTCAAAGGAAAACCTGTCAAATTACTCAATCCCCCAACTTCCTGTTTGTCACCGATCGAAGAATTGTTGATCAAGAAGGGGCTTTCGAAAACAATCGATTCAAAATTCGTCACTACCATGACCCGGGCACCAAGTGTTACCCAGGGAAATCCATTCCAGGTTGAAGTTGGATTGATTTTTGGTGAAGGAATGGCTGCTGACAAACCTGTTGAAATCTTACGCTTTGCAAATCGTGTTCCTTTGATGTATCAACAAGGTGGATGTTTGTTGACCAAGGCCATTGAGAGTGTTGATTGGCGGCAATATGGATTAGATCAAGCGGGCGGACGTGGCGTTCCAAAAGGACCTGCAGCCATCCTTGTTCATCTTGCAAGCACGAACGTTCAATTTACATCTGAAGCAAAAGAAGCGCTTTCAGACAATGAAACCGTCATGGAAGAAGCACGAAAAGCCATGCTCGAAATGGGTCGTGGTCTTCGCAAACATCTTGAGAAGCAGAAAAAGATGGGCAAAACGAAAGAGAAGTTTGAACTCATTAACGACATTATTCCGGCTATTGCTGAGAAGTCCGCTTCATTACTCGACCTACCCGTTCCTGATTTGGCTGCATCGATTACAAAAATCATGTCCGCTGTCATCGCAGAGACAACAACAACATGGAATAAAGAAACAAAACAGACGGACGTTCACATTATTTTGTACAATTATACCTCCCGTGCACGTTCCTACACAATGCTTGTCAATTGGCCCGAACGCCAGGGTGCGACTATGGTTGGAAACGAACTCGGTGGGCGAAAAGAAGCGATGGGTGTTTGGGCATGGAAACTTGATACATTGCAACCTGGTTCACAAACGGCCATCACCTACAGCCTTGACGGACTCGAGAAAGGGGATTGGAACGAGACTGACGTGTTCTATCGAGGCTCTCAGGAAGTGATTGGAGCGACAAAAATGGACGAAAAACTGCTTGAGGAAATTCGACGGCAAGAACAAGCACTCAATGCTCCACCACCAGAAGATGAGGATGATGACGAGGATGATGACGAGGATGATTCTGAATCCATCCAATCTTCGCCTTCTCCTCCGACCGGAGATACAAAACAAACGACTCTGTTTGGAGGTGATTACTGATGGCTGAACGCAAATCAATCGAGGAAACAAAGATTGCATTACATGACGTTGTGCGTGAAATGTACGATCGTATTGTCAAAGGCGATCCTCCGACGATGACGCTCCCCGTTCGAACCAAAAACAACATTGGGTTTGATTCGAAATTGGGCGTTTACAAATACGGAAAGAAACAAACCATTCGCGATGCAACAAGTCTTGGTTCTGCAAAGCAGCTGCTTCGTGCACTGCATGTTATCGAATTCATAGAGAGTATGATCGATGATGGTAAATCGTCGACACTTCGTGAAATGTATTACATTTCAGAAGGATGGGGACTTGGTAAATTCCAATCTCAAAATGAGAGCAACAACCTCGCTGAAGATTTGGAAATTGTAACTCGATGTCTTCGTGAGGATTTCAAACTTCGACCGGAGGAAGATGGTGCACGCATGATTGGGAATCTCACACTACGAGAACGAAACCGACGTGGTGAATGGATGCGTATCAATGCCCGAGACGATGTTGGTGACAGTGGTTACGGCGTTCCATACAACGTTGAAGCAGAGAAAATTGAGTTCCTTGAACATGATATTAATTTCATTATGGCCATTGAGACTGGTGGTATGTTCGATCGTCTTGTAGAGAATGGATTCGATGAGGACTTCAAATGTGCTTTGTTGCATCTCAAAGGACAGCCTGCACGTTCAACTCGTCGTATCATGAAGCGTATGAGTGAAGAGTGGGATCTGCCTGTTGTTGTCTTCCTTGACGGTGACCCCTGGTCATTCCGAATTTTCGCATCTATCGCTTATGGTGCAATCAAGACCGCTCACATTTCAGAGTACTTGGCGACACCGACCTCAACGTATCTTGGCATAACGGCCGATGATATCCTTGCTTACGATTTGCCAAGCGATGATCTATCGAAGAAAGACATTGAAGCGCTCAACGCTGAATTGAGCGACCCCCGATTTGCCGATGGTTGGTGGCAGGAACAAATCAACATGATGCTCGAAGTTGGCAAAAAGGCTGAACAGCAATCCCTAGCAAAGTACGGTCTTGATTTCGTTACAGAGACCTACTTGCCTGAGAAATTGCAACAGCTTGGTTTGTAAAACAAAAAGCGAGGCTTCTTTGAGGAGTGACGTATCCAATGAGCATGGAGAGCGACAAGAAGAACCCATGGCCTCTTCGTATTCTTCTTGCCTCTATGGCATGTTTCGTTCTTGGAAGCGTCCTAGTCATCGGACAAATGGATACCTTGGGAGATGCGCTTGATCCACAACGAAACAATGTTGGTTCCATCGATGCGAACTCTGAATCTCAGAAGTTGATGACCGTTGAGGAGTCTGGGTGCTATCGCGCATATGGTGTTGATTTCAAAGGAAACGTCACGCTTGCTGAGGTTGAGGGTTCAGATGTCAAAGAAGATGTGTCCGAATCAAAATGCAAATTGGATTGGGGTGCGATGTCGGCAGATGGGAGCGTCCAATACAGCATCCTTGGTTCGTGGGAATTAGCAAAAGGCGATTATCTCATGCGAATTGATTGTGATGGAGTATGTGCAAATGAAACCATTTGGTTTACTTCCATTGATGAGATGGAAAGCGGCGTCTTCGATTCTCCTTTGATTATCTTTGGTGCAGGAATCTGTTGTTTAGGCATCTTCCTTCTTCCTCTCTCTGGAGTATTGCTTGCCTTTTCTCAAAATCGTAAGCAGAATGTAATGATGATTGTCGGGCCTGATGGCCAACTTATGCCATTGACAGATCTCACGCCTGAAGTGGTTCAGAATCAAATCAATAGCATGAATCAGGGTGCAACCGATGGTGTAGGCTTTGACGTTCGAACAGGTGAATACATGCACCAAGGAAACGATGCTTCTCAACAGCAAATGGATGGAGCACAGGATGTTCAGGCCGGTAGCATGCTTACAACCGAACAGGTGTATGCCCTCATGCGAGGTGATGTTGAATCTGCAACACCTCAAGAAGAGGGGCGAGAGCAGGTTGCCGATCCCTTTCCCACGCCTTCAATCCGGCCATCTACAACCCGCTCGGTAGTCGAACAAAATGATGTGAAGCAAGCTGATCGAAAAATTCCTGTCGCCAAGAACGAAGATTGGCAATCCTGGGATGAAGACTGATTCTTTGCCTTTCGAACCTCCGACGAGTTCAAATGAGTCCATCTCTACCTAACTACAGGTTGAGTAGTATGGACGAACTCGAACGCTCGTTAATGTTGCTTCAAAACAAGACCCGCCGATCTATTCTTGAGCGGTTGGTAAGAGAACCACACTATCCAATGCAGTTGGCTGAATTGATCGGCGTGAGTCAACAGGCGATTGTCAAACATCTCAAGGAGCTTGAACAAGGGAATCTTGTTGAAAAAATGAAAGTTCCGAGTGAGAAAGGAGGTCCGCCAAGAACAATTTTTCGCGTATGTGAAGCGTTTTCCCTCCGCGTTGACCTTGGTCCGGATCTCTTCAAAATCGAACGCCGAAAACTCCCTTCTGGGGGGCCTTTACGTCTCAGTTCAAGGTTGCCGAGGAATGCTCAAACCATTGCAGAGGTCGTTAGTGGTCGAAAGAAAATCAGCGTTACAGAGGGTGTTGTTCATCTTGAGCAATTGAACGAACAACTTGAGCAACTTGACCGGCAAAGAGACGCTCTCATCGCCTTACATCAACAAATTCGAGGACGGGTTTCAGCAGCAGTCGACACAGACTTCGAAGACTACTCCCAACGAACCATGGTTCATGCATTGATTGAGACACCTCGCGTCAAACCCGATCTCGGCCTAATGGCAAAAGAGCTGAATCTCAGTCAAAGTGATATTTCTGCAGTCATGTCTCGTGTCCGTGAACTTGTTGAGCGTCAACGCTCCGACCGTTCAGGTGAAGTTGTCGCCATCGACGACAACCCAGGCCTTCGTTGGTGGCTTGGTTAATTCGCTCAATTGTCTGCTTCATCACCGAGTACAGACATAAGGGATGATTGCTCTGCAATGCGATCCTTGACTGCTGCACGTCGACCGCGTCCAACAAGGTAGAGGACACCGAAGAGTGAGAAGGTTAGCAAGACGATCATGGTTGGAAGTGCAACCTTACCAACGACTTCACCAGCGACATCCAAGAATGGATTTGATGAACCAAGTTCTTGGGAGATTCGGACGATGTTGTCGCCTTCATTGGCCTCGACGATTGTGTTTCCAGGATCGACAATGACGTAGACGTTCTTACTACCAGCAGTGACTGGGTAAAGCATGTACAATTCAATGACACGCTCGTCTTGTGAATCGTCTGGCTTATCCAATGCACCAATGATTTGGCGCATGACAATGCTTTCCTCATCACACATGTTGTTGTTCTTTCGGATTTCAGAAATCATATCTTCATCATTGTATTCACAAAGAATAACTTCGATATCGGAAGCGTGAACGTTTCCTGTGTTTGCAATCTCAATTCGGATCGGAATTGATTCACCAACATCTGCGGATGTTGAGTCTGTGGTTGCAGACTTTACAACGAGGTTTGGTGCTCGGAGATTAATGGTGACAATCTTTTCATTGGAGTCCAATAAGTCGCCTACCCATGATGGTGAGTCGTCGTGATCTCCACCTTGCTCAGCATTGCCCATCATCGAGACAACCTTCAGACCAAGACTTCGGGTTGTGAGTTGTGCACCTGGGTCAATGGAAACGATAGCCACCATGGTGTATGTTTCGTACGGAGCCATTTCTGGAAGACGCCATGAATCAATGTCTTCGAGATAGACACAACTGTCCTCAGGGAAAGAGGCTGCTGTTGAAGTGGTAGACACACAGTCTTCTTCGCTTTCGAGGTCAAGTCCAACTTGTCGAATGATTCGCCAAGAAACGTCCCAACCGTCAAGCGTACCCATATCTGGTTGCTCGTTGACCGTGATGTCTGTTCCTGAGCGAACTGAAGTGTGGTTGTCCAGCGTTGGTACATCAGGAACGTTTCCTGCGTTTGTAACATTTACAATGAATCGTACGATTCGTCCCGGAGCTGAGGTTTTTACGTCGTTTTCAACGGTAGGATCCATTGAAATCTGCATATCATAGAACTCACGAACGGTAACTGTAAGAGTGGTTACGTCTCGCAATCGAGTCATTCGTCCTGCAGCATCTTCGTCCTTCTGTTCAGACTTGGTGTGGAACACAACGGTGTAGTCGCCTGCTGGAACTTGTTGAGGGATGTTCATCAAAACTTCAAACGATTGAGAGGAGCCTGAATCAAGTTCTTCCAAGGTGTTCCGTGGAACGGTGATGTCCCAGATAACGTCGACACCAGCAGAGTCAGTGACTCGAGCAAGGGTGTAATCGAAGCGGTCGGGTCCGTTTCCGTTGTTGTTGACGGTTGTTGGGAGGATAATCGAATCACCAGGGTTGACAGTCAACTGCTCGTTGTCAACAAGCGATACATCTGTCGACAATCGGTAGACGTGATCGACGTCAACTTGGAGAATCTTCGCAGCTGAAATCTTTGGATAGCCTTTCAAGTGTGCCTTGATGGTAACGGCCTTTCCAAGTCCTGCTGGAGCGTCGTCTGGTGCACAAATTTTCACCTTCACGACGTGCATGCGATAATCGTCACCTGACATGAGAACCCACGGGTAGGAGACGCCATCAGGATTGAGGTTCAATCCATTCGGGAAGATGACTTCAGTTGTCCAGTTGGCATCGTTACCTGTTGTACCAGGGGTCGTGAACACAAGGTCGCCTGTGTCGAAGTATTTCTCTACTTCAATCTCAAAGACATGACAGTTTGGATCCAAAGCATTTGGTGCATAAGGGGCTGGGGTTACCATCGCCTCTTGATCGGTGATATTGAACACGATGTTGTTCGACGAGCGGATGGAAACAAAGACACCGAGTTCGAGAATGTCGTAGGTTCCTTTCTCGACCGACTTGACAGGTTCACCTGCTGACCATCCCTTGAGAAGGATAACGAAGGCACCAGGGTCTTCGGAGGTTGGTACACTGATTTCCAGGTTCTTGGTCACGGTTTGTTGTGGGTCAAGTTGTACGCTCAGTGGGAAGTTCACGTCCCAAGCAAATGGAAGGAGCCATTCTTGTCGCCCTTCAAGGGTTTGAGGATCCCAGAACAGGAACGTATCCGCTACGTTTCCAGTATTGGTAATGGTAATCGAGAAAATCGCTGTCTGGCCTTGTTCTACGTCAGCAACACTGTGTGAGGCATCAAGATCAATGCCGTGAACAACGTCCATCAGCGTCAGGGTTGTGATTTCGGAACGGATGGCTGGATCCTTGTATGACTTGGCGTCAACACGGATTTCAGCGAGTTCGTCAGCATTCGCCTGGTAGATTGATGGAGCGCGGACACGCAAGTAAAATCGAATCGATTCTCCACCCTCAAGGAAGATCTCAGTGTCTGGGAAGATCGCAGTATGGTTGTCGGCAAAGAACAAAGTTGCCGTCCAGTTTGTAGGCACACCTGTGATGTTCAGGCCATACGAATCTGCAACCAGATCCTTTGGACCAGGTGTTGAGTTGTTCATGGTCAGATTGTAGATGGTCTGTTCGCCCGGCTCAATCACGTGATAGAACGTTTCACCGTCATCAAAGTCGACATCGACCTGTCCAGTCAGAACGTGCGAATAACAGACTGTGAATCTGTTGTTGTTGGTCTCATCGTTACATTTGTTGGTATCTGACCAAGCCACGTGAGCTCCGCTTCCTAAGTCATTCGAAAATGCTGGAGGCATACCAATACTCGGTTTGTAACCTGAATTCGGCCCCAGTTTATTGGACGACCATGAGGTAATCGCGACGGTCTCCCACGGATCCAGCGCTGTGAGCCCGTCTCCTTCAAGCGAAGTGTGGTTCAAGCGGACGTAGAGGAGTTCCTCGCCAGCAGAGATGTTTCCAGAATCCACCCATGCGATGTGAACTTGGTTCTGATCATCGGTAAGGAGTGAAGGGAACACCGAGTTTCCACCCCATGGAGCATTCTGAGGCAATCCTGCATATGTCTCGACGTTGGAGATTGGTGTATCGTTAATTTTCTTGATGGCGTAGGTAGAAAGTCCATCATCACGACCATCGAATTCACCAGCTCCTTGGAGTCGAAGTTTGGTGTAGTAGATTTCGTAGTTGACGTCTTTCTCAAATCCATAATCTCGGCCATCCATCCAAGCGATGTGGGTGTTTCCTTCCATATCAACACCAATTGATGGGTGGAAGGAGTACGCATCGTCAATTGTGACGCGTGTGTCATTGACGACAATCAAGTGACCCTCGGAGCCTTTTCCAGTATCCTCAATGTAAGCACCATTTTGAGCAACCGTTCCTGAAACACCGGGCGTCCAACTTGGATCGTTGTTCATCTTTCCATATGGATCAAGAACGGACATGTAGATTTCACGAGAGTTGTTCGTAGAGATGTAAACCATGGCCTCGACAAGGAGGGACATCTGGCTTGCACCGCCGCTTCCGGATGGGAATTCGTATACTTGACCGCCAGCGTCCGTTGAACGGATGGTGTTACCTGGGCAGTTGCGAGCCGCAGTGCTTTGGACACCGTTTGGACACTGTGCGAGATCCTTGAAGTGGGATTGAACACTCGTCGCACCGCCGTAGGTCTGGCCGTACATTCCGACTGGAACAACACCAGCGTTGACACAGTTGTCGTGTGCTTCTTCGATGGAGGTTGTATCATCAGCCTGCTGTGCAGGGTCGCCATCTTTCGGCCCTTCGTCGGAAATTGGGATTGCAATCTTGGTTGCATTCGGGTTCCACTTGTGATCATCTTGGGTAGGAGGATTTCCAGGAACATTTCCTTGTGCGTCCTTCCAGGAAAGACAAGCCCAGTTGGTTCCAGGACCCCAGTCTTCACCCGAATAACCGGAGTATGTGTTGCCGTTGTAAATGGTTCCGGGAAGTTTTCGAATACCACCCGAGTCGTCCCCAGGCGTAATACCGAGAGCGGTTGAGCGTGGTCCTGCATTCTTGTTGTGCGTTGCACAGTTACCGCTGCTTGCGGCCCCAGGGAGGGTGTTTCCAAGACCGTAAATGGTCTCGTAAACCGTCATGTTTCCTTCTTGGAGCATTGGCTTGAGACCCTGGAAGTAACCTCCAGCTGCGAATTGACCACCGTAAATGACAGTGCAAACGTCTGCCCATTCGGAGTACATCGAACCGGACGTGTCAACGAGGAAGACGAGTTCGACCTTTCCTCCACGGGTGTCGTCCCATGCGATTTGAACGAGATCGTTTGAGTCAACAACGATGTCGGGGTGACCCTTGTGTCCGATAATTGGAGTCAGAAGGGTGTCCTCAAAGAGTGTAAGGACAGTTCCACCGCTGAACTCTGGTTGGATCATGGAGTAGTAGATTTGAGGTTGGTTGAAGAATTGCTGCAACTCGTCATAGGAGTCTTGCCAAGCGATGTGAAGGTTGCCTTGGCTATCGACGTCAATAGATGGCCAATCGCGGTCTTGTGCTCGCATGGAAATGATGGTATCATCAATCGTCGAAATTGCTGCGTCTTCAGCAGCCATGCCATCGAGCGGTGCAAGGTATGGATTGATCGAAGTGTACATGATCTTGTGCTGGCCAGATTTGTCTGCCCAGACCAAATGGATTCGGTCGTTGTCATCAACGACCATGTCGGGATGCCACACTTTGTGGAGTCCAGGATTTGTGATTTGAGTCGCATCGATCAGCGTTTCACCGCGTGGCGAAAGCATGGAATAGTACAGGTGTTGATTGTTCCTCGCCCATACGATGTGGACGTTTCCTTCACTATCAGATGCAACAGTCGCTTGGTTGTCGGATGCTGTGCCACCGTCGACGATTCGAACGGCTTCAGTAATGACAACTTGGGATGCTTCAGCCTGTTCTGTCCCATACACTATTCCTGAGAACAGTGAAATGAGAAAAATGCTTACGAGGGTAATCGATTTTGTTGTTTGACGCATGGTATCACCTGTACAGATGATAGCAACCTTCACCAGTACTTAACCGCGACCCTTTCGCGTCAGCACAAAAAGAAGCCAGAAGATAGCATTCAAGCCCATTCGTCTGGGTCCAAACCCGTTCCGAACGGCATCATATCGTTGTACTCTATCTGCGCTGGTTCTGGCACGTTTTCTTCGGCTTGATTTCGCTTCTTTTGTTCCGTCCAATCGTCAACTGGACCTGGTTCCCCTTTCCCCGGCCCGTATGCGAATTTGATCTCATGAATCATGCTCAATTTGGCAAGCCACAATCGGCGAAGGCTGTGCATAAGGGCATTTTTATTCAAGCCATCGAACCAAATTGGAAGACTTACATTGAATGCTTGAAGGGGGCCAGGTTTTTCTTTGCCTTGATGTCCCATGTGAATGCCCCAATCAAGTTCAGCTCGCATAAGTGAAAGTCGACACTCATGTACCCATTCAGACCACCCCTCCGGTTCTTCATTCATGTGTTCTTTCATTTGCTCTTGTTGCCCCAGGTCGACTCGTGTCATGCTTGAGACGAACACTAGATCCCTACCTTTGGGAAGAACAACTGCAAACATATGGCCTTGTGGACCAGGTGGGTATCGAACCAGAAGATGTGCTTCAGAGCGGGGGTCGTTCTTATCTCGAATTTCCAAGCGTTCACTCGCAAGCCATTGACGAATCTGCTGAACGTGGTTATCGACCATGACTCTCCGGAGCGTTCGGGTGATTTGAACTCAACGCTCAACAGATGTTTCTAATTTTGATATCAATGATTTGGCATTGTCTTCCAAAGAACGATTGTAACTTTTGCTGGCCATCAGACGTGATATGGCTCGGCGGGTATCGACATACCCATCCCACCAAAAACCAAACATACGTCCTGAAGTCCAGAAGAGAGGAAACATGGCGAGGTAAAGAATGACGAATCCCCCAATCTGGTGCAATGTTTCGTCGCCGAGATAGGATGTGGCTTCGGGGAAATTCAACCAGATCAATCCTGAGCCAATTAGGGCAAAGAATGGCCAAAGAATAACCGAGCCGAACATCGCAGCGAGAAATTGGTACGTCGTTCTGGCGTCAACACCCTCATCGGTACGGTCACCCAAGAATCGTCCAAGTGTCAATTGTGGTGTGAAGGCTAAGAGAAAAACGGGCAGGAGAGCAGTCATGAGGAGCGTCTTGATTCCAAAACCTACGCTTCGAATCGGGTTGCCCTTCCGCAATCGGTAACCGGTTGAATCCAAATCTCGACCGTCCAAATTTCGTTCCTGGAGGTGCAGATGTAGTTCCTTCGCAGCATCGATAACTGGATGCTGAACTGGAATGGGTTTTCCATCATCCCCTTCAGGTTCTTGCTGGAATCTGTTGCGAACTTCACGTGCTGCAAGCACTTCGCTTCGCCATGTGTTCAACGGTTTCTTGTTTCTTCTCGACTCGATTTGTGCGATGAGATGATAGGCGCCATGCTCTTCCCAACTCGAAACGTTTGGTGTAATCGGGAGGAGATGGGGGCGTAATCCATCACGAAGTGAACGTACCAAATCACCAGGGGGTTCCACCCATTCTCGTTTTTGTACCGCTTCAATAAGATCCGTGGGAATTTTTTCTTCTGGAAGATAGTACGGTTCTGCAAATTCGACCCACATATCGGTTCTGTAATGATGACGTACACGGAAATGGAGCCCAACGGGTTGCATCACCGGACATTTCTTTCCAGATCCTTTCGCTATTGCTGCTGCTGCGAGAACGGTTCGCATTGGCCCTGTTCGGAAACGAAGCATATGGGCGAGATCGTGGCTTGTTCCTTCTGGAAATAAGACACAACCAAAGCCACTCGAAATTCCAGTTGCGAGCGTAAGAAGTGATCGCCCGTTGAGATTTGTTGCTTCTTCCTCGCTACACCCTCCTCTCAACAATTCTGCTTTGCGTACGACGGGTTGCACTGCAAGCCTGCGCGTCCAGAAGGAAAGGATGGGGCGAGTCACCAAATCGTGTCGCCCCCCCATGACGAACTCCTTTGGATGTGCAAGCATGATGCCAAGTGGGTCAATCAAGCCATTCGTGTGCCATGCTGCACAAAGAGAGCCACGATCTGTTGGAATGTGTTCCATACCAGAATACTCGATGGTACGGAATTGATTGGCTGCAGTTCGGCGACAAAAGAAGAACGCCAGTTTTGTCCAAAACGGGCTTCCAGGCGTGTCCTTGTCGAAGGAAGGCATCGGCGTATTGAGGAGTTTTTCCATCTTCATGTTCGCCGAGGATTTCGATAGTACCGGTAGCGCTTCTCCTCGATGGTCAACAACACCATCAAACGGTGCAACGCCTTTTGCCATGTTCATCCCTCCGAGGTTATTTTCGCAGCAAGTGCCGCTAATGCTGCATGATCTGGTTCACTTGGGGTGGTAGGCCACAGTGCAGCAATCGTTGAACCATCGTCTCCCATTGTCCTTGGCAAAACATGAACGTGAACATGTGGAACTTCTTGTCCTGCAAGAGGTCCATCGTGAACAAGAACGGTGAAATCAGTCGTCGCATAATGCTTTGAAAGGCGAGACTGAACCTCAACAACACCTGTCATGAGGTTCGAACGCTGTTCTTCACTGAGCTGTGCAATTCGCTGAACTGGTGTTGTAGGGATGACCAAAGTATGGCCTTCACGTCGCGGGAAAATGTCAAGGAAAGCATACCACCCTTGGCCAGATCCAATCTTGTGGGAAGGTATCTCTCCAGACAGAATCTGTTCGAACAGTGTCCGTTCTGCCATGGTCATACGAATCAGACCGGACAAATAATCAAACCGCAGTTGAAGGTGAAAGAATCCAATTTCCAGAAGGGCCTTTTCGTAGAGCCAATGTCGCATTCGTTCCATCCGAAAAGACAAGTTTGTGATGGAGTTGTTCAGCATCAGGCTCTGTGAAATCAGACCGTTGATGGAGTCCACGTGACTCCGTTCGCATCAATGCAGATTTGACGTAGGCTTGAGCCATGCGAATCGATGCTTGTGTTCGCAGAATTTCCAATAGATTTTGATTTGCGATGAGAGAAGATTGATCGCAATAGAGTTGTTCTGCCTTGATCGAAAGTTGTTCAAGCATCTCAGATGCGGAATCGTAATCGGATGCCACAGTAGCAGGAGTTTGCAGTGAAGAAAGAATCTCCTTCACTCCAGTGAGGACTGGATTTAGCCGTTGAACCGGCCCCTCGGATTCGCCTCCAAGCATACTCAACTCTGCCTCTGCGAGTCCATGGGCATCCTCCAATGATGAGGCCGCAGTAAATTTCCTCTTTTGGATCCATTCAGCCGCATGTGTTCCTGCGGCTTCTCCAACAGCGAGAGCGTCAAGGAGACGATTGCCTCCGAGAACGTCAGCCCCATGGAGGCCGCTTGATGATGCTGAGCCTGCAGCGTAAAGCCCTGTAAACCATCGAGCCCATGACTGGAGAACAACTCTGCCGTATTCATCGGTAGGTAATCCTCCGAGGGTATGTGATGCGACTGGAGCGACTTCAACCGTCTGGCGGCGCATGTCAATGCCAGTGCGCTGTTTGATGCTGTCAAAGAGTACAGACCACCAAGCAGCGTGCTCACCGAGATTTCGAGCATCGAGGACGGTTGTTCCAGCCTCATGCATTTTGGTACAGATTTCAGAGGTCGGCGTGGTTGAAGTCGTCTCTAATGCAGTTCCAGAAGGCGTGTGAAGCGTGGCGCCATCTGATAGGATTGATTGTGGTATGACAAGGTTGGTCCCAACGACACCAAGAGGTGTTTCAGCAATGAATTCCATGTTGCGCAATGGCGCACCAGCACGATAGGCGAGATCCATTCCTAGTGATGTTGATCCATTCGTGAATGCCCCTTCAAATCCTCCATCAGCAATGATGAGGGCTTTGCATTGAATGGATAGGAGACGCCCATTGAGCATATCAATCGCAATTAATCCGTTGACCGAGAAATCGGTATGAATCAATTCCAAAGGAACTTGATCACCGCGACGAGTGACGCCGTGTTTCATGCACTGTTCTTCCAGAACTTGTTGGATTTCCCGTGTCGTTGAGTCTCCAGCATTGCAGAGGCGTGGTTTTGAGTGTCCAGATGCATAATGTCCTTTGACGATTCCTTTTGCATCTCGACGGAAGTTGACGCCTCTTCGCTCGAGAAGATCGACAATTCGAAGTGCCTTTGTTGTGTGGTTGGCAACGATGTCTTGATCGCAAAGGAAAGCACCCATCTTGATTGTGTCCTCGCGATGCCCTCGGTTGCTTTCTTCTTGAATGTGACATGCAATGCCATCCATTGCATCCATTCCAGCGTCACCAAGACCGGTTGAACTCATCATGAGAACGCTTGCACCATCTTTCGATGCTTGAGCAGCAGCGGACAACGCAGCAGGACCATCACCAAGAATCACGACATCCCATGCTTCCATATCATTACCCCAGTAATCTAAGCGAAGCAAAACCCCGCCATAAGCAAAGCGCTTGATTCGTTACGAAAATTCAACTCGGGGACGATGGTAAATCAAGTTCAGAAAAGCGGCGTACGCGTAACAATTGTCGAATTCGTTCAATCTGTTGGCGGCTTTCTTTTGGCAGTACATTCGTTCGAACGATACGAGAGCCGAGAACCAATCCAGCATCATCACGAAGCGTTACTTGTACCTGAGCGTCGCCTATGAAACTTCGATCCCAGGCCACGTTGATCCAAAGAACAACGGTTCTCTCAAGGTATCGTGGTAGCCAACTCAAGACGTCGTCTTCTGAAGCATTGGTGAGTTCAATCGCTTTCAAAGGAGGTGGGCATGGTGCCAATTCGAAACGGTGGTCAATGGATTGAGGTTCACCGCCTGGAACTTGAACTTCGACGCGAACGTGCGTTGCATCAAACGTTTGATTGTTGAGAGCGATAAAGAGGCTTCCTGAACCATCGTAACATGTTGAGTCCAATGAGATGTCCATTCTCCACGGTGAAAGGAGAATTTCGGGAGCGCCAGAAAGGAAGTCATTCTGCAATCGCTCAAACAAGCGAAATGCTCCAGGCTGCCAAGCTCGTGCGTGCTCGATTGCTCGCTGAAGTGTGCGCCAATTGAAAAATTCATCATCAGAAAGAAGGGTTCGCTCGATTGCGTCAGGTGACATGAAATCACGCAAGGATTCCAGAACGATTTCTTCTGTGATGATGTGAACAGCATTGAGGTGGAGAAGGAACAAGAGTCGTTCTCTCGCTTGAATTGGATCCGTACCCGGTAGAATAGCCTCCCGGAATCGAAGCTCCCACTCAGCCCACTCAATTTGTGAATCTGGGTCAAGATGTGATTGGAGTAATTGACCAAGTGGGGAGCCTAATTGTGTTGGATGGTGTGTGGGCGCATAATGAATCAAAAGAGGCATCGAATCTGCTTGAAGACGAATGTAATAGGTTGTCATGATGGAGTGTATGCTCAAACCAATCCCTGCAGTCATTGACGTCAGCAACAACAGATTCCAGGCGACGGAACGGGGCGTAATGAGCATTGAAAGGCAGAGTAGGGTCAGTGATGTCGTCGCCAGAAAAGCACTGATGTTGTTTTGTCTTCGTCCATCTCGAAGTCCTTCCAGAACTCGATCCATACCGGGCTGTGCCCGCAATGTATGTCGCTTACCATCACCAAAACCGCCCTGTTCTCGGAGCGAAATTTTCGCCTCAACAGCTGACCACGTCGCCTCGCTCCCCGCAATTGGAGGAACAAAGGCAGCCAAGGCAGGTAGCAACCAAATGGCGAGAATAAACAATGGGGAAGTGTATGGAAGGATGGATGAATCAATAACAAGTAGGACTGCAGTGGTTGCAATTCCAAAACCTACGACATTACGGAAGGCTAAGAAAAATGAATTGTTGGCGATTTGCCCGCTTATCATACGAAATCGTTCACTCTTTTCCCATGCTTCCCTAGTCCGCTCAAGAGGGTCTTCATTGCGAACGAAACCATGACCGTAGGGATCAGGCAAGGATTTGATGGTTCGCCGTGTGCGAGCAACGATGGATTCTTCTTCTGGCTCCATCTCACTCGGGTCTCTCTATCAACAGCCCACATATGTCTTCTTCGCTATTCCCATGATGAACCAATCCATTTTGGCGGGCGTGGCAGGATTCGAACCCGCGATCTTCGGCTTAGGAGGCCGACGCATTATCCAGCTGTGCTACACGCCCAGCGATGCCAAAACGCCCCCTATGATGGAGGTTACTGTTGCTGAATTGCTGCAAACGCATGCAACATCTGTTCGATCTGAATTCGACCTTCTGAAGAACGGCGAAGGCGAACGTCACAATCAGACAATGCACTGAGGGCAAGTGTCAACTGATTCTCTGGTAGATTAAGGCGTCCTCCGGTGAGAACTTGGTGCGCTTGTTCAACAATGTCTTCTGCTTCCAAACTCTGTTGTGAAATGATGTCATCGTAAATGCCCATTGCACCCTTCAATTTTCGAGCGTTCTTGTAGCCATCCTTTTCCCATCTCCATTCGACAACCTGCCCGCGCAAGGCTGCCTCAATCATTCGCTGAACTTCATTGGTTGAAATCATGGTCAAAAGTCGGTGAAGATTTCCTCGTTCGTCGAGAAGTTCTCGCAATGCTAGAACCTCTGTAGTAAAGATGGCTTTTCTGAGATTACCCTCGGATATGTGAGCAATGTCGCCGAGAATTCCTCGTACTGGCTCTATACCTTCTGCTTCACAAAGTTCAGCTAACCTGGATTCAATTTGTTTTCTCGGTACTGCTGTGAGACGTATGTGTTGTGTCCGACTGCGAAGTGCATCGATTAAACGAGAAGGGGTTTGGGCTGTGAAAATGAAACGGGATGTTTGGCTTGTCGACTCCATCATGCGACGCAAGAGTGGTTGGCGTTTGTGCCCGAGATAATCAGCGTCCTCAATGACGATGATCCGTGAAATGTGGATCTCGCTTTGATTGCCTCGTTGTGATTCATGGCCTGCTGGTGCAACATCATCTGAAGAGATTTGAGAAAATGTTGAGTCGAAGGCGTCGAGTGATGTACGACTTGCGAGCGTGTCACTCGAGTCTTTGCCGCCAGGTCGCAAGAAGGATTCAAATGCAGCCATTGCACCTGCAGACTTCGCCAAATCCTTGGCTTGCAAAACGTGGGTTGTGGACTTCCACGCCGGTCCGAGAACTTGTCGTACGATGAGCTGCCACGCTGCTGTCTTTCCAGAGCCCGAGGGACCTGAGATCAACAGATGGGGTGGATTTGCTTGGAGTGCGACACGCTCGATTGTCTCAATTGTCGATTCGTCGAGTGCGAGTTCAGAGAAGCGGCGAGGAGGATATGTCTCAAGCCAACTCGCCATGCGTATCAATCAACGACAAAGGTCTTTGACCATTTGTGTGAATTCACTCTGCCTTGAGCGTCTTCTTCTTGACGTCTGCACTGCTTCTTCGGAGCTTCATGAAAATCTTGCAACCGCAATGGCTGCAGTGAATTCCGTTTCGCTCACGGTCAAAGCTTTCGTGAGTGCCGCAGAGCGCACACTTGTAGTCTACAAGTTCCGACATAGCCAATGCGACCGACCCATTGGTTTTGAACCTGTCCGTTAGAACCGGCCTCAAAGACCGCCCACAAGCGGTCTCGTCATGCGGATTTCTGTCGCCTGTGCAAGATCTGTCTCTGCGATGGCGCTTGCAGCAACCATCTGACCATCAACGAAAACCCAGTTGTTGGCTTCATTTGCACTGGTTACGATTTCTTCCTTGGTCATTTCACAGACTGTGTGGCCTGTTGAATCCGTAATCTGAACCGTGAACGTTTCAGATCCGCCGACAATGGACGGAACCAATCGCAAGACGTTGTCTTGGCTGAGTTCGGTATTCTCAATGGTGGCTGCATCGACCATTTGGCCGTCTACAAAGAGCCAGTTGCTCTCAGTGTTTGTCAACACGGTGGTGAGTTCCTGCTTGGTCATGGTCATGGCTTGGTCCCCTTTCTCGCTTGCAACAAATACAGTGAAGGTTTCTGCTCCTCCAACCATACCTGGGTTGATTCGGATTTCTGTAGAATCGTTCAACTCGATGTTCTCGAGTTCTTCGACACTGACCATCTGTGAATCAACAAAGACCCAGGTGTTTTCGTTTGTTGAAACCATCTCAACGATGCTTTCTCGGGTCATGAGCTCTTGCTCGTGACCACCTTCTCGGGCTACGTGAACTGTGAATTTCTTATCCGACATTGTTCTTCCTCGCAATCTCTGAAATTCTAGAGTATATGAACGCGCGGAAATTCGGCATGTTCAAGGATGTTCTCGGAACAAGCAAATTCATGGGCGAAGATGCACCTCTTGTCATCGATGTTGTGGACAATGGCGGACAATGGACGCATCGAGAATGGAGGATGTTGAAGTATCTTAAAGTCGACACCCAAATCATTCCAAACGACACCCCTGTCGATCAACTTCGTGAACTCGATGGACTCATTCTTTCTGGAGGTGCCGCTCGCATCGGCCTCTCAGGAGAATTAGGAAATTGTGCAGAATTTTTGAAACTCGATATTCCAATTCTCGGGATCTGTGCCGGGCATCAATTCATGGCTCGATTCTATGGAGGAGATGCTCGGGAATCACCGATTCCTGAGTTTGGCGCAATGGAAATTCAACTTCACGATGGGGGTGGCAAAATCTTTGCCGGAACCTCGAAGACACAAACGGTCTGGGAATCACATAACGATGAGGTTCATGTTGTACCTGACGGATTCTTTGTTACTGCAAGCAGCCCGTCTTGTGAAGTTCAAGGCATGGAAAACGATGCTGGAGATCGATTCGGTTTGCAATTTCATCCTGAAGTCAACGACTCTGAATTTGGCAAAGAGATGTTCGAGAACTTTGTCGACGTTTGCCGAAAAGCACGAGATGCCTAAAGCTTGAGATTGGCTTGACGAGCAAGTAAGAGAACCTGCATCGAATGCTCGAGCATGGCTGCGTTTGCCATGGCTTGGTCGAGATTTGCTCCGACTGCGTAGGCTCCATGGCCTCGAACAACAACGCAACGCATGCCGCCTTGTTGCAAGGCTTCTGCGACTTGCCGGAGGTATTCCTCAACCGCATCATCATCCGGGTCAACAATCACGACCTTGCCAATATGCTCTTTTCCGAGAACGTCGATTGGCTGAACAAGAATGAGATCTTTTTCACTGCTTGCAGCTGTCGTGTATGGCCCCTGCATGTGAATGCAAGCAGCCGGACCACCAGTAACCATCGCAACCGATGCGAGAAGGACTTCGTGAACCTTCCACTCACCAATAGCTCCACGTGGGGGATTTCCTCCAAGGCGACCTCCAACAAGTCCTCGTTCATCGAGACGAGCAAGCATTGTTGAATGGCGAGTGCTGATCATGAGTCCTGGCTCATCAGGATGAAGCATTGAAATTGCACCCATTGTCCCTTTGACCAGTGCTTCTCGACTGAGTTGACGCCCCATTCGAGCGAAGTCGGCTACGATGTGCGGAGGAATGACAATGTTGTCAAGAACGACCGGAGGCATCGGCGTTTCTTCGATTTCTTCGATGACTTCCGCTGCACCGACAAGGCTTCCGCGTAAGCGCTCGATTTCTGCTGTAAGACGAGCGATTTCCATTTCACGTTCAACATCAACCACTGATTCTTCTTCTAGCGATTCCTCAACTGGTGCCTCATTGGGTGTGCTTTCTTCTTGTGGAGGTTCTGGTTCGTCAGGCTCAGAAGATTCTTCTTCAGCGGCTTTTGGTTCCTCTGAAGCAGCCTCCTCTGGGACTGTATCTTCTTCGGATACTGGTTCTACAACGGCTTCGGTTACTTCTTCAGCGACTGTTGGCTCTTCAGCTGCTGGTTCTTCTGGTGCGTTTTCTGTTTCTTCCAAATCTGGTTCGGTAGGCGTTTCCGGGACTTCTTCGGCTACGGGCTCTTCCACTACAACTGATTCCTCTTCCGCTGAGGATAATCGGATGGTGGGTCTTGAGGGGGGACTGAAGGTGGTCCAGATGGTAGTTCTGTTGGAGGTCCTGAAGGCGGACCTGTTGGAGGTCCTGAAGGTGGACCAGATGATCCGGGGGGTCCTGTTGGTCCGGAAGATGGGGGAGTGGCTTCAATCCCATCCATGGCACCAAATGCGCCATCGAGCATGGAGCCAAGAGCGGCCTCCTCTGCTTGTTCTCGTGCTTCTTCTGCAGAGGTTTTCTTTGTCACCATGGTCGTCCCTGACTACGCCATACCTCGCGGCTTAAATAGCGGTTCCGTTACGGCAGGATGCATACGGCCCGCTTGGTGTAGAGGTTATCATGCAGGATTGTCATTCCTGCGACCCGGGTTCAATTCCCGGAGCGGGCGCCTCACTCATCTCTCTGATGAATTGTCACTGTGCCACATACTCGGCACCAGACCTTGATACCATCAATTCGTGGGGTTGCCCCTGCGATGTCGATACTCGCTCCGCATTGGCATTGGACAACATTGCGCATGTTTGTTCCAACCCTTTGATGTTCATGAACTCAACGCTTGTTTAGGTTTGACAATGTCAGTTCGTATCGAAACATTGCTTTTGCAGTTGAAAATCCTTTGATTTCCTCAACATGAATGTCAACGATTGTCCAATCACTCCTTTTGATGATGGTTTGTAGTTGATGGACAATATCGGCCTGTTTTTCCTGAATCGACCAACCGCAAATCATCGATTTATCATAGGACAGAAGCGGTAACAGAGACGGTAGATGATCGATACTTTCGTGAGGCAAATTGACCAATAAGACATCAGCGCAACCGATCATTTCTGGCTTTGTATCTGTGAGTTCTCGTGCGTCCATGCAATCGACCACATAGGTACCTTCTTCCTTGCGCTTCGAATGAAAATATTCCATATTTTCTTCCAACAAAGGTATGGCTCCTTGATTCATGTCGTTCACGTATGCCTTGGAAACAAGTGTTGCTTCTGTGTAAAGCAGTGCCATTGAGGGTCCAACTCCAGCGTATGGATCAACGACGACAAGTGGTCGACCCTTGGTGGCAGACATTGACGACACTGCATCAAACGTCCGCATGCGCTGCGTTCCCAAACGGCCTGAAAAGTATGCAACAGCAGGATCGATATTGAATTCATGGCCATGTTCTCGGTATCGTGTTTGCGTCGAGTTATTTTCGTTTCGAGCTTTGAGTACCCGTAGGTTACGAACCCTGAATTCACCTTCAACACCAGCGTCGTGACAGACCACTCGGACGGATGGGAATTGTTCCAGCATGGCTTGAGCAATCGCTTGTTCGACCTCGATCATCTCGTCTGGAATCTTGACAAGCAAAACATCCCCTTGAACTTCGAATGCTTGGGGAAATTCATCACTATATTTGTGACGTAACTCTTCCGGAATGTGTTCCCAATAATAGCGGGCTTTCTTTTCCGATGCTTCAATCTCAACCATAGCATGGCCTTCCCAGACTGAATTGGTTGCTATTGGAGCGTTTTCGTTGAGAGGAATGGCCGTTTCTTCTCCAATTCGTTGCACTCGATGGCCTGTTTCATACCAACCATTCGCTTTGCAATGTTCAATCCAATGCGACGTCTGAGTACTCGGCACCCTCAAATGACGCATGGTTCTCGGAGAACCATCGCAAGTATGAGGTTTGAGGATGGAGGATGGCAACACCACTGGCTTTGCGCTCATTGGAATTGGGCCTGGAAGGGTTGAATCCATGACTCTCGAAGCGATTGAAGTTGCAAAAAATGCCGACGTTCGACTCTATGAAGCCTATACTGCATTATGGCCTGAAGATGAATTGACAAAATTGGAAGCATTGATTGGACCGATTGAACGCATCATGCGGCCTGCTGTTGAGCGCCCTGAGGCACTCTTTACGCAAGCACAATCGCAATCGATTGCCATCTTAGTGGTTGGGGATCCGATGCAAGCCACGACTCATATCGATTTCCAATTGCGTGCACAGAGGGCAGGCCTCTCTGTTCGAGTGATTCATGGAATCTCCGTTACAACACTCGTTCCTGGTTCAACCGGTCTTTCCGATTACAAATTTGGACGTTCGACAACCTTGACCTACCCCTACGGAGATTGGATTGTCACATCTCCTCTTGAGGTCATGTTGAGGAATCAGAAGCAAGGTCTGCACACGCTGGTGTTGTTCGATCTCGATCCGACGGGTGCTGGGATAGGGGAACAGTGTCCGATGCAGCCAAAGGATGCATTCGCTAGCATTGAGGCGATGGCGAAGAAAATTCGTGAATCGGATGTTGATGAAGCCGTAAAAGAACAAGCGAATGGTTTGTTTGATTCCATGTGTGTTCTTTGTTCGGACCTTGGAACAGATGATGCAAGTATGAAGACGGTGTTTATCGGCAACCTTGGTACGCTAACAGGCGGGAGATTGAATTGCATGGTCTTCTTAGCCAACATGTCGGAGATGGAGCAAGAGGCTATCAACCGCTGGAAGTGATACGATGGACATTGGAATTCTTCTTTCGTTCCTGTTGTTTCTCGGTTTCTTTGCTGGAGTCGGGCTAGCAAGCATGCGTGTCAAGCAAGACACAACCGACGATTATCTCGTTGCAGGCCGAGGTATGCACCCTGCCTTAGCAGCACTTTCAGCAGTAAGTACATGGAACTCAGGCTACATGTTCATCGGTTTTATTGGATTTATCTACCTCATGGGTTATTCCGCTATTTGGATCGGTGTTATCTCCACCATTGGACAGTTGATCGCATGGGCATGGCTCTACAAATTCATCCAAAAGGAAGGAAATGAACGTGGTCTTCGCTCGCTTTCTTCCCTTGTCTCTGAAAAGGCTGGGGCGCCTGAAGCCAAACTGGCTGCGGTACTCTCAGTATTTTTCCTTTCAATTTATGCTGCTGCTCAACTCACTGCTGGTGGAAAAGCGCTCTTCGTTATGCTTGGATGGCCTGAATTGGTTGGTATCCTCATTGGGTTCGTTCTCGTTGTCGCCTATTGCTATGCGGGCGGTATTCGAGCTTCCATATGGACCGATGCTGCTCAATCATGTGTTATGATCATCGGTTCCGTCATTCTCTGTTGGGTTGCTCTCGGTAACGTCGGTGGATTCTCGGGCATGCATACGGAACTTGAATCGCAGAATACTACCCTCGTCAATTTCCTTCCGACCGATATCTCCTTGGGGATTTCACTCTACCTTCTAGCGTTCTTCTTAGGCGGACTGGGTGTTGCAGGACAACCTCAAGTTGTATCAAGAGTGATGACGCTCAAATCAGATGAAGACAGGAAGCAGGCCATGATTTGGTTTTTCGTTTGGCAAACGCCGTTTATCGCCCTCATGTTCATCGTTGGACTCGCTAGTCGAGTCTTGTTTACGGACGGCGACTTCGACGCAGAACTTGGTCTACCCACACTTGCCATGGATACACTTCCAGCACTCGGTGTTGGAATGATTCTTGCTTCGATCTTTGCTGCAACAATGTCAACCGCTGACAGTCAGGTTCTTGCCTGTACAGCGGCTATTACCGATGACATCAAACCAGAATGGCGAGAAGATCACAAGACGACCAAGAAGGTCACATTGTATGTCGCAGCTGCTGCAACAATGATCTCCATCGGAGGACTCTATGTTCCTGGAGGGGATTCCGTTTTCGCTCTTGTTGTTCTTGCTGTCTACGGTCTTGGAGGAATCTTCGTCCCCCTCCTTATCATTCGATGGATGGGGTACAAACCCGATACGTTCCACTCGATTGCAATGATGATTTCTGCATTTTCTGGAGTAATCGTTTGGACGTTCCTCGGTCTAGGTGGTGACGTCTTCCCATCTGTTCCAGGCGTTGGTTCAGCTTTCATAGCCCACTTCATTATGTGTGCCGTTCGAGAAGATTCGGCTTCCAATCCATTTGGTCGGTTTGAGATTTCGCAAGATCGACAACGTCAATTGACCACAGTGGGCATCATCGCTCTCTGTTTCATTGGTGTCGCTGAAGGAGCGTACGCTGTTTATGGGCCAGATTCGGGTGAAGATTCTGATGCTAATAGAGTTGCTACGTATCAGATTGATGGAAACTTTACCCTCATCGAAATCGGATCTGGTACCGAGGTCATCTCTGATACCGCCCAAGTCTTTGCATCGAGTGATGCTGTTGATCTCAGTGGACTTAACGTGGTTGGGTTCCATATGACGACAAGTCATACGGACAATGAACAAGCATGCTTCGCTACTGCTAATACTCAGGATGATGAAGTATCGTACGAGGGCGGTATTTCAAATTACAATGTGACGAACTCTGGAACACAGCAGACACTTGAATCATCCGAATTCTGGATTGATGCCACCCTAGTTGGTAGTACAACGACAAACTCAACATCCTCAATCGCTTCGATGCTTGATGGTGGCGATGCTGGGATAGGTTCCTATGAATTTACAATCAACGTTGTGATCAACAGTGGCGGATCTCCTCCAATTTGTCAAAATGGAGACTCTGATGAATCCGTTGATTGGACAATTTCTCTCATCACACTCGACTATACGCTTACCGAAGTTAAATCGTGAATTGTTGCGTCTCATGACCGATTGACCAACCTGATTCGTTGAGTTGTATCGATGCTTCCGATTGTGGATTGTAAAGCGGATTTGTGTGGTTGAGATGGATGAAAAAAAGTTCAGGGTCGTCGCCCTTCTTTTGTCCTAATCGCTTAAGGGATTCTTCAACCGTCGGATGCGGAACAACACTCATGTCCCTTCCTTTGAGTTCGCCTCCAGACCAGAAGGTACCATCGAGAAGAGCAACATCGATTGAGAATTTCTGAAGGAATGAACGGATTGAGTCACATCCGTGTGCTTCGAGTGTCTCGACCCATGAGTCGTGATCTGGTAAGAAAAGCAGTGATCTCTCTTGGCCTCTGATGATTGTTGCATGCATGTCAGAAAGTTCTGCTCGGTGAGGCACTGGTATGAATTCAATCGTAACATCATCGATTTCAACGCTCGGAAAGGCACTCGGTTGAAGCACATTCTGTTGCAACAATTGGTTCCATGCAGGCGTGGCTTCAATTAGTTCGTGCATCGATGGGCTGCAGTGAAGTTTGATGTGACGAGCCGACATTGTTTCCCGTCCAAACAATCCAAGTCCATCCACATGTCCAAGATGAGCGTGAGTAATGAAGAGATGGTCGATGCTTGGGTTGCCCATCATTCGTAATTGTCGGCCAAGGTCTCGGGTGGCTTCGATGAGCAGTACTTTTCCACTATCGGTTTCGATGCCGAGAGCGACTGGACTCCTATGATCTTCCTCGAGAAGTCCCTGACAGCATTGTCTCGTACATCCGGGTTGAGGGCGTCCACCGTCTTGGGCGAGGCCAAGGAGGGTAACTACCGCCATGATGGTAGGAGATGCTCCTGCACCATAGACATATTCAGGGGGAAGACCTCAAGCGAGGCGCCTGTTTGGATTGGTTTGACGGGCTTATGGCACGACCTGCGCAAGTATCCTTCCCTGGCCAAAAACAGCGGATGCGGATGCGTGGAACAAAACATGCAAACGATGCAACAGCAAAACGCCTTGGCCGACAATTGCGCCAACTGCTTGAAGATCCTGACGAATACCTTCCGAAAATGACGTGGAAAGGTCGTTTGAGTTGGGGACGAAAAGATCCAGTTACAAAGACGTTGCAAGATCTTCGAAAGATTGTTGCCAAGAAAGATGATGTCAAATGGCTTTCAAAGCGTATGCTTGCGAAGCGCGGCGATCCTGTTGGGAAAGCACTTGCAGGTTCATTGCATGCTGCACATGACGAAGAGATCTCACTCGTTGGTAATTTCAAATCCCCAAACTTTGGCTCTGGCTCCTTCATTCGAAGAGGTGATGGAAAACAAGGATATCTCGCAGGCCTACAGAATCATCAAAACCTCACATTGAGGATGTTGCCATGGGAGGAACACGCTCGAAAAGGAATGTACTTCTTTTCATGGGAAAGTGGTTTTGTTTGTACTGGCCCAAATCCGAACCCGCCACAAGGTTGGTTGGACGATGTCCTCGAGCGATCGCGTTTTGATTTCAAACATGAGAACATCGACGGTGTTGATGTTTATGTCGCCGGAGAAATCCAAGCCAAGGATGTTTTGAACAGTACGCCCTCAAATCAAGGATGGGTTCGACTTATGTTCAAACACGGGCCGATTCTTGGCATTGATTTGCAATCGCTGAAAGCAACAAAGGAGAAGCAGAGCGCTTTTGTTCATCACCTTGCACTTTCTATGCTCCCCCCATTGTTGACATCCATTGTCGACATCGATGCGATGTGGGTTCCGAGCGGTTGGAACGCAGACGATGAGCTTCCTTCAAGTGCTCAAGAAGGTCTTGCAAAACTTATGGGTGGTTGGCATGGTCTAACCGTTCCTGAAGGCAACCTTACAAGGGCTTGCGAGCGAGCCGTTTTGGATTCACTCGATTTCGGCTTACTCATCGGATCATCATGGAGCCAAGGAGATTCCATCGAACAAATACTTCATTCCTTGGAAAACATGCAGGGTTCAGAAGATGAAAAATTGCTAGCAGCAGGTGTCTTCCTTGAGGCAATGAATCAGACCTCTGAAGGTATTCGTATCGATTCTAGAGGGGGGCGCCAAGAACGTGAGGGGAGTCTTGTTGAAGTGATGGAAGGGGCAAGTTTGACCGATGCCGTGAACGCCTTGTGGGGCGATTTTGGTTTGGCTGGCCTCGAATCCATCGGAATTGAAGGGGATGAGGCTCAGATCATTTGGGAACAGCAATTGAAGAAGCCAAAGCCATTGAAGACCTTCCTCAAAGGATTGGATTCTTCGAGGAAAAAGGCTCAACAGAAGGCAAAGTTCCCTTACCGTATTGGCGTACTACCAGGTGCAGTAGGCGCCATTCATGACCTTGTCCTTACTGGATTGTTGGAAGGGCCGGGAATTGCTGAGCGTCAAGCCACATCTCGACATGAGGACATTGATGATGCTGCGGCAGGGTGGGCTTGGTTGCGTGCTGCAAACCGTTCAACTGGGCAAGAATGGCATTTTGAATCACTCGCTCGTGACCGAGGCGGCGCTTGGATGGAAGCCACAAAGACACTACTTGAAGCTGGAAAACAACTCCTTGAGTCTGAAGAAAATGATGGTACTAAGTTCGTGGATGCGCTCAATGCTCTCCACACTTCGACAGGGCAACAAGAGCCTCTTCCGGATCAACCCAAGGCTTGATTCAAGTCTTCCCAAAGGTCTTCGACGTCTTCAATACCAACGCTGATGCGAACGTAACCTGGCTCAATTCCGGCAGCAATACGAACATCAACAGGCATCGCCATGTGACTCGATGTCGCTGGCACTTCGATGAGAGATTCAACACCGCCCAAGGATGTCGCCTCATAGAAGAGTTTCAATTTTGACATGAAGTCCATTGCACCCTCATCTCCACCGTCGACGACGATGCCGAGCATTCCACATCCCTTCGGGACGACGCGCTGAGCGACTTCGTAATCCGAATGGCTAGGTAACGTTACATGTTGAACTCGAACAACTTTGGGATGATTTTGCAATCGTCGTGCCAATTCTGCCGAATTGGATGTCAAAATTGGCATGCGAGCATGAAGTGTGCGCATACCTCGTTCAAGTAGGTAGCAATTGTGAGGATCTGGAGCACCTCCAAAATGGACACGCCCCATGAAAATTTTTGCAATAAGGTCTTTCGAACCAACAACTGCGCCACCGAGGAGATCGGAATGGCCTCCGAGATATTTTGTTGTGGAATGAATGACCAAATCGGCGCCCATACTCAGTGGCTGACAGCCCCACGGAGAAGCGAATGTGTTGTCAACGATAACCAGCAAATTGTGTCGCTTTGCAACCTCAACCATCGCTGGAATGTCGCAAACCTTGAGGTTTGGATTTGTGATGGTTTCAATATACATGATCTTCGTATTCTCTTGAATGGCTGCCTCGTACGAAGCTGGATCTCGAATATCAGCCATGGTCGTTTCAATTCCGAGGCGCGGTAATTCTTCGGTCATTAGGCCATAGGTTCCTCCATACACATCGGCAGATGCAACAATGTGATCGCCTTGGTTGAGAAGCATCAACATGGTCGTTGAGATGGCTGCCATTCCGCTTGCAAACGTTTCAGCATCTTCTCCTCCTTCCATCGCACAGATTTTCTGAGCGACTGCATCGGAATTCACCGAGGAGAGACGGGAATAGAGGAGGGTGTGCTGTGCTCCAGCAGCCCAACCAGCATAGCGTTCTTCCGTGAGTTTGTAGGTGGATGAAAGGAAGATTGGTGTGTTCACAGAATCTCCGACATGGTTGGTTCCAGCGTGTACGTTTTTGGTCGCATCGCGGTGATTGTCGTGTCCTGCCATGGTCTCGCCCAACATTTCCTCATGACAGACAGGACTTGAACGATGTGCTACTTTTCGATGGGTTATTCTTCCCCAGAATCAAAAAGAACAACTGGTTTTGAAGATTGGTTGTTCGGATTTTCACGCAGTTCAACCATGAGATTGCCGATGAGCAATGCGCCACCGCCAACAGCAATCCATGCCGTCCAACTGGTCATATCCAAGCCTAATGCGAAGATGGTCGCCCAAACTGGTTCGAGGGCATAGATGATGGCTGCTTGGACAGGGTGGAGGAATCGTTGAAGCAGATTCAACAACAACAAAGCGAACAACGAACCAATCAGGCTTAAACATAGCAATGGAAGGATGACTCCATCGTTTGCGACAACCGATAATGCGTCAGATGTTGATGCACCTGCCGTAAGAATCGCCACCACAAGGCTTCCCATTGCAACGATGAGGAAGGATGTGCTCGTCACACCAATTGGGCTCATTTCTTTGGTTATTTTCTGTGTATAGAGGATATGCAGGGCGAAGAAGAAGGCGCAAAATACCGTGAGAACTTCACCTGCACCCCACGACAAATGCGGCGGTCCTTCGATGAAACCTGCTCCAAATGTTGCAAGTGCAACACCAAGAATCATCGTTCGAGTCACCTTTTGTCCAGTAAGTGTTGTCGTAATCAACGCGGTAAAAACGACGTAAAGTGAGGTCAAAAAAGCTGATGTCGATGGTGTAATCGAGTCGAGACCAATCATCTGCGTGATGAAACCAATAAGCAAGATGCTTCCAAGAATCGCACCTCCTTTCCACAATTGTTGATTGCCTAGTGCTGAACGAGCTTCCTTTGAAATCAAGAAAAGAGCAACAAAGGCGATCAAAAATCGACCTGCGACGAGTGTTGCAACAACAGGAGTTCGACCATAGGCCTCGATTTCTGGTTGGATGGCATTCATGGCTTGTTTCATCCAGATGAAGGTTGCACCCCATGCAAACGTTACAGCGAGAAGGCCCCCTGCCGCCTTTCGACGCATCAATGCCTCCATGATTCCTCTCTTCCATTCATAGTGCATAGTGATGATGGTCTGTCAAGAAGGCTCAAAGGGCGCCGAGAAGTGGTTACATCATGGCGTCTTGGGAGGAGCCCATTGATACTGGCGAAGTACCTAAATCCGGGTCAACATTTGATGCCATTGTTGTTGGTGGCGGGCCAGGTGGATGTTCTGCCGCAGGCTATCTCGCCATGGCTGACAAGAAAGTACTCTTAATCGAAAAAGGGGTTTGGCCTCGAGACAAAATTTGTGGTGACGCTGTTGGCGGAAAGTCCCTGTCTCATGTCAAAGCCCTCGGTGTCAAAGAAACGCTTGAGTCAACACCGCATTTCAGAGTGAATGGAATTCTGTTCTCCAGCCCAAATGGGAAGGAAGTACGCGTTCCATTACCTGAAGAGGATGTCGCTCGCCTTGAAGCTGGATATGCATTACCTCGGCAACAATTCGATCATTTGCTCTTCAATCGTGTCCAGGAATTAGTTCGCGAGAAAGGAGGCTCTGTCATCCAAGGTGGCTCGGTTAAGGACGTCCTGTACAACGATGGAGACGACCCAGGAAAAGGTACTGGTTCAGAGCGAAAAGCCAGTGGTATTCAGTTGACTGTAGGTGGAAGAAAAGGTACAGTGATGGAATTTCATGCTCCAGCCATCGTTGGTGCGGGAGGATACCTCTGCCCTGTTGCAAACGCGCTTGTTGTCGATACTTACGGAGAACAAATGGTGGATCGCAAACACTATTGTGGCGGCTATCGCGAATACTGGGATGGTGTCAAGGGCTGTGAAGGAAACATTGGCGATATTGAAATTCACTTTGTGGATACCATCATCCCTGGCTATTTCTGGATCTTCCCTATTGGAGAAGGACGGGTCAACGTTGGCTGCGGAATGGTCATGCATTTGATGGATAAGCAATCGAAGAAGTTGAAAGCCTTGCAAAAAGACATTATTGCCAACCATCCACAGTTCAAGGAACGTTTCGCAGATGCAACGATGGTGAAAGGAAGTGCCAAAGGTTGGCAACTCCCATTCGGATCACCAAGGAAGAAGCAAAAGAATCAGCCCCGAAGAATGGCCATGAATGGTGCATGGCTCATAGGAGATGCTGCAAGTCTCGTCGACCCATTCTCCGGCGAAGGTGTTGGCAATGCGCTCGTCACAGGTGAAATCGCTGCACGGCACATCGTTGAAGGACGCTCTCCCGAAGAATACCAAAACGAAGTGTGGGCGACCCTTGGTGCTGAACTCAAGAACAGTTATCGAATGCAATCGCTCAGTCGAAAATCTTGGTTGCTCAATTGGTTTGTTGGTAAAGCGAGTCGAAAGCCAGAGTTGCAAGAGATGATGACCGAGATGATTGCAAGCAAGGAAGCGCAGGAAAATTTGCACTCTCCATGGTTCATGTTCAAGACCTTGATGTTCTAAGGTGGCATCATGGGCACTGCACTTGAGGGCATCAAAGCGGTTTTTCTCGATCTTGATGGAACAATCTATCTTGGTGGAGCATTGATTGATGGTGCGTTGGATTTTCTTAATCGCTGCGATGAGCAAGGTGTGAAGCGATTCTTTCTTTCGAACAACTCCTCTCGTAGTGTGCAACAATACGTAGCAAAATTGGAAAAGATGGGGATTCCGGCGACCGAGGAGGATGTGTTGTTGTCAACACATGATTGCATTGCTTGGCTTCAACGACAACACGTGACTGAGACATATTGCGTAGGCACAGAAGGAATGTGTGAAATGCTTGAGAATGAAGGTATTGCAACCCGATCAGAGCATCCACAATATGTCGTTCTCGGTTATGATACTGAAACAACCTATGAGCGGTTAGAGGCGGCTAGCATACACCTTCACGCTGGTGTCCCATTGATGGCTTCGCATCCAGATATGGTATGTCCGTCTCCAGATGGTGGCCTACCCGATGTTGGCGCCTTCCTCGCACTGTTCAAAGCAACAACGGGTGTTACCCCCGTTCACATTTCCGGGAAGCCCAATCCAGGAATGATTCTCCACAAAATCGAGGCGTTAGGTTTGCGACCAGAAGAATGCGCTATGGTTGGCGATCGGCTCTACACAGATATCGCGATGGCAAATCGAGCAGGGTGTATGGGGATTCTCGTTCTCTCTGGGGAAGCGACGGAAGCGGATGTTGGAGCATTGCCTGAGGGAGCGGAACAACAACCAACACTTGTTGTTCCATCGGTTGATGCTCTGCTAAGGTGATCATTTGGGATTAAAGCAACGTTGGAGTCTCTGGAAGAAAAGACGTGTCGTCTTTCCCCCAGATGAGATTCATCAGGCTGGAGAAAATGCTGAGCTTCGGCTAGAGAAACTATGCAGGGCTGCTGGGAAGAGTAAGCAGTGGTCTGTTTACCCGTCTGTGCGAATTCCAGATCCGGACGGAGGTCGTCGTGAAATCGATTTGATTCTTGTATCAGGTACGACCGTTCTGGTTGTTGAACAGAAACATTGGTCTGGACGTTTCGAAGTCTTTGAAGATGGAGAATTTCTTCAACATCGAAACAAAGGGGGAGAGCACAGTCATGCCACAGTAGCACATCGAATCGCACGTAAAGCAAGATTATTGGAGGAAATCCATCGCAAACGATACCCTGACAATGCGATGACTTTTCAGGTTCTTGTAGCGATGACGCATCCACGCTTGGAGTGGCCAGAAAAAATTCCTGAACTCCCTGCTGAAATGGTCAATGAGGGACAACTCCTCGATCGCATTCAATCGACCGGAGGCGAGAAAATCGATTCAGAATTTTTTGAAACAATGGATGGGTTTGGAACTTGGGATGAGATTCACATGCATGGCGGATTGAAACTCAAAGGCGATCTTCTCGACCTTGGCCTAGGCTCAGGTATAGAGGAATGGGATGTTCATCGTGATGGTGAATTGAAGGCAAGCACCAACCACCCTCGAGGGGTTTTTTCTATTTTCAAAGAGACAGTAAGTCAAATCACATTGAACGATTCTGGAGGGAGACACATCGAAATCAAGTGCAAGGAAGGCCCAATGTTGAAGATGCATGTGGTTGGACAAACCAATTCTGAACAGGTTGATTGGATGCAGGTTGATAGGGTTCTTGCTTCCAAAAGACCAGGGGAGTGGGGATGATGGCTGAATTTTGGATTGAATCGATCGGATTGGTTGCCGGGTTCATTGGCATTGTAGCCTGGATTCCTCAGATTCGTCGCGTTTGGGTCGATGAAAAGGAGGAAGGGATTTCTCTACCGACCTTCATTGCCGTAACAGCTTCACTGTCGCTATGGCTTGTTTATGGAATCATCGTCAATTCCATTGCCATGATCATATCGAACATACTGACACTAGCGTTCATCATTGCGATAACGCTCGGCGTCTATCGAATTCGAAACAAGCCATCTGAAGATGAACTCAACAAACTGACTTCGTCGTCTCAATAATGACTGCACCAATCTTGTATGGATCACCGTTTGAAGCCGGTCGTCGATCCTCGAGTCGTCCGACCCAACCGTCTGTTGGAACAGATGCTGGAACACGAATCGATGCTCCACGATCGGAAACGCCATATGAGAATTGGTCAATGGATTGTGTCTCGTGAAGACCTGTCAAACGCTCTTCATTGTGAGCACCATAGACAGCCATGTGTCGTTCAATGTTCTGACCGAACGCTTCACAGATGCTGTCAAAGAGTTCCTTACCGCCCTTGTCACGCATAGCTCCATTCGAGAAGTTGGCGTGCATTCCAGAACCGTTCCAATCGCCCTTGATTGGTTTTGGATGGTATTCAATGTAGTAGCCATAACTCTCTGTAAGGCGATCAAGCATGTATCGTGCAACCCAAAGTTCATCTCCAGCTTGCTTTGCACCCTTGGCGAAAATTTGGAATTCCCACTGGCCGCAAGCAACCTCTTGGTTGATTCCTTCAAAGTTGAGGCCTGCCTCTAAACACAGATCAGCGTGTTCCTCGACGAGTGCTCGACCGTGCGTGTTCTTTCCACCTACGGAACAATAGTACAGTCCTTGGGGACCTGGGTAACCGCCAACTGGGAAGCCAAGTGGGAGTTGTGTGTCGACATCCATAATGAAGTACTCTTGCTCAAATCCGAACCAGAAATCATCATCGTCATCATCGATGGTTGCTCGGCCATTGCTTGGGTGAGGGGTTCCATCAGGGTTCAGAACTTCGCACATGACGAGGTAACCGTTCACGCGCTGAGGATCTGGGAAGATGTTCACAGGCTTGAGGAGGCAATCGGATGAACTTCCATCCGCTTGCTTTGTTGAGGAACCGTCAAACATCCAAATAGGACATTCTTCAAGTGTTCCAGTAAAGTTCGAACGAACCATTGTTTTACTACGCATGTTTTGCGTTGGTTCGTATCCATCTAGCCAAATATACTCAAGTTTTGCTTTATCACTCATGGTATCATACGCGTCGCTGTGAGGACGGTATATGAACCATTTGCTCATTATTTTTGTTAAAAAATGTAATTAGTGAATAGTAAATGGGAGAATATCTTATCAAATGACAAATAAGGTTGATTCGTCTATCCTTTTTCTTGGACATTTGCGCGAATTTTTGGAATAGCGTTTGTCAAACGCACAAAAAATCCTGCTCGCCTTGTGAGGGGTCACTGATTGTTCGCCGCTTCATCCGATTGAGGTGTGATGAGAATTCCGTCTGTTGAGCGTTCAATGACCGGGAGTTCTGCAACCGATAGTGAAGGAAGTACGTGGACTGTGCATGTGTTTCCACAAGCTGGGGCGAGATAATCTTCGCCTTGATCGCTGAGAACAAACCGGATGCCGTGACCTGCAGGCAGTAGCGCATCAATCGCTTGGAATTCCATCAGCATGGTAATTTCTTGTCCTGGAATGACCGTTTGTGCTTCATAGCCACCTGCATGGTAACGAACATCCATCGTCGCATGCCCAAGCCGCAATCCCGTCTCAGCATCTTGCATTTCAACAAAGATCTGTCCTCCATCAAATGTAGGAACTGCGGAAAGGTGAATTGTAGCCAAACCAGCGATGTGAAGGTCTTCCGTTTCGCTCATTGCAGAACATTCCACCGTCAAGGATTGGCCTCCTCCAACCACAGGTGCGCCTCCTCCAACGAAGGCTCCATCGTTGGTGCAATCACCCAAATCGAGTTGGCGCCATTCAACATCAGCAGGCGGCCAAGTCTCCTCAATACGCCATTGTCCATCGTTTCGTTGGATTTGGGCGTGCAATGCTGGCTTTTCACCTACCCCTTTGAGATAATATTCCATCCATTCAAAGAGATCTTGTCCCCAATCCCATCGTGTCATGTTCTGAATGGCTTCTCCACCATAGCCCGAATCCTGAGCATTGTGCTTGGTCCATTGATCGGGATAGTTGTGTTCCCACTGGCCAATCATTCCTGCAACTTCATAGCCGTTGTCGATATACTCTTGGTACCAGTTCACGCCTGGCGGGCCACCAAAGACCATGTGGGGATCAACGTTCCAATCCTGAAGCCCCTGTACCCAGTAGATGCTTCCATTGTACTTCCCGAGCGCTTTGTCGATATGGCTGCGTTCGTCGTAGTAATTGTCCATGTATGGGTCGAGTTCACCTAAGCCATAACGCGTTGGTCCAGCAAGGAAGCCTTCGACAACGTCTCCACACAAATTGTCCAAATCATCGTCGTCGTAATCAAGAATCGATCCACCGTAATTGGAGTGCATCACTTGACTTCGTGCTTCTGCACTACCGTTCTTGTAGAGGAGTGGCCCAAGTGCAGTCGTACCAGAAATGGGGACGATGGTTTTCAGGTACTGGCTTCCTTGTGCGGCTGCTTCCCAAGCCGTAGCGCCCTCGTAGGACTTTCCATAAATGGCGACATGTCCATTGCTCCAATTCTGTGTTCCAAGCCATTCAACGGCCATGTGAATGCCGAGGCCTTCCCCATCACCACGATAATCGAAGCATCCGGTGCTCTCTTCCGTAGCAAAGACTGCGACTTGTGCCAGAGCATATCCATGGGGTACGAAGTTGTCATAGATGAATTCGCCTCGCCCAGCACTCACAACATTTGTTGGAGACGATTGACTTCCAGGCGAGCCATAATCAAAGTAGGGGCTAACAACAGCGATGACAGGCACTTGCTCGCCCTCTTCGGTGTTCGATGGAAGCCAGTAGGAGAGGTGGACTTCAGCAGTGTTTGGCCCTCCTTCCCATGTTCCTGAAGTATCGACCTCGATGTTCACTTCTTGAACTGGGAGTGGTTCATACGGCCCATCTTCAAGCACTCTCGAATAGGAGCCTGTCCAGTTCCATTCAAGTGTGTGCCGATCGTAAATGTCCGGATATTTTCCCACCAATTCCTCTTCTGATGCAGTGTTTGCGTTACCAAAACATCCCGAGAGAGTCATACTCAGCATCATCGCAACGAGAAGAAGAGCCAATCCACCTCTTCGCGTCATGTTCTTGCCTGTTTATAGTGACATAAACGGTTTGCGTCTTCTCCGCAAACTATGATTGGTAGCGATGCTTGGAGATGCACATGGAGGCAAGCGATGCGTGGAAAGTGCGATGGGAAGCCTCAACCTTGCCGATGGCAAAAACGTTCATGCAAGTCGCATGTCGGAAACAAAGCCTCGTTTGCCTTGCGGCTGACCGGTATACGATGGTTGAATTGTTCGATTTGCTTGAAGCGGTTGGTTCATCCATTGCAGCCTTGAAGACGCATGTTGATCTCATTGATGATTGGAATAAAGCTGAATGGACCCGCTTCTGTGCACTCGCCCAAGAAATGGACCTCCTTATTTTCGAAGACCGGAAATTCGCAGACATTGGGAAGATTTCCCGAAAGCAAATGGGTGGGATTTACAACATCAAGGAATGGAGTGACCTCGTAACGGCACATCTCATCAGTGGGCCGGATATTGTCGATGGTTTGCAAGCAGCGTGGCAGGATGCATCGAGAGAAGGTGGCGTCTTGCTCCTCGCCCAAATGTCAAGTCGGGGGAATCTCCTCAACCCGAACTACACATCCACAGTGGTTGAAGCAGGACGAAGTCATCCTGGTGTGTTCGGCTTTATCGGAAATGGTTCCAATGCCGACTCTGTACGAGAATTGCGCACAATGGTTGGAGATGAGAAGATGATTTGGACACCGGGTGTTAATCTCGCAACCGGAGATGGTGAAATGGGACAACGATATGGCGATCCCTATGAAGCGGTTATGGCTGGGTCAGATTGCATCATTGTTGGTTCTGGAATTCATGGAGCAAAAGATCCTGCGGCTGCAGCGAGAGCATACGCAGAAGTGTCATGGAAAGCGCTACTGGAGCGGTGAGCGTGCAGATTTTTTTGTTTCTCATCGGACTTGTTCTTTTTGCAGGTTTACTCGCTCTCTTGTACTGGGGCTATTGGAATGCCAGAAAATTGGATCGCCAAATCCAGCAAGGCGATCCGTCCCTCCTAACAACGAGCACATACCAAAGGGAACAGGTCATTCAAGCGCCTCAAGGCTCAACCATCATGGAAGGGCAAATCATTCAATTGCCAGGCCAATATGTGCAACCAGTGCATGTGCGGTCTGACCAATCACATCAATGAGTCAAGGTAGCCCTGCTGGTATGCAAAACCTGCGCCTAAACCAACAAGAAGGAGGAGAAGGAGCACGAGTTTGTTGCCTTTTTTCTTCACAGGAGGAGTGTTTGAGACCACTGGTTCAACTGCCGGTAATTCTGCAAGAGGTGGAAGCGCTTCTAATGGAGGAAGTTCTGTAATGGGAGGGATTTGTGGTTCATCTGGCTGAGGTTTGATTCGATCTTCTGGATATAGGTCATCGAGGTCTTCAAGTCCTGGCGCCTCAGGAATTGGTCCAAGAACCTGATCCCAAATTTCGTCAAGTTGGGTTTGGCTGACCGGTTTAGCGAGCCAACCCACAGCACCAGCTGAATAGGTTGCATGAACCGCCAATTCACGAAGTCGGTTTGGGGCAATGAAGAGAATTCGCGAGTCGCCTCCATGTTCACGCATTTCAAGGGCTGCAAGATGCCCATCGAGCGATGGGATATCCAATGACATGACAACGAGTTCAGGATCGAGTTTGATGTATTCATCAACAGCAAGATCTCCATCTTCACAAACTTGCGTGGCAAAACCTCGCTTCTTGAACACTTCACGTAAGCGCATTATTGACATGTGATTGTTGTCAACAATCAGCACTGTCGGCGCTTCATCTGAAGATACTTCACTGACGTACGACATCGCAACCAACTCATCTGAGACAATGCTTGCTCATCAATGAACCGATGAAATGAATGCATTCAAGTCATTCTTCACTTGAAACATCTTCCACCGGGCCTTGGCGGGGATTTTCAAAGGTTTGGCGAACGTTTTCCATGTTCGCTTCTTCTTCCTCCATTCGCTTCTTCCGCTTTGGCGCTTGCATGAATTGCATTTGGAGTTCGCTGATGACGCCTTTCAACATCGCTTCAGCAGACGTGTCAAGATTGCCTTGTGTTTTGTTTTGCAACATACGCAAAATGTCGATGATGTCTCGGGCTTCAGAGAAATTGAACTGTAAGCCTCCAGCAGGGTGTTCAAGGAGACCAAGATTGGCCATTGCTGAACGTTGGAACATATGAACCACGGTGAAGAATGTCTCAGTTTCTTTGTCTTCAAACATAATGAAACCTCATGAAAACATTTCATCCAACAACCAATCTGGGTTGAATTGGAGAAGATCGTCGTACCCCTGTCCAACCCCTGCAAAAACAATTGGCCGGCCTGTTGCAAAAGCAATTGAAAGACCTGCGCCACCCTTTGCATCCGTATCCATCTTGGAGAGGACGGCTCCATCAAATCGCATCATTTCTTGGAACATCTTGGCCTGATCCACTGCGTCGTTTCCTGCAAGAGCGTCGCCTACAAAGAGAACAAGGTGTGGGTTTGCTACTCGGCGTACCTTCTCTAATTCTTTCATCAGATTGGTCTTGTTTTGCATACGTCCTGCTGTATCAACAAGAACGACATCGATATTCTTTGCTTTCGCCGATTCAATCGCATCTCGGGCAATGGCTGCAGCATCCCCTCCACGTTGACTCGAAATGCATCGTATTCCAAGATTCTCGCAATGGGATTCAAGTTGTTGAATGGCTCCTGCTCGGAAGGTATCGCCAGCTGCTGCAATCACCGAATGCCCATTGGATTGGAGGCGATTGGCAATTTTTGCAGCGGTCGTTGTTTTACCCGTTCCGTTGACGCCAACAAGCATGACTACCACAGGAGCATCGCCTTGATCCAAGAACGATTGTACCGATGCATCAAAATCCCAGTATCCTGCTGAAAGAAGGTTGCGAAGAGCACGTTTTAATGCGGCTTCCAATACTTTAGCTAAATCTGCGCCACGTCGCAATCTCGCTCCAACGAGGCTCTTTCTCAAGGCATCCAGAACCGACGTAACTGCTTCACTTGAGATGTCGGATTCAAGGAGCATCCATTCAAGTTCTTCGAGGAGGTCATCCAGAACTTTTCCAGGTTTGATGACTCGGCCACCTTGCTCAACAATACCGCCTCCAAGGTCGATCGATACTGAACCCGATTGTGTTGTGATATCTGCGCGCTTTGTCGAGCCTCGCGGTGCTGCCTTAACTTCGACCAATTGTCGACCGGTTGTCGTGCGCATCATCGATAGGTCGACTTTGGAGCCTTTTGGTTTCGCAACAGTTGTCGCTTTCCGTCGCTTCAATTCTTTTTGGCGTTCCTTCTCCAATTTCTCGAGTCGCTTGCGTTCCTTCTTTGAAAGCGTTACAGGGAGGGTAATTTCATCTTCTTCATCCTCCCAGTCATCCCAATCATCGTCCGGGGATTCAATCACCGTTTCTTCAATTGGGTCGTGTTCCACATCCGGAACGTCCTCTTCCCAGTCTTCTTCAATAGGCGTGAGTGATTCAAGAGCGGCGACGGCTTCTTCGGAATCTTCAGCCGCAGTCAGGGCATCTGAATCGACTTCTTCTGCGACTTCCTTAACGCGCTTTTTGAAACGATCGAACAGCCCCATGAAATCACCTAGTCGTCCAAGGTCAGTTCATTCCCAAACATTCCACCTCGGCGTCGTTTTGGTTTCGAGGTTGTCGGCTCAGAAGGCTCGGATTGAGGTTCTTCTTCATCAACCGGTTGGATTGATTCTGATTGAGACTGTGTTTCAGCTGCCGCAGTGAACGATTGAGCCAGGGAAGCGATGGTTGATTCAAGTTGCTGACTTTGGGATTGGAGATTTTCAAGAAGGGTTCCCAGTTCCTCCATCCTTTCACGAGTTAGTGACGCTGCATCGGACCATGAGCGTTCACCAAAAATACCGCTTCCAAGGTCAACAATTGTTGTTCCTTCTCCGCCACCGGGATGTTGACACGTAAGCGTCACGCCTGCACCAATCGAAACGTGCATTTTCATCGCTTCATCGTGATTTTTCTTTGACAGGGTTTCAAGAATGGTGGCCGTAACGTCGTGTTCACCAAGGACATTGATGACTTGTTCAATCCGTTCTTGAACTTCATGAAATCGTTCTCGATTCATTTCGACGAGTCGTGCCGTTCGTTGAAGTTCTGATTGTTCCACGAGACCGCCTCAACAACGCCTGTGATGCGACCTTCATGAATGCGGCGATGCTGCAATCACTCTTCTTCAGCCACTGGTGCAATGGTGCCACCAGCTGCTGCAATTTCTTCACGGAAGTGGTGAAGAACGCTTGGTTCAAGAGAGGTTCGAGGATCGATTTCGTTGACAGAATCGATGTTAATCGCACGACGTGATGCTTTATGGCGGGAGCCGATGATCGAGTAGACTCGGTGTTCTGCATCGGCTTTTGAGGATGCTACAACGTCGAGTGAGAATTTTTGTCGGAGTCGACCGAACGGAGCTTGTCCATCAACACGGAAGGCCTTCATGATTCCTAGGCGACTCGTTTCTTGATTTAAACGCGATGGTTGGTGGTAGGCGCGAGCATCGCGTGTTTCATCAACGTGGAAGAGCAGCATGAGGTTGTGCGAAGCCTCCTGTTAGCGTTCCTCCTCCTCGCAGCACCTCTCCCTGTAGGAGAATTGGTGGAGAGTGAGGTGTTTTTCGGCCAAGAGATTGTGCTTCAACTTCCGGAAAATCAAGTCTGGAGTCAACACGATTGGAGTGAATTGAGTGCTTTCGGTTACAATCCCCTTCGTCTCGTCACCCCTTCAGAACTCCTCGTATGGAAATCGGCCGTTGATGCCCAGCACCCTCGAGCCTCTGAAAGTGATGCGAAGGAAGCTGCTTGGAAATCGACCCCGGCTGACGGTCAGCTGGTTCGAATCGTGTTTGAACCTGGGCTTCCAACACACGCCGTTGATTATGTTCAGCAGCAGATTCAAGATTATGGAAACAATGTATTGGGGTCAATCGACCAGGGGTTTTTGCCTTCGATGACGATTGTTTGGACTTCTGAGGCCAGTATGGAACAACTCGCAAATATCGAGGGTATACTTTGGCTTGAACCTCAGGTGATGACCGAAGGAAGAAACCTTGAATCTGCGAAATTGCTAACACAATCATCCTCCAACGCGTATCCGTCCGCTTGGACGTATGGGCTCAATGGTTCTGGGGTTGTTATCGGTGTCGCCGATACTGGTATCGATTCAGACCACTCGTGCTTCCGGAACATCTCAGATGCTTCAATTGGTTTCGATCATCGGAAATTGTTGCATGTGAACACAACCATCGATGATTGGGACAATTCAGGACAGTCCGATTACCGTCACGGTACACATACTGCTGGAATTCTTGGTTGCCATCCGTTCACTACTGCAACAGAGGACGACATTCCCTCTGCTGTCATGTCCCTTGGATACGATACTCGATTGGTTGTCCAAGATATTGTTTCAGAACAAGGATGGCAGCCTCCAGATGTGGATTTGCTCCTTGCCGAATCTGCGATGTATGGCGGGTATCTTCATTCCAATTCATGGGGCGATGATACCACGGATTATACCTTGAGATCGGGTGATTTCGATGCTTTCACTCGCGAATTCCCTTGGACGTTACCACTGATTGCACCTGGAAATAATGGTGGCTCAGTTCTCGAACCTGCTAACGCAAGAAATGTGATTGCGATAGGGGCATCGACAAAGGATGTCGTGCCTGAGCGTTGGATGTCGTCCGTCCATGGGCCTACGGATGCAGAAACACGCGGAATCTTTGCTCTTGCTCCTGGCGTGTCAATTGTTTCTGCACGCTCGGATGGATCTCCTGACACGTACAACGCTGGACAGCACACACTAAGCGGAACAAGTATGTCGACGCCAATGGCAGCTACCTTTGCAAGCGTCTTACAGCAGATGGTTCAGGAAGGTTGGTTGACCGGGCACAACGAGACACGAACAGAGCATGCTCTTGAACAGCGTGCTCCTTGGTTTGAATCCGAAACATCTCAGAATAGTGTGCTTCTCGGAGATGGGTTCACTCCTTCAGCACCGATGATGAGGGCTTTACTTTCACTTTCCTCAACACCATTGAATGAGGCGAATAGAAACGGTGGCGAGGGTGGATCAACTGCTCCGAATACTTACGATGGTTGGGGGTTGCTCAATCTTAGTGAGATTATCAATTTCGATAACCTAGCCCTACCCTCATCCGATGGCGAACGTCCTGTGACAGATGTTTGGATTCATGATTCCTACCGTCTCGTTGGAAAAGATCCAGCAGACCACCTCCTTGATCGAATGGGTGATGCTCAACCGATAGAGTATCTGATGGAAAACAACTGGGATGGTGAAGGAGCAGTTGGTCCTTTCCTAGAAACAGGTGATGTCTTCCAACAGCGATTCATCCTCAACGGCGATTCTCTCGATGTTCGATTATCGATTCAAGCCAAACCGGAACCGCACCTTGTCGATGATGTCCAACTCATGGTTCGTCTGCCTGATGGTCGATTTGCAGTTGGAGAGAGTTACCGCAGTGATGGTCGTTCAATGCTGTATTACGATTTCGCAGACCATTTGAACACAACGGTCTTCCCTTCAACAAACGAAACGACCGTAGGAATTCATTTGGATGAAAACACATTGAGTGGTATTGAGTACGCTGATGTTTTCGTCATTGGACGTTACATCACGCCTGGAAATCAACCCGGTACATTGGGTATTGAAGGAGATCGTGTAGGATTTGGTCTTGCGCTTCGAGGTGTTGAACTCGATCCACTAAATCATTCAGATGCAGATGGTGATGGTATTCCCTACGAAGACGATGAGTGTCCATTCACCAACGCTCTTGGCTGGGATGCGAATGAAGATGGCTGTATTGATGACCATGATGAGGATGGTATCGCAGATAATCTCGATGATTGTTTGACAACACCTCAAGGCGTGCCTGTCACATACAGGGGTTGTGCGCAACAAAATGATGTTCCTCGTATTTTCATTGATGATGTCTTGTTGAAAGAACACGGAAATGAAACTATCACCGTTCTCTACTCCATTCTCGATGAGGATGATGTGAATGTAACGATTGTTTTGGAGCGTGTTGAACCTATGGCTGGTAGCGTCGAGGTTTGTTCAACAACTGTCAGGAATAATTCGTGGAATCAGTGTTTGGTCAACATCCCTCAAGACTTCTTTCCCCTAAGTCCAAATGGAAATTGGACGGTGCATATCCTCGCACAGGATTTGAATTCGAGTTCATGGACATCTCCCGCCTCAACAACCACACTTTCAGAACCATTCACGATTTTTGTACCTGAACAAACAACAGCTATTGAAAGTAAATCTATTTCGTGGTTCAGCACGGCGTTATGGTCGTCGATTGCGTTAGCATTCCTTGTCTCCGTCCTCATTCAATTGAAGTTCAATAAAAGCGGAAATCTGGAGAATTAGGCATCCAATTATCCATGCTTAGGAAGGGCTATCTTCAAACCTTATGGCATCCACGCATGTTTATCCGAGAAGGTGTTCATGATGAGCGGACGATTATATGTTGGGATTGACCTAGGAACGTTTCAGTCGACTATTGCTTCAAGTGCGGGTGCCATGCATTCCGTAGAAACTGTGGTTGGACGACCAAAAGACCCGGTAGCACGAAACTTCCTCAAGCGAGATGTTCTCTTTGGCGCAGATGCACTCAAGAACAAACTTGCTTGCAACCTTTACCGTCCAATGGCAGCAGGTGTTGCTCAGGATGATGAAGCAAACCTCGCTGCAGCGAAGGCTTTCGTTTCACACCTGATTGAAACCGTTGATCCTGAAGAATTCGACGAAGTCTTCGGCGTCATCTGTTCTCCAAGCCACGTTTCCTTTACCGACAAGAGCAACCTTGTTGCAACACTTCGTGGTCAAGTCAATGCCATCATGGTCGTTACAGAACCATTCGCTACTGCATTCGCCATCAATGAAATTGGTGGATCCATTGTCGTCGACATTGGAGCAGGAACGACAGACATTGCCCGAATCCATGGCACCTTCCCAACCGACGAAGACCAAGTTACCATCCAAGAAGCTGGCGACTGGCTCGACCTTGAGTTGAAGAATCTCATCGCCAAGAAGTTCACTGGAGCGCAGATTACCAAGGACATGGTTCGAAAGTGGAAGGAAGAATCCTCCTATGTCGGTGGCGATGTTCGAACGGTCGAAGTCTCTCTATCCGTTGATGGAAAGAGCCAGAACGTCGACATTGGCGACCTCATCCAAGAGGCGTGTGAATTGTTGGTTCCTAAAGTCGGAAACGCCATCAAGCGCATCGTTGCTGAAGCGGATCCAGAATACCAACCAGTTCTTCGAAACAACATCATCTTATCCGGCGGAGGTTCCCTTATCGAAGGTCTCGCTGAGCGAGTTGCACGAGAAATCTCTGACATCGGTGATGTCAATGTCTGGTGTGTTGAGAACCCGTTGGAAAAGGTCGCTGAGGGTGCACTCATGCTTGCAGGTGAAATGCCTGATGACATGTACACCGCCATCAACTGATTTGGTTCTGTAGATTCACTACGAAATCGGGCATCTCATGCCTTGATTTACAGGGAAGGTTCAAGAGTGGTTGAGGTTCGATAGTCCCCTGTATGACGCTCGGCGCTCCCAACCCAGACGCCTCTCGTGGGCAAACAACCAGTCCTGGAAACGACAGGGCTGCTCTTGAAGGGATGCTGAAAAGTTATCCAGTCGATCAACTGGTCGAAGAGGTTCTCATCGCTTGGGATGAACTTGGACGAAGGAACGAAGAGGTTGTGACAATCAAGCAACGTCTACGTGTTTTGGAACTTGACCTTGCGGAACGGGAAGACGAAGTCGCACCCGAAATCCAACGCCTTCATGAATCTGAGGAGCAATTGAAAGAAGCCGAAGCACGTATTGTTCATCTTGATCGTCTCTTGAATGATACTCGACAAGAGCTGGACGCTCAGTCGTCTTCCCTTTCCAAAGAACAACAAGATGCTCTCCATGAAGAGGTTGAGCAACTTCGCACATTGAGCATCTCTCAGGATGAGGTGATTGCTGAAATGGAAGGTCGAATGGGCCTTATGGTCGAAGCACTTGAGAAGGCGGCTGATGCTGGGCTTACCTCGGTAACTGCTGATGAGGTCCGCTCTCTGAAAAATCAACTCGATGAAAAATCCGCCCAATACGATGCTGAAGTGGCTGCAAACAATGCTCTTGAAGAAGAACGTCAACGTCTACGTGACATTGCCGATCGAATGCGTGGACTCTTGGACGCTCGTGACAAGAGGCTTGCAGATTTAGAAGAGCAACTTGAACGCGTCATGCAAGGACCTCGTTCAGTCTCAGCAGAGCATGATTACCTGGTGGAGCAAATTGAAGAAATGAAGCGTCGCCTCCTCGAACGTAATCGGGAGTATGAATCCCTACGTCGTCGTGAGCGTCGCCTCCATACGGATGTCTTTGAGCGAGATGAGCGAATCCAACAAATGTCACTGACCATCACGGATCTTGAGGCCGCCCTCACCGATCGTGTTGCTGAAATTCGAGAGTTGGAATCTCAAAACGTGGTTGCAATGCAAGAGGTTACCAGTGTACGACGCGGTGAACGAACCCGTGAGGTTGTTGGCCGTGTCTTCGCCGATTCACTCTCTTTGGTACGAGGGCATGATGCGAGAGAAGCAAAGCGAGAAGCTTATGCAAACAGTCCGGATGTTGAACGTACACTCTCCACACCTGATGCTGACGATATGCGAAATCTAGCAGAAGGTGGTACGGTTGATTTGGGAGTCGAAGAGACGGAATTGCCTCAAGGCATGGATGTCGATGGCGTTCGTCCACCTTCCCCTGGTGGTAGTGGAGACCCTGTCCTGTTCGACGATGATTCAGAGAGCGTTGATGAGTGATTGCAATCGCTCCTTGAGTAATTGTAAATCATCATACTCTTCCGTAATTGTACCAGTTACGATGTAATCCGCTCCTGCCTCCGCAGCAGCCTTCATTTGTTCTGGTGTACGTATTCCGCCCCCAACAATGAGAGTGCAATGCATTGCTGATTTTGCAGACTTGATGAGATCCATTGATACGGGTGATGAAGCTCCTGATCCTGCTTCCAAATAAACGGTGGAAAAACCGTACATTTCGGCTGTTTGACAATAGGCAGACACAAGATCTGTGTCATCTGAATGAATTAAGTTCGCTTGCCCGACTTCACCAACCGCCCCTCCTGGAGCGCACACGATGTAACCTGTTGGAATGGTTTGAAGGCCTGCTTTAGCAATGTATGGCGCACCTGAAAGTTGCTCCTCAATAAGGAATCGTCGCGAGGTGCTGTTCATCAGCATCATGAACAAAATTCCATCGGCTTTTGCAGACATTGCGTGTGCTCCACCTGGGAACAAGATTACTGGGATGTTCCACGTCTCTTCATCAGCATCTGGGTGTTGGCTTGCTGCAAACATGGCGAGTTCAAGTGCTTCTTGAATTGCGCCGCATGTGGCATCAACGATATTGCTGCCAGTATCTGTTGAGCCGCCAACGAAAATCGCTGATGTGCCGCACTCAACAGCAACAAGTGCACGTTGTGCTGCAATTTCAGGAGATTGTTTGTCTGGATCGATGAGTGTGATGTGCTTCGTTCGAGATGCTCCGCCTGTGAGCATTGATTCGTCATGCATCCACATTCATTCACACCCGATGGTTTGAGTGTGGAGGAGAGAGTTGTTAAGGAATTTCATGATTCACGAGCAAGAGTTCACATACCGTATCGAAAAAGCATCGACCATGGTTGGTGTTGAGAGACCCTTACGAAGTATTCTCTCACGCTCAGATGCTCCAAAAGGGAAAATCCGTCTCGCCATACTGTGTTCAATTCTCAACAAAATATGGGATTTAGCCCCTCCATTACTCATCGGTGTTGCCGTTGATGTTGTCGTTCAAAAGGAGGATTCGTTGTTAGCGCAATGGGGCATTATCGATCCTTGGAATCAACTGATTGTCCTTGCTATCGCAACCTTTGTGATATGGGGTCTCGAATCGTTGTTCGAGTATTTCTATGCTGTTTTGTGGCGCAATCTTGCTCAAACAGTACAGCACAATCTGCGTATCACAACCTTTGATCATGTTCAAAACCAATCCATGACCTGGTTCGATGAACATCAAAAGGGCGACCTTCTTGCCATCATGAACGATGATGTGAATCAACTTGAGCGGTTTCTCGACAAGGGTGCTAACGATCTCTTGCAAGTCACAACAACCGTGATTGTTGTTGGTGCCGTGTTCTTATATCTCTCATGGGAAATTGCATTGTTTGCAGTACTGCCAATTCCTATCATCCTGTGGGGCTCCTTCCTATATCAGAAGAAACTTGAGGTCCGATATCGCGATGTTCGTGCAACAGCGGGTCAGTTGAACGCACTTCTTGAAAACGACTTAACAGGAATGGCTACGATTCAATCGTTCACCAATGAAACATTAGAATTAGAACGAGTTCGGGCTCTTTCTGAAAAATACAAACATGCAAACCGATCTGCAATTCGCCTATCAGCAGCATTCGTTCCACTCATCCGAATGGCTATTCTCGCTGGATTTACGGCAACGCTTCTGCTCGGCGGACGGTTAGCATTGGATGGTGTGTTGGCTGTCGGCGCATACTCTGTTCTCGTCTTCATGACGCAGCGGCTGCTGTGGCCACTTACTCGCCTTGGCGAAACATTCGACTTGTATCAACGTGCAATGGCATCTTCGGTTCGAATCCTTACGCTCCTCAATGAACCTCGTACGGTGACGGATGGAGAACAGGATTTGGATGAGGGAGTGGCGAAACAATCGCCAATACGCTTCGAAAATGTCGGTTTTGCATATCCTGAACGTTCGGCACTCTTCAACGATTTTAACGTCGATATAGAAGCCGGCGCAACACTTGGAGTTGTTGGTTCAACCGGTTCTGGAAAAACCACACTTACACGATTCCTTTTACGATTTGTCGAACCAAGTAACGGGGGCATCTCGTGGGGAGGAAAAGACATCAGGGAATACACTCTTGAATCGCTACGTCATTCAATCGCACTTGTTTCGCAACATGTCACGCTCTTTCCGACCTCTATCCTTGAAAACATTCGATATGGTCGAAACAATGCTACGGATGAAGAGGTCAAGCAAGCGGCACTCACCGCTGAAGCCTTTGATTTCATCGAAGAACTCCCGAATCAGTGGAATACATTCGTTGGAGAAGGCGGATATCGGCTCTCCGGAGGTCAGCGTCAACGAATTGCCATTGCTCGAGCTGTGCTGAAAGATGCTCCATTACTCATTCTCGATGAGGCGACTTCTGCGGTCGATAATGAAACAGAGGCTGCATTGCAACGCAGTATTGCCCGAATTAGCAAAGATCGTACGACAATTATTGTCGCCCACAGACTATCGACCGTTCGTCATTCAAATTCCATCTTGGTGTTAGAAAGTGGAGAGGTAATTGAACACGGCAAACACGAGGATTTATTGGCTCTAAAAGGTAAATATGCCTCACTGTGGTCTGTTCAGATGGGTGAAAAAATTGAACAATAAAGTTACACGCGAAAACGAAAGTATATATTCGCGACGAAATCATTACAGATTGATGAACATGCAGTATGAAAACTCATCAAAACTACGAAGCCTGAAGTTGAACCGCCGAAACAGCGCTGTACTCGCTGTTATGCTGTTTGCACTTGCAGCCGTTGCTCTACCAGCGGCTGCCGCAACCACAAACCCTGCCACAGAATGTGTTGAAGTTGCAGGTACTGTTGTAAACCAAGCCGATTGTTGGTTGAATGACGGTGTCGATGACGGGCTACAACTCGTTACCTTCTTCCTGTTCTTCGTCGGATACATTTCGATGGGTGCAGCGTTCGTCTTCTTCATGAGCGAGCGTGGAAACGTCGGTAAGGAACACCGCACAACCATGACAATCTCCGCATTGATTGTCGGTATCGCAGCGTTCCACTACTACTACATGCGTGGCGTCTATGTCGACCATCAGGTTGTTTCCATCGAGTACCGATACATGGACTGGATCATTACCGTTCCACTCATGGCACTCAAGTTCCCAAGCCTTGTTGGCAAGGACGCAATCACCGATGCAAAGTTCCTCGGAATGGGCTTCACTGGAGTCTGTTTCACCGGTGCTCTCATCATGATCGCATTTGGTTACCTTGGTGAAGCTGGCCTCCTCATGGGCGGTTCCTCCACTGGCGGTATCCTCGGACTTGTCCTCGGTGGTGTTGGTTGGGCTATGATCATCGTTGCAACTGGTACCCCATGGTCCAGCGGCAAGGGTGTCGACAATGACAAGATTGCTCCAGAACTCATGTGGAGTGCAAACGCTCTCCGATGGTTCATCGTTGTTGGATGGATCATCTACCCTCTCGGTTACCTCTTCAGCCCAAAGGCCGATATCATCGACCTTGGTTCCGAAGGCGAACTCTGGATGGGTATTGCTTACAACATCGCTGACATGATCAACAAGATCGGATTCGGTGTCGTAGCATGGATGGGAGCCAAGAAGGCTGCCGAAGCTACCGCTTGAGTAGAGAGATAGATTACAGCATGTCATGACTGGAGAGGGCGCTTTACGGCGCCCTCTCCTCTTCATGGCGAGACATCTGTCGTAACGCATACTCGAATGAATATGCTGGAAACCGTGTTCTCCAGAACACGCTCAAAGGCCACCATACCAACGTGAACCCAATCACAATTGGTACAGCTGAAGACCACGCCAGTACCACACTCGATCCCAGGTAAATTGGGACAAAGTGAACAAGGTACAGTGTGAGAGAAAGTTGTCCTAGATGATCGAGTCCACGCAATGGTTGGCGGTTCTCGAGAATTAGCCATATGATCAGAACACCGGTACACGCACCGATTAGAAACGGCGTGTTTGCCGGGAAGAAGGTCAATATGGCTTCTCCCCGGGGTTGAGCGAATGGAATGCCTGTTCGCGTTGATTCATACAGAAACAATATGCAGAGAAACATTCCTAATGTAACCACCAGACCAAGTCCTCTCATTGTTGGAGCGTGTGTATTGATACCCGCACCAAGGATCGAGAAGAACATCCAAGGAAACAGAGGATATGTCCCTGTTAACAAAAGATGAGAAAGGAACTGACTGATTCCAGAGACCTCGATTCTATCATTCCAAGATAGTGAGACGTCGCCTGGTGAAAAAACGGTATTCATAATTCCAATGAGGACGAGGGTTGTTCCGAATGCTATGCTGTTTCGTGAAAGTCGAATCCATAACGGTGCCAGAAGGTACAGAAGAGCAAACAAGGAGAGAACCCCTGGTGTGAACGGATCAAAGAGATGGGGTGCAGTGATATTGACGAGAAACTGTGCCATCATCAGAAACGTGAACCGGATCAACGCTTTTCGAATTGTCCAAACCGATTGAACCGTGACCCAGCCTCCAACCGTTACAAACAGGGGAGCTGCCAGTCCTCCAAGACTTGCAACAACGATGGCGAGAAACGAAGTTGTTGATGCACTTGACGGAGCCCAGGTAGCTGCACCATGCACCATAATCATGAGAAGAATGGCAAGACCTCGAATCTGATCAATGTCCTGGCGACGACGCATTCTTGGTCACCGCTGACTACGAACGTACTCAACTGCATTTCGGAAGATTTGCAATCCCTCGCCTTCCCAATCATCATCAATATCCATGGATGTGTGTTCGGGGTGAAGCCACATGCTGTAGAAGGCTTCGGGGTGTGGCATGAGTCCAAACACAAGTCCCGTTGCATCACATATTCCTGCTATGTTCCTCATGCTACCATTTGGGCTCATAGGGAATGAGAGTAACTCATCTTGTATCCCTTCACCTGCTGGGGTTGTCGGATCGACATAACGAACCGTTAGGAGATGGTTGGTGTCAAGATTGTCAAGATCTTCTTCGGTTGGCATCACGAATCGTCCCTCACCGTGACGTACAGGGCATTCAATTCTCTGAATGTTCTTTGTCCAGATACACGGGCTTTGTGAATCAAATTCCAACGTTACCCACCTGTCTTCGTAACGTCCTGTATTGTTGAGTGTTAGGCTCGCTCGCTGGATTAAATCAGGTTCGAGTGATGCATCTGCAGGCCCTGGGAGTAATCCTGTTTTGACAAGTGCTTGGAAACCATTGCATATTCCAATAATTGGTTTTCCGTCCGTGACGAACTGTTGTAACTGTTCGCGTAATGCAAATCTCAGACGATTTCCGAGGAGGCGTCCACTTCCAAGGTGGTCACCAAATGAGAATCCTCCCGGGACTGCGAGGATATCAAATTCGGAGAGCGTGCGTTCACCCTGAACAAGGCGATTGACATGTACACGCTCCGAAACGCCGCCGACCATTTCAAAGACGGCGGCAGTTTCTCGATCGCAATTGATTCCGAATCCAAAGAGGACACATACCTTGACCTCTTGACTCATTCAATCGCCCCCGTCATATCCAATGCTCCTTTCCAGGAGTGGGTTAATTCCTCAACGTCAGCATGAATCAGCGTCTCGTAGCCATCCTCAATTAACAATTCAGACGATGATGAAACCATTCCTATGAGATGGATGTCTGCACCTTCCATCAATTCGACGAAAGCAAGTTCATGCTCTGCTTCGACGGAGACAACGATTCTTCCAAGGGATTCACTCCACAACCGAGTGAATGCATCACCCTGTCCAATTCCATCGATATCGATGAAGGCACCACATCGCCCTCCAATACACATCTCTGCAAGGGCAACAGCCAGCCCACCTTCACTGCAATCATGAGCGGTTCGGATCAATCCAGACTGTATGCAAGCGGACAATTTTCTGTACACCTCTAATTGTTCTGAGGGGTTCTCAAGAAGCGGTACCTGGCCACCAATTCCATTCGCATCACCACGCTCTCTGAGATGGAATGCTACCTCAGAAGCTCCGAGTTCATTGTACGTCATTCCTACAAGATAGATGCGTTCCCCATGGTGTTTGAAATTCGACGTTGCAGTTTTTCGAACATCGGGTTGATTCCCAAACAAGGAGAAAAGCATGGTTGGAGGAATCGAGATCTTGTTCGGCCAAACGCCGTAATCGTTCTTCATGGAATCTTTTCCAGATACACATGGAAGGCGATAAGCACGACATACTCGTTCAAGTTCTCGATTGGCACGAACGAGTTGGGCAAGTTTGAATTTACCATCAGGGGTCTTTTCTGATTCAATAGGGTCTGGCCAGCAAAAATTGTCCAAACCTGCCATCTTGTCGATATCGACACCGACACATACGGCATTTCGGACTGCTTCATCGATGGAGGCGGCAACCATAGCGCCCGCATCAATATCGGAATATCGTGGCGCAATGCCGCATGAGACGACGAGTCCTTGCGAGTCGCCATGAATTGGGGCAATAAGTCCTGCATCACCGGGGCCATCTCGTTCAACACCGACAAAGGGTTTGACAACCGTTTGAGCGATGACTTCGTGATCGTATTGCCGAACCCAGGTCTCCTTCGAGGCGATATTTGGTCGAGCAAGCATTTCCGTCAGCAGTGTGGTTTGATTTAACTCACGGGGTGGTACAAACGCTTCGTGGCGTGGAGGTATCCATTCAGACTCCAATTCGAGTTGCGGGACGCCATCATGAAGGAACGTGATTGGGAGATATGCTACTGTCTCCTCTCCATGTTTAACATGGAAGTAGCCCGTATCTGTGAACGTCGCGACTTGCGTGGCTTCAACTTCGTGGAGATGTGCAAGGGCTTCAAACGCTTCCCTGTCTTTTGGAGAGACGGCTACTGTCATTCGTTCTTGTGATTCAGAAACAAGGATTTCCCACGATGAAAGTCCTTCTTGCTTGAGTGGGACTTTTCCAAGATCAATCTCACAACCATTGGTGTATTCTGCCATTTCTCCGATGGATGAGGAGAGCCCGCCTGCACCATTGTCAGTGGTACAGGTGATGAGGCAAGCATCACGTGCTTCGAGAAGCATATCCATCATTTTCTTCTGAGTAATCGGATCACCAATCTGAACTGCGCTTGAAGGTGATTCGTCCGTTAATTCGAGAGAAGAAAAGGTCGCTCCATGAATCCCATCAGAACCGACTCGTCCACCTACCATGTAAACCAAATCTCCTGGTGTTGGATTCTTTTCATGTGATTCGCGTCCATCTGCTAATTTTCGTGGCATAAGGCCAACTGTTCCACAGTAGACGAGAGGTTTGCCAATGTATCGTTCATCAAAAACGATGGACCCGTTAATGGTTGGTATACCTGATTCATTCCCGCCAACCCGAACACCTGCATGCACTCCACGTAGAACACGGGATGGGTGGAAAAGTGTCGATGGTAACTCACCAGACCAGTCTGGGGGGCCAAAACAAAATACGTCGGTATTCGCAATCGGTCGAGCGCCCAATCCTGTCCCAAGAATGTCTCGATTCACCCCCACAATTCCTGTCATTGCTCCACCATATGGGTCAAGGGCAGAAGGTGAGTTGTGTGTCTCTGCCTTCATGCAAATCGACCAGTCGTCGTTCCAAGCAATGACGCCTGAATTATCGTGGAACACTGATAGCAGCCAATCGACTTCTTTTGCCATATCGTGAGTGGGTTTCATAATATGTGTTTTGAACAATGAATCAATTGTCGTATCTTCGTTCGTTTCCGTATCGATATGGTGGATTTTACTTGCAAAAATCTTGTGTTTGCAATGCTCGCTCCACGTTTGTGCCAAACATTCCAATTCAACATCCGTTGGCGAATCTGGTGAGATGCCTACGGTTGATCGGGCGTTTCGTGTTGTTTCATCGCGGTAGTGATCGCGTATCGTTTGCATTTCATTCAGGTTTAATGCGAGTAGGCCTTCAGTAGATAATCGAAGCAATTCATCATCGCTCACTTCAAGATTGATCGTTGCCGGTGCATGTCGTTCGATGGTTGGTCGCACAGGATAAGTAAGGGACATTGCCTGATTTGTTTCCAATTGTTCCCTAGTGGTTAAAATTGATTTTTCAATCAATCCATTGAACAGCGTTGATGCTACCCACGCATGGTCAATACCATCAGGCAACTCAAGAAAAGCGTAAGAAATGTACGTTGAAATTGAAGATTCTCCTTCAGGGAATAACACCTTGAAGCCGTCGTTTGCTGCAGCACCGGGGTTATCTGTGACCCCTGGTTTGAATCCAACCGTAACGGTAAGTGTAGGCGGATGGGGGAAGAAGGTTTGATCTTCAAGGAGAGAAGTATTGGTCGCCCCATACTCGATAATTGGATCTGAAAAAATATCCTGAACGTGCGCATCGATTTGTTCTGAAGAGTAGTTGCTTCGAATAAGATAGCCGCGAATGCTCCGAACCTTACCAACATCAACGCCATGGTCAGCGAAAAGTTGCCGCTGAACGACGTCACCGAGAACATCACGCATGCCTTCCGTTTGCAACGGGGTGACTTCAACTCGGACTTCTTGGACAGTCATTGGTTCCGACCCAAACACAGTTCATCGCATACGCTCTTTGAACACTACGGAGGGATTCACTCGGACTTGAGCATCGATTTCAGGAATTGTCCAGTATAACTTGATTCAACTTGGGCGATTTCTTCAGGAGTTCCTTGCGCGACAATTTGACCGCCTCGATCGCCTCCTTCAGGTCCAAGATCAATAACATAATCGCTGCATTTAACGACATCAAGGTGATGTTCAATCACGACGACTGAGTGACCTTTTGAACGAAGTTCAAGAAGGACATCGATCAGAAGTTGAACGTCACTAAACGAAAGTCCTGTCGTTGGTTCGTCGAGGATATACACTGTATGTTTATGTGGAGGTCGTCGTAATTCGCTGGCGAGTTTTACCCGCTGTGCCTCGCCACCCGAAAGGGTCGTTGCTGGCTGGCCAAGACGAATGTAGGATAGGCCAACAGCATTCAATGTCTCGAGTGTGCGGTGAATCTTTTTGTGATTCTTGAAGAAAACAACCGCTTCCCCAACAGGCATTTGGAGAACATCATGAATGGTTTTTCCTTTCCATGTCACTTCCAAGCACTCACGAGTATACCGTTTACCATTGCAAATATCACACTCAATCCAAACGTCTGGTAGGAAGTTCATTTCTAATTTGATCGAGCCGGCTCCAGAACAAGCTTCACAGCGACCGCCTTTGACATTAAAACTGAACGTACCAGGGGAGTATCCTCGCTCTTTGGCGAGTGTTGTGTTAGCGAATAATTTGCGAATTTCATCGAAGACTTTCGTGTAGGTTGCAGGATTTGAACGTGGTGTGCGTCCAATTGGCGATTGATCGATAATGATCGCTTTGTCAACGTATTCCAGCCCTTCTATGGACGAGTGTTTTCCTGGAAGTTTCTCCGAGTTGTGGAGATGGCGTTGCAATGCTGGAGAGAGAATACCGGAAATGAGGGATGACTTCCCCGATCCGGAGACCCCTGTAATTGAAGTAAAACAGCCAAGTGGAATTGCGGCATCGATGTTGCATAAGTTGTTGTGCTGAGCGTTTTTGATTTCCAGCCATTTCTTGTTTGGGGAATTTCGCTCCTTGGGAGGCTCGATTGTACGACGCCCGGAAAGATAGGCTCCAGTAACAGATTCTTTCGCTTTCATCACGTTCTTGGGCGGGCCGTTTGCAACAACGATTCCCCCTTCCAGTCCTGCTCCTGGTCCAAGGTCACAAATCCAATCGGCTTGCCGGAGTGTGTCTTCATCGTGTTCAACGACGAGGAGTGTGTTTCCAAGGTCAGTGAGTTCTCTTAATGTCTTGAGAAGGCGTTCATTGTCCCGCTGATGTAAGCCAATCGATGGTTCATCCAACACGTACATGACACCAGTAAGCCTCGATCCTATTTGTGTAGCAAGTCGTATCCGCTGGCTCTCTCCTCCTGAAAGCGTATTGGCCTTCCGATCAAGTGTAAGATAGTCGAGACCGACCGACTCAAGGAAGCCAAGACGGTTTTCGATTTCTTTGAGAATTTCATTTCCGATGAAGAGGGATCGGTCATCGAGTGCGGTCAGAACATCTGCATATTGTTCGGGCGGGCCGTCAGCTTCAGGATGGAGGGCTTTGATGAGTTGGTAGGCTTCATGCACTGAACTGCGGCTTACCTCTGGCAGTCGGATTCCTCCTACGGTAACGAAACGCGCTGCAGGGTTGAGTTTTTCTCCATGACATGCATGGCAGTCCAAATCGGTCATGCAAGCGATGAGTCTGTTGCGTGTGCGATCGGAAGAAGTTTCTGAATACGTACGCTCAAGGCGAGAAATGATTCCTTCCCATGGTCTGTTCATTTTGTAGACTGAGCCATTATCCGATTCAAAATGGAAATGAATAATCGTTGATCCAGACCCGTACAACAAGATGTCTTTCGCATCCTCATCGAGCAATCCAAAGGGAACATTTGGTGAAATTCCATAATGTTCGCACACCTGTTGTAGCAATTTCTTGTACCAACCAGGTGACATCGATTGACGCCATGGTAACACACATCCATTGGCTACGGTGAGCGTATCGTCGATAATGAGTTCTGGATTGAATTGACGTTGTATCCCCAATCCTTGGCAATCAGGGCAAGCCCCTAGTGGTGAGTTGAATGAAAAGACACGAGGTGAAAGTTCTGGCATAAAGGCTCCATGCTCTGGGCAAGCAAAATCTTCAGACCATGAAATGGTTGTACCCTCTTGATGATCGGGACGATTCATTCCATCGGATTCCATAGATTCTTTCGGAACACGTAGACTTGTTACTGCTAATGCGCCTCCACCGAGCCGGAGGGCGTTTTCGACCGCTTCGGTGGTTCGATGTCGACGATCTTTAGAAAGGACGAAACGATCGATTCGAACATCAATATCGTGACGGAAATTCTTATCCAATGTTGGTGGGTTTTCAAAATCCGCATCGTGGCCATTCACTCGCCCATTCATGTAACCCTGCTCTACGAATTGTTTGAATAATTCAGCATGCGTTCCTTTACGTGCTCGCACAACAGGGCTCCAAACTGCAATTGTATGTTGTTCAAAGTTCCACACGATGTCATCGACGATTTCTTGAACAGTTCGACGAGCAACTTCTTTACCGCAATCTGGGCAGTGAGGTTTACCAATTCTCGCCCATAGTAAGCGAAGATAATCTTGTATTTCCGTAACCGTGGCGACCGTTGAACGTGGGTTATGTGAGCCTTGTTTTTGATCGATGGAAATCGCTGGAGAGAGGCCTTCGATACCATCACAATCGGCTTTCTTCATTTGGCCGATGAATTGACGAGCATAAGAAGACAGGGATTCAACGTACCTTCGTTGTCCTTCTGCGTAGAGTGTATCGAACGCGAGACTGGATTTCCCGGAGCCTGAAACACCTGAAATTACAACAAATTGGCCTCGTGGTAACTGAACGTCAATGTCTTGCAGATTGTGTGTTCGCGCACCGCGAACCGATATCCAATCTTGATTGGCTGACATATGAACAAGTTCCCCGTGTCGTCAAGGGTTCTTCAATCCGTGCCTCCAAGCAGGGTTGAATTCCGATTCAAATCGAACGGGGTCATCGGTCAATGGATGGAGGAATTCAAGGGCGACAGCATGCAAACAGATGCGTCCATGGAGGTTTGTGGTGGCGCCATGCATCTTGTCGCCAACGACCGGCGTACCATTTTCAGCCAAAGCAACACGGATCTGATGGCGGCGACCTGTTTCGATAATGACGCTAAGGAGTGTTTCATCCTCTCCTTCGGCTAACACATCCCACATTGTAACAGCCCGTTTGCTTGTCTTCGTTTTCTTATCAGATACGTGGACTCTGAGGTTTTTGTCTTCGACCAAGTGGTGGTCCGCCCTGCCTGATTGAGATTTGCCTTCAACGAGTGCAACATAGTGGCGGTGTACCAGTCGCTGTGCGAATTGTTCTTGCAGATCTTGTTTCGCTGCCTCAGTTTTTGCAAAGACCATAATGCCTGATGTGGCCTTATCGAGGCGGTGGACGATAAAGCACCAACCGTTTTTTTTCTCTGAACGGCAATACTCGACGCATCGATGATGAAGTGTATCCTGCTCAAGTTTGTCTGTTGCCACAGAAAGGAGCCCTGCTGGTTTGTCAACGATAAGGATGCTTTCGTCTTCAAAGAGAATGTCGAGGTTGTAAGTTTTTGCATTGTGCTCACGCACCTCTTCAACTGAAATCTTTTGCTTTGGATGGATTTCGACAACCTGCCCTTGAAGAACGAGGTGTTTCGCACGATGGATGGTAATCTCATCAACGGTTACGCGTTGATTTGTCAACATTTTTCGAAGAACATTTGTGCTCGCTTGTGGTTGCATCGTTTTGAGAACATCAAGAAGAGTGGTGTCCTGATTCAATTTCTTTCTCATGGACATCCCTACAATAACAAAACTTGAATCAATTCACCAGATTCTCCTGATTGGCCTGGTTGAAGGAGTGTGAGCCCATCTGCCGATGATAAGCTGTCGATGTTTCCAGAGCCTTGGTGCTTGGGCTGGTCTGCGACGAACCCTTCGTCTGTTGATGTAAGTGTTACACGTCGTAATGTGAGGCAATCTTTCGTTGAGCGTACATTGGTGTTCAATCGGGCATGAACAATCCGGTCGTGTGGATAATTTGTTTGAAGTGATCCTCGCAGATATGGAACAACCAACATTCGAAAAACGACATGGCTACTTACAGGATTCCCAGGGAGGCCGAACATCGGCGTGCCCTTCCAATGTCCAAAAAGTGGAGGAGAGCCGGGGCGGATTTTTACTCTCCAAAATACGAGTTTGCCTTCTGTTTCCATGAGTTTGCGAACAAAATCCCATTCGCCCATTGAAACGCCTCCTGAAGTGAGAAAGAGATCGCATTCTTCGGATGCGATATCGAATTGTTCTCTTAATGCCTCTAGAGAATCGTGTACTGCGGGATAGCGTATTGGAATATGCCCGAGCATCTTCACAAGTCCAGAAAGACCGTAAGAGTTGGATTCGTAAATTTCTCCATATGAAAGTTCTTGACCCGGTGATTTAAGTTCGTCTCCTGTTGAGATAATTCCAATTTTAAGTCGTTGAACAACAGGTATCTTTGAATGACCCATCGTTGCACACATTGAAATGGATTGTGGGGTAAGGTAGCATCCTTTCTCAAGCCCAATCTGTCCCTCTGCAATATTCTCACCACATTTTCGAATAAAATGGGGTTTTGAAGGTTGGTTGAGTGTTACTTGATCTCCTTCGATGTCGCATGCCTCAATCGGTATGATGGCATCGGCTCCTTCAGGAACTGGTGCTCCAGTCATAATTCGCACAGCTTGACCTGATAGAAGTGTGAGATCCTGATTGCCTGCTGCTGCTTGGGATGTTGCGATAATTTGCAGTGTAGAAGGAGCCTGTTGTGTATCTTCAAAGCGAACTGCAAAACCATCCATTGCCGAATTATCAAAAGGAGGGTCATTTACGATTGAATAGAGATTTTCTGCAAGGATGCGTTGATGAGCTTCGTCCAAAGGAACATACTCGACAAAACTGGACAGTTTGTGTTGAAGACAAAGATCAATCGCTTCTTGGAGTGGTAGATAATACGGTATCTCCTTCATTCTACCACTTCCAAGCCCTATGGCTCACTTCGCCAACCTCAAAGGTTTGTCTTACCTCGGGTTGGTGTGGTAGATTCTACTAACCTTTGGGATGTGGTCGTACGAACCCTCGTTACGAGTGGTTCTGCGACGGTTCTTGCAGGAGTCCTTGCTCTTGGTTTGGCCATGGTGTTGGCCAACAGTGAATGGAAAGGAAAACCAATCCTTCGAGGAATTACTCAAGCCCTATACGGCCTACCGCCTGTTGTCGTAGGGGTAGCTGTTTACATTGCTTTGAGTAAAGACGGTGTATTTGGTTCACTCAATTGGTTGTTTACGATACAAGGAATGATTGTTGCCCAAACATTGTTGATCTTTCCACTCATTCTTGGTGTGTCATGGACTGCGCTGGAACGTGTATCTTCAGAAAAACGTGATGTATTTCGAGTGATGAATGCAAGTCCGAAGCAACGAATATTCTTGGAGATGTATTGTGCACGACGCGGAATTACTAACGCGATTCTTCTTGGATTTGGTAGGGCGATTGCCGAAGTTGGTGCTGTCTTGATGGTCGGAGGTAATATTGCCGGAAAAACGAGGGTGTTGACCACAAGTGTTGTTCTTGAAACAAGTGTTGGACGTCTTGATGTTGCTTTGCAACTTGGGTTTATTTTGCTCGTTATCTCCCTCGTTACTGCATTCGGTCTACAACTTGTACAATACGTTCGATTGTTTGAGAGAAGGGTTCTAGGCAGTGAACAATTCAATGAAATGCCTATTGATTCATTCAGTGTATCTTGGAATGATTTGAAGGTTGAAAGGAGTGGAAAGAAAATCGTTGATTCCTGTTCAGTTGAATTGTTTAGTAATGAGATCGTTGCTCTCATGGGAGAGTCGGGGTCTGGGAAGTCAACCCTTCTGAGAGCGATATGTGGTTTGGAAAACGAACCAAATCCTTCAGCTTCAGATATCGCTTATGTTTCACAAAATCCAGTTTTGGTTATGGATACGGTGGCGATGGAACTTGAACTCCCATCAACACTTCACAACGAATTACCAAATGCAGGACAATACTTTGCATCGCTGTGCGGTTTCGAAGAGAAGGGTGATCAGCGAACCGATTCCTTGTCTGGTGGTGAAATCCAACGGTTGGCATTCTTACGAGCCTTATCGATGAACCGTAAGATATTGATTCTTGATGAAGTGACTTCTGAACTTGATGGGGTTTCAATCGAACGGATTGAGAAACAAATCATATCCTTCAAGGAAAGAGGGGGGAGTGTACTGTTGGCAACACATAATCCTCAACAGGCAAAACGGTTAGCGGATCGTATTCTCTACATTCACAAAGGGCGTCTTATCGCTGACGATCATGAAGTAGCAGAACAATTGCGAAGTGGTCAACGTATTGGTTAATCCGTAGGCTGCCCACTGAAGAACAACGTCTCGTTGTTGACAGTGTAGTTATCGATGCGTTCTGATGATTCGAGAAGGAAGTCACGTAGCGCTATTGTTGATGTATTAAGTTCATTATCCATGAGGAGAATTGAGTAAGGGTTGATGAGAATCGAATCATTAAATTCATGCAAGTGAAGGTTGATGTTGTTCTGACGAAACAATGCAGTTCCTCGGTCAGATAGTGTCCAACATTCTAATTCATTTGAAATGGTAATCGCAGCTCCCATTCCTTGACCAATCGACTGATATCCTTCCCAAACAGGATGGTAACCTAACGAATCTTCAACGAATTCAACATTCGATTGATTGCTCAAACGTTGCCAAATGGCTTGCTCTTTTTGATGTGTTCCTGATTCATCTCCTCTTGAAACAAAACATTGATTTTCATCAAGAATCCAAGTTAAGGTTTCATTCAAATTTCCAGACAACGTTGTAGGGCCAAGGAGAACAAATGTATTCCATGCGAATGTTGTTCGATTTTTAGCAAATCCGTTCTCTATAAATTCAATCTCTCGTTCTGGATCATGAACGATAAGAGTGTCAACATCCCTATTCTCGGCAAGCGTGAGTGCAGCCCCTGAACCTACTGCAATAACATCAACGTGAATACCTGTTTGTTGTGTGAATTCTGGTAACAACTCCGAGAGGAGACCTGAATCCCTCAATGACGTGGTTGTTGCTAGGCGTATGGTAATGGAATCTGAATCTTCTTCCAATTGCAAACAGCCTTGAATTGATGGTAGGACGAGGATAAGAATTGCAAAGTACAATCGATGCATTTCAATCGAACGACATGACATTACCACATTCTGGGTACGTACATGTTACGGAATATCGTGCCCTGGAAGGTTTTCGGATTTTGAGCATCGATCCACACATATCGCATTGAATGTTGAGCGTTTCAGGTTCCTGTGCTTTTGGAGCATCTTCGAGTGTACGGCCGACATCTGTAGACCAGCCAAGTGAATCGGTGTATGTATCCGCCTTCTTGATTTTGTTCTGACGAAGCGTAAGTCGTAACTTTCGCTTCCTTCGGCGCTTTTTTCCACCTGGTGCTTTGTCCGCCATGCTATCGACTATCGCTTTAGGTTGATGTATTCAACCCCTTCGGCTGATTGAATCAGTCTAAAAGACCTGAAATTCCGTTTTCTGGGACGTGCACTTGATGACCTTTCGCTTCAAGTGCTTCAGCTAATGGTGGGCGAGCCATAGTTGGATCTGAATGATAGATTACGACTTCTTCGGCTTGACATTCTTCAGCAAACTGAACAATTTCTTGATGTCCTGCATGTGTTGAGAAAGAGTATTGATCTACATCGAGTTCAATGTTGGCTAACTTTCCAAAGATCGGTAAGCGACGTTCTTCAAGCAAGCGACGACCTCCGGTGTTTCGGGCTTGATAACCGGTCAGCAAAAGTGCGTTTTTTCGGTCGTGACGGAGTCGGTTTAGATACCAGATCGATGGCCCTCCATCGAGCATACCAGAGGTTGAAACAATAACATCTGCGTCAAGCGCTTTCTTTCGGTCTGATTTACTTGAAACTCTACGACACCAACGCCAAGCTGATTCCAACGCTGATGGATCTCGTAACGTCTCTGGATGTTCCATTTGTAATTTGGCTACTCGTTTCCCCATTCCGTCAACATGAACATCTAATTCTGGAAGATGTTTGTGGAGAAGCATAACAACATCTTGTGTTCGACCATTGGCAAAAGCTGGAACCAGTGCCGTGCCACCTCGATCAACAACCTCGACAATTCGTTCGATGAATCGTTGATTTTCTTCGGCTTTTGGAGGGTGATCCCTGCCACCATACGTTCCTTCAACGAACAGAACATCTGTCTTGACTGGTTTTGCCCCTACAGTAAGTTGTGAATCTCTGGTATCAAAATCACCTGAAAACAAGACAGATTTGCCAGGAGTTTCGACATGAAGCATAGCTGCACCCGGAATATGACCTGCGCCATGAAGTTCCAATTTCCAATCGTCCTGAGTCCATGGCTTGTTGAATTGATGTGTTTTCCATGCAGAAAGAGCGAGATCAATATCTCGCTTATCCCATGGTAACGGATATCCTTCTATGGATGAAACTTTATGGCAATCGTACCACATCATTTCAGAAATTGCTGCAGTCAATTCTGTTCCGTGTAAAGTTGAATTATGATTTGAAGCAAGCCACGGAACCATCCCTAAATGATCAATATGAGAATGAGTAATAATTGCATGAGATACATGAGGTGCTTCATTAGGATAACGTGGAGGTTTTGTTGGAGCTATTCCGTAATCGAGAAGAAGGCGATTTGAAGACGGGTCTTCGAGAACGATTCCAACGTTTCCGACTTCATTTCCACCCCCAAGGTAATGATAACGTAATCCACGATCGGGTGGGGTCTGTGGATACCCCGATGTTCGACCTGGGGCATACACGACCATAAACAAACGATAGGATAGTTACGAATGAACTTGTGGGTCACACCCCCTTGTTTCCACTGGAGGATATTTTCTATTGAATCTACCAATCTATCATCATAAACTACCACTAACAATATACACTACACGCGATAAAATACGATTGTACTTTGTTGATTTTACTATTTTATTTTCTTTGTTGATCCATTGGTGTGAAGATATAATCCTCCAATGGAAATAAGGGGGTCTTTCATTAGTCATTGGTTTCTATGAATCTTTAATGTAATTTTTTTCTCTTGGATTCAAATCATCTATTTGTAGCATGTTTTCTAAAGGAAGATGAAATATGTCAGCGTCCACTGGAAGATACATGGCACAACTTCATTTCGTAGTTGAAGAAGACTTGTGCTACGGTTGTGGCGCATGTATTGGTTTATGTCCAACGAATGCATTGTCGATGAAAGGCCTTCTCGCAATCGTTGAACAATCACAATGTACGTATTGTGAACTTTGTATTCCAAGTTGCCCTGTCGATGCATTACAGATTGAATCGAGATGAGATTATGAAGATCCTTATTGTTGGGGCAGGTTTAGTTGCCTATGGCTGTGCTTATTCAGCTCTACAAGAAGAACACGAAGTTTACATTGCAGATCATGCGATTGAATTCGGATTACCAAACGTTTGGCCGAGTGTTCTTCTTGACCGCCAATCAATCCCACTTTCTTTTTCCACAGATCAACAATTTGAAGGTGTAGGATCCTCCTTCCGCCATGAATGGATAATGAAAGGGATGAGTATCGAACTAGCAAAACATGGTGCTAAATTTCTCCATCGAACTCGAGTTATTTCTGTCAAAGAACTCGATACAAATCACTACGAAGTCAATTTAGCAGGAGCGGGTCAACAAAATGGTGTTTTTGAATACAACAAAATCATTGATACAACACAAGACACATGGATACCATGGGCAACACCTCATAATCTTTCAATTTCATCAATAAGGTATGCTGTTGAACGAAAAGAAGCCATAGGATATGTACACCTTCGATCAGAATCCAATGAATTTACCAATACGATTTACCAAATTGACCGACAAGATGGTCTTTCAGAATCCTGGTATTCGGATAATCACGCCACAACAAACAGAAAAGTCATTGAGATTATCTCAACAATGCTACCCACAAACCATTCATTATGGGATTGTAGTGAACGTTTTCAAACAGGAATGAAGTTATGGAGCGATGGAAAATGATAACCAAAAAACTCTACCTTGAATCAATAGAAGCCGCATACGAGGATGAATTTACTGCAGAAGTAATCGCTCTCGAAGACAACAAAATTGTTCTCGATCAAACGCTCTTCTACCCTCTTGGGGGTGGGCAGAATTGGGATCTTGGAACCTTAACCGGCCCGAATGGGGAAATGGATGTGATTGAAGTTCGAGGAAGAGATGCTATTCATCATACAATTGAAGACTCATTTCAGCTTGAAGTTGGTGATGAGGTGAGTGGAAAAATCGATTTTGAACGACGATATGCTCACATGAAAATGCACACAGCACAACATCTTGTGAGCGGAATTGCCTATGAGATGTTTGAGGGAGTTCGAACTGTTGGCAATCAAATCCACACAGAAAAGTCGCGAATCGACTTCAAACCGATTCAATTCTCAGAAGAAATGTTACTCGAACTCCAGACAAGTGTGAATGAAAAGATTCAACTTGGATTGGAGGTAACAGATTCAGAAATGACTCGGGATGAAATCAACTCAATCATGCCTCAGGAACGAACAAATATGGATCTCTTACCATCATTTATCAACGATTTACGTGTGATTACAATCGGAGATCAGCAAGACCTTTGCCCGTGTGCTGGCACTCACGTCCGCAATATTTCAGAAATCAAAGGCATCGAGTTTATCGGGAAAAAATCGAAAGGTAAGGGTATACAACGAGTGACTTACCGACTTATTGAATAATTATGTAAATAATTTATATTTTAAAAACTATAAGAACAAAAGATAATCAATCTTCATTATCTAACAAATCGAGAACATCAGAAACTGCAGAATCCCAGGATTTCTTCTTGGATCTTTTCTGGTACAACTCTTCATTTTCCAGTATCTCTAAGATTTCATCATCAACATCCGAATTTTCAGCCTTAATGTTGGTACGTGTGACCATTTCCATATCTTCACCAGCACGATCAGAACGGTCGACTGGGGTGATTTCCTTACTAGGAACGGTTCGACCTGCGTGATATTGTTCCGTATCAATATCCTCGTTACCCCAGGCTTCTGAACCAATCTTTCGGGCGAGTTCAGGCTCAGGAGGCCGATCTTTCCATTGGTTTTTGTTCGCAATATTTTGAATAATGTTCCCCTTTTCGATTTTCTTTTGTTGCTCAAAAATCTCCAATACATCTTGTTCAGTTTGTCCTTTTCCTTTCGGAATATATTGTCCAGCACGCCTTTGCTGCTCTTCCAACACCGTTCCATGGATTGGATCATTATCATGTCGATGAGGAGCTACAGACATAGCGAGTAACTCTTTTGCAAACTGAAAGAAAGCATCCTCTGGAGGTGCTTTGGCCATCTCATCACGAATACGACTATGTGAAGCAATACACTTACCACATCGTGTACTACCTGCCTCATCAGGTTCATCACACCAGAGGCAACACGCTTGGAACCCCATGTCTTTCATGGCTCGCCTTGGCATCGACATGGTGCTCATCGATGCCTAGTTGTTCAAACACATGAACTCTCGTACATCGCGAGCGAGGATTGAAAGAAGACCGGGTTTTGTGATAACCATGGTTCGAGACCCACGTGCTGATATTATCGAACCAAGCCCGTTCTACGGAACACAGCAAAAAATTCACCGAGTTCATGCAGGACAGCAACCAGAATCAGCCTCACCGATCAACAACTTTTTTCGAGTCATGTCTAAGACACAGCCAACTTTGCATAAAGGCAGCATCTGGCATTTTAGCGATGAGGAAAAGAAACATCTCTTGTATGCTACTGCAGCATTTACCCTCGCTCTCGGCTTCATGTTTGGTGGTAGAGGTCTAGGAGGTCTCTCTGAGTTTGGGCTAAGCCGGTGGCTGATCAATGTCCTCGTTACGATGCCACTGATGCTTATTGCAATTGGGCCTGCCTTCGTCCTCCACGAAATTGGGCACAAAATCGTGGCTAAGAAAAATGGGTGTTGGGCTGAGTTTCGTGCGGACCCGAAAGGCCTCCAATTCGGAGTGATGTTAGCGCTCGTCTTCGGTGTATTGTTCATGGCTCCAGGAGCTGTCATGGTCGCAGGACTTGTGACACGACGACAGAATGGCCACATCGCAATTGCAGGACCATTGGTCAATCTTGGATTGTTCATCATTGGGATACCGCTTGGAGTTCTCTTGTTCATACTTACAGGAGCCACAGAATTTGCAGGCCAACAACACATCGACGGAACCTCAATCATTTGGCAGGCCATGGTTTACGACATTGTTCGATGGTGGCTATATGCCAACATTGGACTGGGACTGTTCAACATGATTCCCTTCGGCCCTCTTGATGGACTGAAAGTCAAGGATTGGAACAGTAACGTTTGGCTTGCACTCTTCTTGGTGTTCCTTTCACCAATTCCCATTTATTTGTTCACGGGTTGGTCAGCGATGACTCTCGTCATCTGGTTATCCAATTTAGTTTGATCAAAGACCGTGAATTTCCTTGGATTTGTCGTGACTCCAATGATAACACAATCGTAGAAGGTTGAGATAGTGTCCTTGTCCATCCTTTGTCATCTTCTCGTGAAGAGGCTCGTTGCTCATGAACATGTCTCCCCAAACGTTGGCAGAAGTACCCTTCTTGCCCTTTGGTAGGTCAAAGACTTCGTTGGTTGTCGGTTCCAACAAGTTCTTCCAAACGATAGCAGGGTTGACAGCCATTGTAACTTCAACAATGATTTCATCTTCGTTGAGACCAGTACCAGTTTGCCAGGATTCTTCACCCATATCGGCAAGGAATGGTAGACACAGGTCGATAATCGAAAGTCCAGTCATTGGATCAGCACCGGTCATCTGACCATATGCTTCACGCATTCGACCACGGTCAGCACCACGAGCGCCAGTAATCATACGTAGCTTATCGATGGATGTTGGTACGAGGAAGCGAATGTCAGTGTAGTAAACGAGCGCCTGTTCACTGCTTCCAGCAGGTGCGAAGATGTGGGAGAATGGCTGAGCGCCACTGCTTTCGCCGAGCATATCCATTGGGAACAGGGTCTTGAGGGCATTCGTAGCAACGGATTGCACAACACGTCGAATCAATCGCTCTGGAGCAGCGGAAACATCGTTGAAGGATTCCATGTACTCATCGAGGTTGAGGATATCGTATCCACGAACTGCGAGGATAGAGTGGACGTTTGGTCCAAGAATCTTGTCGCCACCAATCATTGCTTGGCTGATCCAGCGAGCACCCTTAGCAAAGTCACTGGCTGTAACCAGGTCAGCATAGGCCTTGTATCGGCGGGCTACACGGTTCATGAAGTCGGCTTGGTCAAGTTTGGTGAAGACAGTTGCAGCGTAGTTTGACTTGAGTGCATGGTCAGCAACTTGACTTGCGTTCACACACGTTAGGAGGTTGCCTTGGTCATGAGGATAAAGCAACAATCGTCGTCGCTTTGCAGCGCCACCGAGTGAACCGACCTTTGGATCGGTCAAGAGATATCCGAGACAAGCAGTAACTTCGAACAATCGAGCATATTTGTCTTCATCACTTGCGTTCTTGATCCACTCGTCGAGTCCTGGCTCAATGCAGTGGAATTCAAGAGGAACCATTTCAGAACCAGCTCCGAACATTTGTCGAACAGTGGATGAAGACATCATACCCATCATAGTGTACAACGATGTCTTTCCAGTGGTGAGGAAAACGTCAGTAATTCCTTCTTCTCCGAAGGAGATACGTCGGTCTGGTAGGTTAACTAAGAGATTGAATGCCGTAGCAGTGTCTCGGTTTCCATCAACAGCAGGTTGAATCCATGTTGTCGGCTTGGTCATCAAGTATCCACTTGCATCCTTACCAAATCCAGCAGGCGAATATCGAATCCAACCCAATCGGTTGTTGAATGCGACACCACGGTGCATCAATGAAGGATAGTAGACCTTGTCCTGTGGGTCTGAATCTGGTACAACACCGCGGTGACCAAGTCCCCAGAGAATCGGTTCCCATTCAGCAACACCGTCTTCGTCTCCACCATTACCGAGGAAGGGGTGTCCGCTTGACACGGTTTCACCAGTCAGCATTGAGCCACCCAATCGCTCCTCATCTCCTGTTGAACAGAAAAAGAACGTTTGCGTGGTAACAAGTTGCTTTGGCGTCCACATGTTTGCATTGACAACTGTCTTTTGCTTGAGGAAGTCAGAGAGCGTGCTTATTCGTCGCTCGAACTTGAATCGCTCAGACTCAATCCATGTCGACCCCAAAAAGAGGTTGGTGTTCAACAACTTCGGACGGCCAGGACCGATGTATCGTGATCGAGGGTCTCCCTTCGTATCATCTGTTTCGTGAATTGGTTCCCAAGGTCCATGTTTTGGGATGTACTTGAGGAATTCTTCATGATCAAATGGCATTTTCTGCGCTTCTTTGACAGAATCTTCGACTTTATCCATCAACTGAACATAGGTTTCAGTTGGCGTAATTCGTCCACTTTCTTTGAATTGTTTATGCGATACTGCTCGATGTTCCCACATTCTTCTTCACCTCAAAATTTCTTCTTCTTAACGGGAGTTTTTTCCTCTTCTTCGGGGTTATCCTCTTCTTGAGGCTCCTCGGCTTCGTCTTCAGGGACTTCATTCCCTTCTTCAAGGCTATCCCCTTCATCAATAGAATCTTCATCCTCAGATTTTTCTTCATCTTCTTCAGATTCAATATCTTCCATCATAACATCTACGACTTCATCGATTTCTTCATCTTCTTCAGGCATTGGCTCAACAGAATCTTCAGTTTCCTCTCGTGGAATGAGGAGTTGCAAAACGATCCCAAGAGTCCCAGCACCAGCTCCTAATGCAATGATTTTACCATCATTGGTTCGCTGATCGTCACCAGGCAATTGCTTCCCCGTTTCAGGAGGAATCTCGTTTCCAGTCACATTTGTTACAATTTCAACAGCCGCCCATGCTGCAAAAATCAGCATGACAATTGAGAGCATATTTACAGTGGAGGCATTCGTTTTGACCCAATTGACAAAGGGTGTCCGACCATCTTCCATGCAGACGCCTCGCGACGTTTGCATATAACTTGTGTGCCTTTAATAAGGAAAAATAAACGAATCATTCATCGAGGTAGGCATTCTTTACCGGGTTTTCATCAAGGTGGAAGAATGAGTATGTTGCCCACCACGTGATGGTATCAAGTGCGTCAACAAGATTACTGGTCCCACTTTGCTCTTCACCGTAGTCCTTACCGGTTGTATCCATCCAATCGATCATCTCATCTAGCGTATCGCACGTTTGGTGATAACACCAATACCCATCAACGAGCCCACCAAAGCCCATTGTGACGGTTCCAAGATTGTCCTGAAAGGTAGCGTGATCCGAGCGAGCAGTAGTGTCTTCGTAAATGATAATCTCTGGTCGATCTTTTGCTAACCAATCATCGACCTTCCACGTTGCAGCATCGTAACCTTCGCCTAGAAGCGGCGACATCTGTTCTTCAACACCAATCGCATCCGAACCAATCCACATTGCAAGCCCAACCATTCCCGGTTGATTCATGACATCGTGGTCAAGACTTGGTCCAATGTAAACTCGCATTGGCCACACCTCATCGTCTTTCGGATATCCATCCGGGTCGATTTCCGGGTCTGGATCACAACCACCATCAGGGCCGTGATTTCCTCCACAAGGCGCACCACCGCCACCAGGCCAATTCACGCCAGCCATGTCAAGATTGACATAATTCGTTACCTCGACGTTTGGATTCTCATTCTTGACCCATTCATCCGTCCAGAAATCACTTCCACGCTTCCCACCTTCTTCACCAGACCACAAACAGAAAACCATTGTATTGCGAGTACTGTACCCGGCCATGGCTTCTGCTACCGTGAGTACCATACTCGTTCCAGCCGTGTTGTCGTAAGCGCCGACTCTGGTTCCATACGTTCGACCAAAGATGTGCGGGTCAAGTGCAACAGCATTGACGGGAGGAGCAATATCGAAGTGAGCACCAAACACCATCCATTTGTCTCTGTCAACTTCACCCCATCGATACCCACAGATATTGTAGGCTTCTGGATTTTGCGAACCTGTCATGAGCGAGTCGTAAACAAACCGCTGCGTGATGACTTCAAGACCAAAATTCTCCAAGGTTTGAATGAGATGCAAAGCAGCATCTTCGTAGGCAGCATTTCCTTGTCCCGCCCAACGATCGAGGTAACCAAGAGCACCATCGACAACATCGGTTGGATCTGCAGTCTGATCGCTGAGCATCGAGAGATAGTTGTAGGTCGTCCGTCCGTTGACAACACCTGTCGAGTGTCTTCCACCATCGGCTTCCGAATAAGCTGGTGCTGCAGGACGTTCGATTGAGAGAAGCACAGGCGTCACTTCACCACCGTTCAAATCCGATACTTGAACCGTGTTTAGACTGCCATTTTCACCAACCACTCGAGAGATGCCTTGTGAATTCCCATCATCATAACCCCCTCGATTCCACCATGTTTTCCAAGACTCGTTGAGATCACGAATCGGCCAGTTTTCACGCCCATAATCTCCAAGCAAAACCACAGCTGTATCGGTTCGGGGAGGCGCAAGAACAGTGAGCAGGATACTTTCACCTGCTTTGACATCGACCACGGTTGAATTTTGAACAAAACCTGTATCGGGATTCATCATCAAGTACGGGACAAAAGCAGAGAGATCACGTTCGGCAGAAATAGTGAGTCCTTGGAAAACTCCTCCAATGAGTGTTTCAGGAGTGATGGCAACATCACTTTCTCGTATTGAAGCATCACCATCACCCTCACCAAAACATCCAGCGAGCGGAGCAAGCATCATGATGCATACGAGACCAAGTGCTTTGCTTGCATCTCCTCCCATATTTCAACGCAAACCATCTATCTATCTCAATTCTTTGCTCGAATGTTACAAGCAAACCACCGAATACTGAAAAAAATCTAAACACAAAAACAAGAACACTGAATCATGGCGGAAGACGATGGACCTTCTACTGTTATCATCCTCGAAGGAAGGAATGGTAAAGGACGAAACGCACCGTCAATTTCCTTGAATCATTATCTCAAGGTACGTTCTCAAAGGCCTAGCATCGGTCCATCGATAGCGGGCATTGCTCTAGGGGTAGTGGTTCCTTGTTCACTCTTCTTCATAGTTGATAACACGCTTGACGTGATTCCATTTTGTGGGGGGTGTATGTTGATTGGCTGTGTTCTGTTTCTTATTGGCGTTTCCAGCCATTCGAAATGGGATAAAAACATGAAGTCTGCACGGGAACGAATTGAGTCAGAGGAAAACATTCCATATCCTCCAATTTCGCAGTGGCCATCCATCGTTGCAACAATTTGTTTCGTCGGAGGATTTGTCTTATCAGATCTCGAAGGAATTTTCTTTCTTTTTGGAGGAATAATCGGCCTCATTTTTTTGGGGATACAAGCCTATCAAATGCACAATCGAAATCAGGCTTATGACGCTCTCATTAACGAAATGGTTTGATATCCCAAGAAAGATAATTGCGCTGGAATTAAGATTTAGCAATCAACTATAGGCGGAGTATTCATCAGCCAATAAGAAAACCTCACGGTATGGAAGGCCAAAAAATACCTGAGACGCGGACGAAAATCCGTCAAATTGTTGATTCGGAGCGATTCAACAACATCGTCTTCATCGCTATCCTTGCAAGCTCAATTTCGATTGGATTTGAGACGTACGACTGGGGGGCAACGGGCAACCGTTTCTTGCTCTACCTAGACTGGTTTTTCATGACCATTTTCGTGACTGAAATTTTATTTCGAATCTATGCAATGCGTTTTGACTTCTTCAAAGATCCTTGGTGCATTTTTGATTTCATTATTGTTGGAATCGCACTTTTCCCGTCTACAGGCGTGTTCCGCGTGTTCCGCGTGTTCCGTGTATTGCGAGCATTCCGCTTGGTCTCAAGAATTCCAGAACTGAAATTGGTTGCAGAGTCGTTGATTTATTCAGTTCGAGGGTTGTCGGCAGTCGCAACATTGCTTATGGTGGTTATCTATGTCTTTGCAGTTCTATCCACTGCACTGTTCCAGAATTCTGGTGCAGAAGGCGCCATCTATTTTGGAACACTTGGTAAATCACTCTATTCTCTGTTCCAGGTAATGACACTTGAATCATGGTCAAACGGCATTGTTCGACAGTTGATTGAGGAAGAAGGCTGGTGGGTTGGCTTCTACTTCGTCATCTTCATCTTCATGACGACGTTCACATTCCTCAACATGTTTGTCGCCATCTTCACAAATACCGTCGTCGCATTGGAAGCAGACTCTGAGGAAGGCATCAACAACGAAGTTCGCAAGATACAGTCTCAACTCGATGTTTTGGTTGATGAAATTAAACAGTTGCGAGCAGGATTCAAAGAAGAGTGATTACCACGTCGAATCGAAAATACCGCTTTCGTCTTTGAACGATTTGAATTCAAGATGATTTCCTGAAGGATCAACAATGAACATGGTTGCTTGCGATCCGGGCTGATCCTCGTATCGAGTGTAAGGGCCGATTGCGAATTCAACACCGTTTTTGTCGAGTTTATCTTTCAATTGATGCCAATCATCCCATTCCATAACGATTCCAAAATGCATTGAAGGCACATCTTTCCCGTCCACAGGATTGGTTGACAACTCCGGCATTTGAGGAACGACATGCGCTACAATTTGATGACCAAAGAACTTGAATACACAGGATTCCTCTTTTTCTCGACCTGTGGTACATCCAAGGACGTCGACATAGAATTGCTTTGCCTTTTGCAAATCATCGACTGGAAAAGCGAGATGGAAAGGACGGAGTTTCTTTGGAGGCGAGTAATCGGTTCCACAACTTCGACAAACATCGTTTTCGTCCCAATCGCATTGACGAATACAACCAGACAACCCATCACTTCCATTTGACTGAGCAGCCAATGGAATCAGTGGATTGAATGGCTGGAGTTGAACCAGCCAACATTGCATCGATGGCATCCTTCAATTCACTGGTTGTAACTTGTGTTGGATCACGAGGATTATCGTCCATGCGTCCATGATACGTAACGACTCCATCGGCATTGAGCAGGAAGAATTCAGGTGTTCGCTGAGCCCCCCAAGTCGTTGCAACTTCTTGCGTATGATCATGAAGATAAGCATAGGGCATTCCTTTATCTGCGCGTTTTACCATGTTCTCAAATGAATCAACAGGATAGTTATCTGGATCGTTGGCATTGATTCCAACAAATCCAATGTCGTTCGTCTTGCAATATTCTGCCATGTCGTTAATACGATCGATACTTGCAACGACATAAGGGCAATGATTGCATTCAAAAACGATAACACAACCGTTGTTCCCCATTGATGCTGACAACGTTGAGTGTTCATCACCGATGCTGCTGTTTGCATTTTGTAAGTGGAACTCAGGTGCTTTATCGCCAATACTAAGGGACATAGTCGCCGCTTGTTGGCGTCATTGATATGTGTTCGCTTCAACTCACATCGTAGCAAGACGCTGCTCACATTCTTGCAAGCGATGCCTTGCGACCGCATGGTCTGGTTCCAAAGCGAGCACACCTCTCCATGCTGCAGATGCTTGTTCGGTGTTGTTTGCTGCATGATGGATTGCTGCAGCCTGCAGTCGAGCCTCAATGTTGTTTCCATCTGCTCGAATGGCTGCTTCGAAATCACTCAAGGCTGCTTCGTATTTACCCCACGCGTGGTACAACAGACCTCGATGATGCCAAGCATCTGCGTAGTTTGGTGCTAGGCGCAATGCTTCATTGATCGGCCCCTCGGCTCGTTCAGGTCTGTCTAAGGCAAGGTAACATGCGCCCAATTTTGTCAGTGCTTGGTAGTGGTGCGGAGCCTTTTCAAGGACGGCTTGGAAACCTTCCTTTGCTTCTTCCCATTCACCTAGACGAGACTGTGCATCTGCCTTTGCAAAAACTGCGACGGTTAATTCTGGGGCGAGTGAAAGCAGGATGTTAGCATCATCTTTTGCCTCCAATGCTTGGTTGAGTCCTAGATAGCAACTGATTCGATTGAGCCGGGCACGAATGTGTTTTGGCTTCTCGCTAAGTGTTTCAGAATACATCGAGACTGCACGCTCAAGATCACCCGATTTGATTGCAATGGTACCTCGAACATAAGCGATTGTCGGGCCACTTCCTTGTATTTCAGCAGCATCGATGTATCGTGTTGCAGCATGGATATCATCAAGATCAATGGCTAACATCGCAGCTTCGATTGAACAGGAGGAATCCGTTTCACCGAGAAGCCTTCTTGCTCGTGTGAGTGATTCACCCGCCTCATCCAAATTCTTCATCAAACGTTGCGTTCGTGCAAGACCAAGCCAAGCAACACCCAATTCTCGATTGAGTTCGAGGGCGGCTTGGAAGGATTGAATAGCCGAACCAAGGAGCCGCTGATCGGTTTCTCCAGTACCGTCTCGTTGACGATCCGCCCGAGCCAAATGCAACCGCCCTTCGACAATGTGGAGTTCTGGATGATCAATCATAGGCGGTGTTCCATCAAGGAGCGTCTGAGCAACTTCAATACGGCCTTCAGCCAACCGTCGCGAAGCGATGACACTTCTGAGTTCAGCGTTCATTGGATATTTCTCAATCGCTTTTTCTAAGGATGCTTCCGCAGCCATAACATCACCGGTTTCAGCAAGCAAATCCGCCTTCAAAACAATGAGTTGAGCCCCTCCGCAATCCAATGCGACTGCATGTGTAGCTGCCTTCAGGGCTTCCTTTTCTCGACCGTGCTTCACGCTGAGTAAGATTGCTCGTAACGCCCAAGCATCACCGATTTGACGATCGAGGTTCAAACAACTATCAACTGCTTCCAAAGCACGCTCGTTCTCCTCAGACTCATGCAGCAATTGTGCATATTGCAACCAATAATCAGGCTTCTTGTTATCTTCAGCAAGGGCTTGTTCGATAGCATCAATGGCTTCGTTTGACGATCCTGCCCTGTGGCGGAGACCTGCTAACAAGGAACGATCTGCAGGCGTATCGAGTCCAAGTGCTTCCAACCGTCGGACATCCTTCTCAGCATTTTCATCACCTTGTTGAACAAGGATGTGTGCATGCGTTCGCAACAAGTCAGGATTATCAGGATCGAGACGTAATTGTGCCTCCAACCAATGTAATCGAAGGACATCATCAGCCTTGAGAAGAGCAACCTTTTCCAAACCCTTGAGGACAACATCGTTCCCTGGTAGTGCTTGATGGGCGGTTCCAAAAGCATCTTCAGCCCATGTGATGTTTTGCAGATACAAAGAGCACAGGCCAATTTGAAGAGCCTGTCGACCATCGAGACTCAACGATGTTATGTCGACATGATTTTGATCAAGAATGCTCAGCAACCGTGAAACCATTCCTTCTTGCATCGGCGAAAGAACAACATCAATACTCTGAATCGATATGGATGAGCAAACAGAACTGATTGCATCGCGAACAACGGTTGGAGAAACATCTCCAGTTTCCAGTGTGGCGATAGCCTGATGTGCTTGAATACCATGATCGATTTCTGGTTGTGTTGCTCGCAAAGCTTTCACTAAACTATCGTACTGATCTACCTTTTTTTGGAGGAGCACCAGTGCATCCGTCGTTTGTTTTGCATGAGCGCCTTGTGATTCTGAGAGGACGAGTGTTCGGTCTGAAACACTTTGGAGTGCAGTCCTTGCATGATAAAGATTCCAAGACAGGGCACCGCCCGCTCCAATCGATAGACCTATGAGTGCGATGGAAATTGGTTCCATTAGTGCTTTAGTTGTTCAATTGCCTTTATGTTCTGCGGTCTTCCTGAAGTCCAAAACCCCCGTTTTCCAACCCTTTGGGTTTTTCCAAAACATTGGATATTTGTCAGAAAATGGATAAATTACGGCTCACATTGAAATCCTATGTATTCATATCGAGAATCTGAGGAGGGGGACATGATAGAGAATGATGTCTCCAACGAGGGGGATTTGGAATCGCACCTCCTTGCTTGGGAAGCATTAGGATTTGACAAATTCCTTCTTCGTGAACAAACCGCATCCATCAAACCCTCAGAAGTTGCCGAATTTCATTCCATGATTGAATCGGCTCAACACGTTAAGAATCGCATGGAACCGTTTCGAGCCGCAGAACCAATTGATAACTTGTTGAACCAATTCATAAATCCAAACGACTGGGAAGCAACACAACGGTTGTTCCTCGAATGGACAAGGGACAACGCTCCCTGGGAATCTGGCTATTATCGCTGGTATCCAAAATGGGAGGTTGATGAGGAACGACGTTCGCAGTTCCGGAACATCATGAACCTGAGCGCAACCCTTGACGAATCCAGTTGGACTTCACTCGATTTACTTCTCCCTCTCATGGGCGATTCTGAAAATTATTCGAATATCATCGACGAGCTTGAACAACTCGTCCAAGATGAACAGCGACAGCACAACCTTCTCGAAAAAGCAGTTCTTCAGTTGAAGGAAAAAGGGTACTCTGTTGACCTCGAATCGCTGAAAATTATTGAACAGTTTGATGAGGTTGAACGTCTTCAGCGTTATTCAAATCAAATTGATCTCATACAACTTCAAATTCAATCCAACATTGTTCCATTCGACCCGGTATTGGCTGATACGTTCATGGGTCGTGTGGAAAAGTTGATTCAAACACCTTCTGATGATTTGCAGACGCTTGAGAAGAATGTAACCACAATCGCTGAACATCTCCAGACCCGTCTCGATGAGATGAACGCTTTGATTCGTTTGTGGCATTCAGAGGGATACATTTACCAAAGCCGTTCAAGGATTCTCCCAGAAGAATTACTTGAATGGGAACATCTTCTACCCGAGATTGAACAACAATATCATCGTCATAAAGGAGCCTTTGAACGGTGGAAAGAAATCAAGAAATTATGGAATCATGAGGATGCATCGATCGAACACATTGTTGGAAAACTTGAGCATACAGATGCATTCCTTGACAAAATCGATGCGCTTGAACAGCAGTGGACAGAAAAGGAACTTCAAGGCGCATCACGAATCGAGAGATGGGAACAACTTGGATTCGAAATGGATGTATGGCGATACAAAATCACACAGGATCCTCGCCAAGGATTGGATGAATTGAATCAACAACTTCCTTTCTATGAGCGCGCCAATACGCTGCTTGAAAAATTGCTTCAACTTGATACATCGTTAGGAGGGGAAGAAGAAACAGAAAATCGTTCAACGATTCTTCGTACGATGGATTTAGACGCTGATTTGCTGGATGAGATGCAACATTGGCTTGATAAGAAAACTTTGCGAAACGCTCGACACCGGCGAATGCTTCAAACAGAATGGGAACGAGCAGTCCGTGAAGGCAGGGCAGAGCCAAACAAGACGTTTACAGATCTTCATACCTTCGAAACCGCAGTAGCTTCACTCGAACACCGTTCTCAGAATCTCATGGCGAGTGGAGCAACATCGCACGCAATCGAGCGGACAAAGGCCGATCTTTTGCGATTGGAAGAACGTGGATGGAGCATCACTGAACTCCTTCAACTACAAGAGCAACAGCCGGATGCATTTTTCCAACAATTTTCACAAGCAGTCGAGGCTATGTCCCGTATACAATCCACCCAACGAAGGTTCGCTAATATGGATTGGCGCCGTGATGTACAACGTGCAAGTGAAGTATCGATCAACGTTCGAAATCCATTACAACTGATGAAACTTGAACAGCAGATACCCGCTCTCATTCGCCATTTAGCAGAACGAGAAATTGAGGATGAGGCTTACTCCTATCCAGTATGGCTGCCTGAGCAACGCCCAATTCTCCTTCCAAAAGAACAAAACAGAATCCGCAAAGCACCGGCAAAAAATCAACCACAATCCACGCTTGAAGAAGCACATGAAGCAATGCTTGAAGCAATGGTTGAGTCTGAACCCACTCAAGAAGAAGAGATGAGTGAGATTGTTCAACCAGATACGCATTCCAATGACGAGAAGGTTGAGATTCTAGTTCAAGATCAAAAAGAGAAGTTTGAGGAAATATCGAAACCAGTTGCAGACATCACTCCATCCACCATTATCAGTGGTGATGTATCGTCTTATGAGCGCCTTCTCCGTCAGATTGGCTTAACTAGGGAAGCAGATACTCTGGCGGCATCAGGTGACATTTCGACTGTTCGAAGAGCACTTGCATCCCACGTTGGCGAAGAACCGCGAGATATTCGCATCGATAGGATGCTTAGGCTGGTTTTGAGACTTCTTCCAGTAGGGGATCATGATGATTCCAAGCGTTCGAAAATGATTGACGACCTTGGTGAAGCCATTCCGAAATACAATCAATGGGTTCGCATGCGACTTGAATCACGACATATGGGGGCATCGGGCGATTTCTTCGAAGACGCTACTCGTCTTGGAATAGCACTAAATCGAGTTCCAGGCCCCGGTGTTCGCGTACCTCTCAATGCTGATGAATTGTCGTTACCTGAAACTTCGAATATGAACGAGTTGCAACAGCAAACGGAGCGTTTGGTACAATCAATGAATCTTCCAACTGCTGGAGGAATCAACTGATCAAGACAATTCATCAAGCAATGCATCCTGCTCTTCTTTCGTAATCAGTGGCTCATCATTCGGTGTTCCCTGAACAGCAATACGTGGGGCTTCGGGCATAGGCATATCGAGAGGGATGGGTTGATTCATTCCAGGAGGTCCTGCCGGCAACGGCGCCAGCGGTGGTGGAAGCGGTGCTGCTGGTGAGGGACTCATCACAGGAGGAGAAGGAAGACCAGGTGGGCCTAATGGAGGTGCAATAGGAGGTGGTAGCGGTGCAGGGGCGGATTCTGGAGGAGCAGGAATTGAAACTGGTGGGCCCACTGATTGTGGCACATCTTGTTCTGGAGCCTGTGGAACGATTGGTTGTGGTTCCTGAACCGTGATTTCAACGGGGACTTCCGCGGTTTGAATTGGGACGATTTCAGTTGGCGTGGTTGATGCTGGTAGTTGCGCAACAGGTTGTACAGAGCTCTTCGCTACGATGGGTGCGCGAAGTTGTTTGTGCAATTGGTCGATTTCAGCGACATCAAGGTGGCCCGTTCGCATGTAATCCGCCATACTCGGACCGATCAAGGCCATACTTGCGCGAAACCCGGGGGCAAAAAGACCCCATGTACCAAGGCTGATTTCATGCGAATTTCCACATGAAGAAAAGATGAGCCGATGCCTTTCCAAGTGCATTGGAAGAAATTTCAAACCAGCAAGAAACAGCCCAAGTCCTAGAACAATTGGGGTTAATCCTTGAACCATCATCAGGATGAGCCCAGCCACTGCAAAACCTCCAGCGAGGCCGAATTCGAGTGGAGTTGGCTTATCGATCGAGTGCTGAAAACTTGTAAGTTCAGAGTCCATGACCAGTTGTACGTCAATCCTCGGCACACCATCTTGATGCAACGTCGTTTTGACCACACGAAACAAACCGTCTCCAGCGATAATGGAGGTTGAAGTTAAACCATCTTTTGATTCTGCTAATGGAAATTCTTCAACTTCCTCATGATTGTTGTGAAACAAAGGCTTTGCGCGAATCGGTAAGGCAAGAACATCCATCATCTCATGCTGAACATCCGGGGAGGTTTCTTCTTCATCAATTTCTGCGGGTGCTTCGGCCTCTCCCTCCATACAATCCCCTCATTCAAACAATGAAATGAACGTAACGCAATCAACGATGCGTTTCGGAGAACCATGACTTTGCATCACTCGATGCATTGAATCCTTTTCCTGGTTTGGTACCTACAACCGTTGCAATTGATGCCTCCGAAGCAATTTCTTGGATTCGGTCGCTAATTGGTCCATTGATGATCAATGCCTGGACACCTTCGGTTCCAGCCGCAGACTTGGCGATCGACCCTGCTCCCATTTCTTCACTAACCGAACCATCAGCCAGAACAAACATGGCCTTGTTTTTACCAAGACTGTCTTGATGATCGAACATTTCCTGAATTTCAGCAGGTGCGATTTCAGATTCATAGACGTCTTCCATCTCTTCAGCCCACTCGTCGTTGCTGGTTCCATGTTTTGCTTCATCTTCCTTGTCTTGAGCATCCATTTTCTTTGCAAATTTCGCAGCATCCTCTTTCATGGACAGGGTTTTGGTGATTGTCTTTTGAGGGAGCAATTCCCACTCTTGCCCAACCGGCGCTTGTGCGACGAAGTCAACCTTGAGAATAGCGTTGAGTTGTCGGAACAACATCTCTCCACCACGATCGCCATCGATGGCAAGCGTAACCGATTGTTTTCCATTTGCTAAATCAATCAACTCCTGTTTGATGTTCCCAGCACCATCAGCGCTGATTGCATTCTTGACACCACAGTTGAGCAAGTTGATGACGTCATTTCGACCTTCAACGATGATCAATGAGTCTGAACTCTGAACATTCGGCCCGCATGTCAAGCCATGGAAGTTGGTCGCAGTTCCAACCGTCAAAACAGAGCGAACTTCCTCAACAACAGTCTTACTTGCAGCTTCGCCAGAATTGACCAGTGCAAGAAGAAGTTCTTTGGCACGATCGACCACTGCAGTACGCTTCGTGGCACGAACGTCTGAAATCTCGACAACTGTGATCTTGGCTTGGCACGGGCCAATTCGATCTATGGTTTCCAATGCAGATCCAATGATGGCTGTTTCAACATTGTCCATGCTGCTTGGAATAAGAATCATCCCATGCACCTTTCCGCCCTTCGTTTCCATTTCGACATCAACGTGTCCAACACGAGCTGTACGTTGCAATTTTCGTAGTTCGAGTTCATCACCGAGCAAACCTTCGGTTTGGCCCATGATGGCTCCGATGATGTCTTTGCGTTGAACTGTACCATTGATTTTGATATCAGCCTTAATCAAATACTTCATCGCCTTTCCTTGTTTATTTCCTGAATTGTTTTTTCGAGACAAATTAATTCCTCCTTTCGGCCTCTTCACAGTCGGTGCTTTGACCCCGAACTGGGACGCAGTGCAACGATTCGACAATAAAGTCGAATCAAGTGAATGTGATTCAGCATATCCTGCTAAGGCCTTCCCCTTTTCAACCCTGTGGAAAAAAACCCGCTAAAATTCCTGTTTCATTCCTTTGGAAGAGAGGTCGAGCGCTCAATCAAATCCTCTTGCATTTTCTTACTCAAGAATGGAAGATGTGGATCCTCATCCCCCATGGTATTCTTCCACGAATCCATGGCTCGTGCCCAAATTTCTTCATCAGCATTCCATTCCAACCATCGTTCAACAAAGGCAACGTGACGTTGAATTTCTTCATCATCGGTAGCCAATTGCTTGAGAAGCATGTTGGTTTGAGCGAGAATAAGACCCATCGGCGGAGAAATGAGATACACGCCAAATGGATTTCTTTCGGTTGAAATGGTTAAGTGCTCTTTCCACAATCCCAGCCCAACATCGTAAATGTAACCAATCAAGAGGACGCTGAGAAGAACAAGAACGCCAATTGACATGAGTCCAATATATGTCGATGGAATGCCCAGAATCTCATCTGAAAAGCACAATCCAGTGTCGCAGGTCGACTCAAATCGCCACTTAACATACGGCCAGATCAACAATGTCAGGGTAGTTGTCCAAAACACCATGGAGATAACGGTTTGAGATTGTTGAAGACGCCAATATTGACGCATGATGACCTTCTTCATTGGTGGACGCTATCTTGCAACCCTTATGGATTCAACCCCTAAGGTGGTTGTTCATAGCCATATTTTTCGAATGTATTCAACATCGACGCGATTAAATAATCAATTCCAGACGAAGAACTAACAAAGGTGGCGTTGGGATGGGCGTGTTTGCTTTCATCAAAAACATTCCAAGCAAAGTCTACATTTCACTCCTGATGATGAAGTTGAATGTTCACAATCGAATCTCAAGATCGTCCATATTATCCAATGCAGGGCCAACTCTTTCCATGACAACATACGGCATCCGTTTCCAAACAGCACATCTGTCGCTCGAGGCGATTGCTCGAGGAAACGTTCGACCTTCTCGAGCCATCCTCTTTGTTGACGATGAACAACTGTTCAATCACCCAACAAAAGGCCTTCAACGCCTCATGAAACGTGGGTTGGAAATCAAATTGGTTGAAAATTTTGGACCACATACGAAATACTACCCATTTCTTGAATTGGTTAAAGATTTCGACCGCCCCCATGCAACGGGCGATGACGACCATCTATACCCAAAATGGTGGTTGAAAAAACTCTCATCTTCCATTGAAACTCAACCCGAGTGCTTGCATGCATTCCGAGCCCATCGTATCGAATTAACCGACGATGGAACACAAGCACGACCATACCTTGAGTGGGGCCCTGGAATAACGACAGCGCCTTCAAATCTCAATTTTTACACCTCATCGATGGGAGAAATTTACAGTCCAGAATTTCTTCGAATCGCAAAACAACGCGGTCGCGCATTCCTAGAATGCTGCCCAAAGAACGACGATCTTTGGCTTACCTCACTTGCAATCGAAAACAATGTTCCAATTGCGTTGGTGGACGGCACCAATCGAACCTTTCCAGCGATTCCAGCATCGCAACAACTGACATTGGAAGCAACGAATGTTTTTGGCGGTTACAACGATGTTCAAATTCAAAATACATTCACAGAAAACATCCTATCAAAGTTGAGAGATTTGGAACGGCAACAAGGCCTTCGATAATTTAGGCTACAATCCGTTGCAAATCGGTAAAAAGTGGATTTTTCATCGCGTGGGTTCAAGAAGAGGTTCTACATACGCAAGGGCGTGTCCGCCAAGACTGTTCACCGCCTGGCTGCTTTTCGTAGCACGATTGAGGTGATGTTGCTTGATGGTGTATTGACACGCGAAGAGAAGCGACTAATCATTCGCCTTTCTTCATGTTTGAATCTTGAACCCCATCAACCTGCAGAGGTCTATCAAGCCATCTTGGATGGCGTCGATACTGAAGATGGTGATGCCTTAACCCCTGAAGAGCAGCATGAAGTCTACAAAACGGTTTTCGAAGTAGCGATTATCAATGCATCATTATCCAAAGACGAATTTCGAGTCATGGCTCACTTACGAGAACTCTTTGCTATCGATGATGATGAGCACAACTTGGTTGAACGCGAGTTGCGAGACATGGTAATGGAACGATTTGAAGATCCAAACATGGTCGAAAAAACCCTCAATACACTTCGAGATTCTGTCCGCGTTGTCACAACGTTGTTTGATAATGTTCGCAAAAAGAACAACGGTGAAACGAGATGAAACCAAGTTCTCTCGATGATTATCTGGATGGCTTTTCCACATTCCCAACCCGCCGTAGAAAACGTTTGGCTATGCTCCGTGAAGCCTACACGTATGGCGTGCCCGGTATGATGGCAAAATCGATGACGGACCGTCTTGCAACATCTGGACAGTACACATTTCACATAGGGACTCCAGATCCTGAGATGCGGCGTCTTGCATCATGGATGCTTACGAATGAAAAAGACCGATTGAAAATTGCGAAATTCATTCCAAAAATATGGAAACGTGGTGGCCGAGAAGACCTCAAACTCGTCGGACTTCTTCTTGCTAATATGTCTGATGAAGAACTTGGTGAGAATGGATGGACCGTTTTTTTACAGCTCGTTCAGGAACGTGTATCCGTTGAAGTTTTTCTTGAAACGGCTGAGGAATTTGTGCGCGGCGGACGCCCCCTTCCCGATGATGCTTGGATCAATGATGCAGCAAGTCAAAGCCAGGTTTGGGCTCAGTTGATGGTTCTCTTGCTTTCACTCGATGAGAATCGATGTACAGTGCACGAACGTCTCATTTCCGTGGCTCCTGAAGGAGGCGAATTGTTCGAACGTATCCGAATGCGGCTTCTTCAACGACTATCTTGATGGGCTCAGAACCAATCGGATGTTCATGGCTGAGCGCTTTCTGCCCACAGAAGACCCTGTTCTTGAACAGGTACTGTCTTGGACGGTTGAGCGTGATGCGAGAGATGTACGTCGTTTGCTTGAATGGTTGCCACAAGCTCGCTCAAGTCGTGAGCGACAGGCACTCCTCGACCGTGTGCGAGATTTACTCGACGAGTTGGAACAGGCGATGACGGCATTGGACGAACTTGTGTGAACACCATGTCGTTGCTCTGTTTGATTCTCGCAGGTGGAAAGAGCATTCGAATGGGTCGCGATAAGGCGCTACTCTATGATTTTGTGAACCAATTATCACAGAAATTGACCTCGCGAGGAACCCGCATCATTGTTGCTTGTGGTCGCCGAAACCGAGCGCGCCTCTTCAATTCAGAATGCTGGTTTGACCCAGCAGAGTCCTCTTCATTGGCTGATGTTGTTCGTGCTTTTGTTCAAGAGCATGACGAAGAAATCCAATTGTTTCCGTGTGATATGTACAACCTTGATGATGAAGCCATCGATGCAATATTAGCACAAGCACCAGGCGTACCAGTCGATCAGGAGGGACGTGATCAATACACACTCGCTCGAATTCCAGAGGGCTGTACGTTTTCAACTTCATCGAGTTTGAAAGGCTTGTTCTCTGATTTTGAACGAAATCCAATGGATTTCCTCGGTCGTCGGCTTGAAAATTTTAATTCTCCAACGCAAATCGATGACCTGAACAAATCAAATCAATGATTTCAGGATAGAGTCGATGTTCCTCAATCTGCACCCGTTTCACAAGTTGTTGACGCGTATCTCCTCTGAAAACCGGCACCCTACGTTGGGCGAGGATAGGCCCAGTGTCCATACCAGCATCAACAACATGAACCGTACAACCGCTTACACGAACTCCTGATTTGAGTACATCACTATGCGCATCTTGACCTGGAAATGCTGGCAATAGAGAAGGATGAATGTTGATAATCCGAGGAAAATGCTGCGCAACAAATTCAGAAGACAACAAGCGCATGTATCCTGATAAGACAATGAGCTCAATCTCGAATTTCTTGATGTGTTCTTCAATCCGTTGTTCATGTTCGAGTCGACGATCTTCTTTCGATAAGTTGGAATCTACCGTTTCGATGACGATTGGAACATTGTGTTGCCTTGCATATTCGATACCACCTGCATCTTCTTTGTCGGTAATACAGAGCACGGTGTCGTGTATGCAACCATCTTCTTTCTGGTGGTTCAGAAGCGCATTCATTCCCGTTCCAGATCCAGAAAAGAAAACAGCAATTCGAATCGGATTGCTGGATTGACCCACTCGTGATAACAACTGAATCTCTCCCATGCTCCACCCAAGGAGTGCTTGATTTCAGTCCTTCCGATTGTTCAAGGCTTACCCCTATTCCTTATGAGTGTCAAATCACAGGGTCGACAAAGGAAGTGAGGTGATGGGCGACCAGTCTGACCAAACCAATCATCTTGCGATAACGTTTGAAGGGCTTTCAGATGAGGACATCCTTGAAGCGATTCTCGATATGCATAAACCCTCAAAGAATCCTGTTGTGCGATGGTTATGGACAGGATTGGGAAGTATCTTCGTGGTCTTTGCTGCGATTGGTACGGTCGTTCCCGGTTGGCCCACAACATCATGGCTTGTTGCTGCAGGATTCTGTTTCGGACGGTCATCAAGGCGGATGTTCCGATGGCTTCTGACCAATCGCATGTTTGGTAACGCTCTTCTTGAGTATTACAAAGCCGGACGAGCCTTACCACTTCATTCGAAGATTGTCATCATTGGTATCATTTCGCTTGTATCTGCTTTTTCGATTTATGTTGTCACAAAGCTCGGAGATCCGGGATTCGGCCAAGCAACAATTGCAATTGTCGCTTTGGTCGGCATTTGGTTTGTAGGATGGAAAGTTCCCACCGTACAACTGCAAGCTCAGCCTAATTAGCGTTCTTTCAAGTGCGTAGAAAGTCGATTTGCGATGGATATTCCTACCTCAGTGCAGGATGCAGTTCCTCCCAAATCATAGGTGAGGGACTTTCCATCCTTCAGATGTTCTGCCACACTTTGGTCAAGGAGGTTTGACACACTCAACAAATCGTCATCGTTGGTACGGCGTGCAAGCCAGTCCAACATCATCTGTACGGAATTGATGCTTGCAATTGGGTTGACTTTGTTTTGTCCAGCGTGTTTTGGTGCAGAACCGTGAACTGGTTCGAAGAAGGCATGGTTGTCACCAATGTTTCCGGATGCAGCCATACCCATTCCACCCTGTAGAACTGAGGCGAGATCGGTTGCAATGTCACCAAACATGTTTGACGTAACAACAACGTCGTAAAACTCAGGCGTACGTGTCAACCATTGCGTGAATGCATCGATGTACCCATAGTCCTTCTCAACATGAGGATAGGCGTTTGCTACGGCATCAAACGTTTTGCGGAACAATTGGCATCCACGAGTAACGTTGCTTTTGTCAATGCAAGATACGCGTGAAGCACCGTCAACAGGAGCACCGTTTCGAGTATCGCATATATCGAAACCCATCTTGATCAGTCGCTCAGATCCGTGTGATGAAATCGGCCTTGGGTCATAGGCTACTTCGCCATGAAGACCCGGGAATTCGATTTCAGGAGGTTCGTAGCCTTCAAGCCCCTTTGCTCGTTGAGCACTTCGGTGAAGCAACGAATGGTACAGCCCTTCTGTGTTTTCTCGGAGGATGACCATGTCGACCATGTCCGGATCCCAAATGTTGGTGAATCGCCCATGGACTTTGTGCGGAACGCCCTCATAGAGACGAATAGGGCGAACGTTCGCATATAAATCGAGGCCACTACGCATTCCAAGAATGACGGAACCGCCCGCAAGATCGCCGTTTGGTAATCGTGCACCAGGATATCCGATCGCACCCATGAAAACAGCATCAGCTTCATCACGGCAGAATTCAAACGAACCTTCTGCCCACTCTTCGCCTGTAGCGAGATAATGTTGACCGCCACATGGAATCACGGTTTGCTCGAACCCATGGTTTGTGTGCTCTTGGATGGTATCCAAAATACGCTGTGCTTCGACCGCTACTTCCTTCCCCGTACCATCCCCGGGAAGCACTGCAATAACGTGGTCGCTCATGCCTCTTCGACAAGTCAATACTACATGAAGGAGACGCAAATCTCCCTTGCCAGTCTTAATGCCGGAACAAACGATGTCCAGTAAAGAGCATGGAGATTCCAAGTCGATTTGCGGCATCGATGACTTCCTGATCTCGAATCGAACCGCCTGGTTGAACAATGGCCGAGGCTCCAGCTTGAGCAGCCTGCTCAAGACCGTCTGCAAAGGGGAAGAATGCATCGCTTGCAAGGACACAACCTTGCGCTCGTTCGCCCGCCCGTCGAGCAGCGATTCGGACTGCTTCAACACGACTGGTTTGTCCTGGGCCGATACCGACGGTCGCTAATCCTTGAACCATAACAATTGCATTGGATTTGACCTGCTCACACACCCGAACTGCGAACTTCATTGAATCGATTTCGGCTTCAGAAACAACCTTCTCAGTAACTGTTTTTGCCGATGGCCAGTCAATGATAGGAGGCTCTTCTGTTTGCACAATCCACCCTCCTTCGATTTGTTTGAGGATCCGCTTTCGCTCAAGTGGTGCAAGACGGTCATTTGGCGATTCTATGGTGAGCAGCCTTCGGTTTCCTTTCTGCATGATGAATTCCTTCGCTTCAGCAGTATAACCAGGTGCAATAAGGACTTCAATGAACAATTCAGACATTGCTTTAGCGGTATCAATTGTGACAATTTCATTGAAGCAAATGATGGAGCCGAAAGCCGATTCAGGGTCACTCGCTAATGCGTTTGTAAATGCATCAACTTGGCTTGAAGCAAGGGCAACGCCACACGGGTTGTTGTGTTTGACAATGACGCACGCATGCGGAGTATCGGGCCATTCATCAGTTGAAAGCGACCGACACAAACGTAGCGTAGCATCGGCATCAGAGTAGTTGTTGTAAGACATCGCCTTCCCCCCTTCAACGTGTGCAGTAACGAGGGTTGTATGTGCCCCACGAACTTCATCATCAACAAATAGTGCAGCACTTTGGTGTGCATTCTCTCCGTAGCGCAACGTTTCCATCTTGATGGAAGAGGCAAGAAGTGTATTTTGGTAGCGACGCGATTGTTCTTCAACAGAATCAAATGATTCCGGAACGCCATTCCAACGCCCATGCAACGTGTTTGCAATGGCAACATCGTACGATGCTGTATGCTGGTAAGCTGTGAGAGCAAGTGATTGCCGTCGTTCGATGGGCACCCCTGAGGGGTTTCCTTCAGATTTCTTCAAATCATCAATGATTGAATCGTAATCGTTTGGATTGCAACAAATAATGACATTTGCATGATTCTTTGCTGAAGCTCGTACCATTGTTGGCCCACCGATGTCGATCATTTCCAACAATGCATCTTTGTCGAGAGGTGGGTCTGCAGATGCAGCGGCAACAAATGGATAGAGATTGCATGCAACCAATGCAATTGGCGTATATTGCAATTCTTTCATTCCAATTCGATCTTCTTCCTTTTGCAACCGAGCAAGGAGTGGGCCATGGATTGCAGGATGGAGAGTTTTGACCCGGCCATCAAAAATTTCAGGATGCTGCGTGACATCTGAAACACTCATGACGTCGAGGCCTACCTCCTTGAGTTTACGCGCAGTACCTCCGGTTGAAATCAATTCGAAACCTAGATCGACCAATGAAGTTGCGAATTCGACGATACCAGTTTTGTCCCAAACGCTGAGTAGTGCGCGAGGTTTTCCCGAGTCCATGGTTGCACCCGTTATCGACCTCTAGTATGTCTTTGTTATCAAGCATGTGATGAGGCCACTTGCTTAATCGCCACGCGAGGAAATAACTTGGTCAACCCGCAGAAGCCCAGAAGCGGTCTCAACAGCAGCCTGTAACGCGTGCGAGACGGTATGCGATGAAAGGAGAACATCTTGAATTTCGCCAATGCGTCCATTCTTGCATACACCGAACTGATCGGAATGGTTGCGATGGGCTGCACGCAATTGCAACAGCGTGTCAATTTGGTCTTCTCCAGCATTTAGCGCAAGCGTACCTGGAATCGTCTCAAGTGCACGAGCAAATGCTTCGATGGCCAGGCGCTGTCGTCCAGATATTGCTTCAGCCTGCTCTCTTAAGTGGAGTGCGGCTGCAATATGGAACGAACCCCCTCCAAGCAACGTGCCGGGATGTTGGAGGACAGATTCCAGAGTTCGTAGAGCATCGTACATCGCTCGAATGTATTCTTCGACAGCAGCACCTTGCCCGCCGCCGACATCGATTGTTACGAGACCAGAATTCATACCAACATCTACGATCAATCGAGTCCGCCGACCATCTTCGTGTTCAGAAACATCAACCAATGCTGATTGAACCGATCCAAGACTTTCGGATGCAATATCATCGAGGTGATTGATGAGTGTTGCACCTGTGGCTGCAGCGATGTCTTCAATTCCATCCTCTTCCATCATTCCGACGAGAAGAATTTCATCGTTGTTGCATGCATGTTGAATGCGGTCATCGACTTCTTTGGATGTGAATATTACATTTGCACCAGACTGTTTAAGCAGATTGATTTTCTCTCTGATCAGCTTTTCTTCAGCATCCAAGAATGCAACCATTTGTTCGGGGCGCTCAATCTCAATTTCAGCATCACGCTTCGTTTTCTGGATGGTAAGCGAGCATGTCAATGCAAGTACCTTGGACGGTTGAGATATTTTCGGCGTTCGCTCAGAATCAAATTTTTTGTCGATGATGACACCTTTGATCAAACGTGTCTCTTGCAATGAGTCGTGACCACGTTTCGTCATTCGAACGTTTTCTGCTCGAACAGGTCTGCCACTGGATTGAATCGTCGTCATACATTCAACCAAAAGTTGTGCAAGAACATCTCCACCAGCCTCTGCGGACTTGCCAACCATGGCAGTTTTTGCAACGGAGTGTAGTGAATCAGAATCAATCTCCATCTTCGATCGTTTATCGAGAATGTCCAAGGTTTGCGCCATTGATTCTTGGTAGGCTTCAATCAAAACAAGCGGATGTACTCCACGTTCGAGCAAACGCCCAGCTTCCTTCATCAATTCACTTGCGAACAGAAGACAACCGGTGACGCCGTCTCCACATGCATTTTCTTGCGATTCAGCAAGTTGAACAAAGGCCTTGGCAGCAGGATGCTTGACAAGCAATTCGGCAACAATTTTCGCGCCATCGTTCGTGATAGCGTTTTCACCGTTTGTTTTGTACATCATTTTGTCCAATCCATTCGGACCAAAGGTTCGACGAAGTATGTCGCCAAATGCTACGGCAGCACCTACGAGTTTCTGTGTGACAGCAACACCACTGGTTACTGAGGTGGTTGGTCGAACAATGACAACAGGCGCACGACCCGAACCATCGTCCTGCTGCGCCATGCTTCTGCGGAGTAACCGTTCTTCAAGAACTCTCCTTCTCAACGCCGACGACCTTTTCTGGTCTTTTTGGAACGACCATGCTGCTCATAGGCTCGGCTTTGATAGGCTCGTCGATCTTGGTCATCACTCCAAATTGAATGCTCTGAAACATCTTCAGAATCGGGGGCGTCATCAAGTGATTCAATCGTCAGTCGCAAACCACCAAGTTGGTCTTGCAAAGCCCTTACATTGTCTCCACCGCGTCCAACGAGCGTCGAAATCATGTTGCTTGGAGCGTATACAGTCGCCGCAGTGTCGCTTGTAAATTGAACTCTCACGTGTACGCCAGCCCACTGACGAATTGTATGAATCAGTTGCTTTTGTGCGAGTTGCTGAAGAGGCTTCTTTTGGCTCGTCTCTGTCACAGGAACTACTGCAAGTTCCGAACCAAAAGCAAACATTTCGTGTGTCACTTTACCGGTTGGAAATTCAACAACTTCGATGACAGGACGTGCCAACTCTTCCTGCATTCCAGAAGGTGGTTTGACAGTCATCCTGAGTTCGAGCACTTGTTGGATTTGACCCGCTTCGACATGCAGTACGGTATCAAGGACCTGAGAAACGAGCCCAAGCTCAACCTTTCCGATCAATCGTTGAATGGCTTCGAGAGCTGAGTTAGCGTGCGTTACACCGAGTAGCCCAACACCTGCTAGTCGTACGTCAGCAAAGATTTCGAAATCACGAGCACGTCGAACTTCATCAAATATGACGAAATCAGGTCGAACGAGGAAGATGATCTCGGCCGTCTTTTCCAGGTCGCCCTCCAATGGAGCGTATTGTGTAATTCGTTCTGCAAGTTGCAAATCACGTGGTGCTTCCATCGTCTTTACCATTGCACCAATGTCGTCATCGAGATATTCAGCGATGGCTTGGGCAAGTGTTGTTTTCCCTGAACCAGGGCGCCCACAAATGAAGACGCCGCGATGATGATTTGAGAGACGCTCAACAATCTTCGGGTCGAGATCGTAATCGCTCAGGGAGAGTTTTGCGACAGGCCGGACAACTGTGATTTCACGAGCGTCCGAAAATGGAGGACTTGCGCACGTGACTCGCAAGTCGCCCAATTGGAGGACTTGGCAGCCTTTGCGATCGATTTCCAAGAAACAATCACTCCGATGTTGATTGTTTTCAGCAACGGTTTGTAACGACTCTTGAAGCGATTCTAAACGAAGATTATCCCATTCTTCACTGGATTCGAGTTCAGTCAACTTGAGTTGTCCAATGGTTCCACGCTTGACGCGAGGGGGACAATCAGCCTTGAGAAAAATGGTGTGGACATCAGCTTCCAACAATTCTTCCAGTTCGGAAGGGAGTTCAGGATGCTCACCATGCTTTGCCATTGTACGTATGCCACGATGGAGGCTTTTGACACTTGGCACAATTATACCGAAGGAGTGCCCGGTTCAAGCATACCAAACGTCCACCAAATGTAGGCGTTGGTTCCTATGCTTCCAATAATTGATCCAACAAGCGGGAAGTCGTAGAAGTAAATGCACCAATATGTGAGGCTAGCAGTCACAACAACGAAAGCAAGAATATTCAGGATGCCTCCGTTCTTCATTCCACTTAGTCGAATGGTTTTCTCGTAATGAGTTGCACCCCAAATCATTGCTACAAGAACGGAAAGAATGGAAAATGTGATTGCAGCATCAAAAACAGAATCTTGGAACAACCATGTTGCAATGGATGCTACGGTAACACCTGCGAGAAGCCAAAGCATGACACGTTCGGGGCTCATGATTGACCCAGTTGGCTTCATCTCTTCAATTCTCGTGTCTTTGAACGTCTTTGCGCTGTTAGTTGCAAACGAGCCTGTTCAACGCATTTGATGGTCCGAAGAATAGAACCTGTTGAGGCTGCGAAGGATGTTGAATCACACTTTAGGAAGTCAAGAAGAACAGCTTCGAGCGGCGTGTGATTGGGTTCGACCGATTTGATGGTAACTTCATCATCCAGAATTTCATAGCGTTCATGCTCCTGTAATTTCACAAGAATCCTGCCGTTTCGACCGATCACTTCCAACTCGGCAACATCGGCTACAGCCTCCCATCCAACATCGATGGAAATCTCGACTTGATCTGGATATTCCAATGTCAATGCACAAGATCTACGACAACCGACAACCTCAGAAATCCGCAAGGGAGTTTGTCCATCAAGGAGAAACTCGATTAAATCGATTCCATGGATGGCTAATGTGTCCAACGCATGAGCCGCATCATCGCCTTGACGTTGCACGTTCTTGGAATATCGAATGGATTGAATAGCGCCTATTTTGCCTGCCCGAATTTTGGTTCTAGCATCGATAATGCACGGATGGAATCGTAGTAGGAATCCGCTTTTGAGCGTCTTTCCTACGTGAACGGACGTTGAGACAAGCGATGATGCATGATCAAGCGTTGTTGCGATTGGTTTCTCAAGAAAGACATCGACTCCTTTGTTGAGAAACATCGTGCCGAGTTCGTAATGGGTTTCATTCGGCGTTGCCACGATGACAGAATCGAGGTTGAACTGCTCGACAAGCGTGTGTGGATCATGGTGCAACAAGATACGATCACTCACAATCCGTGTGAAAGCGGCTGGATGCACATCGCATGCAACGATGCATTTGATGCCCGCTTCCTCAGCAACCTTCTCCAACGCACGGAGATGCTTCAACCCCCACCTTCCACAACCAACTACACCTACTCGTTGCGGCATAGTTTGAGGGCAGCCTTTCAGCAATTGAGGTTTGGCTTCCCGCCGTGCCTAGTAATCGTAGTAGGCGTACTCTGGGTATTCGATGTCAAAGGTTACAACGTCAACTAATTCCATACTTGTCAAATTGTGGACAGTGATACCAGCACCTGAAAATGCATAGATGAAATCGCCCATGAAAATCGTTCGACGGATGTTTTCATTTCCGCCCCACCAGTGATGAACATCTTCATGATTGACAAGGGAAGAATGGTTGACTTCACCATGAATGGACATGCTACCAGTGGCTTCATCGACATTGACAATAATAGCCTTTGAAACGTATTCATAGTGCCATTGGTAACCCCAATCTTCGTTGTAGGATTCAACATAGCGATAGGTCGAGAGTGGCACTGCGAGCATTTCCTTTGGCCCCCAGTACTGGAATGCCTTGTGCTCATATTTCGCTTCAGAATACGACCACGTCCATCGTCCACTATCTGGATCATCTACAGGCGAGAGCATGAGTGTATCAGCTACAGCCGGTTGTGTCAAATCGCTGATGTTGAAGGTCGAAAGACGTGTACTTGACCAATCAAGCCCCAAACCGTCCTCACCAGCAGGCCCCATTCCAATGGTGAGAAGCATGTCATCGTGAAGTGGATGGATGTACGTTGAAACACCTGGGACTTCCAATTCTCCGAGAATTGTTGGTGTTGAAGGATCCGACAAATCGATGGTCCAAAGCGGATCAATTTGCTCAAATGTGACGATGTAAGCACGTTCTTCTACAAATCGAGCAGACCAGATACGCTCATTCTCTGCAATACCGTCCAAGCGACCGTATTCGAGCAAGACTTGCTGGTCGGTTTCAGGATTGACGCCACGGACGAGTGTGATGATCGACGAGGACATCGGTTCAGGATCATCCATCCACCATCGATTCCATTGACCAATCGTTGTTGCTATACGTAGAACACCTTGGTGCTCTGAGATGCTGAACTGATTCAAGATCTGTCCATCAATACGGCCTGATCCGGTGTAGGTTGTTGTACCAGGTACAGAGATATCGAAGGTGTGAATGTTGGTCATATCATCAACATCATCTTGGCCCCAAAACCACCACCAATCCCATGCGTTTTCTGTTAGGATGAGTGCATCGGTTGAAGCGTAAACCATTGGGTGATTGCTGAGTAAGTGATCCGACTCGTAGGTGAATGTTGGTGAAAACAAATCAAGCGAAAGGATGTTGGTGAAACCTCGACTGAATCCATCCATGGGCTTTGCAAAGTTTTCACACGCCTCAGAGCGCATGTCATGTTCGAAAATTTGACCATCAATACGCTGGTAAATCTTCGGAACGAGATCCTCCAAGTCCATGGCTGCAAGAACCTCGTCGTTGGCTTGGATTGTTTCATAGGCAATCATTTCTCGGTAGGTTTTTCGTTGTGGGTCGTCCCATTCAAGATCATAGTAAGCACTTGGCATGTTGAGCCAGCTCGACAATCCGGGAATGTTCAACCAAGAATGCGTAATGGCTCGAATCGAACCATCAACTTCTCGAGCATCTACATTGTATCCTTCGAGATAGAGTTCTTGGACAACTTCTGGATTTGTTCGGTCTGAAACATTGTATGTCGTGTACTTGGTCATCGAACTCACTCGCCATTCGCTGTAATCACCGCCCCAGCGAAGAAATTCATACAGTTCATCTTCGGAGTCGATACTCCACGGGTTGTAACTTGAGAGAACGATTAATCGATCACCACGCAACATCATGGAAATCGGAGAACCTTCGATGGAGGAATTACTTGCAAATGCAATCTCTCCATATTCTGGAACGCTCATGATTGAGAGTGTTGAACCTTGTAAAGCATAGATGAAGTATCCATCCGTCTTGATAAAATCCGCTTCATCAACACCTTGCTCTTGGTTGTTGGTTCCACTGAAATCTTCACCTTGAGTGCGTGTTTGAGGCTGTGCAGAGCCTGTTGATGCCGAATCACCATCCATGGCAGCTTCTGCAACCATCCCATCATCGAACATTCCCCAACCGTAGTAGTATTGTTCTTCGACTGCTTGCAACAATTGTGTGCGGTATTCTTCAGCAATACTTGCTTTGAGATCGTATTCCATAGCCAAACAGGAGTCAAACTGGATTAAATGGGGTTGGGAGATGGTTCGACTTGTTTTTGTTTTCCAATCATCAGGTAGTTCTGTGATAATTTCATCACGTACATTGCCGATGCACCCTGCTGTGAGCATCAAAAGTATGAGGCCGATTGAGGTAACAATCCTTTTGTTCATGAGCCTGTGAGGGCCTGAACCATTATGAAGAAGTTGGTAAAATGATTTTACGTTCTATACAACAACTTGCAACGCCTGAACACCGCTGAGAGAGAGTTTCCATGGCGCTTTTTTGGATGAACTTAGTTTTTCGATGAAGCCGTTGTTGTTGAGTGCACGGAGATGATGAGACAGCAATTGTCTTGAGATATCCAATTGGATTCGAATTTCCTTTCCACTGAGGCCAAGGGTTCCTGACTGAGACAGCACTTGTAAAATCGCCAATCGGATTCCAACCAGAGGGTTTTTTATTGAATCGATATCGTTCATATCAATCGTCGAAACAGCATATCGTCGTAACTTTCCATCTCGCCATGATAGAATGGAACGTTCCTTTTCGAGAATTTGTAAATGATATGCAGTCACACCATTAGCAAGTCCAAGACCGTCTCGAAGGGCTGAGAAATGGATACCGGCATTTGCTTCAATGAAGCCAAGAACACGCCCACGAGTTCGTTCATTATCATGCTTCTTTTTTGCAACCAATGGTGTTAGGAACGCTATAATGAACAACACACGCAGGAATTCGAAAAAGAATGAACCTAAGAAAACTGAGGAAAGTACACCACCGCCAATCAATACCATAAGTGGGCCATGATCGGGTTCATCCCCATCTTGGAGGGAAGTCTGCTCTCGGGCAAAATCTGCTTCTGCAGGTGCGTCGTTGCTTTCAGCAGTACTATCTTCTTCAAATGCATCAGCGCTTGGTTCTGTAAGATTATCTTCTGAAAATGCTTCTTCGTTATCAGAATTCAAGATCGCAATCCCTGAAATCAAGGAAATAAGGCCGAGGAGGACGAGAAGCCGAAGAAAAACCACTCCTCGCATGACTTCTGTTTTAGGATGAACACATATCAAATCCATGGTAAGTTGATTTGACATCGGCTCGGACATCATTATGTGCTAAAGTCGTGTACGCTCAACCATGCCAGAAAATGTCGAAATCGAACGACGTTTTCTTGTCGACGGCCGATATGAACGACCGTGGGTTGATGAATCAACAAAATGCATTGAAATCAAACAATGGTATCTTAATCACAAAGAATTCAATGTATCTACTGAACATAGCGCTGCCGTGTACATGGACATACAATTGGTATCCGGGCTATCTCAGGAAGTTTGCAGTGCGCTTCTTGAAGAACCAGCCTGGACGGTTCGAATCCGGAAATTACACTCCGCTTATCTTTTGACACTCAAAGGGTCCAGAAAGGGTGCTTCTGCTGCAGAATTTGAATGGGAAATTGAACGCGACACCGCAGAATCCGTTGTTGATGATTCGCTGTATCCCTTTGTCGAGAAAAAACGTTACCTATGGACAAATACTGATGGATTAGTTTGGGAAATTGATGAGTTTGAAAGCAATCTTGCTGGGCTGATCATTGCTGAAGTTGAACTTGAAGACGAAGACGCTACGGTTGAAATCCCATCATGGGCAGGTATGGAATTGACCTACTTACGGGGCTGGTCAAATGCTTCATTGGCTCGAATGCTTACTCGTCAATAACTCTTGATTGCCTCAACAATGCGACCCAATTCAACCTCTGTAAGTCCGTGATGGACAGGTACTGAGACGAGTTGTCCAGAAAGATGAGATGTAACTGAGAACTCATCGTTCGCTTGTCGATGGTCTTTGTACACTGGATGCTGATGACAAGGCACCGGGTAAATTCTGCGTGCGTCAATCACATGGGTAGCCATGTGTTGTAGAAATGCTTCAACATCTTCTGTTTGTAGACAATACTGGTGCCATGCATGCTCAGAATATGGGCGGACTTGAGGTGCGTGCAACTTTGGATGTGAACCAATCGTCTCACTGAGAATTGCAGCATTTGACCGACGACGAGCAAGCCAATCGTCAAGGTGATTCAATTGCACACGACCAATGGCTGCGAATACTTCTGACATACGCATGTTGGTTCCAACTTCCTGAGACTGCAATGAACCATCTCGACCATGATCAACAATGGATTTGATTCTGGCTCCAATGACCGGATCAGCGGACGTAATCATCCCTCCCTCGCCACCAACAGCTACGTTCTTTGAAGGGAAGAATGAGAAACAAGAAATGGTTCCAAGCGCACCAGCCATGATTGATGCTCCATTATAAACAATGGACGCACCGTGGGCCTGAGCAGCATCTTCGATCAAGGCAAGGCCGTGCTCTTCGCACAAATCGATGAGATCAGTTCCATAACACTGGCCGAACAAATGGACGCCGATGACGCCCTTGGTCTTCGAAGTGATGCGCTGTTTCACATCTTCAACATCAAGGCACCAATAATCAGGTTCAACTTCAGCAAAAATTGGTGTTGCTCCAGTCATGGAAACCGACGTTGCTGTAGCGATAAACGTCAATGAGGGAACAATTACTTCGTCACCTGGGCCGATTCCAAGAAGACGGAGTGCAGCAATGAGGGCACCAGAGCCACTGTTGCATGGAGATGCGAATTCAACCCCACAATACGCAGCAAACTCTTCAGCGAAAGCACGACCTTGTGGGCCTTTGACCCAACGACCAGAATCCAACGTATTGATGGCAGCCTGGCGCATTTCGTCTGTCCATGATGGCCGAGCCAATGGAATACGTTCAGGCATGTTTCGGCGAACGAATCAACCTTCAAGAGCATGCGCTTTGACCCATCTCCGCGTCGCGTACTTCAAGACCTCAAGCGTCTCTGCTCGGCTATGGTGTCTGATGAAGAGCAACCCTCTCCATCGGAATTCGCCTCATTGGTCAACGATATTCTTGACCCGGCCGTTTCTGCTGGTCCAAAAAAGAAATTCAAACCGAAAGGCCTCTTTCTCGGAGAACGAAGAGATTCAGGGGCGCCAATCGATATTCCTTCCCAAGTTTTGGCTCGTCACGCAGCCATGCTCGGTTCTACAGGTTCTGGTAAGACGGTCATGGCAAAGGCCCTGATTGAGGAAGCAGCCATTGCAGGAATTCCAGCCCTCATCATTGATCCACAAGGCGATCTCGCTCGTCTCGCTCTCGGGATTGATGAATCTGAACTTGTGGAGCGAGATGGTGACGTCGATCGAAAGCGCAAGTTGCTCGAAAACAGCGAGGTGAGAATTTGGACGCCACTGCGAAGCAAAGGTCTACCGCTTTGCATCGATCCATTCCGATCACCACCTGCAGACCTTGATCCTGAGGAAGCTATCACCGCATGGGACATGGTCGCAGCTGGTTTCACAAGCCTTGCTGGATACGATGTTGAGAAGGCTCAAGGGAAAGTCGTCAAACCATTCCTGTACGAGATTCTCGTCGAGGGAACGCGTTGCGGCCTTGATGTAGGTGATTTCCAATCGCTTGCGCGTGTGGTTCGGGAACCGCATCATGAGTTCACGCGATTTCTCTATCCTCAATGTTTCATAGAGGACGATGAGGGAGAGAAACCCGATGTTCCAAATTGGGACGAGGTCATGTTCGAACACCGACTGACGGATTTCGAAGAACGGTTGCCAAAAACCACTCGTAACGATTTGGCGCGACGACTCGCAGCCTTTTCCAGTGGCGTGAATCAACTTCTCTTCTCCAATGGTGTTCCAATTGACATTGATTCATTTGTTGAGCCTGCGATTCCCGGAAAGATACCACTCAACATCGTGTACCTAAACACGATCCAAGATGAAGCCCAAAAGCAGTATTTTGTCCAAGAACTCTCTCGAGAATTGTACGATTGGATGCTGACACAACAACCTGCTGATGGGGAATTGAAACTCCTGTTCTTCATGGATGAAGTTGCGCCCTATCTTCCACCACACCCCCGTAATCCTCCAGCAAAAGATCTCATTAAACTCATTTTCAAACAGGCACGAAAATACGGTGTTGCATGTGTCTTAGCGACACAGAACGTTTCCGATGTCGACTACAAGATTCTCGCTCAAGCCAATACGACCTTCATTGGACGATTCACTCAACCGCAGGATGTTGAGAAAGTTCGCCATCTTCTGAAAGAGAGCGGAGGTGACCAAGATTTGGTCGCACAATTGCCAACCCTCGGCCCCGGACAATTCCAAATGGTTGCTCCCGATGTCGATCCGGCCCCTGTTCCAATCCAATGTCGTTGGCTGTACACCGATCACGGCGCACCACTCAATGAAGATCAAGTTGAGGACATCATTTCCCCTGAGATACGGGCTTGGGCAAAGTCGCGTTCTGCTGGTCGAAAAGGCCGTGGAACGGGGGCAGCGCATGCAGCTAGCCGAGGTTCAAATTGGTCGAATAGGGATGACGAAGATGATTCAGAAAGTATTGTCGAAACCGCACGAATTCAGGCTATTGGCGGAATGACTGCAGCCAGCCGAGGCATTGTTGACGAGTCTGGATTTGAAGTACGACTCATGGGCGGGTTGTCTGTTCTCAAGGATGGACGGGATCCGCTGTATACCATGCAAGCAGCCGTCAATGGTGCGTCCGTCATTGCCCTCGCTTGGGCATTTGTCGCCTTGTTGGAAGCATGGCGCATTGGCGATATTGGATGGTTCGGACTTGCTTCTAGCGGCATCATTACGCTTACAGTCGGCCTCTTTATTTCGCTTGAGTTCATCCTTTCCCATGATTTGGTTTTGCTCAGAAAATTGGCAAGGTTTGCGCGCCTGTTCCAATTGTTCCTCGTTGCTTGGATCTGGATATTGTTCTCTTGGTCAACCTGGGGCTCTTTGGATTTAATGGGCCTTGATCCATTTCTCGAAGTGGTCGTTGTTTGGGTAACAGTCTTCACATGCATTGACTTCATCAATCGATTCCGTCTTGGCAGAATCCGATGGAATGGCGGGAGTGCCCTGGACAAAGTCATGGGTTTAACAGCAATACTAACCGATTCACAGATGTCTGAAATGAGGGCAAATTCAACTCAGATTTTGGGCGTCTTCCGATGGATTCTCCATGGACTAACCGTCGTTTGGCTTTCCATGCTTATTGCGTTTGCAGTTCCATTTGATACTGCACCTTCTTGGCTGAATGAAATGGCAAATGTTCATCTTTGGCTCGCTTCACTCTACGCATTAATTTTCTTCAGTGAAGGTTGGTTAAGAGCACGTAAACGTTACGTGGAAAAGTGATGTTGAAAAGACTCTTTCAGCCCGAATGGCGCTGCAATGCCCATCATTGCTCACGAAGTAAGTGGCACCGTTGTGGTCCTACAACCGATGTTTGCTTGATGGAACGCTGATAACCAGCGGGCCCTAGCACAGGACATGGTCGAGAAAGGATTCGTTCCTTTGGCTTGGACAGAAATCCCTCTTGGGAAGATGGAAGAGCGTTCACGCTCGATCTACGAGCAGATGAAGAAGCGACGAACAACACGCCACTTTTCATTGCGTGATGTGCCGAGGCAACTGATTGAACATGCGATTCTTTGCGCTGGAACAGCCCCTAGTGGAGCGCACCTCCAGCCATGGACATTCGTAGCGATATCGAATCATGATTTGAAGCAACGAATTCGAGAAGCAGCGGAAGAAGAGGAACGTAAAACCTACCAGGATCGCATGCCTGATGCGTGGAGAGAGGTGTTGCAACCCCTCGGTACGGATGCTATCAAAGAGCATCTTACGGATGCACCATGGGTTGTCGTTCTTTTCCGTCAATCGAAACGGTTGCGATCGAATGGAGAATGGGGCCCAACCTACTACAGCAACGAGAGTTGTGGAATTGCAGCAGGAATGTTCATTCACGCCATTCACCACATGGGGTTGGTAACACTTACGCATACTCCATCACCGATGGGCTTTCTTCGAGAGATTCTTGACCGACCTGAACACGAACATGCAATGCTTGTGCTCCCAGTGGGGTATCCTGCTGACGATGCGAAAGTTCCTGATTTGCATCGGAAAACATTGCAAGAAATCGCCGTGTTCTTCGAAGAATGATTACTTTCGAAGGCCGCCGCGTGCCCACTGCGTATCGACTTCCAATTCAGGGTGATAATGTGCTCTTCGAACGGCTTGTCGTTGCTGTCGAACATCGTTTGTTGCAATATCGTCTGGGTTGTTGCGTTTCTTGTGCCATCGTTGGACGAGCAGACTAACCAGCACGCTTGGAATGACTAATAGTGGTGCCAATGAAGACTCAAGGTTGAGGTATTCCATTGGTAAATCAAGAATGATGCATCCACCTACGTACAATCCAATCGAAGCGAGTAGTGCTGCTACGATTGGTGGCAAGATGTGGCGGAAGGACATTCCAACGAAGAAGGCAATGATCGCCGTAATTCCCGGAAGCAATTCTCCACGTTCCGGGTTGATCCCATAATTCTTCAACAATTGAATACCATTTGAAATGACAATGAAAACAAACCCTGTAGCAAGCAATCGAATCGACATTGAGGTAATCATAACGGCAATGATTGCAAAAGCCATGGCTGAGAAGAGTTGGAATCGGTCGAGTGTGATTGCAAGACCAAGTTCGAGTACGAATGGATAGAGCGTGCTCGCTGAGAGGTATCCAATAGCAGCTCCTGCGATCGCAGTAATCAAACTCAATCGACGGTAACCTTGAACAAACAAATAGAGAGATAAAACGACAATAGGAATGGCGGTAACGTAGCCTCCTTCGACGATTTGTGTGATGACCGTATCGCGAATATCGTCAACGTTTGGAGCATCATCTGCCATAGCACTCATGCTTCCGATAGCAAAACAGAATGTCAACTTGTTGGAAGAAGTGGTGCAGAGGGCAGGATTCGAACCTGCGAACCGTTACGGACTGGGACCTCATCCCAGCGCCTTTGACCAAGCTGGGCGACCCCTGCAGCAATCTCAACGGCCACACTCGTGTATATCAAAACCACGACGCGTTCAAATGACATCATTAGTAAAAAATTGAACAACAGGTGATGGAACCATCTGCCTCGCGAATCTGGCCCATATCGAGAACGATTGGATCCAAACCTTTCTCCATGAGCGTTTTGAGAATGGTTGGATAGCCTTCTGCAACCAGAACTTTACCGTTCTCGAAGCCGATCGTATTGCACCCATAGACTTCTTCTTCAGGCATGAGTATAACTTCACAGCCTTCTGGAAGGTCACCAAAGTCCTCCGGTGTGAGGTAACCCTCGGCTGTGAGAATAATGTTGTCGGTTGGTGTTGAGGAAATCGAGGTAAGGTGGAGCGCCTTATCTGTTGGAATGTCGACGATACGCAATTCGTGTCCAAGATGGTTGAGGAGATTTCGTAAGGTTTCAATTCCCTCTTGATTCGTTCGATCGGAAAGTCCGACAAAGAAAATATCTCCAAGACGAAGAATATCGCCGCCGTCCATCCTGGCATCACCAAACATGCCACATACTTGGAATCCATTGAGTTGGCGCGAGAGGAAGTCTGCAATTGGTGGTTGTTCAGCGACTCGAGAGGGATGGCCTGGAACAGGTAACAGGACGTGCCCGTCGATGACAATAGCTTGATCTTCGACAAAGATGCAATCTGGATGATTGTTGTCTGCAGGGAGAATTGTGACCTCAAGCCCGATGTCAAGCAATGCTTGCACATAGGCTGCATGTTGCGATTTTGCCAACTCAATATCGGTTGGTCCTGAGCCAAAATACTTGGCTATTGCCTTCGAGAAGGATTGAGGAACGGCCCTCATGAGGACACGTTGCTTCTGGTCCGTACGGACAGTAGCCATAGTTGACCGGCGAACCATCGTCATTTAATCCTTGGCGAGGAGTTAAAATGCGCTAAAGACCACTGATTTCAAACATAAGTTACGAGTGGGAATCAGCATGCGCATTCCAATTCAGGCTGTTGGACTCATGTTTTTGATGATTCTAGCCCCGCTTTCTGGATGCATTGGCGAGAATGAAACTCCTTCGCTTGATGCATCTTCTCTTTCTGTTTCTGATATAGATGCCTTACAAGCCGGTATGTGGCAAACCATCACACTTGAAGCGAACGATGATCTCGCTGTATTTGTTCCATATTTTGTTCAAGATCCAGGTTCAATGCGTGCACAAAACGGAACAGTTCTTGATTTGAAGTCGGGTGAAAAGGTGAGTATGAACATTCTTTTCCCACCTCGAAACGAGGAGATCGTCTTCTTTTTGGGAGACATCGGTCGTGTAGAATGGCCGATTCGTGAACCAGACCAGTCATGGTCAGCGTGGCTTGAGGACCCAAACTCAGGTTCGGCGGTACAAGCTGTTGAAAATCAAGACACGGGTGGACTATGGCCGTGGCTTGTTCCCGGAAATGAAACAGGCAATCCTGCAATCTCCGTAGTGATGGAAACGAGCCGACCGTTCCGAGCAGATTTGAGTGAAGAGAATGGTGTCGGTGCAAGTGATGGATGGGTCAATGGAAGGGACGTCTACGATTGGGTCGATTTCATCACTGACGATACAGCATGCGCAACCTGTGGTCCAGACGGTGCAGTCGGCTATCTGGATCGTTGGATCGGGAACGCCAATCCATCCTATGAGCATGCCATCACGTACTTTGAGGGCGTTATGTTAGGATATGGCTTGGATGTAGAGGTACATCGTTTCCAATCCAATACGGCTTGGGCAGTCAACATTTGTGGCTACAAAACGGGCACAGTCTATCCAGATGAGTGGCTTGTGTTTGGAGCCCATTTTGATATTGCCCCACCCATTGCTTACACGCCTGGTGCTGAAATCGGCATTCCAGGTTACGGTACAAGACAAGGGGCGTACGATAATGCGGCGGGTTCAAGCATGGTTCTTACCACGGCAAGTGTCCTTGCTGACTTTGATGCCCGACGAACGATGGTTTTCTGCTTGTGGTCTTCAGAGGAAGAAGGCTTGTGGGGATCCCGCTCCTTTGCAAATGACTTGCCAGATGGTGTCACCGTGAGCAATTATCTCAATCTCGACATGGCTGGAGTGAATTATCCAGGTGATTACGCACTCTCCGTTTATCTTGGCCCTGATGGCACGCAGGAAGCAATTGACCAAGCAGGAATGTTTCACTTGGCAGAATGGATTGGTGGAGATGCACTCGATCTTGGCTATGAAATGGAGCGTGGAAGAGAAGCTTGGCTTGATGGAGGAGAGAGTCCACTTTGGGGCGACATTTACGAAGATACTGTAGCGATTTACGAATCACCAACAGCGCGAAGCGATCATGATTCATTCCAGAATATCGGCGTTGCAACGCTTGGTTGGAACGGGCTTGTCGACGGTTATCCTTGTTACCACCGTGAATGTGACACGATGGAGACAATGATTGAGTACATGGCCACGGACAATTCAACTGGAATCAACAATCTAGTTCATTCATGGGATATTGTGACTTGGTGGGCGGTTTATGCGTTCTTGCACATGGATCAAACGCCAGTACCAAATGAATTGTGAGGCTGTCGGGGCAAAACATAAATTCCCGACCGTTCATTTTGTTTCGTGGTTCTGATTGCGTGCCCCCATTGCAAGGAACACATCGAATTGGACGATGATGCATCTGGATTATTTGCATGCCCCTACTGCGAAGGAGAATTTGAATGGGGCGACGACCATGTCGATGCAGCCGACGATGAGGAGACAACATCAAAATTCAATTTCTCCAGTGTTGTTAGCGGCGTTTTGTCCGGAAGTCTCTTTCTGACCAGCTTCAGTTTGATTTTTGTAAGCTTAGTTTTGTTCCAAATAAGTGGGATTTGTTGGGAAATTGGCCATTCTCCTTCAAGCGAGTTTGCGGCTTTGGGGGGGCTGCTCTTTCTGCTTCTTGGTTTGGGGGGGTATATCCTATCAGGGTCGATATTTTTACTTGGTTTTAGCCTCTTATTAACTGGTTTGCTCCGCATGTTGCGGAGTTGAATTCAACGGTGATTACGACCTAATATTGTTCCAAAACAAGTTCAGTCGTGGTGGATGCGATTTCATTATCTGCGGCCATCCACATTTTATCGAGAAGTGTACGAAGTGCAACGGTATCATCAACGTGAACGAGAGCGACAAGGTCTGCTTCACCGGATACTTCGTAGATGATTTCGACACCTTCCCAGCCTGTGACTTCGGAAGCGAATGATCCAATTTCAACACCAGGGGATACTTTGATTCGGATAAGAGCAGTTAGACCAATTCCGCTTTCCCGGACAGTGTAGCCACGAATTGTACCATTTTCTTCCATCGTTCGGATGTGGGTGCGAACGGTACGCTCGCTAGCACCAACTTCCTTTGCAAGGTCGACAAAGGACATTCGACCATTCTTTCGAAGTTGGGCAAGGATTGCTCGATCAATTTCTGCGATTCGGGGCATGGTCGCCGCTCCACATATCGGTATATCAAACCTTTTGAAACCGCAATCTGACAAGAATAACTGATTATACGACATATTCCGGCAATTTTACGTCGGCAAACAGGATCTGACGACAACCACCCTCAACTCAATTTAGCCCGTTGAGTTCAAAGAGCGCCTTTGCTTGGGAGAGATGAGAGACATGTCAGATTACATCTCAGGCCTGGATGCTCGAATGGTTTTGGATAGTCGCGGGAATCCAACCATTGAGGTTGATTGCTATGTCAATGGTCGATTAGCAGGCCGCGCGATGGTACCTTCAGGCGCATCAACAGGTCAGCACGAAGCTCTTGAAATGCGAGATGGTGACAACAACAAATGGCTTGGAAAAGGCGTTGATGTAGCCGTTGACAATGTACGGCAATCCATCTCTGAGGTTCTTGTCGGAATGTCCGTTGACGAACAACGCTTGATCGATGAAGCCATGATTGAACTTGATGGAACGCAGAACAAATCCAACCTTGGAGCCAATGCAATGCTGGGTGCATCACTGGCCTGTCTTCATGCGGGAGCAGCATCCCATGAACTCCCTCTTTGGAAGTACATCGGAGGTGTTGCCGGCGGACAAATGCCCGTTCCGATGCTCAACATCCTCAACGGCGGTGCGCATGCAGCATCCAACGTTGATGTCCAAGAGTTCATGGTCATGCCCCATGGTTTCGACTCGTTCAAGGAGGGCCTGCGGGCTGGAGTGGAAATCTACCATCAACTCAAGCACGAACTGAAAAACGACGGACTTCTTGGAGGCGTAGGTGATGAAGGTGGTTTTGCACCAAACCTTGGAGCAAATGAAGACGGTCTGAAGTACATGGTACGCGCCATCGAAGGAGCCGGTTATTCGACCGATGATATTGGGATAGCGCTCGATGTTGCTGCTACCGAATTTGAGAAATCCGATGGATATCACATGGACGGAAAGGTGCTTTCGTCGGAACAAATGGTGGATATGTACAGCGAGTGGTTGGATGCGTATCCTATTTTGTCCATTGAGGATGGTTTGGGTGAAAACGATTGGACTGGATGGACTGCAATGACAAAACAAGAAGGCCATCGAGTTCAGATTGTTGGCGACGATTTGTTTGTCACACAGTCTGAGCGACTTGCCCAAGGTATTGACATCGGGGCAGCCAATGCCATGTTGGTGAAGGTCAATCAAGTCGGAACTGTAACGGAAACACTCGAGGCGATGGATCTTGCCACGTCAAACGGTTACCGAAATGTTGTCTCTCATCGCAGCGGTGAAACAGAAGATACAACAATCGCAGATCTTGCCGTAGGAACGCGAGCGGGACAAATCAAAACTGGGGCTCCAGCACGTTCCGATAGAGTGTCAAAATACAACCAATTACTCCGAATTTCGGAAGATGTGGAAGATTACCGCTCCCCGTTCTAACAATTGTGTACGCACACATACAGTGGGTTATAAGTGAGGTTTCACGCCTGTTGCCATGCGCAAATCAACCGTTTGTACTATCGTAGCCTGCCTTCTATTAGCCGCCACGCCTTACTCAGTCGCTGCTGATGCAACAGAAGATATCCCAACCAATGCAGCAGGGACGGGCGTCCACGATTCTCTCGTGGCCGCACTCACCCATGCTGGCCTTGTAGCCACGTTGCAAGGTGATGGACCATTCACGGTTTTTGCACCGACCGACCAGGCTTTCGCCGATGCGGGCATTGACCTGTCAACCTTTGACACGCCAGAAGAAAACGAAACACTTGCAGACATTCTGCTTTACCACGTTCTCGCTGGAAGCGTCAATTCCTCCCAGGTTACTGATGGACTTTCCGTCGTCATGGCCAACGGAGACAAAGCTTCCTTCACCGTGAGCAACGACAGTGTCATGATCGGTGCTGCAACCGTCACAACGGCGGATGTTGAAGCCAGCAACGGAATTATCCACGTTATTGACAAGGTTCTCATGCCACCGCCAGGTGACATCTGTTACAACGTCATTTCTCACACCATTGTACCGGGAGCAACCAACTTGATATGCAACTCCTATATGTTTGTTGAGAATTACACAATGGGCGGTCAAACGATTACGGGTTGTTACAACACGGTTACCCACCAAGTCTCAAACATCAGCTCTGCCCAGTGTGGCGCCTACATGTGGACGCCAGCCGTCAACATCGCCATGACTGCTCAGGCCACAACCATCCACACAGCCCTCGTCGCTGCTCTTAGCGCAACAGACCTCGATACAACACTCAGCGGAGAAACTGAATACACGGTTTTCGCACCAAGTGATGATGCATTCGCAGCAGCTGGAATCGATCTCGACACATTCGACACCGACGAAGAGATTGCAATCCTAGCGGACATTCTACTCTACCACGTTGTTGCAGGAACGACTCTCTCCACGGATTTGGCTGCTGGCGCAAACACGGTCACTGCAGCGAATGGTGATGAGTTGACCATCACCGTCTCAGACACTGGAGTCGCAGTCGGTGCCGATGGAGCAGTCGTCACACTCGCAGACGTCCCGGCCTCCAACGGAGTCATTCACGTTATTGACAAGGTCTTGACCCCACCAGCAGACGATCCATTCGAGGGCGTTGATTGTGCGGCAACCATTGGTCTTACATCCGACGGATACGGGTTTACTCCTTCATCCGTGACCATCGATGTTGGACAAACGGTATGTTGGTCATGGACTGACTCCACTATGGCACACAATGTCAAGCAAGTTGACGGTTTCCAATCCAGCACGTTTGTCGATGGAGGTGTAACTTCTGGTACACCTGCAACAACCGTAGCATTCCATCACACCTTCACCGAGAACCAGACGTTTTACTACGCATGTGAACCTCATGTCTCAATGAAGATGCACGGTGAAATCATTGTTGGTGACGGTGGCGCCGATCCTACTTCAGACAAGAAAGAATCTGAAGATGCTCCAGGCTTCATCATCTCGAGCATGGTCGTTGCAATCCTTGGTGCAGTCCTCTTTATGAGCCGCCGACGAAGCCTTTGATGACGTGATACGTTGAACTACAAGCGATGGATGGTGGCCACCGCTCTGGTGGCCACCATCGTACTTGGTGCATGGACGTATCTGGTCGTGTCGTATGACTCACCTCTCGGTACGGACAACATCGTAACTATCGATCGTAGCGCAACCTCAAATGGTTCAACCGATATCCTCGCAACACTCTCGTTCCAAGATGGTGCTGAAGACCTCGATTGGGCTTCGATGATGATTGAAGTCGTCGTTGATGAGGAATCCTACACGTGTTCCTTTGGCAGCCAATCTGTTGCGGTGGATGAGGAGGCAAAGGTCATCTCACGGTTGTCATCCGATGGTGTAACGTTCTCCACCACCATCGATGCAACCTCTGAGGATGTCTTCACGTATGTTTCAATCCCAATGCAGGGCGAGGGTAACGAATCCAATTACACCATTCGCGCATCCAAAACGGACATTTTCTTTAGTGAAGGAACTCAATGGATATATCTCCAAGGAACTGATTTTCGAGATGTGAACACGGTCAACGAATCTGAGATGTCGAATTCGACCAGCGATCGCCTCGAATGGTACACCTACGATCTCGCAGCGCACAGAATAACCCCGGATGATGGTACATACATTCTTTCGCAAGAAGGTGTGCTGTACAAGATGCAGTTTCTGAGTTACTACAACGAGAACGACGAGAGTCGATACATTTCGATGCTCACATCATCCCTAACACCTGAAGAACATCCTGCTTTACTCAACCCTGATCTCGTTGTTCCATCGCCGTGTTTGATTGAAACAACCGGCGATTCAGCACAATGGAACGCATCGGAGTCGATTACGCTGCGAGAACAGGACATCGACATCTGCGGCGAAAATTGCACAATGAACATCCAAATCACGTACGAAATGGTTGCAGTGAAAACTGAAAATACATCATGACTCAAGAGAACGGTTGGGGATTGTATGTTGCGCCACCTCCCGCCAATTGCCTCCATCCTCGTTCTTCTTCTTGTTGCTCGACAAATTTACCCTTATTCATCGTTCAACACACCAACGGTTGATGATGGGTTTGAGATAAGCGTCGTCGCTACAAATCTTGGTGGGCCAACATGCCTTGAATGGTTTGATGAATCGACACTCATTGTTTGCGATCGCGATGGGGGACAAATATACGCCCTTGATATGAACATGAGCAAGACCGTACTCATCGATGGTCTTGATCGACCTCATGACGTTGCCATTACAGAATCGAATCTTTTTGTGAGTGAAGCTGGGAAACTGAGTCGATATGTTCACGACGGACAACTTGGTGAGATTGAAAACAAGACGACACTCATCTCGAATGTTCCAACGGGCAATCACCAAACAAATGCGGTCAACATTCTACCTAATGGGACACTTGTGTGGCACAGCGGTTCAACCTGCAATATCTGTGTTGAGGACGATTCTCGCAACGGCGCACTGCTATGGGTGAATGGATCAACAGGCGAGCATGGGATTCTTGCAAGTGGTGTTCGTAACTCATTTGATGGGGCATGGGTCGCTGACATTGGATATGTGTTTACGGACAACGGACGCGATTGGGAAGGCGATCATCCCGATGAAGAACTCAACCTTCTTGTTGAAGGGGGAGATTACGGCTGGCCAGACGACGATCCCTCCAATCCAGTTCCAGCAGGAAGCATCGGTCCAATTGCAACGTGGACACCTCACACTTCAATGAATGGCGTTACAGTACGCCCAGCAAATTCTCCATTACCAGGCGGCAACTCTACAATTTACGCAACAGTGTACGGCTCTTGGAATACAATCCTGCCTCAAGGGCACGAAATCGTTCGAATCGACCTTGATTCATCAAATGGAGAGGTTGTTGGAACCACATCAGTTTTCGCAGAGGACGTTGGGACACCTCTTCCCATCACATTTCACCCGAATGGAGATCTGTACTTTGCAGTGTTTGGCTCAAATGGAAAGTTGTACAAAATCTCTGCAACAATTTAAAATGCATAACACCATATTCATGTTACATAACTGAGGAAAGCCACTCATTGAGTCGCTTAATCCCCTCGTGGATATTCTCAAGTGAAGTTGCGTACGAAAGACGTACTAAACCTGCTCCACCTTGCATGAGCGACCCTGGGATCAATTGGACGCGTGCCTCGGCGAGGGCACGATCCGCGAATTCAATATCTGACATTCCGGTTCCTGAAACATCGGCTAGGATGTAAAACGCCCCCTCGGGTTCGGGTGCTTTTACACCCGGGAGACTGTTGAGTCCTGCATGCATGACCATTCGGCGATTCGCAAATGAATCAGCCATTAGCTGCGTTTCTTCCTCTAATCCAAGAGCGACTTCTCCTGCATTCATAAGGAAGGTTGGAATATGTGTTGCAGCCGATGTTTGACACGTCTTGACCGCCTCCATAAATTCGGTCGGCCCAGTGATCCAACCCATTCTCCAACCAGTCATTGCCCAACCTTTTGACCATCCCCCAATGGTGATGGTTCGATTTCCCCCCCCAGGATGGTTGATAGGAGATGTGTAGTCATGCTCAGTCCAAACGAGCGTTGAATAAATCATGTCATCAATGATCCAAAGATCATGCCTTTCCGCAAAGGAAGCCATTTTTGCAATGTCCTCTGGAGTGTAAACAGCCCCAGTTGGATTGTTGGGTGAATTCAACATAATCGCTTTTGTACGTTCTGTTACACTTGATTCAAGCGCTTCAAAATCTGGATGATAAGAGGGTCGAGATACTGGGACATGGACAGGCGCCCCGCCAAAGATTCGAATCATTCCATCATACGAAGGCCAGGCTGGTGCTAACAGAAGGACTTCATCGCCTGGAGAAATTGTCGTCATCAAAGCATAGAGCAAAGCTTGTTTGCAGCCAGGAGTGACAACAACATCGTCAGGGTTTGAATCGATGTTCAGGCTTTTCAAATGCTTCGAAACTGCCTCGCATAGCGAAACACTTCCTTGAGAACGAGTGTAAGCAGTTTCTCCTTGGTGGAGTGCATCGACAGCCGATTGGACAACAGGTTCAGGCGTGTCGAAATCCGGTTGACCAACAGTAAACCGAATAACATCTGGAGAAGGAGGTGCGAGATAAGCAGCAAAACCCCGACCGATCTCTGAAAACGTTGGACGAATTCTTGGCATAATTTCACCGCTCTCTATCGTGACGAATTCACTATTCTTCTTCAAGACTTTCCAAATGTTGTGGCATATGTTGAATTTTTGGAGCACGGGCGGAGATTCGAACTCCGGTCTCAGGATCTGCAGTCCCGCTCATAGCCACTCTGACACCCGTGCGGTTATTTGTGCGACCAACACGATGTATTTCAACGCGCCTCATCAATCATGCTTATCAGAAACCGTGTGCAGGCAAGCATCATGCTTCACATAGCGGGACCAAATTGGGAACCGTTAGATGCATACTATCGCTGCAGATATGCTGTCCTTCGCAAACCATTGGGATTTGAGCCAGGAGCTGAAATTTTGCAAGACGATGTCGATGCCATTCATGCCTACATCGAACGGGATCAAAAAATCGTAGCAGTTGGACGCAGTCATCTTATCCCACAGTTCAGTGATGGTTCGCAATCCGATTTTCCAGGGCAATCTGGGTCGAAGACTCCACCCTTTTCTCCTCTCAATTCAGAAAACAGACCAGCTTTCCAAATTCGACAAATGGGGACGCTTGACACTCATCGAAGGCAAGGACTAGCAGCCGATGTTCTTGAGGCTCTGGAGAAGGCTTCGATCAAACAATTTGGAGCAGTGTGCGGTTTTTTGCAGGCTCGCGAGCTCGCCATTCCATTTTATCAATCGCAAGGGTGGGTTATCATTGACGAACCGTACTCCATACCAAATGTGGGTCCACATCGTTCCATGATGAAGGAATTTTGACTCTCTCACCTTTACTAACAGTGGACTACTTCGAATATTGATGGGTGACTGCGATGAAGCAGGAAAGAGAAACAAACAAGAAGGATTCTTATTATAATATTGAGAAGGAGGACAATAAGATGGAAATGAACGCTGAGGGCCTTTCCACGAAAAAAAAGAATGAACGTTTCCTTGAGGCACTCAAAACATTGAGTGATCAAGACCCCCAATCGTTTTCCGAAATCGCACCAGAACTACTGCAGAGGTGTGCACATTACTGGAGAGGGCCAGATCCATTTTTCTCAACCAAATTAAATTCATGGCTTTCTTATGATATGATGTGGAAACCGTTTGGAGAAATTATTCCCGACGATGCGAATTTTTCAAAGCGCATAGAATCCGATGCATTTGACATAAAAATGTACAGTGGAGCCACAAAAGACCTCCTTGAATCACTTCAATCACGATTTCCTGAAGATTTTAACCAGTGGGACGCATCGATTCGAAATCAATTCATCATTCTCGGGATGATTGCCATGGGTAGAGAAAAAGGAGAATATCAAGGAGCGCTCGTTCACAGGCTAGGACTTGGTTCCGGGGATGTACGAATAAAAGGATCAAACGTTATCAGGGCAGCGAAAATCGCACTCGCTCGTTTGGCTAAGGACAACGGGTCCGATCTCTTCTCGCCAGCGTCTGGTCACGGAGTGGAGCGGGTCCACAGAATGTCGAGTGCCAAGCTCGCTGAAACAATTGAACGGTTTGTTCTGTCTCATTCTGCATCTGTTCTTTTACCACCGCCCCGTAGTCTTTGACGTCTGAGAGCGTTGGTTTCATATAGTCTCGGGCTTTTGTCAATGGTAGAGGGAACGTTGGGTTCCCTAAGAACACCCCCGTGAAAAACGATGAATTTGGAGGAAATAGTCAACCAAACTGACAGAACAATTTCGATGCACAGCGCCTTAACAAGTGTGCGCCAGCAAGAGTTTGAAGTTGTTCACAACCGCCTCCTCTCAACACAAGCAGAGCGCATGCTCTGCACCTCTCCCGAGATCGACTGTACCGAGTCAGGTACCTTTGGTTCGGAAAGAGAGAACAGCGGGTTCTCTGTGTAAACACAACAAAAAAATTGGAAGTGAAGAAAAATGAACACGAATACGAAGACAAAGACAATGAGCATGCTTTTGGCTTTCCTTCTCGCTCTATCAGCAGCCTCTGCTGTAAGCGGTGATGGATCTGACCCTCTGGACCCCAACGACGGTGGTGCAGATTGGGACGGCGATGGTCTAACCAACGCTGAAGAACAAGCTGAAGGTACGAACATGAACAACGCAGACAGCGATGGCGACGGTCTGCCTGATGGATGGGAGGTTGCTAACGGCCTCAACCCAACCAACGGCGGTGACGGCAATGCGGACTCTGACAACGATGGTCTAACCAACGCACAAGAGTACCAAATGGGTACCAACCCAAACAATGCTGACACCGACGGCGACGGCAAGAACGACAACGTCGATTCGTTCCCAACCGATCCGAACGATGGTGAATACTCCGATTCCGACGGTGACGGCATCCCAGACGCATACGACCCAGACTTCCAGGAGTCTCAGGCGGGCGCTGGAGATGGTGGCACTGAAGGCGGTGGCGAATCCAACGATCAAGGACAAGGTCAAGGACAAGGTCAAGGACAAGGTCAAGGACAAGGTCAAGGACAAGGTCAAGGACAAGGTCAAGGACAGGGTCAGGGACAAGGTCAAGGACAAGGTCAGGGACAAGGTCAAGGACAAGGTCAGGGACAAGGTCAAGGACAAGGTCAGGGACAAGGTCAGGGACAAGGTCAGGGACAAGGTCAGGGACAAGGTCAGGGACAAGGTC